>OMGU01000300.1_pt1 | contig 57406 bp, 45 predicted proteins | sample 1646121 | NCBI WGS metagenome assembly OMGU01 (sample SAMN05578581, study PRJEB25193) | human gut metagenome | biome: Human Microbiome; feature: human-associated habitat; material: feces | host: Homo sapiens | place: USA:Birmingham
TTGTAAGCTGGCCGGGGTGGCTGCGTATCCAGTCGAGCAATTGCCCGACTTCCATTCCGTCAACCCCGGGAGCCCCTCTGTTGGCTATTACTCTTTTGAGCGCTTCCTTCAGATTAGAGGGCTCCAGTATCGCCTCTAAGGTGATGCCTGCGTATAAATTGAGGTTATGCGTGTCTTCTTCTGCTCCTATGGACGCGGGCGGACCCTTTTGTGCAGGTTTGGCCGCATTCCGTGCGCCTCGCCCGCATGAAGGTTTTTCATTGTTTCTATCCATGATTCCCTTTGTCGTAGTTGCAGTAACACACTCCGTTAAGATTCGGGCCTTCCTCGGCTACTGCTACCGAGTACTATGCCGTCTGCTGACCACTCACGGCAAGTTTTACTCCGCCAAGCCGATTGGCTTGCGTCCGTGAGTTCTCCTCGGGTAAGAACGAACTCTTTCCCATCATGTACCTTCGGTCTTTACACCGCCGCCTCCGTGTGGCTTTTGGGCTTCAACTTGTGATGCAGTCTTACCCGACGGCGTATGCCTGAGACCGTTCCTGTTCGTAAGGTCAATGGTTTGCCTCGGGCTTCCTTCAGTCGGAACCTCGCGATTCAGGCCTTGCCTTTGGCTATGTGCTTGGCGCCACCGCCTGCACTTCGGGACTTTCACCCTATAGAATCCGCTCATGCCGAGCGCACATCAAAAAAGCCCGAGGAAAATCCCCGGGCCGTGCACGAATATCTTAATGATTTCCTATTTAACCTGATCTGCAGGCTCGTCTAATTCCACTTCAGAACGATGCGGAATAACCGGATTCGGCTGACCTGTGTACCAGAGGTAGAACTGGTAAGCAAAACCGGAAAGTGCATACAAGCAGAAAAGGATGAAGACCATCAGAGCCGGATCTGTTGAAAGTACAAACAACAGGATCACAGCAGCAATCAGCACCCAGAAAGGAACGCTCTTGCCGTAATGGAAGCTCTTGCCGGAGTAGAACGGGGCGTTGCAGACCATGGTAAGACCGGCATAAACCGTAATAACCATTGCAAGCCAAGGCAGCCAGTCGCTGTTAACAGGCATTCTCTGGTCAACCGCAAGCCAAACAAAACCTGCTACTAAAGCAGCGGCCGCAGGAGAAGGAAGACCCTGGAAGAAGCCTTTGTCAACAACATCTACGTTGGCATTAAAGCGTGCCAGGCGAAGTGCCGCACCGGCGCAGTATACGAAGGCGGCGGCCCAGCCCAAACGACCTAAGTCGTGAAGAGCCCACTGATAAACCACCATCGCCGGCGCCATGCCGAAAGCACACATATCGGCTAAAGAGTCGAACTGGACACCGAAAGAGCTCTGAGTATGAGTCAAACGGGCGACACGTCCGTCACAGCCGTCCAAAATCATGGACACGAAAATCGCAATAGCGGCTTTTTCAAAGTCGCCTGCCATCGCAATGATGACGGCATAGAAGCCTGAGAACAAACTCGAAAGCGTAAACAGGTTCGGAAGCAGATAGATCCCCTTCTTGCGGACGGTGTCAATGCGTTCGCGAACGATGGCCTTCGGTGTCACGCGAGGATGCGGACGAAAATTCCGACGGGCATGAAACGGTTTGGCTTTATCTCGCTGTAAAGGCATTTAAGCGTTCTCCTTCTGATTAAGCCTGCTGCTGAGTCTTCTCTTCTGTCGTTTTTGTTTCGGCAGCAGGAGCAGCGTCAGCAGTTGCAGCAACTTCGGTCACTTCTACGGCTTCAACAGTGGGAGCTTCGACCGGAGTTTCCGGTTTTTCTTCTTCCTGAGGATTCAGGAGAGCAAGGACGGTGTCCGCTGCGCGAACCTTCTGGCCCACGAAAACGAGAACTTCAGAGTTGAGAGGAACGTAGACGTCGACACGGGAACCGAAACGGATAAAACCGAAGCGTTCGCCGCGAGTAACTTCCTGACCGATATGGAGATGGCAGATAATGCGGCGGGCAATCAAGCCGGCGATCTGAACGCAGGTAATCACAGGGCCTTCATCAGACTTGATGATGATGGCGTTGCGTTCGTTTTCCATGCTGGCCTTATCGAGGTCGGCATTCAAGAATTTGCCGGGTTTGTAATAAATAGCCTCAACAGTACCCCCGATCGGGCTGCGGTTGGAGTGAATGTTGAACACATTCATGAAGGTCGAAATAAGAATTTCTTCCTTGCCGGTGTAGGGATTCTCAACTTTTTGAACTTTGCAGATTCTTCCGTCAGCTCCTGAAAGAACGCTATGCGGAGTCTGACTGATCGCTCTAGGAGGATCACGGAAAAACTGTATGACAAAGACCAAAAGGACAAAGAAAATGAAGGAAATGAATCCTCCGATCAGCCACCATACTAACAGCGTAATAAAGATCGCGGCGCCGATGATTCCCCAACCTTCTTTAGCTAGGATGGGATATGAAGAATTTGATTTCAAACCTTTTCTCCTTAATAGGTTTATTTTTCGGAAAGGAGAAGGCGGACGGCCCTCCCCTTTTAACGGCCTATTTTAGACAAATTTCTTTGGATTAATACGTTTCAAGCCGTGAATGGTCGGTGAATGCAGAAAACTACTCGGCGCCTTCCGTCTTCAAGACAGCTGACACCGACATCGAGAGGTTGGATGTTCCAGCTTCAAAAACAGGTGTCTCCACAGTCTTAAACGCAGCGTTTGCACCCATAGCTCTGGCCGCAAATACTGCCCCCTCCGGTGCGAAATCAAACGAATTGAAATTCAGCTTTTCAATACGAAGAGCATCAGGCGCAACTTTCATTGCTACTGCGATGGATTCAGCCTTCTTATTTAAGGCATCGATCACATCTTTTGAGAGCTGATCCTGTGCTGCAGCTTTCGCTTCCTCACTTAGAGAATATGAAACGTTTTCAAGTGCTAGTTTTGCCTGCTGCCCGACCTGGACCAATGAGGCAACGCCGTTGACGTCTTCTGTCTCAACGATGATGTTTTGACGGGCTCGCCATCCTGTAATCACCGGAGCCTCCCCTTTTTTGGGATTAGTATAAATCGGCTGCGTGTAATATCCCCCGTTGCGGATCTTTGCAATTGATGAAAAATCTTTCACAGACTGCTGGGCCTCTGCCATGGTCTTATTGACTTCACTCTGCGCTGTAGCCAAGTCCTTGGCTTCAGACATTGTTGAGAAAACGATGCGGGCCTTGTCGTTTGGGAAGCTCTTCTGAACGGTAACGGGCAGATTCATTTCCATCCCTTTAGGCGCAGGTTTGAGATAAAAATCTTCGGCATTCACGCCCATCGCTGCCGCGGCTAAAACAGTAGCAGTCATAATCTTTCTAAGCATTGTTGATTTCCGAAAGAAATAATTTAGACACCGCCACCCTATCACAGCATTGCCTGCCTTGTGACCCTTCGTGCTCATTAACGGAACTTTCTTTTCCATTAAGGTGAAAAGTTTTAGCTCGCAAAAATAGTGTAACCTTGGGTATTTTTCTTCGACTTTCTCGTCAGAGATTGATAGTTTTTTGAACTGTCATTCAGAAATATTTTGATGATTTGTATGATTTGAGGCAAGTCCCGAGATGTTCGATGAAACGAACAAATACCGTGTTATTTCCCATCAGTTAGGGTCAAGCCTAACTGACAAATACCAATTGCGATTGTGGGGAGCCCACTTAAAATCACAAATAAGGAGAAAAAAGTGAGCAATCGTTCAGCAGTCTTTGGCGGTGCCGGCTTCATAGGCACCAACCTGGTTTATCAGCTCATTGAAGACGGACAACAAGTCTTCAATTTTGACAATCTTTCCGGTCTCGGAAACTTGCTCAATATTGCCGAGCTCATGCAGCAAAGCCGTCACAGCTTTGCTCGCTGCGATATTTCCAATCCTGAGGAAATTCGTCAGGCGTTGCTCATGGCCGCTGCCGATACGATCTATTTCTGCATAACGCCTAAAAACCCGGAAGAAGATTCCAGTTTGGAAAATTTTCGTACATTCTTTGAAACAGTCAAAGAATGGCGAAACGGCATGGCCGACACTAAGCTGCACAAGATTGTCGTAGTTGTCTCCGAGCATTACAAGCTTTTGGGCACTTACGGCAAGATGTACGCCGGCTTACTTCACTTATTGGACGGTTATGCATCTGACGGCCTTCCGATCAGCAGTTTGCTCGTTCCGCCCGCATTCGGACCTTTCCAGCAGCCCGATAGTCCGATCTCCATGATCATTTATCGCGCAATTGAAGGTGAAACGATACCCGTTGTCAATCCGGAGGAAAAGGTTTCTGACCTTGTCTATGTCAAAGACGTGGTCGACGCCATTGTCTTGGTTGAAAAGAACGGAAAAATCGGCGGACACTATCATTTGACCGGCACCACCTCCTCCATGTCAAATATTGAAGCAGCTGACGTGATCTGCGAGAGTCTGAATGAAGCTCTACCGCCGCCGGTCGGTCGTTATCAGGCACTCATCGAAGAAGTTGCAACTTCCCCGGTTGCATCTGATATCTCTAAAGACGAGTCAACGCTTACAATTCTCGGTTTACAAAACAAGACTTCTCTTGGAGAGGGCCTCAAAAAGACGGTGAGCTGGTATCTCAATAATCCTCGCTGGTACAACCAGTCTAGAACCCGTTTCTTCTATTTATGGCAGAACCCGGAAACAGTTCTCAAGATTGCGTAGCTAAAATAACCGAAACTAAACAATCGGTCCCAAGAGGTTAAAAAAACTTTGGGACTTTCCTTTTCTCAAGTCTATTCGTTCTTCTACTCCTCGCTTAACATCGGCAAAAGCGGGTTTTTTCTAATTTTCTTCCGCTAAGAACTTTGCAAGGTCCAACAGTTCTTCATCTGAACCAAATTGCGCCCCTATCATGACCGGTAAAACCGTCTTTTTAGAAGTCTTAACTACTAAAGGAACAACGATACTGGGGCTTCCGCTTATTGACCACCAATCCACAAAATCCGTAGAAAGAAGAAAACCGCAGTCAAATTGTCGGCAAAGGCTATCGATCCAGTCTGCAGCTCTTCTTATGTTACTTGTCGCAAACGCCTCCAGTTCCTTGTTTTCAAGTTTATCGAATTTAAGAGCGTCCTCCAATCGATCCATGCCAAAAGGACTTGCTTCTCTGTCTTGCCGATAGTTTTGAATCAGTTCATAAACATCTTTGACTTGAAGCTGAGAACGGTTCGCCTTAATAAAAGCGTTCATACTTCTTAAAAAATCCAAAGACGAGATCTTTTTATAACAAAAGTCAATTTCTTTACCTGGAATTAAAACTGTCTGCAAGCCCGTTTCCTCCAGCAGATTTTGTATTGTTGAAATATCAGATCTGCTTGAGTTTGAGCAGACAATGATGCCGATTCGATGTGACACTAGCACGTCGTCGGTCTGTTTAAATTTCCTCTTTTCCGAATAAAATTTCACAGACAGCTCATCTTCGGAATCAGGAGAGGAAATGAACGAATAAATTTTTCTTAACACCTGCATATTGCAGGCGAAGATGCCGGGGCTGTCCAAGAGGCTTGAAAGCGGGATAATTCCTTTTCTGGAAATGGAACCACGCGAAGGTTTAAAGGCGTAGACTTCACAGGCGAAACCTGGCTTCATGATACTACCTCGAGTTTCAGTACCTAGAGCTGCGTGACAAAAGCCTGCCTTCACAGCGATTGCTGACCCTGTGCTTGAGCCTCCTGGAGGCATCTCGGAAACGGGATTTTTAGGAAAGCCGCCAAGGTAAGAGTAACCTCTGTTGGGATGGGCAGTAGTCACAAAACCCGCAAGTTCCGTCATATGAGTAGTCCCAAAAACATCAACATGGTGCTTTTTCAATAACTGAACGCAAAAGGCATCTTTGAGTTTGAGCTCTCTAAAAAACTTTGAACCCGCCGATGTATAAAAGCCTTCCAGCCCAATATTATTCTTAACAAGGACATGAAATCCTTTTCTAATGTCGGGTTCTCTCCAATCTCTAACGGCTTTTAATGTGGGATTAAATTTTTGAATTCTTTTCGCCACCACTTGAGTTGTTAACGAGCCTTCGAGGGGAAAAGAGTCTTGTAAGTCCATAGTTAATACGTTTGAAAAATTCTTTCGATTTCCATTCGATCATTTCCGACCGACGCTAGGGCAATCGCCATCAACAACCTTGCTTTAATGCTATTCAAGGTTCCGGCAGGAATAAATCCGGCTTTTGACCACCGTTCCTTACTTGGCAAAACTGGACCGTTAATCCTGCTGGCTCTAACAACGATAACGCCCTTTGCAGACGCTTCATTGAGCGCATTCTCAGCTTCGAGCGAGATGGATCCGTGACCGGTACCGGCATAGACAATCCCTTTAGCGCCGCAGTGGATCGAAGCTCTGATCAGCTCAGCGCCCTCATCGGCGTATGCAAAAATTATCGGTACAAAAGGAAGGGTTTCTTTACCGGAAAGATCAGAAATATTAAATTGTGTTTGGGTGGTATGAGGTTTCTCGCATCTTGAAACAAATTCAACTGTTCCGTTGATGACGAAACCGCAAAAACCGTATTCAGGAACTTGAAACGCACCCGGCTCAAGTGTATGCGCCTTTGTTGTCAGCCTTGCTTCACTGATTTTTCCGTTCAGACAAATAAGGACACCGCGTTTCGCCGAAGTCGAATTCAAGACTATTTGCACGGAATTAAATAAGTTAAGCGCTCCGTCCGAGCCTAAAGCGGTATTAGGCCTCATAGCTCCCGTAAACACAACAGGTTTGTCGGTTTTCAAGAAGAGATTTGCAAAAAATGCACTCTCTTCAAGCGTATCTGTTCCATGAGCTACGACTGCGCCCATAACATCCTCTTGACGGATCTCTTCATTTAAAAATTCAATAAGTTTTTTCCAGTGCTTATATGTTATGCGGCTACTTGGGATCGTAAAGATTTCTCTACAGTCTAAATTTATATCTTCTGCCCAATCAGCGTTGCCCAGAACGTCCTTAATCGTTGTTCCATGACAGGTGTAATTAGTGAGCTGAAAAGGAGAATCGCCGGAACTTAATATGGTGCCTCCGGTAGACACAATTAGGACTCGCTTATTCATATGCAGTTCGTAAAAAGGCGTCGGGAATGTCAGACGCCTCTTATGAATTAACTTAAAAGAATGAGGGAACTCAGAATAACCGTGAGCATGCCGATCACCATCACAGGAATTGTCCTTCGGACGACCTCAAAAGGAGAAAGTCCTGCAATACTGGCAACCGCAATCGTGACACCGGCAATCGGAGACATGGAACGCGCAATGCCGCTCACCAACTGCACTGGGCAAGCCATGATAATCAAGTCCCAATTAACTGCTTTGGCCGCTTGAGGCAGCAATGAATTAAAAGCAAAGAAAGCTGCGTTGGCAGAACCTGTTAGAATCGAGGCGATTGCCAATAAGGCACACATCACAATCAGCATGACAACCCCTCCGGTGTTCTGCATAGAAGCCGCCCAGCTGATAATCGAAGCGATTCCGCCTGAAAGCTTCAGACCTTCTGCAAACACCATAGCGCAAATGATGAGCGATACGGTAGAAGTCAGTACGCGCCCCATACCCTGGAAGAAAGCCTTAGTGTCCGCAATACATTCCTTCAGCTTTCTTCTAGTGAGCAAATCTACGAGGAAACTAAGAATCATACAAAGGAACATGGCGGTAGCAAGTTCCAGCTTCGCGCCCGTATAACAGAATTTAGAGAAAATAAAGAGGAAAACAATCGGCAAGACCGGAAGGATGGCGTAAATGCGCGGTGCCTCCGGTTGTTTATCCTTTGCCGATGCAGCAATGAGTTCGCTCTTGAGCTTGAAATCATCCGCGGTTAACCTGCCGGAAGCCAAATCTTTTTTGTCAAAATATTTTTGAATAAAGCCGTGTGATACCGCAATTGCGAGAGCCGCTATAGAACCTATAAGAAGCTGACCCTCCAAAAAGTATTCCATCGCGCTTGTCCCCAAAAGCTTAGAGGTAACAATGGAGTTGGCGGAAGCGGGACCAAGGTCCAGGCAGCTTGCCGTAACAATTACGGCTGCGGCAGATAAACTCGAAACCCCCACAGCCATTAAAAGAGGATAAACAGTGAGCATTAACAATACGCCAAGCCCCACTGCTGAGGGAATAAAGATATTGATAAATTGGCCAACTAAATAGGAAATCGCAAGAAGCGTATACGGGCTGTGGATGTATTCAAGCGGTTTTGCACAAATCTTTACAAAGGATTTTGTGGCCCCGATTCTATCTAGATAATCTGCAAATCCGGATATAACCATAATTTGAAGACCGAGACCGGCTAACGTAGATGACGAAATATTAGTAACAACTTGAACAATATCCAAAAGCCAGCTATGTGTTGCTTTTTTACCTGAAACTATTGCTGTATCAGTGAAGATTCCGACGATCAGAAGCAAAACGAGACCGACTAGCAAAAGAGACCAGGGTGCATAATATTTCTTAACGATCAGATACCCGACAAGGATTATGCCCAGTAAAACGACAATCAATCCAAACATATTTTTTCTCCGAATTTATGGGATAAAACGGTTTTCTATTTCTTTAAGAGAAAGAGGTGCTTTCACAATGTGTTTGATTTTCCGTTTAGTTAGTGCGCTGGAGCCTCTTTCGTCACAAATGATCGTTGTGCCCGAGCCTAAAAGGACCCCGTCAAGCATTATCACGTTACCCTCAACTAACGTTGCGTAGGCTCTTTCATTTTGCAGATCCAAAATCGTGATGTCTGCGTCTGCTCCAACAGACAGATGGCCTTTATTTTTAAGGCCAAGCGCTCTTGCACCGTTAAGGCTTGCCTTTACCGCGAATTCGGAAAGCGTAAGCGATCCGAATTTAACAAGAAGTAAACCGTTTTCAACAATGACATTTCGTGGGTAGCAGCCTCCGTCAGTCGAGAAGGAGTCGACAACGAAGGATCCGTCATCACGTTTTGCAGTTGCCAAAAGGAAGCGGCTCGCTGCAGGATTTACAGCAAAACTACCTGTGCATTTAGTATCACGGGATTCCCAATAGTTCACACCTTCCTGGCCCTTTAAAAGTTCGCCGACTGTCCCGTTGTCAACCAAAACTCCGGCTGCTCCATCCGCGATGGCCTTTTTCATTCCAGCGTAGTCGTCGGAGTATCCAAGCTTTTTCAGGCAGGTCGAAGTCACTTTGCTTAAAGGAACGTTATCTTTAATGATGATCCGGGTTCCGTTCAACGGTGACAGGTAAGATTCCGAAAAAAGATTAGGATTAGCCTTCAGGAGCTCTATCGCTTCGATTGCCTCTGCCGTCTCATTTGAAATCTGAGCGCGACAATAACTGTTTACATGTGCGATATGCAGAAATTTTTCTGCAGCCGAACCAACCGCTTCTCTTAGACCTTCGATGTTAGAACCATGTGCGGTACTTCCCACATGCCAGGCTACCCAGGCCTTTTTATCATTCGCCAAGTCAATAAAACTCTTGCTGATATCCAGGTCCATTGGAAAGTGCCCTCCCAAGAGTTTGATTCCAATTCCGCCTTGTTCCAATGTTTTGTCAATAAAATCAGACTGTTCCTGTTCGGAAGGACGAGGAGAGGAAATCGTCATTCCGTCCCTTGCCGCCTCTAAGATTGCAATATTTACACCGGCACCGCTTTCAGGAATCGATGTAAGGATGTCTTCTAAAGGACCAGCCATATCAAGTGTGGTACATACGCCGGCCAGTGCAATCATCCTTTGCGCATGTTTATGGCCGAGAACCGTCCGCATATGAGTGTGCATGTCAATAATGCCAGGAATCACAACTTTGCCCTCGGCATCTATGACTTTTTTTGCAGGAAGAACGATTTCGTCATTAATGTCCGATATTTTTCCGTCAATAACTGCAATATCTTTTTTTGAGTGAATGTGGTTGAGGGGGTCGACAACGAGAGCTCCTCGTATGAGTAAATCCAACATTTTTCTTTCCTTAGGATGTTGAAGGTGATTTTTGAGAATAATTTTAGGTTTCCAAGGGAATAAACCGTAACAAGAAATTTCTTAATTTAAAATATAGATTTCTAAATTAGAAACTTATATGAACGACGATATTCTGAGCTGGGAAATTTTCGTCCTCGTTTATTCAAACGGCTCCATTGCGGAAACAGCAGAAAAATTGAGCATTGACGCTCCGACCGTTTCCAAGAAACTTAAGGGATTAGAAAAAAGACTGGGCGTTACTTTATTTGACCGTAACCAAAGACCATTTTCTCCAATGCCCGTTGCATCGGAGCTAGTCCATTATGCGACGGAATTAGTCCGTACAAAAGAAAGAATAGCTTCCGTTCTAGCTAACCGTGTTTACGATGAAGGCCAAATCATCAGGCTGATGGTAGGTAATTCTCAAGGAAAATACTTGCCGAATATTCTTAAAAAATTCAGAGCTATTCATCCGCAAACAAGATTTAATGTTATTTCTCCAGTTGATTTGAACGAGTTCAAACAAAGACAAGCTGATGTAAGCATAGTTTCCGGTTTGGCGTCATTGCCAGATTACGTGTTCAGATCGAGAGGAAAAATGGTTTTTATACCTGTTGCCTCCAAGAAATATGTTGAAGAGAACGGCAAAATCAATTCTCCTCAAGACCTGCAGAACCATATCACTTTCGGGAATCTTTACCCTAAGAGATATTCCTTTACGGTGAACTTTGTTCTGAAGAAAAAAGGAATGGTGTTAAATGTTCCGCACGATTCATTTATCAGATGGTCAAGTGTAGAAATGGCAAAAGAAGCCGTTCTGCAGGGAATGGGAATTGCACTTTCCTTACCTCTATTTTGCTGCATCGATGAACTTGAAGCCGGCCGCTTAGTTCCGATCCTCAATGGGTGGCATAGGCCAAGTCAGCAAAACTATGTCGCCGTTCATAAAGATGACTGGAAAAAACCTCTAGTGAGAACGTTTGTCGAGTTTTTCGCCTTAGAGTTAGGTGCAGTAGAAAAAAGCTGTGAGTTAAGACTGCAAAAGGTTATCCCAAAACCGTACTTTGAAGAACTGCTTAGCTGACTTTCTTGACACAAAACCAAGATATTCTTGAGAGTTCCATATGAATTGATTCAACGGAAAATTAAGAGTTTCAAAAAACGAGGACCCACCAGATGCAGGTCCCAGTCGTTTTTAAAAATCTCAATTGTTATGGCTTCTTCGATGCTTTATCGACCCAGCGATCGTCCTCATCTTCTCCCAGAAACAAGGACTGGAAGCTTTGAGCCTTCATCGAAGGTGTGAAATCAAGTCCCGGCTCAACTAAGGCCTCAAATCTCGGATCGCTAATTGCCTTAAGAACAGACCACTTCACCGCCTTATTTAAGGTCTCGGCAACCCGGCGGCAACCGTCCTGCATATTCTTAAGTCCGTCGGTGGGCGCGTTGTAAACCACATCCAGTTTCATTGAGTGCCCGTTGGAGGAGAACAATTCCATGTTGATGCGCCAAGCTAAGAATGTCGGTTCTGCCTGAATCTTTACGCTGTCAATTAAGTTATAGATTTTGACCTTAGGATTTTTTTGATTCAGGATTCCGGCCTGATTCAAGTCAGACATCAAGGCATTGCGCCAATAATTAGAAAATGCTCCGTTGATTGTTTTAAATCCTTCCTGGCCGGGAATAGGAATATTGTTTCCGGCACATTCAAGATCCATCGCCTTAACCACGCGTACCTGTTCGACTGCGACATCTTTAACATCCAGCCGCTTCAAAATACGGGCATTCTGAGCCGTGACTTCATAAGGATAAGAAACGTAAGGCTCTGCAGTTTGACACCCTGCCATGACGAGTGCAGAACCTGCTAAGGCTACGGAAAAGAAAAGCTTTGGGATAGTTCTCATAAATCGGACCCTAATGTTTTCTGAAATTTTATTGGTTTCCGAGATTTTCGTCAGGGAACGAAGCAGGATTTTTGACTGCACGTTTTGGAACCACGATAGGCAAATGCTACTGAACCCAAATACAATGAACCCAGAATAAAGGAGTAAAAAATGTTTTTCCAGTGGTATCGCTACTGCTTCAGTAAATATTTTACGTTTCAGGGGCGCGCTTCTCGTACTGAATATTGGTCTTTCACTATTATCAATCTTCTGATTTTATGGGCATTCTGGTTCATATCTAAGCTTGTTGACATCCCGGAAGATGCAATGTCTGACGGGATACCTGTTTTTCCGAAAGATCCTATTCTCGCTTTGATTTTCGGAAGCCTTTATTTAATTTTTTGCATAGCGATTTTCTTTCCGTCCCTAGCGGTTACGGTTCGGCGTCTGCACGATAGAAACCACAGCGGATTTTGGGTCATTGCTCAGTTAATTCCGCTTCTTAATCTTGTAGTTTTGCTGATGCTGCTCTTGCCATCTTCTCCGTACCCGAATTATTATGGGCTTCGCGCGCCGAGATTCCCGGGAGAAAAGGTCCCCGAGGCCGGAGCAGATATTTACGGTCCGTACGGAACTGTCGCCTACAGACCACAATCCAATGGAGATGAAACAGTGGCACAGCAAAATCAGAATACGCCGGCAAAAGGTTCCGTCATGGACGAAATCATGCACGAAAATCTTGCTAACGCCGACGCTCAGGCCGGCCTCGAAGACAGACCAGCCGCGGCCTCACCGTCCAAGAGCGAAACTCATCGTCCGATGAGAGGGGAAGAATCTTCCTTAGTCGCTCGTTTAAATAAGCTCTCAGGCAAATAACCGAGTTCTATGTACTTTTGGGCCGTCCTCCGTCAGGGCGGCCTTTTTTCTTGCATGTCCACAAGGCGGCAGAAACTGCAAGTCTTCAAGATAATTAGTTTGCGTCCCGGCAAGGATTCCGGTAAATTACCAGGCTAAAAATAACCCCTTCCATGTAGTTATCAGAACCTTACTCAGCGTTAAAAATCGGTAAACGAATTCTGCAAACTAAACCGCCGTTCTTCCCTCTTTCCAGCACCAAGCTGCCATTGTGATTTTGAACGATTGAGCGGACTATTGATAAGCCGATACCAAGGCCGGAAGCTTTTCCGGACTTAAAAACCGAACCCATGCGTTCAAAATCGGAATCGGAAATGACAGCTCCATTATCTGAGATATCGACAAAGCAATGAGTTTCACCACTCGAAATCTTTATGAACACTTTTGGTTCATCGGCTTTCTGAGCCTTTAAAGCTTCTTTAGCGTTTTTAAGAAGATTAAAAACTGCAAGCTCAAACTCTAACGGTGCCAAGCTGCAAATCGGAGAACGAGGATCCTCTTCAAATTCAATTTGAAGAGGATAGTCTTGCAGAGTTGAGGTGAAATCTTTAACTGCTTCAGTCACAACCTCATTGACACTCAGAGGCGATTTTTTTAGTTTTTGCTCTTTGGCATAAGAACGAACAGAGGTCACTATTTCTTCGGCCTTGCGCGTTTGAAAAACGATCTTTATAAGCATCTCTGTAAGAAGCTCATCATCAACAGGGCCCGTTTTCTGAAGACGAAGCAGCCCTTCGGAATACGCCAAAATTGCTCCCAGCGGCTGCGGCAATTCATGGGCTATCATCGAACTCATATGATCGATCGTTGTAATTTTTTGAAGAGAGAGAAGCCGCGCCTCAGTTTCTCTCATCGCTCGGTCGGCATGAAATTTTTCTTTTAGGGTCTTGATGAGCTGTGCCGACCGTATTCTCAACTGAAAGTATAAAAAACCTGTGAATGTAAGCAGTCCTAACAAAAAGATAGTAAATACGAATACGGAAAAAGAATATTTCTGAAGAAAATCTCGGATAGTCCAGGGCTTGGCGCCTGAGAACTGAGCGATATTAAGCTGCTTAAAAACAGCATCCACCCTTGAAAGATCAGTTTGAACCGACCACGAGGCGCCGTCGGGAAGATGCGGCATAGCTAAGAGCGCGGCTACAAGGCGCTTAGTGAATGCAGGATCTGCCCCTCTTGTAGAGGAAAGCACCCAGTTGGGATAGGTACGAGTTGAACGATAACAAGGCTGTTCACTTACGATCGCTGCCGGTTTAACAGCGTTTGCGAGCTCAGGGTTGTCCATTAGCCGACTCTCCCAAAAGCAGCTAGGCAATGCCGCAACATCGGCACTTCCGTCCTTCAACGCCTTAAACAAATCGAGCGGCCGTTTGTATTGAAAATGAATGGAACTAAAAAATGCTGAGGGATCATAACCTGCGTAAGAAATTTCTCCGAGGGGAGCTACGTAACTATAAAAAGCATTCGGATCATTTGCGATAAACCTTTTGCCCTTCATCCCTGCGAGGGTATTGATTTTTGAGTCTTTAGCGACAAAAAATGTCGATCCGAGTTCATTACGATCCTGCTCGTTTGGTCCCGGTCGATAGATGACCAATTCTCTCACACCTTCTTCGCCTAATAATCTGGCAAATCCGGCCAAAGAAATAAAGTAATCAATCTGTTTGGTACGGATTAATTCCTTTAATTCTCCCAAAGCAATCGGACCTTTGAGTTCTATCGTCCTTGCGCCAAACTCTTTTTCCAAGTATTTAGCGGTCTCCTCAAAAAACAACTTCTTACTTGCCGCCATAGCTCCTGTTCCTATCCCGATAACGTATTCAGCAGAGGCCGTACACCCCGAGAGATAAAGCAACAGGAACATCGAAATAATCAATCGTTTCATAAACAGCCGTCCATGTTTTTTCGTGCTCATCATCTCACGGACAAACCGTTTTAGTCCTCAGGATTTTCACGGTTTTCACTACTTAAGTACCGGGCACTTAAGTGAGCTGTTCATTAATCTTTTCTGCAGATGGTTTTTTGCATTTTCTCACCTAGTTGATTTTCAAGGAGAAATTCAGCATGAGTATCAAAATAATCAAAAGTGCCGCTGCAATCACTTGTTTAACGGCAATGTCGGCAGCCGCAGCCAGTTCAGTTTCCGTCTATGGCGTCATTGATACCGGATTCGGCGTCTCCAAAGGCAAAGGACAAGCCGCCAAAGTGCAGGCTATTTCCGGAGGCAACGCCGCCAGCCGGTGGGGTTTAAAAGGACAAGAGGACCTCGGGGGAGGCAACTACGTTAAATTCGTCCTGGAACAAGGCCTCAAGATTAACAACGGCGAGGGACAAACTTCCGGGGTTCTTTTCGACAGAGACTCTCTTCTCATTATCGGAGGGCGTTGGGGCGAACTTGGATTCGGGCGATCCGGATCACTAATGGGAACGACCGGGTATTTTGGACAATTCCCGAAGATGAGTGCGAACCCGATGGCCTGCAACTATCTTGACGCAGCGTTAATCGGTTCGTTAGTTAACTCTGGAATGCTCAACAATTCAGTCACATACCAAGTTAAGCCGGCAAACACCCTTACGCTCACGGCGCAGTATTCAAACGGCATTTCAACGGACGAAGCCAAGTGGGCCAAAAACAACCATTACTATGGCCTATCCGCTCAATATAAAAATCAGGGATTTAATTTAGGAACCATTTTTACGGTCATTGATTATCGCCAAAGCGGAGCCAATAACGGAGCTGACTCTGATCCGACCTACAACCTCTTCTTCGCCGTAAACCAAACCTTTGATCAAACCCGTGTCCATTTCGATTATCAGCACGTTTGGAATTCCAGAAGTCTTGGAGGAGGCCCAAATGCGTTCTATGCAAAAGATTTAGGTTTCGGTTCGACCGCAGCGGTCAAAGGCAGCAAAAAAGGCTTCCGCTCAGACACATTTGTCATCGGTGCGAGCACACCTCTAGCCGGCGGCAGAATTTTTGGTGCCTTCAAATGGAATGTGGGAAAATGGCAGGGAAACAGTGCGAAGAAAGATGCTGACCGTGACGGCAACCGTTGGGTTGCTTCTCTGAAGTATCAATATCCGCTTTCAAAGCGAACATTGGTTTATGCATTAGGCACTTATGCTCGGGGAACGGGAATGTTCGACAAAGCAGAAGCCAAAGCAACTCGTCTTTTGACGGCTTTTGGAGTCCAGCATAATTTCTGACACTGCAGGAGCGTGAGACCGGGGAAATGAAATGAACAGCCAGTACAAGGAAAAAGCAGTGATTCGAATCGTAGACGATGACGAGGGCTTCGGCGATGCGATTCGATTTATGCTCAAAACCGACGGATGGCTGGTTTCTTATTACTCCGAAACCGGGACTTTCCTTAAAAAGGATGATCCCGACGTTCCCGGGTGCATTATCCTGGATTATCAGATGCCGCTCGTCAATGGCTTGGAATTTCAAGACATTCTGGCCCATAAAGGTTATAGACAGCCAATCATTTTTTTAACAGCTCATGCTGACGTAGATATGGCTATCTCGGCTTTCCGCAGCGGAGCCGCAGATATCTTGAAGAAGCCTGTTTCATCAGAAATTTTATTAGAAGCCGTTGAGCGAGCAGTCGAAAGCGATTTTGCATTCCGTCAGAAAGATTTCCGCATTGTGCGTTATCAGGAGTTTTACGATGCTCTCACACAGAGAGAAAAGCAAATCCTCAACAGCGTCAATGCCGGGTTGATGAACTACCAAATTGCACAGAGGCTTGGTTTAAGCGAACGAACGGTAGAGACTCATCGGGCCAACGCCTATAAAAAAGTAGGTGTCAAGGACCTTCAGCAGCTCAAAGAGTTTCTCTCACACGTCGATATTTAACCGGAGCGGTTGGCCGAATCGGCTGACCTACCCCCTCATTCCTTGATTTAACCGCCCGTGACCTTGTCACTGGTTAGGAGAGATTTTGCCCTTTACAACGCTACCTCCCATTTTTCAAAGCAATAGTTTTCGAATTCAGTCTTTCAATTATCAAATTTCACTTAAAAGAGGCAACACTATGACACTTAGCAGAAGAAGTCTTTTTAAATATGTCGGCGCCGGTACAGCTGCCCTCACCTCTGTTCCTGTTCTTGCTCAGGAAAAGTCTCCGAAGAATCCATACCTTCCCGAAGTTTGGGATGAAAATTATGACGTTGTTGTGGTAGGCGGAGGCGGAGCCGGGATGGCTGCAGCTCTTCTCGCATCTCAAAACGGAGCCAAGCCAGTCATTATTGAAAGATTGCCTTTTGCCGGCGGTAATACCATGGCCGCTCAAGGTCAGATTAATGCTGCGGACCCGGTTCGCCAGCCGAAACAAAATATTGAAGATTCTCCGGCTAAGCACGCCGCCCAAACATTGGCCGCCGGAGATTTCAGAGGTGATCCCGCACGCGTTAAGGTGCTCTGTGACAACGCCTATAGCGTAATCACTTGGCTGGAGGGGCTCGGGATGGAGTTTAAGCCGACTGTGCACCAAATGTTCGGAGGACTTTATCCTCGCGCTCACTCTCCCGCTGTACCGAAAGGTATCGGCTATACAGGCGTATTAAGCAAAGCTCTCAAGGAAAGAAACGTTCCGTTTAAATTGGGATACTCCGTCGTTGAGATCTACCGTGAACAGCCTTGGTCCGGCGATGTGATCGGGGTCAAACTGCAAAATAGCAAGGACCACACCCTTAACATCAAAGCGAATAAAGCTGTGGTCTTAGCTGCCGGCGGTTTCTCGGGCAATCAATACCTCAGAGAGCTGCATGATCCGAGAACCGCGGGGCTCGGTACGGATAACCTTCCCGGCCACACCGGGGACGTAATGCTGGCTGCCAACCGCATTGGGGGCTACTTGGTCGGGATGGATTTCATCCAATCTACTCCAGGCGCCCCTGCAGGCAAGAAACTAAAAATCATTTTGAACACCAACGTTGACGGTTCCATCTACGTGGACAAGCGAGGAAATCGTATTGTCGATGAAGGCGCACGCCGTGACGTGATTCGCGATGCAGTCCTCGGTACTCCTGAACGATATGCTTATACAGTCGTAGACAACAACCAGTACAACTCTTATAACAGCGCAGTTCACGATGCAGTGGAACGCGGAATTGCGATTGACGAAGCTTGGACCGCACCGACAATTAAAGAACTTGCCAAGAAAATGGGAGTTGACCCGGAAGGCCTTCAGAAGACTATCGATCGCTATAACAATGTCCTTATTAAGAATAAAGAAGACCCGGACTTCCATAAGGCTCCTCGGAATCTGACCAGAAAAATTGCTCAGGGCCCCTTCTGGGCTTGTTATACCGGAATGACGGTCCACCACACGATGGGCGGCCTCAATACCAACACCAAAGCGCAGGTTCTGGATGCAACAGGAACTCCGATTCCGCGTCTGTATGCTGCCGGTGAAATCACAGGAGGTATTCACGGTACCAACCGCGTGGGCGGTAATGCGCTTCTTGACGTATTCGTTTTCGGAAGAATTGCCGGAGAGAACGCAGCCAAAGAAAGCTCGCGCTAGCCGATCGGTTATATCCGATAACAGCGAAATAACTTGAACTTTAATAGGATCCGGCCTCTTTTTCCAGAGGCCGGCCGCCGGAAGATTCTTGAGAATTTAAGAAAGAGTTGTTTTGTCGAAAACCACTGCCCCAAATAACCGCTCGAAGGCAAAGCCATCATGACCCCTCAAACCATTAAGAGAAGATCAGTCTTAAAAGGAATCCTAGGTACCCTCTCCCTTCCTTCAACAGCCTTTGTTAAGTCAGCTGCAGCCGAGGAAACTTCATTAGACGAGTGGACCGGTTATTCAATATGCGATAACTGTAATCAGGTTCCGTCCTGTGGAATAAAATTTAAAGCTTGCGGAAACATCATTCAGTCCATCGGCAATTGGAGTGAAAATCCTCGGCATGTTCTCTGCTCCGAAGGCCTCTCCACACTACAGAGGCTCTACAACCCGAACCGTCTGCTCTACCCGATGAAACGGACCAATCCTAAAGGCAGCGACGATCCGGGATTTGTGCGCTGCAGCTGGGATGAAGCTTATCGTATGATTGCCGAAAATCTCACCAGAATTAAAGCTAAAGACGGTGCTGATTCTGTGATGTTTTATATCGGCGATCCTAAGGAGCCGCGTCCGCCGATTATGCGTCTTGCTCGCTACTTTGGCTCAGTTCACCTCGGTACTGAGTCCTCGGTCGCTTGTCGGGCGGCTTGTATGCAGGCTGAAATCCTCACGTGGGGACGTCCGTCTCAGGGATCGATGCCGAATGCAAAAACTAAATCTTTTATGGTCCTTGCCTCCAACGTCTGGTCGCGCCCGCTTGGATGGTGGCAATCTCTGACCGCAGCCAAAAAACGCGGCTGCAAGATTATCGTGATTGATACCCGAAACACGAAAACCGCGCAGTTTGCCGATATCCATCTAGCACCAAAAGTGGGAACAGATGCTGCACTCGCTATGGGCATCATCCGTGTTCTTGTCAAAGAAAATCTTTATGACAAAGCCTTTGTTGATAAATGGTGCCACGGCTTTGAAGAACTTAAAAACTATTGTGAGTCTTTTACCCCAGAGCGTACGGAGGAAATTACCGGAGTACCAGCTCAAAAGATCATTGATGCAGCCCGCATGTACGCCGACGGTCCCGGCTCATTTTCTCTGACATCTCAAAGCCTGACCCATAACACCAACGGCGTCAACAATGCTCGAGCCTTACTTCTCATTCCGTGTATTCTCGGTTATATCGATGTTCCCGGCGGTGTTAGTTTTCCGCTTTCACCGAAAGGGCTTCAGGCTTGCGGGATGGGGCTTCAGCCTAAATTCTATGAAGCCAAGTGGTGGAACGCCAAAGCTCAGAAGGACAGACGTCTTGACAAAGACTTTGTTCCGCTTTGGCATGACATGATGATCATGTACAACCCGAATCATCTTCCGGAATATATTGATGCAGGCAAAATCAAAGCCTTCTGCGGCTGGGGTTTCAATTCATTCATTTGGCCGCAGCCTCAGCAGTATCAAGAAGCTTTAAAGAAACTCGATTTCGCTTTCTGCGCCGACTACTTCTATCGAAAAGAAAGCCACAGAGACATGGATCTCATCCTTCCGGCGGCGATGAATTTTGAACGCCATGCTCCCTTCGGAGTCTACGGATCAAAATTTGCTCCGCGAACTCCGGTTAAGCCGCTGGGTGAGGCCAAAGAAGACTGGAGAATTGCACTGGAACTCGGATGTATCCTGGACGATCCCAAGCACTTTTTCAACGGAGACCCGGTTAAAGCGTGCAACGCCATTCTAAAAGAGTGGGGTGCAGAGTACGAAGCCGCAGTGGCTGCTTTACCTCAGGTTTCCTCGCTGGAATGCAGAAAGAACGAACCGAAAAAATATGAAAAAGGGCTGCTTAGACCGGATGGACAAGTCGGCTTTAATACTCCTACGGGCAAGATCGAGCTCTTCTCAACACGATGTGCAAAATTTGGTTTCGACGGTCTGCCTGTCTATAAACCGATGATGGAGCCCGACGGCCGTTTCAATCTAAGAATGATCAACGGAGCACGCAAGCCCTACATCACGCACTCTAAAACCCGTTCGGATGCTCCTTATTTATTAGAACTCGAACCGTGCAGCACGATTACTATGCATCCGAAGGATGCTTCTGCGAGGGGTTTGGCAGACGGAGATCGTGTCGAAATTTTCAGTCCCTTCGGAGGGCCGGTGAAGGCAAATTTAGAAGTATCCATTTTGGTTCCCCCCGGAACAATAGATGCTCAGTACGGTTGGAAGGGTGAAGAAGACACGCAAAGACTCGTTCCGAGACAATGGGATCCCCTCTCCGGATATGCGCCGTATTTTGAAGTCAATGTAGAAATTAGAAAAGTCGGGAGCCAAAAATGAGTCGAATGGGAATTATTGTCAATGTCGATGAATGCATCGGCTGCCACGCTTGTTTCATTGCCTGTAAGCAGGAGAACCAAGTCTCCCCGAATATTCAATGGAATCGGATCCGCAAGGTTGAAAATAGAGAACAAAACATCATTAATTATTTTCGTGCCTCGTGTCAGCACTGCGAGGATCCGGCCTGTCTAAAAGTTTGTCCGATGAAGGCGGTTTACAAAGGACCTCACGGAGAGATTCTGATTGATCAGGATAAATGTATTGCCTGCAAGGCATGCTTAGCCGCTTGCTCCTATGGAATACCGATGTTCAATGATCGGAAACTGACAAGTTATTACGGTGAAAAACAACCTTTATTCTCCCCGTCTAATCCTCCGACCAAAAACGCTCAACCCGGAAAAGCAGAACACTGTACGCTATGTTCTCATCGTCTGGCTAATGGCAAAGAACCTGCTTGTGTAGAAATTTGTCCGGCAAAAGCGCTTACTTTGGTTGATTTTGATGCTCCTACGGAAAAACAGAAAAAACTCCTCGCCAAGGCTGTCCAGCTAAAAGCCGGAGTTGATACAAAACCTAAAGTTCGCTACATCTGCAGCAATATGGATTTCAGCGAGGTTGCCCTGAAGTAGCTTTCAAATACTGGGAAATTATTGAGGCTTTAATTTGGGCTGCTGCAAAACCGGGAGCCACGCTCTGCAACAGCCCATTATTTACTCGTCAGGATATACCTGATCGTCGTGGTTAACACGATTCGATCCGAATACCACCTTCACCGCATCTCTAAGATTATCCACTCCGATAATTTCAACGCCGGGAATATCTGCCGCTTTGTTCTTAAGCGGAACAATGATTCTTGTGAAGCCAAGCTTGGAAGCTTCTTTGATACGTTCCTGTCCTCTGGAGACCGGCCTAATCTCACCGCCCAAGCCCACTTCTCCGAAAATCGCGGTCTTACTGCTCACCGCCTGATTCGTCATCGAAGAAACAATTGCGATAAGCACAGCTAAGTCGCTGGCGGTTTCACTGATTTTGATACCGCCGACTGCGTTTAGAAAAACATCCTGATCATAAGTGGAAAGCGTCACATGACGATGCAAAATTGCAAGAAGCATCGTGAGACGCTGGGCATCGGTACCAACGGTCAGACGTTTGGGATTGGGGAGCATGGATTTGTCCACCAAAGCTTGAATCTCAATAAGGATCGGTCGCGTACCCTCTAGATTAATAAAAGTCACGCTTCCCGCCACTCCTTCTCTTCTTTCTGCCAGAAAAAGAGCCGAAGGATTTCTGACGCCGCGCAACCCCTTGTCTGTCATCCCGAAAACACCGATTTCGTTGACGGAACCGAAACGATTTTTACACGCGCGAAGAATACGGTAATTCGACTCCGGATCCCCTTCAAAATAAAGAACAGTGTCAACCATGTGTTCCAAGACGCGAGGGCCGGCCATAGCGCCCTCTTTTGTGACGTGTCCGACGAAGATAACGCCGATGCCCTTTCGTTTGGCAATTCTCGTCAGCCGCGCTGCACATTCTTTAACCTGAGAAACAGACCCCGGCGCCGCACTTAAATCTTCGGAGAAAAGTGTTTGAATCGAGTCAATCACAACCCACTGGGGGCTAGTTTCTTCAATGATCGCTTCAATTTTTTCAAGCTGAATTTCGCTGATAAATTTGAGACCTTTAGTATTAACGCCGAGACGCTGAGCGCGAAGCGCAACCTGAGTCGGACTTTCTTCGCCGCTCGCATAAAGGCAAACCTGACCCAAAGCAACCATTTTGCACATTGCTTGGAGCAACAAGGTCGATTTTCCGATCCCGGGGTCACCGCCGATTAGCACGACGGAGCCTGGAACAAAGCCTCCACCCAGCGCCCTTTCGAGTTCGCTGAAGCCGATTAAGATTCTCGGGCTTTCCTTTGCTTCAATTTCTGATAAGTCGAGAATATCGCTGGTCCCGGCGAGGGCTGTCCTGCCTCTTGCCGAGGAAGCTGCAGTGGCCTGTTCTGCCCGCGCATAACGATTAGAAGACTCCGCTTCGATTCGGAATTCTTTCATCGTGTTGTAGGCTTTACAGGAAGGACACTGTCCGAACCATTTCGGAGCATCGTATCCGCACTCTGAACACACCCATGCGGTTTTCGTTTTGGATTTACTTGCCATATCTATTCTCGAACAATTCGGCTCTATTCTAAAGACTCTAATCTAACCAACAGTGCGACGGTTTACGCCGCAACATCAATTCTTGTCGGTGAAATAATCGCTCAATCAAAAATACATCGTGAAAAAATGATCCTTTACGGTCACGCCTAGGTGAGGACCAGATCTTTCATTCGTCAAAAATAAGGTTCGGAGTAAAATTCAGGTTCAAGATATTTCGAGTAAGCAATAAATGGCAAACCCCTCTATCTCTTTTACCGACAGGTACAGTTCGACGCTCCAGCCGCTGCTCCTGTTGGCTACGGACTACTTGGCTATTATTATTGCCGAGTGGTGTGCCGTCGGAGGCAGGGACATTGTTTTAGAGTTACTCGGAAGAAAGAACGATTGGTTCGAGCTGAACAATTTTTATTTCTACTTGTTTGTACCTCTCATTTTCATGGTTTTCCTCCATTGGGGCAGAACCTATATTCGTTTGCTTTCTATCGGAGAGATGATTCGGAGAACCTTCTACTCGGTAATCTATGCCATTGTCGTCTCTATTGTCGTTTTATTTATCGCGGGGAAAGCTCCTGTCGTTTCGCGCCTTTTTATTGCATTCTTAGGCTGTTTTGTTTTCGTTTTTGTTTGCGGCTCTCGCCTTCTTGTTCGTTACCTCTGTAACCGTGCCAATATCCTTTTAGAACCGACGATCATCATCGGATCCGACGACACTGCAAAACGCGTCTTGAACTATTCCGCGACAAATTCCTTTTTTGGAATCAAAGTCGTAGGAATTATCGATGATAAAACTTCTGGGACCGCCCTCGAAGGAAAATACCCCCGGCTCGGCTCTACGGACAAGGCCGCAAGAATTATCCTTCGGACAGGAGTACAAAACATCCTGATCCTGGCCCCGAGAATGGACAAACGGCGGCTTTACACGCTTATTGATGAAATTTTTCCTCTGGTTAAGAATATTTCCTTCGTACCGGAAACGGAGGAGCTGCCCGTATCCAATATGGAAATGCACAGACTGTATTCTGAAAATCTTGTCGTCATTTCCGTTAAAAATAATCTCTCACGGTGGTACAACCAATTCCTTAAGAGAGCATTCGATCTATCGGTCGCAACCGTCGGGACGATTGCGATTTCACCGATTCTTTTAGGGATCGCCATTGCCATCAAAGCCTCAAGTCCGGGACCGGCCTTTTACGCTCATCGGCGTATCGGTAAAGACGGTATTCATTTCAACTGTTATAAATTCCGCTCAATGGTGGTCGACTCCGACAGGCGCTTACAAGAATATTTGCGGGCTAACCCTGAAGCGGCAAAAGAGTGGGAAGAGACTCATAAACTCAAGCATGATCCTAGAGTGACTAAGATCGGAGCATTCCTTCGTAAAACTTCGCTTGATGAATTGCCTCAGCTTTTTAATGTCATTCGCGGTCAAATGAGTCTTGTCGGCCCAAGGCCTATCGTGGATGAGGAAGTCATTAAATATGACGTCTTCTTTTCCGATTACACAATGGTTAGACCCGGGATGACAGGCTTATGGCAGACAAGCGGTCGAAGCGATACTTCTTACTCTCGACGAGTTCGTTTGGATGCTTGGTACGTCAGAAACTGGAACATCTGGCTTGATATCAGTTTACTGGTCAAAACAGTAAGAGTAGTCCTGTCTTCTCGATCCGGCGCTTACTAACTAATTGAACCCTTTTACTCCGCGATAAACAACGATGAAAATTTGGATTACAGGAGCTTCAGGCATGCTTGGCACTGAACTCGCGTCGAAACTGTCTTCTCATGATCTGCTTCTGACCGGCCGAAGTGATCTCGACATCTCTAACGAAAACGCAGTCCTAAATTTTTGCAAACAAAATAAGCCGGATACCGTAATAAACAGCGCGGCTTTTACAAACGTGGATGCCTGCGAAACAGAAAAAGATCTCGCCTGGATGGTCAACGCATGGGGATGTAGAAATTTAGCACTCGCTTGCAGCACGGTCGGATCTCGTTTAATAAGTATCTCGACAGATTATGTTTTTGAAGGTGACTCTTCTCGACCCTATCATGAATTTGACGTCGCAAATGGAGGTAAAACTGTTTACGGACAGACTAAATTTGCCGGAGAACAATTCATTAGGCAGCTTTGCCCTAATCATTTGATCGTCAGAATCGCATGGCTTTACGGCAGCAATGGCAAAAATTTCGTAGATACAATGCTTTCTCTTGCCGAGAAAAATTTAAGCGAGATAAAAGTTGTCAACGATCAAATAGGCAATCCGACAAGCACGTCTGCAGTGACATACCTCATAAAAGACTTATTACGAACTGATTACAAAGGTGTTGTTCACGGTACCTGTGAAGGCTCCGCGACATGGTATGACTTTGCAAAAACCATTTTTGAATTGTCTGGATTACACCAGAAAGTGGTTCCGTGCACATCGAAAGAATTTGTGCGCCCTGCTCCCCGGCCGAGCAATTCTCGGCTGGAGAAAAGGGTCATTCAAATGTTGGGGCTAGCGCCCATGCCTGAATGGAAAGAAGAACTGGCCAAGTACCTCAAAACATCTATTTGAGATATCTGGAATTCTCCTTCAAAACCTCTGGAATGTATGCAGGGATAGTTTTATCCTTTGACGGACGATAAGTTTTGTCCAAAAACTCCAATGCACCTGCGGCGTTGATTAGAACAATCCTATTGGGCTCAACAAAAGCGTCTCTGCTCCATCCTTTGGAGTACACCCAATTCCGGCGCCCCGCTTCCTTCCAGATAGACATTCCGACTGAATAATCTTCCGTGGGGTTTTCACATCCCAGAACCTCAGGCAGCAAGGTCGGTACAAGATCGAGATGTGAAGTCATGTATTCAATGTTGGCAGGTTTCTTACCGGGCCAATGAATCACCAGAGGGACCTTAATTTGAGCATCCGTAAAGTTTCCTCCGTGGCCCCAAAAATTCAGCTTATTGTCATTAAATTCATCACCGTGGTCAGAACTGATAACCACTATCGTTTCATCAAGAAGATGCTTTTCCTCTAAATAATCCAAAACTTTTTGGATGAGGTTGTCGGCGTAACGGACGGAATTTTTGTATCTTGCCAGGTAAGGAGCGGGATCAAAGGAATTATTCAGTTCCATGTGATTAATCGATCCCCAATATGGCTTAAATACCTCGTACTTCGATTCCTTTGGAAAACTATATGCATGCACAGAGTCGAAGAAAATGAAACTAAAGAAGCGGGAGCCGGGTTTGAGAGAAGACTGCCACTTTTCAAAATCTTCTACGGCAAATGCATCGGAATCGACAGCGCCTTTTCCTCTTGGATAGATTGGAAGATTAGAAATCCCTGCAAATATGGACTTATGAAACTCTGGCATATTCAACGGTGCGCCGGCAAAAATCCCTATTTCATAGCCTCTCTTCTGGAGCGCTATTAGCAAAATCCCGGGAGTTCCGCTTGACAGGGAGCCTGTCCAATAATTTCCGGGGAGCCCTGTAAACAATGAAAAAATACCGTGCCTTGTATTATTCCCGTTCGAATAGTGGTTATTAAACCTTGAATTTTTTAAGGCAAATTTCCAGGTATTAGGCATAACTTCTTCTGTCAGCATGTCGTACCGAAGAGTGTCTACAAACAGAAAAAGAATGTTGTAATCTTTTGAGGGCTTACACACCAAAGGATTGAGCGGATAGTTTAATTTTCCGTGTTCGTCTAAAGAGACCTTTCTTGCGTCGATGGCTTTTTTGTCGATTAATCCGAGCTTTTGAAGCTGCGTGTTCATCCTAAGAGGGCGAGCGAGCGGAATCTTGTCAAAAACGGAAACAAGTCGAGTGTTGAAATTAGCAAATCCCCAGGAGTAACAGAGGTTGGAACAACAAAAGCCGGCTAAAACTAGAACCAAAGCCGTGAGCGATAGCTTTTTGAAGGTCGCCAACTTGAAAGATATAAAGGTAAATATCCAAGACAGCAATCCTAAACCTAATATCCAAGCTGCTATTTCAAATATCATCGGAAGAGAAAACGAAACGATTCTTCCGCCTCCGAGGAATGTCATTTGAATCATTGCAAAATTCAAATGTGTGCGGTACAAAGGATAAATAAAAGCGTCGGCAGCCAGGTAGATCAGAAATATCCAATCTAGAAAAATCGTAATTCCAAAGAGAAGTTTTTTATTCTTTCTGAGCAAAGGATAAGCAAGGAATATTGAACCTAAAACTAGCGCAATAAGGGTAAATAAACCGAAGGTATAGCTAGAAAAAATAAGGAGTTGGCCTTTGTCCCAACCAGCAAGAACGCCGGCAGAAAAAATGCTGCGAAGGCCCAAGCAAAGCGATCCTAGGCCTAACAAAAGAGCGTTAATAGTAACAAAAGCGAAATTGAACAAATTACTATCCTTCTTCATAAAACATGTTCGGTAAGAATTATCCTTCAGCACTTTACTTTTGAAATGCTGCCTTTGTCCCTATAACTCTTTATAACCAACAAAGCGTACATATTTTATTTCCAAAACCAGTCTTCAGCTGAAAGTAGACCTCAGTGGACCAAACAGGTAACAAACCTGCCCAACGATGATTGATAGACAAACTCTTGAGCCTCAGACTGAACGATAAAGTTTGGTCTCAAGCTCTAATTTAGGTGAAGAAGTCAAATTTGGTCACAGAGCCTGCCCGGAGAAAACTATCAAATAACTAGAACTTGCCTTGTTGAAGAATCTTGCTTACTACAAGATCGCTTCCTTTATTTGTTAAGTGATTGTCATCACGGTAATAAATCGAATTTACCCCATCTCCCACAGAACAAATTCCCTGATCGCATATTGCCTTTGACGCATCAACAACCGTGACAGACGAAAAGTTCTTTGCAACTTTTCCGATCATTTCGTTGATTTTGGCATCATTATTTCTTCTCTGATCTTCTTGGAAGGTGCAATTTCCTGCAGTCGTTTGCAATGGGCGACTTTTTATACAGTTCTTCGGATTTAATGGAATCTGGGGAACATCTAATACCACGATTACTTTTTTCTTATGCATGACGAGTTCACTAATGGTTTGGGATAGAAGTTTTCCCAAAGTGATTAGATTACTGTCATTTTTGTAATCTAATAACTGGAAGTCTCCTTTTTTGGAATTAACAAAATAATGCCATCGGGCACTCAACACCACCGTCTTTATATCGGGATCGTTAATTACAGTATCCAAAGCCTTACTCATTAAGGGCTGCTTACTGCTTTTTTCGTGTTTTAACGATATTATTCCCTTCACAGGAGGAGTACCTGGATGGCCTATTAGAAGAAACTGCTTGCCCCAATTTTTCTGTAATCCAAAAGCTAGATGGTGTGCGTGAGAATCTCCAATTAAAGCTAGAGAAGGCTGAGAATTTTCAGGGGCCCAACAAAACTCCAAATCTGCAGAACAACCATATTTGACCTTTGCATATTTATTCTGTTTAGGAAAAGTGTTCTTACTAGAAAGAGCCGCGGCAGCGGAGTCTCCTAATCTGCCTGGAAATCCGTCCAGACTTTGGACCAGCAAACCTAGTAAGGTGCAACAGAAAACACAAATTGAGAGAGAAATTGTTAACTTTTTTGTGATTGCTTTCTTTCGGATAGGGGTTTCAATAATGAAATAACTAAAGAGAGAAAGAGCTAAGCCGATTAACAAAAGAAAAAAACAAGTTGGGTAATTAGGGAGATTTCCTCCATTAAGGTTCCTAGCAATTGACAAGAGAGGCCAATGCCAAAGATACCAGGTATAACTGATGAGGCCAACAAAGACAAAGGGACTCGAGCTCAAAACATTTTTATTTATCCAAGAATCACGAAAAATGATAAGTAATAATGTGCCGAAGACTGGAAGTAATATCAAAAGCGGTCTATAAGTCGCATCTCCTGTTGCAAACAGAATACCCGCAGAAATAAATACAAGGCCGGCGACGCTACCGATGGAGTTGCGCTTCTCACGAAGATTAGTCAATAACTTAATTTTATCCCCTCCCCTTAGTTCCCGTGCTCTTTCTTCTCTTAATTTTGAGGCTATGGGCTGGACCAATCCTTTTGAAGAAATGCTAGGGTTTACTAAAGCAGCAAGAATACATCCTGTACAAAGTTCCCAGAAACGAGTATGGAGAGAAAAGAAAGCAACAATAGATGAAGTTTGACTCTGATAAAGATCGAAACCAAAAGAAACCAGCCATAAGACACAAAGGACCGGCAAGACTCTTTTCTTTACCTTCCAGAGGATCCAGCAAAGTAAGGGATAGAAAATGTAATATTGTTCCTCAACAGCCAAAGTCCACAAATGCATCAAAGGTTTCATTTCGGTAGCTGTATCCCAATAACCACCGGAATGACGGATAAGGAAAATGTTCTCTCCAAATGCAGATCCATAAATAGTCTGCTTTCCGAGATTTTTGAATTCCTCTGGTGTTAAAAAGAGAGAGCCAAGTAATATGACACCAAGCAAAAGAAAGGCAAGCGCTGGAAATATTCGACGAATCCTTCTCGCGTAGAAATCTAAAAAACTGAATGACTCCTTTTCGAGAGACCTAAAGATAATCGTCGAAATGAGATAGCCAGAAATGACAAAAAAAACATCTACACCAACAAATCCTCCAGGGAGTTGAGTCGGAAAAGTATGAAAAATAACAACCGAAACAATTGCTATCGCCCTCAGACCATCAATATCTGGCCGATAATGAGATGGCTTGATGGGAGGAAGAATCAAGGAAGACATTGGAGTAAGCGATTCAAGACTAAAAAATCACTCTAAGAAAGAGCTGACACGCGCAGAAAACTATCACATAATATTTTCTAAGGCAACTTAACAAGTTACTAGAATCTCCCCTTACAGGCTGCCTATAAACTTTAGCCTAATAATAGTTTTACCGATCACTAATCCAGTTATTTAAAATAACCCTGCGCAAACTTCAAAAGTTACTCAAAATAAAGAAAAATTTCATTTAACACTATGGCAGTCCTCCATATTTACACAAAGAACGGAAAAATATATTGCACGGCAAAAGAGCCCTTCCTGGGAAAAGAAAAGCCGTTACCAAACTTACCTGCTTTCTCTGAACTCTTCTCTAGCGGCGTAACTTGCGTTGTCTTTAAACTTCCTTCTCTCCTGAAAACAAGAAACTTTAAACTAATTTGTTTCGCACTGCTTTCTTTTGTACTTAGAAAATACTATAGGCAAAAGATACCTAAATTATTAGACTCTTTCTTAAACAAGCAGAAAGAAAAAGATTTATTCTTTATCGGAGGTTCCGTTGGGGCTGAGTTAATCAAATTCCATTATGCAAAGAAAAATGATGTAGTGGTCGAAGGAGTTGAAACAATCAATCTGATCGCCAAGAGCAACAAAGCTCTAAATAGGCTGATCTCTCAAGTTAAACCGAAAGAAGTAAAGAAAAGAATTTTCATCGTTGGGCTTTTTTCTCCTGAACTCCTTCGGTACTTAAGAAAAAAATATCCTCTTGCAAATATAGAGGTTAGATACTTTGACATTTTGCGACCAAGTAGAATTAAAGAATTTACTTGGATTAAAAATTTTTCGTTGTCAAACGATATCAAGATCTCTGTGTATGACCAGTCCACTTCCTCTAAATTTGGCATTCCCTATGCCATGAACAAGGTAAACACTTCAAAGCTTATTAATTTCCTGAATGTTAAAAAGAAATACGATGTTTGTTTCTTGGCAGCATATAGCCTAGATAGAGAAAAATCTTTAAGGCCTTTGTTGAGCGCATTAAAAAAGGCCAATTTAAATGTCAAAATTTTACTTGTAGACTATCCCTACTCCGAGTTGGAGGACTTTAAGGTCGACAGAGAGATCGTGTCTTACGAAAACTACTTACGATTAATGAGTGAAAGTCGTGCAGTAATAGATCTCTGGCGATTAGCGCCTGGTGAGGGCTATTCCTTCAGAATATCAGAGGCTCTGACACTCAATTCGAAGATTATTACTAATAGAACGTGCATACTAAACGAGCCTTTTTATGATGCAAGCAGGATGTTTGTTTTTTCCGAGGGGAATGAAATCAACCCTGACGCCATTAAGCATTTTCTCATTTCCCCAATGAAACCCGTCGACAAATCAATTTTTAGCCTTGGAACAAACTGATGAAATTACTAATAACTGGTGGTGCAGGATTTATCGGATCAAATTTCATTCTGGACAGAATAGAAAAAGGAGACAAAGTACTTAATCTGGACAAGTTAACCTATTCAGGTAACCTTGATAATTTGATATCAGTCCAAGACAACGAAAACTACTCCTTCATACAAGGCGATATCGGTGACAAAATCCTAACTCAAAAAATCCTTTCCGAATTCCGTCCGGACGCCGTGGTTAATTTCGCCGCAGAGACGCATGTTGATAGGTCGGTGGTAGATCCTGAATCATTTGTAAAAACGAATGTTCTCGGGACCTCCAACCTCCTTCTAGAGACATTGGAGTATTGGAAGTCACTTTCTCAAGAAGAAAGAACAAGATTCCGGTTTCATCACATCTCAACTGACGAAGTTTATGGATCTCTGGGCTTTAAAGATTCGGCCTTTAGAGAAGACACACCATACGCCCCTAATAGTCCATATTCAGCCTCAAAAGCATCTAGTGACCACTTTGTCAGGGCTTTTCATGAAACCTATGGACTGCCGACCCTAATATCCAATTGCTCTAACAATTATGGACCGAGACAATTTCCCGAGAAATTAATACCTTTGATGATTCTGAATGCCATCGAAGGTAAGCCTTTGCCAATCTATGGAAACGGCAAAAACATCCGTGATTGGCTGCATGTTTCAGACCACTGCGGCGCAATATCCCTCATGCTAGAAAGAGCTATGCCGGGTGAGTGTTACAACGTCGGAGGAAATTCAGAAAAAAACAATTTAGAAGTTGTGGCGGCAATTATCAATGTTCTCGACCAAGAAATGCCGCGCTCAGACGGAAAATCTTATTCTGAACAAATTCATTTTGTGAAAGACCGTCCCGGACACGATCTTCGTTACGCCATTGATGCTTCAAAAATTAAGAAAGATTTAGGCTGGACGCCCAAATTTAATTTTGACCAAGGCATCCGAGAGACTGTCCTTTGGTATTTGAAGAATGCAGAATGGGTAAAAAATGTCAAAAATGGCAATTACCAAGATTGGATCAAGAAAAACTATGAGGAAAGATAAATGAGTTCTTGGAAGGGAATAATTTTGGCCGGAGGCTCTGGTACCCGCCTTGCTCCCCTCACGACGGCCATAAGTAAGCAATTGCTCCCTGTTTATGATAAGCCGATGATCTATTACCCGCTGAGTACTTTAATTCAGATCGGCATAAGAGAAATTGCAATTATTACCACGCCTGATCAGCAGCATCTTTTTAAAAAGCTTCTTTCGGACGGCAGTCAGTTAGGTTGTCATTTTGAATTTTTCATCCAGGAAAAACCTACCGGACTTGCAGAGGCCTTTTTGATAACCGAAGAGTTTATTAAAGACAGCCCTACTTGCCTGATTCTCGGCGATAACATTTTTTACGGAAACGGACTTATTGACTTAGCTAAGGAGGCCATGTCTTCCCCTGCGGGCGCAACCGTTTTTGGTTATCGAGTAAACGATCCGGAACGGTACGGTGTCGTTGAGTTTGACAAGGAAAACAGAGCTGTCTCAATAGAAGAAAAACCGGAATTTCCAAGGTCGCCTTATGCGATCCCCGGTTTGTACTTTTACGACACGAAAGTGATTAAGATCGCCAAATCACTTACCCCTTCAAAACGAGGGGAATTAGAAATAACAGATATAAATAAAACTTACCTCTCTGAAGGCAGCCTAAGAGTTAAGGTAATAGAAAGAGGCGTGGCTTGGCTCGATGCAGGAACCTTCGAATCACTTTTGCAAGCAGGGTCGTTTATACATGCAGTCCAGGAAAGACAAGGATTAATGGTCGGCTCTCCAGAAGAAGCTGCATGGCTGAACAAACTGATAAACAATGAACGGCTAAAAGAATTGGCTGAACCTCATAAAAAAAATGCCTACGGTCGCTATCTTTTAAATCTAGTCGGAAATAAAAATGCAAATAATTGAGACACCTATTCAAGGCCTCTTAGAAATTCAGCCCAAAGTTTTTGGTGATAAAAGAGGCTTTTTCTTGGAGACTTGGCAAAAAAAACGGTATGAAGAGGCTGGAATCCATTATCAATTCGTTCAGGATAATCGCTCGTTCTCTTCAAGAGGCACATTGAGAGGTCTTCATTTCCAGAAACGTTTCCCGCAAGGAAAACTTGTTTCCGTGATATTTGGGGAAGTTTTTGACGTAGCCGTAGATTTAAGGAGGGGTTCCAATACTTATGGGAATTGGTTCGGCCTTGTCTTAAGCGCAGAAAAATGCAATCAACTATGGATTCCGCCAGGATTTGCACACGGATTTTATGTTCTTTCAGAAACAGCCTTCTTCGAATACAAATGCACTGACTATTATCATCCTGAAGACGAAGCAGGAATCTTGTGGAACGACAAAGACATCGGGGTTGATTGGCCCATACCTCCAGCTTCAACCGTTTTATTAAGTGAAAAAGACAGAAACGGCTTACCCTTTAAAGAAATCTCTTTTAGCGAAAATACCCTTTGATCTCGAAATATCCTTATAACCCTTAGACCTTGACTATAAAAATAATGAATCCTAGTTTGTTCTCTTTCTTTAATCGTGGTGTTGCAAGTATCTTTGCTCTTTCTTTTGGTATAGCCGCAGCTCCGAACGGATTTTGTTCTGATGTCTTCAGAGGAAACGAAACTTTCCAGAGCTTTAATAAAGCAAAAAAAATATTAGAGCATCAGGTGATATTCGATCATCGCGTTACGCTTTATTGCAACGCCCCATTTGATAAAGACAAATGGATTTCTCTTCCCTCTGGTTTCACTACCCAAGTCCATAAAAAAAGAGCTAACAGAGTCGAATGGGAACATGTCGTACCTGCCGAAAACTTCGGACGATTCTTCCCGGAATGGAGGGAAGGTTCGCCAATGTGCACTGATAACAGAGGTGCTCCTTTTAAAGGAAGAAAATGCGCGGAAAAATCAAACATCACGTTCAGGCTGATGCAAAGTGACATGTATAACCTTTTTCCCGTCATCGGCGCAGTTAATGCAGAACGGGGCAACAAAAATTTTGGGCTCCTTTCCGCCTCAGCTGAAAACACATTCGGTTCCTGTGCGATGAAAATTTCAAGCAACAGAGCAGAACCGCCTAAGTACGCAAGGGGCACTATCGCCCGTGCTTATAAATATATGGCTTACGCATATCCAATTTTCAAGTTGAGCAAGGAACAAGAAAGATTAATGGACGTTTGGGACAGGCAATATCCCGTTGAGAAATGGGAGTGCGTGAGAACAAAACGAATTGAACGAATCCAAGGAAATGAAAATCCCTTTGTTAAGCAGCCTTGTATTGAGAAAAAATTGTGGTAGCAATGCTTTAGTCGTGCCATTGTCTGCATAGAGCTCCTTTATTTTCTTTGAAAAAAACGGTAAGCCTATGAACTCGACATTGAAAAACTTCTAAATAAATGTAAATAAGGGTAAGATAACTGAGTTCACGTGAACAGACACAGCTCTCATAGGAGAATTCCAATGAACAAGACTGAAATGATTGAAGCCGTAGCTTCTGAAACCGGTCTCGCCAAAACAGAGGTCGCAAAAGTTCTTAACGCCTATACCGACACAATCGTGAAGACGGTTGCAGAAGGCGGAGAATATACAGTTATCGGTTTTGGCAAATTCTATGCAAGCCAGCGCCAAGCGCGTACCGGCCGCAACCCATCAACCGGAGTCGAAATCAAGATTCCAGCAGCTATGGTTCCCAAGTTCACTGCAGGTAAGGCTTTCAAGGATGCTGTAAATGCTCCCAAGAAACCTGCCCGTAAGGGAAGAGCCAAAGCCAAGAAATAATTTCTTCTGGTATCTCAAGACCCGGCCTTAAGCCGGGTTTTGACATTTAAGGCTGAAATCTCAAAATTAGAACTCGATAACGCCTATCAATTAGAATGTTGGATTCAAAACTGTCTTTTGTATCTAATTAACTCTATTTTGTCCACTAAGCCTTTGTGCTATTGACCCTATGAACTTTTTAACCGGACTAGGAAGACTTGAACGGGCTGCTTTCGTTTTCTTTAGTTTATTTGTCTTACTCCAATGTCTTTCGATTGCAGCTGCAAACATAGCCCTCGGTTTTTCTGTTTTTTTCCTCGTATTGCAATTAATACGCACCAAAGGTTCAATTTCAAATCAGTCTTTGACTACAATTTATAAAGAAAACAAGTGGTTAATTTGGCTTTTTGGATTTTTTTGGCTGACTATCTTTTGTTCGGCGTTAGCAAGCGGCGCCCCGATTAAGGGACTCAAGATATTTTTAGGCCAGTTTGTTTACAGGACCTTCCCTTTATTCATAATCCTTTTCTTTTTTGGAAAGAAAAGATACGCGTCATTCTTTTTAGCACTGAGTATCTTATCTTGCGTCCTCGACGTCATCGGTGGAATGATCATTCACGGGGACGGACCGCGCCTAAGAGGACTTTACGGACACCCAATGACCTTAGCAGGATTTCTCCTGACTTCGCTTCCTATATTGTTTTGCTTCCTTTTGGATTGGAAACAGGACCGAAAAACCTTATTCGTGACTATTATGTTCTTTCTAATAGGTTTTACCGGACTCCTTCTGAACGGAACTCGAGGTGCATGGCTAGCGCTGGCAGTCTCTCTTCCTTTAGTTGCTGTTCTTTATGATCACTCCATCAAAAAGATCCTTTTTCTTGTTATTTTCGCAGTCGGGACTTCTTTGGTATTTTTTAATTCTCCGCAACTTCAAAATCGAGCGGAAAGCATTACGAGCACAACAATGCAGTCGAATACTGAAAGGCTCTTGATGTGGGAGTCAGCCTACGAAATGTTTAAAGATCATCCAGTATTTGGAGTTGGTATTGGCCAATACGCATCAAAGTACTTAAATGAATATAAGTCGCCGGAGGCCAAAGAAAAGCAGAACCACTGTCACAACAACTTTCTTCAAATGCTTGCTGAGAACGGTGTAGCCGGATTTATTGGTTTTTGTTTGTTGTTTGGCTATATTCTTTTGTCTTCACTAAAAAACGCCTTCTTTAAATGTTCGCCCTATTATGTATTAATATTCGGCAGCTCTTTAGCCCTGCTCCTTCAGGGGTTCACTGAATATAATTTTGGGAACTCTGCCGTTATTAAATACTACTGGGCTACCTTGGGTTGCCTTCTTGTGTTAGCCCACCAGACTGAAAATAAAGCCTCCGCTAATTCGTTTTCTCTCTTTCAACACACTAAAACCGAGATATGAAAATAGGGATTGTCTGTAACGCCCTCGCTAACAGCGGCGGAATGGAACGATACACACTGGATATTATCAGGGGCTTTGTATCTGCGGGGCATGAACTTACAGTTTTTACGAGAAAGATCGATAGAAGCCTTTACGAAGCGACTCTTGTGAAGACAGTAAAAATCAATGCTTCCTTTTTGCCAAAAAGACTAAGAGACTTTTATATTTCTAATCTCCTTCCCGGTTTAAGGAAAAAATATCCGGTGGATGTCATGTTAGGCTGCTGTCGCTCAAGACATGTAGACGTTGTGATATGTGGCGGAACTCACCCCGGTTTTCTCAAGGCAACGGGAAAGAAAAAAAGCATTTTCGACAGATTCGTTCTTCCCTTCGAAAAGGCCTCATACCAGGAGGCAAAGTATGTAGTAGCGCACTCTCGGCTAGTTGAAGGGGAAATCCGAACTTACTACCAAATTCCTGTGCAGCGTCTTTTTTTGATACCGCCTCCTGTCGACCTGAGCATTTTTAAGCCTCAAAAAGATGAGGGGGAGAAGCCATGTGGAATTCGACTTTCTTCTTTCCCACAGTTAAAGGACAAAACGACATTTCTTTTTGTGTCTTCCAGTCACGCCAGGAAAGGGTTCAAACTCTTAGAAAAGTATTTTGAAAATACCGACCTTCCGATTGCTTTAGCTGTGGCAGGGCGTCCTATTAGTAGAAAAGACTATAAGAATATTTGTTACGTGGGCTATGAGAAAAATATGGCGGCTTTGTATGCGCAGACCGACTTCTCTATCCTCGCTTCTATTTACGAACCTTTCGGACTCGTTCCTATCGAGTCACTCTGTATGGGTGTACCGGTAGCGATTTCTGAAAATCTTGGTTGTAAAGACTATATCTCAAAGGCTGTGAAAGAAGAGTTCAATCCTTTTTCAATTGATTCTCTCGACAACGCAATCCGAAACTGCCTCAATCGGAAAGATTCCATGACAGAAGCCTCCAAAAAAGGAGCTTCAGAAAAATTCTTAGTCGATTTTTCTTTGGATAAACATATCTCCAAGCTTCTTGAAGTTTGTGAGTTAGCAAGAAAAGAAAATGCAAACTGAAACTATAAAAAGCCTACCGGATTTAACGGCTTACATAATGACTAAAAATGAAGAGCACTGCATCGCCCGCTGTATTCAAGCTCTTTCATGGTGTCCGAAAATTGTGGTCGCCGACACTGGTTCTTCTGACAAAACTAAAGAAATCGCAAAATCATTGGGCTGCGCTGTAATTGAGGTATCCTTTGATGGTTTCGGTACAACCCGGAACAGAATACTTGACCATCTAACTTCTGACTGGGTCCTTTGCTTTGATGCTGATGAAGTTTGCACCCCTGAACTAGCTGAAGAAATTCAGGAGACGTTAAAAAATCCTTCTGCTTCTGCCTATCTCGCCAATAGACTGACTTTTCTTCTCGGAAAACCGGTTCTGCATTCCGGCTGGAATCCTGACTTTAGACATGCCGTTTTATTTAAAAAGAGCGAATATCGTTATACCTACCGAAAGGTTCATGAAGGTTTTACTACATCAGGGAGGGTTGAGAAGTTGAAATCTTCTTTCCGACACTACTCTTTCCCTACTGTCAAAACGCTTATGGCTAAAGAGATGCAATATGCGGACCTGGGTGCCGACGCCATGCTTGCTAAAAACAAAAAAATTGGAATGTTCAGAGGGTTAGGCCACGCTTCTTGGGCATTTTGTCGACATTTTTTCTTGCGAAGAGGTTTTTTAGATGGATGGAGAGGCTTCCTGATCGGCGTTTCTGCATTTCATACGACGTTTTACCGTTATGTTATCGCCATGGAAAAGTTATCTGAGAGTTCTAAGAAGTAATAAGGTTTTTAAATGAATACAAAAAATATGAAGTTTTTTATCTATTTTCCGCTTCTTCTTGGACTCATTTTTTCAATTTTAAGTTTCCGTTTTACCTCTCCGGATGAGTTTACAGGCGCCCCTTTATGGAGCCCTGTCTATTTTTTCTCTTATTCATTTTTTTATTACTCTTTCTTAAACCTGCTTCTGGCCGCCCCTTTTGCTCTGATTTCTCTTGTAAATAAAAAAGTTGGGAAATTTTGTGCTTATATCGTTTTGTCGGTATTTTTGATTTTCTTTGTGACCGACAGCTTCGTCTATCAGCAATTCAGGTTGCATTTAAATATTGCAATGCTGCAAATGACTTTACTTGGCGGGGGGCAAGTGGTCAGTTTCTCTGGTTCCATGATTCTTCAGATCTGTCTGTTAATGGGAGCCTGCTTCATTGCTGCCCTCGTCTGTTTTTGGTTGGCTAACGTACTCTCTAATACTCAACCCCGCTTCAAGCCTTCTTATCTTCTTGCTTTTACTCTCGTCGGCTTGTTTGTCTGCCAAGGCGTGTACGGATTCGGCTTTGCCTACCATAACCCGTACACCTCAAAAGTTGAGGAGAACTTACCTTTAAGTCGTCCTTTGCATTTCAATAAACTTCTGATAAAAACAGGATTGGTTTCTAGAGAAGATGTATACACATTCAAAAAAACAGACGCAAAAGGCGCTATGAATTATCCTCTGAGTAAGCTCGATTGCTCCGGAGGAGAAGGCTATAACATCGTTTTCTTAGTTGTCGATGCTCTCCGCTTTGACATGATCACTGAACAAACGATGCCTAATGTCACTGCGTTTTCGAAGAATGCTATAAATTTTAAGGACCATTACTCTGGAGGCATTAACACTCGACACGGGATCTTCACGCTATTTACTGGAATTCCAGGTTCATATTGGGACAGCTCCAAAGCGTCAAAATCGGGCTCTGCTTTGATTAAAGCTCTACAGACTCGAGGCTACGAGATCGGCCTTTTTGCCTCTGCCCCGCTCACAATGCCGGAATTTAACCAGACGGTTTTTGCTACGTTGCCGGACGCTCGCTTAAATTCCAAAGGAAATAATCCCATTGAAAAAGACGAATCTGCAATAGAAGACATGGAAAAGTGGTTAACGTCTGTGCCAAAAAACAAGCCCTTCTTCGCCTTTCTTTTCCTAGATTCAGTACATTCGGCTATCTTTCCGGAAACAGAAGAATTTACCGTCTTCAAACCTTACTGGAAAGAAGTCAACCAAATCAAGCTTTCAAACGATTTTGACAGGACTCCCTATTTCAATAGGTATAAAAACTCCGTCTTCTTCACAGATAAAAATCTAGGGCGTGCGCTTTCATTCTTAGGCAAGAACATCGATATCGATAAGACCATCATCGTTATCACTTCTGACCACGGAGAAGAATTTAATGATACGGGGAAAAACTATTGGGGACACAACGGCAATTTTACAAAATATCAGGCACAAATTCCTTTTATCGTTAAGTGGCCCGGCAAAGCTTCTATAGATATTGGCTATCGAACTTCTGCCTTAGATGTCGTGCCCACTCTGCTGCCTCGAGTCCTTGGATGCAAGAATCCTGTGTCTGATTACAGTGTTGGCAAAGACCTTTTTGAACCCAGTGGAAGAAACCCTTTTGTTTATGTCAGTAATTACTCAAAAGATGCTTTTGTAGAAAAAGACAGGGTTGTTTTGATTAATGAAATCGGAGTTCTTTCTTTCCTGGATCCTGCTTACAACCCGGCAAAAGACCAATCTGTACCTCCTTATCTGAAACAGGTTTTAGAGGAAAGTTCTCGTTTCTTAAAGAAGCACTAGAATTGTCTTAATTCCCACCTATTTGAATTTTTTTGCAATCCATTTATTCCGGAGAAACATCCACAATGACCACCGAAACGGAAAAGCTGCCTAGTATCGTTTCCTCAGTCTTGATCCCAAGAAAGGATAAGAACGTAAAAGAAGCATTGGATGTTTTCTTCTGCTTTGACGATGCATTCTGTCTGCCGACCGGAATTAGTGCCTTCTCTGTCTTGGAAAACAACAAAACGCTTCCTTTGAACGTTCATCTTGTGGGCGTTGACGTCTCCGATAAGAATTTGGACTACTTCAAGCAGCTGAATTGCTCTCCGAATTCAGAAATCCTTTTTCACTCCCTGACGGCGAAAGAGTGTGAAAAAATCACCGCTAGCCGCTCCACTCTTCATTTTCCTCCCGCAAGTTTCATCAGAATCTTCCTTCCAGAGTTGTTCCCTGCGTTAAGCAAAATGTTGTACCTTGACGGTGACACCCTCTGTGTCGGAAGTCTCAAAGAGCTTGCGGATCTAGACTTGAAGGGCAAATTAGCCGCTGTTGTTCTGGACATAAAGGCAAAAGATGGTTCATCTGTGCGGCATGGCAGGAGAGACTTCAATTCAGGAATGATGCTTATTAACGTCAAACCATACGTTGAGTCCGACATAGCTCAAAAGACTCTTACTGTTCTTGAGAATAATCGTCAATATAAATCTCCCGATCAGATGGCTCTAAATGACGCACTGGAAGACAGAAGAGTCATTCTTCCGAAAAAATTTAATTTCATTCAAGAGCTAACCGTCCATGGCGAACAGGATCAAGATCGCCCAACTGATTCCGTCATTATCCATTATGCAAACCGCTCCAAGCCGTGGACAGAAGCTTTCTCGACGCGCTTATATCAGAAATACTATGGCTCAAGTCCTTGGAAGGGGTTTTCAAAAGAGCTAGTTTATAAAAAGGACCCCAATAGCATCAGAAGATATGCTTTATGGCATCTTAAAAACAAAGATTTCGGCAGATTCACAAAACTTTTACTGATCTACTTATCAGTACTTATTGAAAGGAAAAAACGCAAATTATCTAAAAAAAATCGCACATTAGAAATCAAAAAATGAGTCTATGGGAGGGAGGCAGTCAAATATCCAATATATCCCCTGCCATAGACACTCAGCATCTCAACCTTCAGAACTCTTCCCCGCTGTCTTGAATTAGATAAAGATGATTTAGAAAGACCTTCGTTCCTTACGCTTCTAACGGTCCATTCACCTTTACCTTATAATTTTTTCATGGATCAGGTTTTTCCTGATATCAATGAAAGTGTGTAGGCATGAGTACGAAGACGCAAAGTGAATTCTCTAAATTCTTTGGCCCTGTGGTTGCCACCGGAGCCGAAAGAATATGCGTAAGAAATTTGAAGGATCAATTTTCTTGTTTCAAAATCAGCAAAAAGATTCACTCTAAAGAAACACGCCGAGAGATAAAGTACTTTAAGTTTCTTAAAAAACGGGGCATTTCTTCTTCCTTTATTCCCGCCTTTATCGATAACTTTGAAACCAAAGAAGAAATCATAATCGAGCAGGAATTGATCACTGACCACCCTGAACAAAATCTGTTTGCATTTCGTGTGGAAGAATTTGTTGCAGATGCTTCAGATAAACAACTAGCTAAGCTGGAACAATTATTCCGGGAACTCTATAGGGAACTCAAAGACAAAAATATCATTATCAGCGACCTGCACGCCGGTAATATGATGATTTACTGTGACGAAGCTGGGAATATTAAGCGGTTAATTGTGGTGGACGGCTTTGGAAGTCCCGAAGCAATTCCTCTGGCAAAATACTTTCGTTACTTCGGAAGAAAAAAAATTGACCGACAATGGGCGAAGTTTAGACGAACCTTCGACGCCACTTGGCAAAGAAGACGAGGCGGTAAACAGACCATTAGTTTCTAGAATAGATCGTGCTTAATACTAGAAACCTTCGCCAATGCATAACTTTAATTCTAAACAGCACGAATTAATTACCCACGTTGTTATGGATCACGAAACTTCAATTGAACAAGAAGATTATTGGTTAAAACATTTCTTTAAGGCCGTCGTTTTCTTTATTGCCTCGATAATTGTTCTAAGCCTTTTCCGCATTTTCTTTCTTTATTATTTCTCTGCGGGCCTCAACATTACCGGCGCCAATTTTCTCCCTGCGCTAGGGGTTGGGATTCGTGTAGATGCTAAATGGCTCTCGTTAGCGCTGCTTCCAGCTTTTTTGGTTTTCCTTTTTTCATATTGGAAACCGTTCCTTTTTAAGTATGCAGCCGTTCTCGCAGGGTTTGGTCTGTTCGGAATGGTCCTCTTGGACGCCGTTAATTTCGGATTTTTTAGTTTTTACAAGACTCCTATAAGCCCTTTAGTATTCGGTTTTTTCCAGGACGACACAAAGGCCATATTACAAACGCTTTGGCAAGATTGGCCAATCTTAAGTTATCTTTTAGTTTTATTCTGCGGCATCGCAGTTCCTTTTGTCGCAGCTTCTCTTTTCTTCAACCGACTTAAGGCAAGTCCCAGAGGCTATCAACTCTTTTTACTAAGTATTGTCAGCATCCTTCTTTTTGCCTTTTTTATACGCGGTTCAATTGGAAAATTTCCGCTTCGACAGGAAGATTTCGCAGTCAGTAAAGTTCAGTTAATCAATGCTTCTGTTCCTAATGGAGCCGCAGCTTTATATGAAGCCACTAAAGCCTGGAGAAATTTTCAGATCAAAGGAGAACCTTCTCAAGCGCTCACTAAATTCGGATATTCGAATATTGAAGAGGCTAAAAAAGATCTTGCTGTTAGAGCACATACGTCCACACAGTTAAGTTTTAGACCTAATGTTGTCTTCGCCGTCATGGAATCAATGAGCGGAGACATTTTTAACTCTCATGATTCACTAGTGAACAACACGTTAGGAGCTTTGGATACCGCTTTAGAAGATGCAGTCGTCTTCCGAAAAGCCGTAAGTATCGAAAACGGAACTTTTCCTTCTCTGGAAGGCCTTCTTTTTGACACTCCGATAAGTCCGATATCTCAGAGCATCTACGGAAGAAAAGAACTTTCATTCTCCCAAATACGAGCTTTTAAGGAAGCAGGATACAGAACGGTCTTCCTTACAGGCTGCCCTGAACCTTGGCGTCAAATCAATGACACCTTTAAGTTCTATGGATTCGAAGAGATCTATGGTCAAGCCGCCATCGGAGAAAAATTTCCTAACGCCGAGAAAAGCCCTTGGGGAATCGGAGATAAGTGGATGTTTAAGTTCGCTGAAGATTTGCTGAAAGAGGCAGAGGGAACCGGAAGGCCTGTGTTTATCATGATGCTTTCGACGACCAATCATCCGCCTTTTAAGGTTCCGGACGGAGAACAAGTTTCAAAAGTAGATATCAGTAAGCTGCCAAAGACCATCAATCTTGAGGGTTCTTATGACGGAAACATGAAAATGCTTCTGAAGACTTATCAGTATGCGGCTAACTCTTTGGGAAATTTCATTCTTGACCTTAGGAATAAAGGTTGGTTGAAAAATACGATCGTGGCAGCAACCGGGGATCACAACGCAAGAATGAGGTATCAGTCTGAGGGCAATTGGCACCATGTTTTCGGGGTCCCTGTCCTATTTTGGCTCCCTGATCAAAATTTAAAAGCATCCGTCGATACTGATCGATGGGTTTCACACAGGGACATTCTTCCTTCTCTTTTAGCGATGTCCACAGGAAAAAACCTTGGAAACGAAAAAGGCAGGAACCTTTTTGCTAAAGATACCGAAGAAGGTGCCGTCTCTTTCATTGGCTGGTCAGGATCTGGCTTCGTTATCGGAAAACCGGGGATGGTAACACTCAATGGGAAAAATTTAGAGTGTTACAACTGGCGGGACGACAAGCTCGTTAAGGCCGAATCTTGTTCCAATGAACAAGAGACAATGGGTAAAGAAGCAAGGGCCCAAAGAGCGATTAGTGAATACATTGTGAGGAAAGGCCTTCAAGAATAGACTTTGAGCCCCCTCAATTTAAATAAGGCGGCCGTTTCCGAGGTTCTTGTTGGGAAGCGGCCGTTAAATTTTGGATTTCAAAAGATTGGAAGATAAAATTTTCATCGAAGCGTTCCACTTCAATCCATTGCGCCTTCATACTACGCAACAAGGTTATAAGTTTTCTTGGAACCTACGAACAAGCGATGCATCGCCCATGACTTAGTTGCGACATACGACTGGTTTCTATTCCGACACGTCGATCCTTTCAATTTTAAAAATGACTGGTCTCGTGCCATCAGAACAACAGGCAATCATGGTGTTTTCTTCCTTCATCCAGCCTTTCATAATCGAACCGCCCTGCAGACCGGTGTAGATATACCTTGATATTGCATCCCAAGCTTCGGAACAAAAAGGCTTAGCGGAGCCACCGGCTACCTCCGCCGGATTCCCATTTGTTGAGACTAATGTATTCAAGCCGCACTGCCAAAAACTGTCCTTTCCGTCTTCACGGTAAAAGACAAAAACATCGCCTTTGTTGTAGACGGGGCATTTGCCTGAGCAAGGATTTTGACAATACTCACGCTGAAGATCTTCATAAAGCAGAGTATCCAACACAGTTACTTTCACGCGATGTTTCATTTTGACTCCAATCAAATGATTAGGCAGGGACTTAACTAAATCCCCGCCTAAGTTAAGTTACTTATTTCTGTTTAGCAATATCCTTTGCAGCAATACGACCGAAAGTCTGAGCCTTTCCAAAGGCAGATCCGGACATGTAACCCGCACCATGAACTCCGCCGGTCATCTCCCCGGCAGCCCAGAGACCCGGAATAACTTCACCGAATACATTTTGAACCTTGGCATCTTTGTTAATCTTCAATCCACAGTAAGTCGCGATAACTGCCGCAGTGGCGGGCATGATGTAGAACGGTCCTTTATCTAACGGGATAGGTTTGCCGCTAGTGTCCACCAAAGTCTTACGCCCGAATGCGTCCGAATCATTCTTGATTCCTTCGTTGTATTCTTTAACAGTCTTCGCCAATTCTTTTGGATTAAGGCCGGCTTTCTTTGCCGCATCTTCGATTGTCTCGCCCGCAAAAATCCATTCAGGAACTTTGTTTTCTTTAACAATAGATTCGATCAAGATACGTCCCTGGGGATTGTTCTTGAAGTCGTTTTCAGCCATTTGGCGGTCAAAGACAATATAGCTCTTTCCTTCAGGCTGAGCTAAAGCAAAGTCTGCCAAGACCTTGTATGACTGAGATTCGTCTGTAAAACGCTTGACGTTTTTGTTGACGATAATGCCGCCGGACCAGTACAACTGAGACTGCTCGTCAATATGCTTCGGATTCAATCTGAATCCATATGTCGCTTTGATATAAGCCACATCAAGCATGTCTGCCCCGACAGAAAGTCCCATCAAGATTCCATCACCCTGTGTGCCGGCGCCGGCTATTGAAGCTGCACTTTCAAGCGGAGGATTATAACGGCCTAGCAATTCGGGATTTCTTGAGAAGCCCCCGGCAGCCAAAAGAACACCCTTTTTCGCCAATACGAATTGTTTTTTGCCTTTGCTCTCAATTTCAACGCCTGCAATCCGACTGTGATCTTTATTCCAGACCAAGCGGAGTACTTTAACTCCTGTCTCAATTTTGACGCCGCCCTTCTTTGCGTAAGCGGCCATAGCCGTCAGAATTTGAGAAGTCACGAAATGATGGGATCTCGGAACGCTTTGATAGCCTTGATGGACCACCATGTCAGGATGAAGTTTGAGCTTGTTCAGAATAAAGTCATACTGCTCGTTTGCTGTTTTAACAAAAGCTTTGACAACATCAGGATTGTTTTTATTCTTACCCGCACGCATCATGTCTTTGAAAAACAGTTCCTGAGAATCTTTGATGCCCTGTTTTTCCTGTTCCTTTGTCCCTGCAACAGTAAACATTCCGCCGTTAAGTACAGAGGAACCACCGAGGAAACTCTGCTTTTCAAATAAGACCGCTGAGAGCTTTTCATCAGCTGCCACAGTTGCAGCTGATAATCCGGCAGCGCCGCCTCCCACGATCACGATGTCATATTCAGCATCCCATTTTTGCGGAGCTTCCAGTTGAGCAAATGCCGGTGCACTCATCATTAATGCACTGACGGTCATTCCCTTGAAAAGATTTCTTCTTGAAACTTCCATCACTTTCTCCTATGTGATAATGCGGACCTGCGAGAATCTAGTGAAGCTCCGAATTAACCAATGTAAGAGCTTCTGCAAGTCACCATTGATAACAGCTAACTTCTTCCTGTTTAGATCAGTTATCCTGAAAAGCTTTTTGACCGGCCACTCTTCCGAAACTGAGGGCCTTTGCATACCCTGAACCACTCATGTAGCCCGCTCCGTGGAGACCGCCCGTTACCTCTCCTGCCGCATAGAGTCCCGGAATAACATCTCCGAACACATCTATAACCTGTGCATACGCATTGATAAGCAAGCCGCAGTAGGTTCCGAAAATAACGCTTGATGTCGGAAATACGAAAAACGGTGCTTTCTCGATTTTTACGAGCTTCCCGACCTTTCCTTCTAAATACTGCCGACCGAACTTTGAATCTGTGCCTTTTGCTACGTCTTCGTTGTACTTTTTAATTGTTTTCTCGAGTTCGGCGCCATCCATACCAGCCTTTTTCGCTGCTTCCGCTAATGTATTTCCTGAGTAAACGTAATCGGGTATCCTGCCCTCGGGAATCGCGAGCCACATCCTCGAAAGTGCCGGAGTATCTTTTACTGCTTCTCTAACAATATTGCTGTCAAAAACCGTATAGGCTTTGCCTTCCGGCTGTTTGACCGCCTGCTCGCTGATCTCCATATAGGTTTTTGATTCATCAACGAATCGCTTCCCTTCTTTATTGACGACAACGCCTCCGTTAAATTGGATGAAGGACAATTCACTTATGTCTGTCATGCCTTTCTTGGCGCCGAAGGTAGCAGCGATAAAGGAAGTATCTCTAACATCGGCACCATAGGCTTGCGCCATTAACATTCCTTCTCCTAAAGAACCTGTGCCTGAAAGTACCTGGACATCTTTAAGATACGGAGCAAAACGCTGAAGGACCTGCGGATTTCTTGCAAATCCGCCTGAAGTGACAATAACGCCTCGTTTGGCATGAAAACTCAGAATCTCTTTCTTAGCATTAACCGCTTTAACACCGCAGATTCTTTTTCCCTTTTCATCCCAATACAAACGATTGGCTGAAACTCCGGTCAAGATCTTCACACCGTGACTTCGAGCAAATTTCGTCATGGCTTCGATAACTTCCGGTGCCTTAAATTGATGTGACCGAGGAACTGATTGGCCGCCCTGATGCTCCAGCGTGAAGGGATGAACATTTAGCACATTTTCCATCCACTCATACTGTTTTAACGCTGCTTGGGAAAGAACTTCCGGAAGTCCTTTTTGATTGAAATGTTTACCAACTTCATACAAATCTTTCGCATAGAGTTCCGGAGAATCTTTAATATTTCTGGATTTTTGTAATCTCGTTCCTCCGACGGCAAACATTGCGTCGGTAATAAGAGAGGATCCGCCAAGAAGGTCTTTTCTCAAGAACAAGAACTGAAGCGCCTAGTTCTGATGCCGCGCAGGCTGCTGACAAACCGGCGCCGCCACCGCCCACAATAACAATATCAAAATCCCCGTCGTATTTTGTCGGAGGTTCAACGGGCATTGCCTCTGCTTGACTGAATAAAGAGAGGGCTGCCACAGATCCGCTGAAAGTAAAAAATTTCCGTCTGGTGAATGTCATTTTTACTCCTTAAATGGAAATTGCGTCTTAAACCAGAAGAACGGTAAAAATTAAGTTGCCTTTCTGTCGGAAATACTAAGTAAAATTAATTAAATAATTCGATTAGAAAGTAATAAGACTATTTCATTTTTTGGAATAATAGAAAATGGATCGGCTAACAAAGTTAGAAGTGTTTTCCAAGATCGCAGAAACCGGTTCCTTCTATGAGACGGCACGTTCTTTAAACCTCTCCAGACCCACGGTCACCCGATTAATGGCAGAGCTGGAAAAGGATTTAAATCAAAAGCTCTTGTTCCGGAACACACGCAGGGTTTCTTTGACCTCTGCCGGAGAAAGTTTTTTGCCGAGAGCTCGCGAACTGCTGAACATGGCTTCGGATATTTTCCATTCTCCACGACACTCAGAAAAATACGACGGTCTTTACCGCATCAATATCGCGACAACTTATGCGAATTTCAAACTTCCCGAGCTAATCGAAGAATTTCAGAAATTACATCCGGGTCTAAGGATAGAGCTGCTGCTATCGGCCTCTCCTCTGCCGCTGGTTCAAAATAGAATCGACCTGCGGTTTCAGATCGGGGGCAAAGTCAACCCTCTCTATATCAAGAGAAGCCTTGGAAAATCTAATTCATGGATGTGTGCTTCACCTTCTTATTTAGACACTCACTCCAGGCCGGAAACAATCAAAGATCTTCTCAAACAAGATCTTCTGCACAACTTAGTGATTGACGAAGACTTAGGCGAGGAGCTATTGCATGTCAAAGGACGCGGCGTCTACACATGGTGGTTCACGCATGGCGATAGACGAGAAAAACTTAAAGTCGCACCTAAGTTTGCTTGTAATTACAGTGAACCTCTCTTCCGGGCCTGTTTGCGGGGCCAGGGAATTGCTTATCTTCCGATTTCTGAGTCCCTTCTTGATGTTCTTGAAGGCCGCTTGGAAGTCGTTCTTCCTGAATATCGAGGCATCCTCGTTGATATTTGGGCCGTTTATGCATCTTCCGCGCATAAACCGCCTTTCACTGAAGAACTTCTTACCTACGTTAAGCGAGCTTTTGAAACGATCTTGGCTAATCCGGTTGAACAAAGAGCCGAGGAGAATTAAATCTTACTCGGCCCAATAAATTTACTTAATTAATGAGTTACTCAATATTGACGACTTGGTAACCCTCGTCCTTAATCGGAGCCTTCAGTTTTTCAGTATCAAAACCTTCCGGAACAGCTACTTTGGCCAATCCGTCTTCAAGAGAAACCGACAGCACCGTAACGCCGTCAATCCCGGAAAGTGCCTTTGTTACAGCTTTCACGCAGTGTTCACACATCATGCCGTCAATCTTGATTGCGACGGCTTCTTTCGGAGTGGAAACTGCTTCAAAAGACGTCACTTCATAATCTTCTGCCTTGATCGCATCCGTTACCTCTTCTTGAGACAAGGCACGATCTGCGCGGACAACGGCACTCTTCTGTTCCAACGAAACATCGGCAGAAACTACGCCCGGAATTTTTTCTAATGCGCCTTTAACTGCTTTGACACAGTGTTCGCACATCATGTCTTCGACGCCTACTTTATAAACGAAGCCCGTTGCGTCCTTTTGTTCAGCCTCAACAGCAACATCGGCCAGCTGCCGGAGTGAGGGAAGCAATACTTGATCAGAAGATTTATCACTGTTTCCTGAATCTCTCAGTACCGGTTTCCAGCCTCTCAAACGAAGCGCGTTCGTTACCACGCTCACGGAGCTCATGCTCATCGCTGCTGCCGCGATCATCGGATTCAGAATCCATCCGAAAGCCGTGTAGAAAACGCCTGCAGCAACCGGAATGCCGATGATGTTGTATATGAACGCCCAGAACAAGTTCTCACGAATATTGAGCATTGTCGAATGAGACAAGGCCGAAGCGTTAACCACGTCAGACAAACGACTCTTCATCAGCACAACGTCCGCCGCTTCAATTGCTACGTCGGTTCCGGCGCCGATAGCAGCACCGACATCTGCTCTAACCAGTGAGGGAGCATCGTTAATGCCGTCGCCCACCATAAGAACTTTCTTTCCTCGAGCCTGAAGTTCGCGAACAACGGCTTCTTTGGCGGCAGGCTTGACTTCGCCTCGAACGTTCTTGATACCGACACGAGTAGCCACGGCACGGGCGGTTTTTTCATTATCGCCGGTCAGCATCCAAACTTCTTTGCCTTTAGCCTGCATGGCTTCAATCGCCTGCTTGCTGTCTGGACGAATCGGATCCGCGATCGCTAACAGTCCGACCATTTTGCCGTCAGCGATGACGTAAAGCGGCGTTTTTCCTTCGTCGGCAAGTCCGTCAGCAAGTTCTTTCGTTTTAGCATCTTCCGAAGAAATCACCGACTTATTGCCGATACGGACTGATTTGCCGTCACAGGTCCCGGAAATGTTGCCAAGCTGCTGGACAAAGTCAGAAGCTTCCTTCAAAGAAAGATTGAGCGCTTTAGCACCTTCGACAATGGCAGTCGCCAGAGGATGTTCGGATTTCTGCTCAACAGAAGCGACAAGCGTGAGAAGTTCTTCAGGTTTTACGTTCCCGAAAGCTATGACGTCCGTCAGAGAAGGTTTGCCGGAAGTCACTGTTCCGGTCTTATCGAGAACCACGGCATCGACTTTTTCTAAGGATTCGATGGCTTCTGCGCTTCTGAAAAGAATACCGTTTCGTGCACCGCGACCGGTTCCCACCATAATGGCGGTCGGGGTCGCCAAACCTAATGCGCACGGGCAGGAAATCACAAGTACGGAAACAGCAATCTCAAGCGCAAACTCCCAGGAATATCCGCACAGCATCCAAACGATGGCAGCAATGATTGCGATGCTGATGACTGTCGGAACAAAGATTCCGCTGACTTTATCTGCTAAGCGGGCGACCGGCGCCTTAGTGGAAGTCGCCTCGTCCACCAATTTAATAATCTGGGCTAAGGCTGTGTCACCGCCGACCTTCGTGGCCCGCATTTCGATATAGCCTTGCGTCAGAAGCGTCGAAGCGGACAGTTCTTCTCCTTCCTTTTTATCTACAGGAATGCTTTCTCCGGTAAGAGAAGATTCATCCAAGGCGCCCGAGCCTTTAACGACAATTCCATCGACCGGCACTCGGCTGCCAGTCTTTAAGACAACGATGTCCCCGACTTGAACGGAACTGACCGGAACTTCCGTCTCTTTGCCATCCTTTAAAACGACAGCTTTATCAGGAACCAAGGACATCAACTGGGAAATGGCGTCCGTCGTCTTATGTTTAGCTCTGGATTCGAAGTACTTACCCAATGTGATCAGGGCAAGGATCATCGCGGCAGAATCGAAGTACAAGTTGTGCGCGTAATGATGAAGTGTTGCCTCGTCGCCTTGTCCTAATGCATAGAGCATCATGTAAAGCGCAAAGAGTCCGAACAACATGGAGGTCGAAGATCCGATCGCCACAAGAGAATCCATGTTCGGAGATCTTTGCCAGAGCGTCTTAAATCCGACCGTGAAATACTTGAAATTCACGAAGACAACCGGCAGAGCTAAAAGGAACTGTGTCAGAGCATTGATCGGTGCACCCTTTGTTCCGGACATGACTTCCGGAAGCGGCATCCCTACCATCGGACCCATTGCCAGCATCATGAGGATGGCCGCAAAAAAGAGCGAAACGTACAGACGAGTCTTCATCTGTGCGGCTTCCTTTTTGGCCGCCAGCGTGGGATCGACGGATTTAGCAGCAGGAGAACCTGCTGCCTGCTTTTCGCTCGCACCGTAGCCTGCGTCCGTCACCGCCTGAATGATCTGCTCCAGTCCGGTTTTAGTTTCGTCGTAATCGACGGTCATACTGTTTTTCAGCAGATTGACGTTCACGTCTTCAACGCCGGGTACGTGCGACACAGCCTTCTCTACTCGATTAGAGCAGGCTGAACACGTCATTCCGGTGACATCAAAATTCTTCTTCATATTTAATTCCGTTGTCGAACGAAATCATTCTAAGTATTATTATCTTTTACGCAAGAACTTCCGTTTTTGATAGATAATTACTTTTTAGATACTATGGATAAAGTTAAATCCGAACCCTCTGAAGCTTTTCAGTCTGAAGAGTTCCATTGTCCCGTTGAAGCCACACTCTCTTTGATCGGCGGCAAATACAAAACGCTTATTCTTTGGAACCTCATCGGCAAGACACTACGCTTTTCCGAACTGCGTCGGCTGATTCCGTCGGCAACGCCAAAAATGCTGACTCAGCAGCTTCGAGAGCTGGAAGATGCCAGACTGCTCATCAGAAAGGTTTATGCCGTCGTTCCTCCGAAAGTTGAATACTCCCTAACGCCGCTGGGAACCTCTCTTCGGCCGATTCTAGAGTCGATGTACGAATGGGGCAGTCAGTACCTGCTCAATCAAGGGACGAAACCTTGCTGTTCGATGAAGAAGCTCCCTAGTGCCTAAAATCAGAACAACTCCGTGTTGCAAAGCACATTTCAACTAAAATTTTCCTAAATCATTTTTTATTGAGAGCCATGCTATTGCCTTCCCTCAGGGACCGTGCCGATTATGTGGTGCGGTTTCTCTTCGGTTCATTCATCGCCATCGGCTGTTTTTTAGTCGTTTGGCCCTTTGCAACAGCGATGTCGGTTGCGGCTGTGATCGCGATCGTCTCTTGGCCTCTCTTTAAACGAGTCCGAAAGGAAGTCGGAGGCAGGAATCTTGTTGCGACACTGATCATGGTGTCCCTGCTGGCCATCCTTATTGTGCTTCCGATTGCCGGATTATCTTTAGTATCGGCCCAGGAAATCCCGACCTTAATTCGTTATGTGCGTGAATGGATTGCCTCTGGCTTTACTGTTCCAGAAGAACTCAAGGAAATTCCCTTTGTCGGTGAATGGGCCTACACACAAGCTGCGCATCTGCTGGGCAATAAAGAGGAGCTCGCCGCCATTGCACAAAAGCTCTTTGATCCTGTGAGCCGCGCGGCTCTTGCAGGTGCCGTGATGTTAGGCGACGGACTTCTCCAGTTATTCCTCATGCTGTTCGTGATTTTCTTCTTCTATCGCGACGGCGAAGTCCTTTCTCAAAAATCTTTGGCACTCTTAACGCGCATGAGCGGCAGCATCGGTGCCGAAGTTCGCGACATTATCGTCAACACAACCCGCAGCGTCGTCTTCGGCATTGTCGGAAGTGCTGCCGGCCAAGGCGTCGTTGCCTTAATCGGCTTCTGGATCGCAGGTGTTCCCGGCGCCATCACATTGGGTGTCGCAGTGTTCGTCTTATCTGCCGTTCCTATCGGGCCTCCCTTAGTTTGGGGTCCTGCTGCTTTCTGGCTCTATTACAAAGGCGAAGTCGGCATGGCGATCTTCCTCGTGCTTTGGGGTTCGCTTGCAGTCTCCAGTGTGGATAACTTCTTAAAGCCGATCCTGATTTCCAAGGGCGCTTCCCTGCCCTTGTCGCTCATCTATTTAGGCGTATTCGGCGGCGTGCTGGCGTTCGGATTCATGGGCATTATTCTGGGACCGGTTGTTATTGCCGTTGGTATTGCGATGAGCAAGACTTGGCTGTCCGTTTCTGCCACGGTCAACGATAAAGACCAGCCGACCGCCAAAACCGAGACCGTTCTTAAGAAGCTGTCTAAAAATTCGATCGAATCCGACATCGTTTCGGACGTCACCGGAGAACAGAGAAGCTCTAACCACCATCATTACAGCCAGCCTAAGAATGACGGACAAAAATAGAGAACGATGTTTTTCATGACCGAAGACTTCGGTTTTTTCGATGATTCTTGCTTTTGAGCTCGTAATATGCGGGCTTAATTCTTTTGTTTCTCCGATGAATGCCTGGCGCCGAAGCTATTAAGGAAAATTAGAGGTGTCAAAACGTTACAGCGGCTCTATAATCATCCGAATCTAACAACGGTGAGTAACTATGAACCATAAAGTCATCGGCATCAGCCAAAGTTTTAGTCCCGCCCCCTTCGTCAGAGCCTTGAAGGAAAGACTCCAATCCACTTTCCTTCCTGACGGTTCACGTCCCCGCATTGAACTTGTAGATCTCGACTGGTCTTCTCCGGATGCAGACGCTCCGAAGTTAGTCCAAGAAGGCGACGTTAAGATTCACGTTTTGGAAGAGTCGTATCAGCTCATCGAAAAAGGCGCTCAAGTCATCGCACTGTGCAACTTCAGAAACATCAGTTTCTTAAATGAAGTTCAAACAGAAATCACAACTCCTGTGACGGATATCCTTCAGGCCTGCATCGAAGAGCTCAAGAAGAATCCCGTTAAGAAACTCGGTTATCTCGGCCGTCCGGGTACAGATAAAGCCAAACTCATTACAGAAACCGTCAGCCGCGAAGTCCCTGTGGAATGGGTTTATCCGAGCGAAGCTATGCTCGAAGTGTTCGACGAACTCGAAAGCGGCTCTCACTGTGCAGTGATTCCCGATCAGAAGAAAGCCTGTGAACTCTTCGGCAAAGTCTGCTCTAACCTTCTGAGCGAAGGCGCCGAATTGGTTTTCCCGACTTGCGTCATGCAGGCATTATTTGCGGCCGCCCTGAAGTCCGAGGGTTACAACGTTTTGGATTCCATGAGTGCCTACGTTTCCTACCTTTGCTTCACCGATTGGGAAAAACTTCCTAAACCCTTCAAGATCGGTATTGTCGGCGGTCTCGGACCGGCTGCCACTGTCGACCTTTACGACAAAATTACTAAGGCAACTCCTGCTAAGAATGACCAGGAACACATCAAAGTTGCCGTCGAACAGAATCCCCAGATTCCTGACCGTACCAAATACCTGCTTCACGGCGGCGTGGATCCCACACTTTCTTTGTATGCCGCTTGCCGCAAGCTCGAGAAAGATGCGGTTGACGCAATCGTGATTGCCTGCAATACCGCGCACGCTTACTTTGAAACCATCGTCCCGCACTTAAGCGTTCCGCTCATCAATATGCAGCAGGTAACGCTCGAAGAGATCCGCGATAGATTCGGACCGGATGTCGTCATCGGCTTGATGGCCACTGACGGAACCATTCAGACAGGCATTTACGGCCGTAAAGCCAAATCCATGAAACTTGCCATGGTCGTTCCTGATAAAGAGCATCAGGCCATGGTCATGGAAGCTATTTACGGTGAAAAAGGCGTCAAAGCCGGCTTTACCGACGGCCACTGCAAAGAAGTTCTGCTTAAAGCTGCCGAGCATTTGGTCAGAGATAAAGGCGCTCAAGCTCTTATTCTCGGCTGCACGGAGCTGCCTTTAATTCTGGAAGAAACTGACAACATCAAGCTCGGAGACGGACATGCTGCCATTGTGGATCCGACCGCTTCACTCGCTCGCCGTGTTGTTAAAGTTGCCGGAGAAATCACAAAAATCAGAGGTGTTCGCTAATGTATTTTCAAGCTAAAGACTATTCCCCGGTTCCGGCCGAAACCAAAGTAGCCTTTATCGGCCTAGGCACAATGGGTTTTCCGATGGCGGGTCACCTCCTGCATGCAGGCTGTCAGGTTACCGTTTATAACCGCACGGCCTCTAAAGCCCAAGCCTGGGTAGAAAAATTCGGCGGCAAAGCCGTCGCAACACCTCGTGAAGCCGCACAAGATGCTGACGTCGTCTTTACCTGTGTCGGCAATGACAACGATCTGCGCAGTGTGCTGCTCGGAGAAAACGGCGCTTTTGCCGGCATGAAAAAAGACGCCGTCCTTTGGGACGCCACCACAGATTCTGCAGAAGTCGCTAAAGAAATGGCGGCTGAAGCTGAGTCCCGCGGTCTGCACTTTGTTGACGCACCGGTATCCGGCGGTCAGGACGGCGCAGTCAGCGGCAGTCTTACCGTCATGTGCGGCGGAGATGCAGAAATCATTGAACGCGTCAAACCGATTGCGGACGCTTTTGCGTGCTCGATTCGCAGAATCGGACCGGTCGGCTCCGGACAGCTTGCCAAGATGTGCAATCAGATCTGTATCGCCGGCGTTGTTCAGAGCTTAGCAGAAGCGATTGCTTTCGGGCAGACCGCGGGCATCAACATGCACACGGTTCTGGATGTGATCGGCAAAGGTGCCGCTTCTTCCTGGCAGATGCATCGCCGCGGCAACACAATGATTGAAGGCAAGTTTGATTTCGGATTTGCTGTGGACTGGATGCGCAAGGATTTAGGCATCTGCTTAGAGCAGGCCCGCAAGACCGGCGCAGACCTTCCTCTGACCGCACTTGTCGATCAGTTCTATGGTGAAGTTCAGAACATGGGCGGAGGCAGATTTGATACCTCCTCTCTGATTCTCCGGCTCAACAGAGAACCGAAGAAGTCTTAATCGCTTCTAAATAGCGCGAAAGCCTCGGGATTTCCGAGGCTTTCGTGTTTTTGGGAGCGAGAAAAAATCAGATCTTCATGATTTCTTGACGATAGAAACGAAGTTCTTCGACAGAGTCATAAATATCGGACAGAGCTTCGTGACGAGAAGTCTTCTGATATTTTTTCATCACTTCAGGAGCCCAGCGTTTGACGCATTCTTTGAAGGAAGAAACGTCGAGGTTGCGGTAATGGAAGAACTGCTCCAGGCGCGGTGTCCAGCGGGCCATGAAACGACGGTCTTGACCGATAGAGTTGCCACAGAGCGGGCTCTTGCCTGCCGGAACGTATTTGGAGAAGAAATCAATAAAAATTTGTGCTGCTTCGTCTTCCGTGACTTTGCTTTCCAGACAGCGATTTACGAGGCCGCTGCGAGTATGCGTGGCGGTATTCCAGGAGTCCATATTGGAGAGAATCGATGCATCCTGATGGATTGCGACCACCGGCCCTTCTGCAATAACATTGAGCTGCGGATCCGTAATGACAGCCGCCATTTCGAGAATGCGATTAATCTGCGGCTCTAAGCCGGTCATTTCCAAATCCATCCAAATCAGATTATTCTCGTTAAACAGCGGATCTCTGTCGACCGCAAAGCCGTTATTGCTCATGTTGCTCTCAACCCTATTTTGAATCTTTCTCGGCATTTTAGAACAAACAAAGAAGATCCGAACCGATGTTCCGGCCGAATCTCCGGATAAATGCCGAAATTCGACAAAAATTAATCTTTGTGGTGCTTTTTCTTATGGCCGTGTCCGTGACCGTCCCAATCGTGACCTGGCGGCCGATGTTTCCAACCATGATCTTTAAAGTGTCTTGGGGCGCCGTATTCTCTCGGCGGAGGAGGCGGGGCGGCATGGTGTGGGGGAGGAGGCATGAACCCAGGGCCCGGAGGAGGAGGCGGGGGAGCTGCGTGTCCATAGTAGTTGTTGTACCAGCCGCGTCTGACGAAATACACCGGAACACCGCACGCTCCGTACTCGGCGCAGTAACGTTTCCAATGGCGACGATGCTTATCAGGAACCGTTAGGTAAATCGGAGCGCCTGCGAGCGCAGCTCCGATTGCGACGATCGGGTTGGCATTCCAGAGGGAGGGAGTAACGCCTTGGAGCGGAAGCACCCCATAATATCCGGGGGAACCCACACCGATGTTGACATCAACATGCACGCCGGCCAGTGACGGCATTGAAACCACTCCGGCAAAACAGAAGATCGCCGTGTATCGCTTCAGATGTTGAAAGGTAAGCATTTTCTGCTCCTCATGGTCACTCAATTCCTTAAATTCAGTATATATGGGCGAGAATTGTTCAGACGCTGTATCCCTTATTTATGTGCATACTTTGGGCGGCGAAGTGACTTCACTATAATTCCTGAATCTCTTCTTAACTGAAATTTTCGAGTCAACTACTTCGGCCTTAAGGCCGAGGCTTGAAAAAGCCTCTAGTTGACTAGCCTCAGGCCGTCATTTGGCGGACTACGTTGGTCGGGAATCTATATATAGGCACCGCGGGATGCAGATCCTAGTCCCGCGCTCTGCGGCCGATGGTTAAAAGC
>OMGU01000319.1_pt1 | contig 56006 bp, 46 predicted proteins | sample 1646121 | NCBI WGS metagenome assembly OMGU01 (sample SAMN05578581, study PRJEB25193) | human gut metagenome | biome: Human Microbiome; feature: human-associated habitat; material: feces | host: Homo sapiens | place: USA:Birmingham
TCATTGTCATGTAATTGCATGTCTCCCGTACGAATCATCTGTATAATATCACCCAGCCCCGGATAAGTCAGGTTGTACTTTGTCCAATTAATCTTTTCTGTCAATGTTACTTTCATATTCCTTACCATAGACTTTATTGCTTTTTTATCCATCTGAGATTATCAGCCGCATTGTTGGACATGTCGCCGTCAATATGCTCCACTTCCGTATAGGCCTTCGGATCAGGATTGACCAGGAATGTCTCAGCAACGAGGAGATCGACATATGCCTTCTCCCCGCCGATGATGATATACTGTCTGCCGTTTGCCTCCCCGAATACCGGTACATTGCCTCCGTTTGCGGATGATGGCATTGCCGGACCGGTACAGGGAACTTTTTCAAGGCTTTTTCTGACATCCGACCATAACCTGTATTTCCTGATGTCCCTCATGCCCCGTGAATACAGACCCTCATACAGGTCACAGAGGAAATCCACACTGTCGTATATCCTCAGTTCATAGGCCTTCTCGAACCATCCTGTCGCTTCCTTGTACATTACGGGAGTCCCAAACAGCCCTTTGAGGCGTATATGTCCCATTGTGAAAGCCGACAGTCCGTCACCTGAATCCGCAGCCTGCCCGAGTAACCCGATACCTTTCTGTATATCCTGCGGACATCCCTGCCCTTCCAGGTATATATGGCCCAGATTGGCTTTGGCTGTGGGTTCCTTTTCCGCGATGCTTTCCAGAAGGGCGATTGCCTTGCCGGTATCCTGCTCTACAGCCATCCCTTTCAGGTAATACACGGCAACGGCGTTGATTCCATATACGAATCCCTGCGTAGCCGACCGTTCATACCATAGGAAAGCCTCGTCGGCATTTCCCTCATCCTCATAATACAGACCGGTTAGATACTGAGCTTCTGCATCACCTGCCTGGGCCTTTTCCAAAATTCTTTTTGTTTCTTCTTTCATTTTGTTTGATTTTAAATTAATTGTTATGGTATCAAATCTCACACATGTAAGGATTTCGGGGTTTTGTCAGACGGTAGTTTTTTTATGTGTGTAAGTTGAAGTGGAAGAATATGTGGATGATGGTCCGATGGATTTGTCCGGCAGTCGTTTCGGTATGTCAAGCTTTCCCGGCAATGGTTATCCGATGAAGATGATAGCCGGAACTGAAGGGAGTGAGTATAAGTACGGTCCGGAGATTGGAAAAGGAGTTCGGGCTGTAGATGATGTATTATAAATCGGAAGGGAAACTGTGTATGGTTTCCCTTTTCTTTTTTTCTTCTTTCCGGTCTGTGTGAATAAGGAATGACCCGAAGAAAAGAGAGGCACCGGAATTGGATGAAGGGGGCTATGGTTGGTGTTGATGAGAGGTTGAAGAAGAGAGGCTACTTCGTACCCTGCCAGAGTGGAGAGAGAAGATTTGTTTTGTCTATTTCTCTTCTTCTCACTTTTGTAGACTGCGAAGCCGGTCTACTCTTCTATATCCTCATTTAATTATTATTTCATCTGCTTTTTTACTTCTCTATATATATTAGTATGTACACCGGAAAAAGGCAGGTAACAATTTTTTATTAATTATCTAAAATCCAATCCTCTAAAAAAATAGAAATAAGAGCTTTCCACCCTATTACAGACAGAAAGCTCCTTTAGGATAAACATATAAATATTAAGGTCATATCCATCGGCAAAAATAGTATTGCCTATTTAAATTCTAAGTACAAAAAATCATCTCTTCTTTGGTAATCATAATGCGGCGACGGAAGACACAGCAGCATGTTTACTGATAGGATATTGAAAAATAGCCGAAGTGGATTAAAAAAAATATACTTCTTTTACTGCAGCTATAACAATGACCACACAAAAACTTTTATTGCTATTGTTTGAATCTTATTCTAATTTTTATATTTGATTTTACCTGCTCTACATAATTATTCAATATCATTCTTTAACCGAAATACAAACTGATTTTATAAATGAACCAATCTCTTTACTATTAGAAGAATTAGGCAATATATAATCTTTTATACAGTTTGAAGAGTCTAATAAAAAGACTATGGGTGTTGGAACATATTTCAATTCTTTTCTTATCAAATCTTTTGGATCAGGGTGTATATATTCATAATATGCATTACGTGCTTGGTACAATGAAGGGCTACCCATGGTTGAAATGATAGCTACTTTTCTTTTTCTACATAGAGAGTCTATCTTATTCGCAATAGAAAATCCTGAGTCAACACAGCTCCCACAATCATAATAATTAAATAGGAAAATAACTCTAGGGTTCTTATCCGGCACAATGGAATCAATAGAAGTAATCCTTTTTCCTATTAAGTTATAAGTTTTCTTCTTCTGTTTATCTATACTGTCTTTTTGTTTATTACCGCATCCAAATATAGAAAAAAGCAGTATAAACAATATTAAGAATTTACTTTTTTGCATTGCCTATTTTTATTTTTTCAATGGTTGTTCCAGTTCTTTCTTGTGAAGCGAATAAATAGCTGTCTGAGATACAAAAAGAGGAATAAATATCATGTGGAAGAATATAGGTAGAAACATGCTTCATTCCATCATTGATAGATAGTTCCAAAATACTATTTACCTTATAATCGCCTTGAGAATCCCATGATGAACACAATATATATATATGTTCGTTTGCAAGATAAGCATCACGTATATATATGTAAACGGACTTCTCTTGATCTGAAAGTTTTTTTGCAGTATTTACCGCTTTTTCTATTATTGGAATTGATGAAAGATCAAATGTTTTAATATGTTTTCCATAAACATCATACTGTTCTATATAAGGATAACAATCAGAAACAGAGAATATACCTCTTTCTTTATCGTAAAGGATGTGTTTTCTATTAGATATAATGGTTTTAAATGGAGTCTTTTCATGTATGACTTGTCCCATTGGAATTTGCTTGTTCGGATGGTCTATATCAATAACTAAAAAACTTGTTGAATCTGTATTTGCAGATAGAAATATTAAAGAATCATTGAGGCTAAATCTATTCGCATTCGCATTTGAGAGCAAGAAACTGCCAACGAAGGATTTTTTATAAAACTTTTTCATTGATTTTGTGCCAGAATCAATCACATATACTGTATCATTTAATACATTAAAAGTAAATGGATTTACTGTTTCATAAGGAGCTTCACCATGTCTACTAATATATTCCATCTTTTTTAAGTTGTCACTTAAAGCCACAATATCTCCCCTTTTCTTATCCAAAACATATATTTTATTATTACTATAAGTCATACATGTAATATCGGAAAAAAAACTGGAATCAGGATATTCCATTATCTGGCTTTCAAGCTGACAGTATGTCAAACCACCGCCTTCTTTATTATTCCGACAAGAGGATAGGCACAAAATAACAATGATACTTAATAATATTTTATTCATTACTTTCAGCAATATGTTCTATTTCCATCACATTCAACATAAGCACCGTTTGACCAATCCAGACCTCGCTCACATACATTACCAGTACAAGATATCGAACCAGATAGAGGGAAACCACAATCCACAGTTACTGTGCATGAATAATTTCCACCTTCATTTTGTGCCAGCGCTTCAATGTTAAACAATGTGAGATCTGTTAACCTGGTTTTCTTATTCTGTATGGCATACATATTATATCCTACAGCTACAACGACAATAATCACGGTAATAATGCCCAAAAAATTTCTTTTCATAATATTTTAGTTTAATCAAGACATAATAACGTTTACTCAAATAGACATTTTTTCTTTTGTTGAGATGCCAATTTTTGATAATTATGGTACTTAAAACTATTATTCAAATCAATATGACTGCAATATATTAATAATATATTAATTTTGCAAGAGAAAATGTGTTTTTTTGTACTTTTTGTGTTGGAATTTTTCTAATTCATTTAGACTTATTCTACATATCCGTAAATATTATACTCTATAAGTTCTGTTTTAATATAGGTCTATTTCTGACACCTCATAACAATTCTGTCATGAAGCATAATTGTATAGTTATTTCTTGAAAATAGATTTTGTTACAGATTCACAGTGTAATACAACAATGGATGCATTGATAACTTTGCAATATTTTTTATCTTTGGATTATAAAATTTGCAGATTTTTGATACACACATGTTCATATACCCCTATAAATATACAATGTGAAGTATTGGCCCTCAAAAGCCAATCCCTTCGCTTCCACTACTCCCCATCCTCAATATCCATCTCCTTCAACCTTTTCCCTACAGTGGTGGGTGGGAGGTTCAGTTCCTCGGCTATCTTTCTGCTTGACATACCCTGCCCGTGCAATTCCCTAATCTGTTCGAGCTGCATATTGTCACTATTCTTCAATAGGTCACACTCCCTGGCAGTCTGGATAGGAATTTGGGTGCCTGTTCCGGTCTGGTGAAGCTGTGCGGGCTGTATGAAACGGAGCATGGCAGGAACGAGCGTCTTGTCAATTACATAAGGTATCACATGGTTCCCGTCCCATACTATCCTGCCGTTCCTGCTCTTGAGCTGCTTCACGTATCTGCCTGTCGAGGGATTGTTGCTGTCCGTTCCTATGGCGAAGACCGACTGCACGAAGTTGGTGAGTCAATGATTGATGGTTGGTAATGCAAGTGCTCCATCAAACTGACAATTTCATGTAAATAGTCTAAAAAAATAATAAGAGGCAAACTGTCAAAACGTGCCTCTTATTATCAATCACCACCCTGGCTCTTACTGAAACGGCGTATTCTCCCTCAGTTTCTGGTTCCTGTACACTATTCCCCGTTCCTTCCTTGAATACAGTTCCATCCTTGATATACCAAAATTCCCCCGGTTCGCATTATAGTTGTTGATTGCCATCCCTTCAATGTCATCCTCAGAGATACCATGCCTGCCGAATGTACCGATGAGATATTCCAGGGCAGCATCGTATAAGACACCGTACCGACATAACCATTTTGCTCTTGAGAGTATGGAACTGTGCCTATTTCCATCTTCATAACTGTCCGGATACTCTTTTCTCCATTTCCTGTCCACGTAGTTAATCAGTGTCTTGTCCTTCCATAACCTCTGAAAACCTGTATTCCTCTCAATCTCTTCCGGCGTATGAATGAAACAACCGCCGGAACCACCATGATTATAACTCTTCGCAGCAGGTTCGGGAATGGAAGGGTCATATTCAAAGTGGTAGGGAATCAACGTGTCTTTCTCCGGGTTGACATAGACATCAGGATCGAAACTTAGGAAGAACGTGCGGCTTAGATTATGACAACTCTTATCGAATTCATCAGTCCTCGGGTATAACCTTTGCTTCACCTGCCGGAAAAGATTGTAATGATGCTCCGGGTTGGTGTTGTCGTGAACCATAGCCGCCTTCACACCTTTATTACCCGGGGAGAACCATACTGCGTAAAGATGGAGAGGATTGGCATATTGAATGAGTCTTTCCTTGAATTCTCCTGCCGCCTCATGTGACCCGAAATCGTCAAAGTCAAGCACAAGGATATTGGAATACTGGCGCAGGTTGGTCGGGTCATCGTTCCTATAGTCGAATATTCCGGAAGGTGCTATCATGGGGAGTCTGTGTTTCTCCTCCTTGTAAGCCTTCTCTGTTGTCTGTTTTCTAACCATGTCTGTCTGCTTGGAAAGTTTAGTGTCGGATGCTATAAGTTCAAGGATATGGTCGAAGTTATAATAGATTCTACTCCTTGAATCGCTTGAATTAAAGTAGTAGCTTATGTTTTTGTTTATCATGGTAACTTGTTTTTATAGGTTATTCGTTTTATTGTATCGTGAACCTTCCTAGAGACCGGACCAGGCTTTACTTTGGAAGAAAGCCGGTCCTCTCAGTATCTTCGTCTCTCAGGAAGAACCACTATTTTTCAGTAAAGGAGCTATGGAAACGGTTGATGAAAGATTGAAGAGAGAGGCTACTTCGTACCCTTCCAGAGTGAGAGAGAAGAAGGATGTTTTTTGTTTTGTTTATTCTTTTCCTCTCACTTTGGTAGACCGCGAAGCAGGTCTCTTTCTTCATTATCCATTGTATACTCCTTTTATTTACTATATTCCCCCCCCCCCTTTTTTTTACTTCTCTATATATATTAGAATGTCCATCAAAAAATAGGGGGTGTCACAATAAATCTTATCTTAGCTCCTTCACTGTAAAAAAGGAATCCGGAATATACTATGCTATCACCAGATTTATCCCCATAGTCTTCAGAACATCAATCAGGGCTTTATATCTTCCCCTTTCTCTTTTGCCTCTTTTTATACCAATCATCTCCAGATAAGTAAAAGTAACCTCCTTCGTATATTCACTATCCATGGTTATAGCCCTCTGCATATCCCTGTCATACCTGGCCAACAGTCTGATCTCCTCTTTAATGTTACTCCTGATCTTCATTCCCTCCAGCCTCTTTTCCCAGTCATTATGAGAAACGGAAGCCTTGCCTATGACCCTGTTCTCATTGAAGTAGGCGTCCATTCTCTCTATGAACCTTTCATCAAAATCATCAGTATGCCAGACCGTATATACCTCACCCTCGATATGCTTCCTGATGCCTATCCTCGTTATGAGCTGTGAGAAATACCAGTCCTTCTGACTGTGCGGGTCAGTGGAGGTACCATAGGCCCTCCGGATCTTTGCCGATTCGGTGTTCGGAAGGTTCCAGTCACCACACAGGAGAATCTGTTCAACATCCCTGTATGAGTTGGTGCTCTTGTTGTCGGTCGCTCCATAATAGGTGACGGTGAACAACCCGGGATCGACACCTTCGGCAACCAGTAACCTCCTGAAACGTTCCGCATATCCGGATTTTCCCGGGCCGTCATCGTCACCGTTTATATCCTTCCAGCATACAATCAAGGAAGGTTTGTCTATCAGCCTGCCTATCCTCTTTACGAATGTGCCGAACCCCGCCTCATCAAAACACTTTCTGGACAGTCCGAAATCCATCCTCTTGAAATCCGTTACGGTGTTGTACTTGCTTTCCGTATCCAGAAGGGTGAAGCGGGTGGAGCCTCTGAAAAGGATATTGCCCGCCCCCTCGAAGATGAGGATATGCGTGGAGATTGTCATGCTCCCGGGACAGAGGTCAACCGGGTAGAATGTAATGCCTACCTTGTCGGTATCGGACATCACCCATGAACCATAATACTTTGGAATGAGCCCCAGCACCACGTCACGCTTCATACGGTTGATCCTGTAGGCCTGGTTGAAGAGGTCGTTCTTTCCGCCCCTGATGAAAAGGTCATAATACCGGTCCAGCTCTTCAGGGGGCTTGCAGACGATATTGCCGTTCTCATCGGTCTTTCCGAATATCCCCAGCATGCTCCTGTCGAACTCCACAAAGGGATTGATGAAGGTCGGCGTCTCGTCAAAGATGACATATCCCCTCAGGTCATCCCTTCCCATCAACGTCCTGAAGTCACCGTCGAACGGTGCCACCTCCTTCTGTGGCTTATAGATGAGGAAATGGTTTATCAGGTCTGTCCAGAAGCGTACATGAGTTATCAGAATCACCTTCTTTTCCATGAGCACTCCGGGGTTGTCCCTGTATTGCCCCAGGAAATCGGCTCTCCCGGGGTCACTGGATATGATCATCACATCCTCCATCCTCAATACCCCTTCCACCACAAGGTTCTCCACTATCCAGCCGAACATCTTTTCCAGCTCGTCTTTGGTATCGACACAATATAGAATACCCTCATCATGTTTGTGACGGATCAGGCTCTTGATGCTCTCGGTCTTTCCCGAACCCATCCCCGAGCTGACGATGTATCCGCCACGCCCATCGGGAACATCTATCTCCCCGGTCTTGAGCCTCATCCTGAAACCGGGGCCCGTGGAATGGGGAGTGATGTCAAACAGCTCCCTCATCGCCGCCTCCTTCCCTGGTATCGTCGATTATGACCCACTCGTCCCGGTACTTATTGACCAGGAACTCATAGTATGATATCACGTCCGACTCGTCGAAGTAGTTGTCGTCAAAGTCGGGTTCCGCCTCCTCCCATGCCTTGAGGTCGGCTCTGATCTGTGCGAGGAGTTCTGATTTCCTCACAATTTCTTTCTTGTCAGTCTTCATTGTTTAAAAAAATTGGTTTGATTAGTCGATTGGACATGCTCACTGGAACATGCCCTTATTACACAGATTAGGGCATGACTGGAAATGGCGCGCGTTTTTCATATTTGGAGCGCTATTATATATATAAGGTATAATTGCCCAACGTCCAGCATCCTCCCAAAGCCTTATTATCGAAGAAACAAATACTCACAATGAAGGGCGCCGAAACAAATACCTGAATATAAATTGCCATAGCCGGGAAAAGGCAAAGGGAATGACCGGGGAAATGAACGGCGCTCTTCTTATTTTTTTCTCTTCCAAATCGCTAAAACACCATTCACAGCCTGCCAGAACCTAATAACTGAATAATAAAATAGCATAAACCCTATGTTTAAAGAGTTCATAAATCAGCTATTGGGACTTGAGCGGGAGCCTATTCCCAATCGTCAGGATACTTTTACCGCACCTGATGTCACCGAAAAAGCGGTATCATCCGAACCTATCTCTGAAAAATACCAAAGAGACATAGAAGCGCTCCGACAGAAATATGGAGACGCTTTTAAAACCGGTCTCTGTATTAATCTTACACTTCAAGAGGCTTTATCAATCATGCATAGAGAAAGGAGACGTATTGACTCCTATTCCGGTCTTGTCTCTTATCTGAAAAAGGAATGGAATATCACACTAACAATCACATCACAAAAAACTAAACCTAAATCATTATGAAGAACTATTTTATAGCAAACGGAGAAGTGTTCAATACAAATATGGGCATTAAAGAAATGGAATCACGGGTACAGGAATTATTAGACGAGAACACTTCCGGAATGGCGCAATTCAGAATAAAGGAAATCAGCGAGAAGGAGGTCAGGATGTTCTTTGTCAGGGACTTCGACTATGATCCAAACAAACCGATCATTTTTGACGCTGACATGGCCTTGATAACCGGAGTGGGAATAGGCGCCTTCCAGCCACAACAAGTCGGAGGATACCCGATGATTTATCCCTTGAGTTTTGCCGGGAAGAATTTCTACACGGATGTAACGGCTTTCATCAGGTTCTATAAATTCCAGCTGTTTGAAGAGACGGGGCAGACAGTGGAGCATATAGGCCTGAGATGCTATTCGGATCGTATCTTAATGCAGATAATCTTTTAATCCTTATGAATGTCTTGGTAGCATGTGAAGAGAGAAGAAAGCTGAGAAGCAAGACCTTTCCCGGGATAGCGGATGCGATGGTTCTCCAGTGGGGAGGAAAAATGGCGGCATAATTACACTATAATGTATGGATCAAAACAAGAACGGATAACAAAATGGCACAATATTTCAGAATAGCGACAAAGGACTTCTGCAACACACTCAAACCCGGCTCTTTCACGGGAGATACGATGGTGTGCCCTACAAGAAGTCAAATTGAATCGGCCGGGTTGCATATAAAGAAGGGTTATACCTATGCGGCCGACCAGCTTGTTCCCGAAGACCATATCGAGCGTCTTGACTGGGAATATACTTTCTCCGTGACTCCTGCGACAGCTACCATATCTGCGGCGGGAGGTTCACGGAAATTCACGGTGACCTCGTATAAGAGACAGTACAGTTACAGTAATGCGGGAAACCGTATCTATGTGGAGGGGTCACAGACTAATGTAGCTTATACCTCAGAAAATTCAGGCTCCGGAACATGGACCGCCGCGAGTGATACTGTCAGTTATTCCTCCAATCCTGGTGGAGCGGAGAAAAATGGTATTATTACATGGACCCAATCCGAATCTTTCGGTTCTGATCCTAAGAAAACAGCTACTGCAACTCATAAACAAAATGCGGATTCCATTAAACCAAACGGAAATGGTTACAGCAATCCAAGAATCATTACTTTCAGTTATCCTACAGTTATTCCGGCTGCTGGAGGTAATTCGACACCTGGTTACTCCTACGAACAGACTGTATATTGGGTATCCGGAAAAACAACAACACTTACATCTGGTGGAACCCCATCATTTGACAGAACCTCAGGAACAGCAACTGTAAATTCCTCGAGTGGTTTAGCTGATGCAGGGTCTAAAGGTACAACCCAATCCGGACAAACTACCGTAGCTGTTGTTTCATTGACCATTACGATGAATGGTAAATCCAGTCCAGCATCTAGCGCTAATGTTTGTCAGGCTGAAAACCGGATTGAAAATACTTCTTGGAACTCTTGGAACGTATCTGTCAGTGCTGATAAAACAAATTTCCCCGGAGAGGGTAGTACTACAACAGTAAGGGCAAGTGCGACAAGAACCGGTACACATACTTGGAGTTCGGGTTCAACATCTTCAGCCAGTGATTCCGGAACCCCTTCACTGAGTTTATCTAATACTTCCGGATTCTCTTTATCTTCAAGTTCTGGAACAACCGTAACTCTGACTGTGTCAGCTAATAACGGATCAGCAAGAAGCACGGTTATTACAGCTTCTTATGGGGGCGCTGAAGATACTGTAACCGTTAATCAGGAAGCGGGTATACTTACAGATACAGAATATGACTATCGGTATGACAATATATGCAGTATCAGTATATCAAATACTAGTTGGTCTTGGAATGATACATCCAAGAGAAGTTTTTCAGTGGATTCCAGAAGAGGTACCAGTAGCAGATATCGTACAGGTACCTCTACAGATGGAGGCAATACCTGGAATTGGGGAGACTGGAGTGACTGGAGCGGTTACAGCTATACCAATATATCTGCCACTTCGAGTGTGACCGGTCCATTCTCAATCTCCGGTTCAACAGTAGGACCTGATTCCAATAATACAGGAACATCCTCCAGAAGTGGTGCCTTGAGTGCAAGTAATGCATATACCAGTGATTCTGTAACACTTACGCAAGGTGCCAATGTAGATTATGACTATAGAATTTCAATATCTCCAGCTTCTTATGATTTCGGAGCTTCAGGAGGTTCCACGTCGTTTACAGTGACTTCTCAGACAAGAGAGGGGGCTGGAAGTCCGATATCTTGGGGGGATTGGTATGATAGTCCTTCAGGAAGCTATAGTTTAAGTACAAGTCTACCATCAGGAATTACCGCGTCAAAGTCCGGTAATACAGTGTCTGTAAGTGCTACAGCCAATTCCAGTACAAGTAGCGGAAGGAAGGGTTCCTTCACTGTAACTCATAGTAGCGATAGTTCAAAATCTGTCGGTGCTACAGTGACTCAAGACAAAAAGGATGATATAACTACAAAAACTGAATATCAGTATGAATTTTCCGTAAGCCCTGCCTCATTAAGTTTTAGCGCAGATGGTGGAACGCAGTATGTAACAGTTACTTCCAGGAGACGACCGGTTACATTGACTTATACCAATGGAAGTTTGACTGATGAAAGTGCAGGTTCCTGGTCTACTTGGTCAAGTTATTCCGGAAGAATAAGTAGTGGAACAGGATTTTCTGTTTCAGGAACTTCTGTAACAGCAGGTGCAAATAGTAGTACATCAACTCGAGAGGGTAATTTGGAATTGACACAGACACAAACATCTGATTATAGTGGTTCCACCGATAGTTATAAGTCAGACTCTGCCAGCATAAACGTCCCTTTGGATCAGATGGGTGCAGATATCAAGTCCGTCAACTTCATACATCTGAGTTACAGCTGGCAAAGCAGGGATGGTGCCTATGACATTTACAGCGTATATGCATCTGCCAGTTATAAAGTCACCTCCACTGTCATCGTGGAATGCAGGCTCACCTACGGTTCCTCCCTTGGGGCGGGTGAGGAGAACTACGCTTTCACGATATCTCCCGGAAGTACGACATCGTCAGCCCCAAAATGCTATACTTTCGCCGGGAACTATCCGGGTGTAGTATCCGGAACCGGCAGTGTCAGGCCTTCAGAGGATGGAACCTACCGCTACTCCTTCCTTGAATAGATACTTTGTTGGAATCCGGCAGTGATACCGTCTCCTGATGTCGAATGATACTGAATGGATGTGATGGCTCTACAATGGGGCGGTTATGCTCTCGCCGGATAAAGGGTAATAATTAACGAATAAAAAATTAATGTATGGACAAGAATATAGCTAATAACAGTCAAATGATAGATAAGAAAATATTTGTAGCAGGCAAGGTGTATGACCTGCAAGTAATGGACAAGAATGAGGTTGAAGCATCGGTTCAGGAGTATCTGGACAGTGCAATCGGTAAGGGCAGGGTCAGGTTCGAACTATGCACAGTCGGAAATATGACCACCATGTCCTTTCACCGGGGATTTGATTATAGTTCCTATAATGCAGATCCGGCGAAAGATATGATGGATGCGGATGCCTTCATGATGACCGCCCACGAATACAAGGATTTTATGATGCCTGTTCCTTTCCCGACACTTCCCGTTCCAGGATTTGGCTATCCCTATCATATAAGTCAGACCGACTTTCTGGACGCATACCGGAAGAGCGCCAGGATTCTCGGGGCAAGCAGGATAAAGAATGCATGGCTGGATATAGCTCCTCAGTCCATTGTGCTGAGGGTACAGGTTGGATAAATGCCGGATTAAAAAAGGACTTATTTAATGTTTATTTAAAAAGGATATAACGACTTATTTAAACGACTTTCGAAGGAAAGTTATTGATGTAGCCAAAAAAGAACTTGATGAATCATCTCCATACTCTTTTGTGGCTAAAGAAGAAAAAGCAGGGAAAAAAAATATTGGCTGGACTCTGTTCCCTGTGTTCTATGAAGACAGGGAAGATCCAGCACTACAGGAACAGGCACGCATGGCCAAGGTAACAGCACGGCTGCAGCTTGATGACGAGGTCTACAATTACTTCAAGTACTCTTTTGGGTTCGAATCCCCCGAAATCAACAGGAACAAGAAAACGCTCGTTGATGGGCAGAACCGAATCCCTAACTTCATAGACTTTCTCGCAGGGCTGAAAGGTGGAGCAAGGAAGGCCAGAAGCGAAAAAGCCTACGTTATTGGAGCTATCAAAAAGAAATTGAAGGAACTGTAATCCAATATAAACAGAATTTATTTTGCTTATTGATTGCTTTTTTTTATATTTGCAAACAGCAACTTTAAATATATACGATTATGACAAACATTAAGAAAATTGCATTGGCACTGGTTATCACATTAGCAGCCGGTTATGGCGTGTACGCATCACAGCAAAAATCCGAATTGTCCGAACTCGTTTTGGCTAATATTGAGGCGTTAGCTAATGGCGAAACAGGAACCTCAAATACAGGACCAAGAGAGCAAGTAAAATGCTATGGAGGTGGGCATAAAATGGTATGTCGTGGCATTAATTCTAACCCATGCGAAGATAGCGATTGCTTCTAGTACTTTACTGATTAAGTATTACTCTGAAACATATGCTTATTTTTGTTTCAGAGTAATACTACATAAGCTGTCCGATAGTACAAAATAAACGAGTAAAAAGTTTTTTTGTACTATTTTCATTCAAACGATACATTCGAATTCACACAGAACAGAATAATATCAATTACCTAACAAAGAAACGTTCATGAAAAACATAACAGCATTGTTTATTCTGTTGCTTTCTTTTTCAAATTGTTCTAATAAGAAAAACAATTTTGAGAGCACTATTTCTCCTAATTACAATATATACAAAGTAGAAGTATCTACAAACAAAAACTACTACGACTCAATTATTAACTTGATATCAGACACTGCATTTGTAATCCTTCAAGAAAAGGAAAACATTATGTTTTCTTATGCTGATAAGATAATAGAACATAATAATAAATATTTTATTTTGGATAAAACTCTTCGTTCTATCGTTTCATTTAAAAAAGACGGAAATCCTATAACAAAATATGGGCGAATTGGACAAGGTCCAGGAGAATATGTTTCACCATGGGACTTTGATATAGATACAACAGGTCTGTATATCTTAGACACAAAATCAAAAAAAGTCATCCACTATAGTGAAGAAGGTTCGTTCTTAGAAGAAAGGAAAATTCCTTTTTTTGCAGATGCTTTAAAACGGCTTAAAAATGGTAATTTCATATTCAATACAACACCTGATGGGACACAGAAACCAAGCATAATCTATACAGATTCTGAAATGAATACTATTAGTAAATCGTTAAACTATAGAAACAATTATATTGGAGGATATACAACAAATCATATCATAAGAAGCAATAAAACAGGATTGAATTTTTACCGGTCACCATCAGATTCCTTAACAATATTGGATAAAGATGGGGAAATTAAATCGTTTGTAATTTTTAACTTTTTAAACAAATCAGTTCCTCAAATTGCAAAGACTGATTATATTACATTTATCCAAAAAGAACAATCTACAGATTATTTGCACTTTGCCAACAATCCAATCTGCATTTCTGACAGCATTTGGATAGGACTTTTAGAAGATGGGGACAATCAATACACAGCTGTTTTCAATCCATTCACCAATAATTTTGGATATAAGAAATTTACAAGGAAATCTTCTGTATATGATATTATAGAACCTATGTTTTCTGATAACAAAGGGTCTATAATTAGTCTTATCAGCCCTGAATTGAACAATATGTGCAAAGATTACAACTTATTACCCGACTCTATAACAAACGCATTAAATAAAGGAAATAGAGTTTTACTAATCAACAGAATCAAACAATATTAATAAATGAGCACAAGCCTATATTCTTTTTTTATTCCAGAAAAAGTGCTTATCTTCGCTGACGTCTATATCGAACCCACGTTATCTTAGGGTATACTCTCCCCAATCTTCGTTATGTTCGTAATATTTCATCCTATAGATTCCATCTTCTCTTTATTGACAGTTTAATAATTTGCATTTTCGAATTCCACAATATGAGGCAGTATTGGAAATCGGTTATCATGATGCTGGTTTATTCTGTGCTTTTATCAGTAACCAACTACTGCCTCACTTTTTTATTTTTTGCATATGATAGTTGCGTTTTTAGTATACTCTTTGTCAATCCCATTATGCTGGCAACGGCCGTCTTAAATTTCGAACATTCTGCTCCGTGCTAGCATGCAGGCCCCGACTACTCCAGCCTTGTCTTTTAGCTTGGAAACAGTCACCGTGGCGTCTTTGTTGACCAGATTCAATGAGTATTTCCTTATTGCCGTTTTGATTGGCTGCACTATATAGTCTCCTGTTGATGATAGTGTACCCCCGATTATTACTAGTTCCGGATTGAATATGCTTATTAATCCAGCTATTTGCCTTCCCAGTTTTTGGCCTATTTCCTCCACTATCTCAATGCATAGCAAGTCCTCTTTATTGACTGCGGTGATGATTTCATCCAAGGTGGGCGGATTTTCTGCAGTCCGTTTTGATAGTATGGAACTTTCTCCGCTACCGATTCTTTCCAACAGGATGCGGTGTAGTGCCGATCCTGAGGCTTCCGTTTCCAGGCATCCTTTTTTGCCGCAGTGGCACAGTATTTCATTATCGAAAACATTGACGTGCCCGAATTCTCCGGAAAATCCAGATTTTCCCGTGTATACCTTCCCGTCTATGATGATGCCGATTCCGAGTCCCCAGCTTATGTTGACAAAGATGATGTCCTTTTCCCCTTTGACGCATCCTTGCATATGCTCTCCATAGGTCATGGCCCTTGTGTCGTTGTCTATGCAGACCGGGTATCCTATCCTTTCATTCAGTACATCCGCCAAAGGACGCTCTGAAAAGTTGAACATGCTGAAACTATATCCTGATTCCGGATTTACCCTTCCGGAGATGTTGATGCAGATGTTCATTATCTTCTTGTCGTTGATTTCCGTTCCCTTTATGAAGCTTCGGATGAGTGCACACAGTTCTTCCAAAGCTTCCTGTGTATTTTCGAATTTGTATGGTATGTTCATCCTGATTTCCACCATATCCCCCTTGAAATTGATCAGTCCGATGTTTATGGCAAATTTCTTAATGTCCACTCCAATGAAGTATCCTGATTCCGGGTTGAGTCCGTATAGGCTTGGATGGCGGCCGCTACTGGTCTCCAGTTTCCCATAGTCGTTTATATAGTTGTCCTCACACATTTCATTGATGAATTTGGTGGTTGTGGGCACACTCAGATCGAGTTCCTTGGCCAAGTCGGTAATAGTGGAGCTCCCATTATATATATAATGTGTGATGATCCTTTTTTTTAAGAGTGCATTCTTGCTCCCGGTTTCCATTTCTTTTAATAAATTCTGTTTCATAGGTATGTATTTTTATGTTATTTGCTCTATTTTGTTTATTATATTAATATATACGGGTTTGTTATTCGGAAATATTATGTATTTGATTTGTTATTATGTAAATTATTCGGTAATTATGCGTTAATATATGTTAATTGCAGGTTATATATTAATTAAATACTTTATTAAGTCTTGCAAAGATAATAAATATATCTATATTTGCAGCGTGATAATTGAATAATAACAATTAATATCTAAAACAATGGAAAGCATAATTGATTTTTATCTTAAAAAAGTGTATTCGATAGGTTTAATATATAATGGTTGATCTTAATTTTATTAATAATGAAAACACGCAGGGATTTTTTAAAGAGGACCGCTTTGTTCGGTGCGTCTGCATTCATGGCCCCTTCATTGTTGGGGCGAGAGGGTGATGGGGATTGCTTCTTTTCTCAAGAGTCTGCCTCTTCCATGCTAGTTCCCATGGGCGATGCACTTAAAATTACCGGCACGTTCTTGGATGAGATATCCCATGATATTCCCCATCAGAATTGGGGGGAAAGGGAATGGGATCAGGATTTCCGGTATATGCAGAGTATTGGAATTGACACGGTCATAATGATCCGGTCGGGTTATCGCAAATTCATTACTTATCCTTCGGCGCATTTGCTGGGCAAAGGGTGTTATATGCCTTCCGTCGATTTGTTGGACATGTTCCTTCGTCTGGCGGGGAAATATCACATGAAGTTCTATTTTGGTTTATATGATTCGGGCAAGTACTGGGATACCGGTGACCTTTCGTGGGAGGTTGAGGATAACAAGTATGTGATTGATGAGGTGTGGAGCAGGTACGGTGAGAAGTACAAGAGTTTCGGCGGATGGTATATCAGTGGTGAGATAAGCCGTAAGACGAAGGGTGCCATTGATGCCTTTCATGCGATGGGCAAACAATGCAAGGATGTCTCCGGCGGTTTGCCGACTTTTATTTCTCCGTGGATTGACGGGAAAAAGGCCGTGATGGGTACAGATAAGTTGACAAAGGAGGATGCGGTTTCTGTTCAGGAGCATGAAAGGGAGTGGAATGAAATTTTCGATGGCATTCATGATGTGGTTGACGCCTGTGCTTTTCAGGACGGACATATCGATTACGATGAACTGGATGCTTTCTTTACGGTGAACAAAAAACTGGCTGATAAGTATGGCATGAAATGTTGGACAAACGCTGAAACCTTTGATCGTGACATGCCCATCGACTTTTTGCCTATCAAGTTTGACAAGTTACGGATGAAGCTGGAGGCTGCCAAGCGAGCCGGTTATGACAAGGCCATCACTTTTGAGTTTTCTCATTTTATGAGTCCCCAATCAGCATATTTGCAGGCAGGACACTTGTATAATAGGTATAAGGAATATTTCAATATTAAGTGATTATGAATTTTATGCTCAGATTGTTTTGCAGCTGTTGTCTGTTCTTGGTTGTCTCAATCATGCAGGCTGCAATTTATCCAGATCCCGTTGAAGGCGTGGTGACCTGTAAAGGCAAAGGGCTTGCTGGTGTTGTGGTGACAGATGGTTTTGACGTGGTGCTGACTGATGCTCAGGGCCGTTATGAGTTGCCGCGCAACCGGGATGCTCGGTTTGTATATCTTTCCACGCCTGCAGGTTATCTGCCGCAAGAGGGTGGTGGGCATATCGCTTTCTTTTTCCCGCTTAAGAAAGGCCGTTTAAAGTATGATTTTGAATTGAAGAGGAATCTGAAAGATGATATGAAGCATGTGTTTATGGTACAGACTGATGTGCAAGTCAGCTGTCAGGAGCATTTAGACAGTTATCGTTCTTATGTAGGTAAGGCACGAGCCTTTATGGAAAAGTATGCCAAGGAACGTGATGCCTTCGTGTTGGATTGTGGTGACATTGTGGGTAATACTCCTGGTTTATACCCAGATTACATTCAAGTGTCTGGCGGTCTGGGATTGCCTGTTTACCGTATCATAGGAAATCATGATATGGAAATGGGTGTACGTTCTTTTGAACATTCATACAAGACCTATGAGGACTATTTTGGTCCCATTTATTATTCTTTCAATCGTGGAAAGGCACATTATATTATACTAGACAATTGTTTTTATATCAATAGGGATTATCGTTATATAGGTTACATTGATGAACGTACACTGCAATGGATGGAGAAAGATTTGGCTTTGGTGCCGAAAGATCATCTGGTATTTGTAATGATGCATATTCCTTCCAGCACTACCAAGGACATCAAGTTCAATGCCTTGCTACCCGACGAGACAAGCAATGCCAATAGTCTGTATGATTTGCTGAAAGACCATGAGGCACACCTCATTACCGGACATACCCATGTGAACGGTAACGTGGTGTTCAACGACCGGTTAATGGAACACAATACAGCTGCTGTATGTGCAGGTTTTTGGAAATCCATGCTTTGTTCTGACGGTACCCCCCAAGGCTTTGGACTTTATGAGGTAGATGGTAATCAGGTGAAGTGGCACTACAAAGCGGTAGATTATCCGCTGGAATACCAGTTTCAGGCTTATGCTCCGGGTAGTTCGAAAGAGTTTCCCGAAGAAGTGCTGGCCAATGTCTGGAATTGGGATGAGCAGTGGAAGGTAGAGTGGTTCGAGAATGGTACTTGTATGGGTGAGATGACCCGTTGTGAAGGTTTGGATCCGGCTGCTGTAGAAGCTTTTTCCGATCGTGAAAAGATGGGTGCACTCTGGGTGAATGCTTTCCCTACCAATCATTTGTTTAAGGCTGTTCCTAAAGATAAAAAGGCTCGCATAGAAGTACTGGTGACCGATCGCTTCGGTACTGTTTATAAGCAACTTGTAAAAGAATAATTTGAATTTAATCGATAAATTTTATACTATGAAATCTTCAGTCAATATTGGTTATGTAGTTTTCTTGTCTGTTGTGGCAGCTTTGGGAGGATTTCTTTTCGGATATGATACAGCAGTCATTTCCGGTACCATTGCCAAGGTAACCGCTCAGTTTAATTTAGATACCATGTCGTCAGGGTGGTATGTGGGCTGTGCGTTGATAGGTTCCATTGTAGGAGTGCTCTTTGCTGGTATTTTAAGTGACAAGCTTGGTCGTAAACGTACCATGATTCTGTCGGCCATACTCTTTTCCATGTCTGCTATCGGTTGTGCGGTATGTGCAGATTTCAATCAGTTGGTGGTTTACCGTATTGTCGGAGGTGTAGGTATCGGTGTGGTTTCCATTGTGTCCCCTCTTTATATATCCGAGGTGTCGGTAGCTCAGTACCGTGGACGCTTGGTATCACTTTATCAATTAGCGGTTACCATTGGCTTTTTAGGAGCTTATCTAATGAATTATCAGTTGCTTATGTATGCTGAGACCCATGCAGGAGCTGCCGATAACTGGTTTAACTGGATTTTTGTGAATGAAGTATGGAGAGGAATGTTGGGAATGGAGACTTTGCCTGCTTTGCTGTTCTTTGTCATTGTCTTCTTTATTCCGGAAAGTCCGCGTTGGCTGATTGTCCGCAATCGTGAAGAGCGTGCGGTCAATATTTTGGAGCACATTTACAGCTCTTCCAAAGAAGCGTTGGTGCAATTGAACGAAACGAAGTCTGTTCTTACTTCCGAAATCCAATCAGAGTGGTCCTTGCTTTTGTCGCCGGGTATTATGAAAGCCGTTATTATTGGTGTATGTATAGCCATCCTCGGACAGTTTATGGGAGTGAATGCAGTCTTGTATTATGGTCCTTCCATCTTTGAAGGGGCTGGCCTTTCCGGTGGCGATTCCTTGTTCTATCAGGTGTTGGTGGGGCTGGTCAATACCCTGACTACTGTACTGGCTCTTGCCATTATTGATAAAGTGGGTCGTAAGAAATTGGTGTATTACGGTGTTTCAGGCATGATTCTTTCATTGGTATTGATAGGCTTTTATTTTATTGCCGGAGAATCATGGGGTATTTCAAGCCTATTCCTGCTAGTTTTCTTTTTGTTCTATGTGTTTTGCTGTGCGGTTTCCATTTGCGCAGTCGTGTTTGTATTGCTTTCCGAAATGTATCCAATCCGGGTGCGTGGACTGGCCATGTCCATTGCCGGTTTTGCATTGTGGATAGGTACATACCTGATTGGGCAGCTTACCCCCTGGATGCTCCAAAATCTTACCCCCGCCGGAACATTCTTCCTGTTTGCTGCCATGTGTATTCCCTACATGCTGATAGTTTGGAAACTGGTGCCGGAGACCACCGGAAAATCATTGGAAGAGATTGAACGTTATTGGATGAAAACAAAAAATTGACCTTAATAATAGATATGATGAAAATTAGAAAAATTTTATTGAGTGGTTGTTTGGTGGTAACTTTATGCTCATGTGGTGGTTCTCAAAACGAGAATTTGAATCTTACTCTATCAAAAGATGCTCTGTTTGATAAGGTAAAAGGTGCTTGGGCCGGTCAGGTTATCGGCTGTACGTATGGAGGTCCTACAGAGTTCCGCTATCTGTCTACTATGATTCCGGATTCGATAGTGATGCCTTGGGGACCGGGTGAAATAAAAAAATGGTTTGATGGTGGTGGCGGTTTGTACGATGATGTGTATGTGGATTTAACCTTCATCGAAACCATGGAGCGTTGTGGCTTGGATACCCCTGCTGATTCTTTTGCCGTAGATTTCTTAGCCAAAGAATATCCTTTGTGTCATGCCAATCAGCAGGCCAGATACAACCTCTTGCATGGTTTATCCGCTCGCGAAAGTGGTTATTGGAAAAACAATCCGCATGCCAATTGCTTGGATTTCCAGATTGAAGCCGATTTTGCCGGTATTGTAACACCGGGTATGGTGAATAGTGCAGTCGATATCTGCGACCGTGCTGGGCACATCATGGCTTGTGGCGACGGTTGGTATGGTGGTGTATATGTAGCGGCCATGTATTCCTTGGCTTATGTGAGCAATGACGTGAATTTCATTGTTACGGAAGCATTGAAGTCGGTACCGGCTGAAAGTAAGTTCCATGAATGCATGAGCGACGTTATCTGTTGGCATCAGCAATATCCTACAGACTGGAAAAAATGTTGGCAAGAGATTGAAAACAAATGGGGAACCGCCGATATCGCTTGTCCCGATGGTGTAGAAGTACCTTTTAATATTGAAGCCTACGTGAATGGTGCCTACATTGTCTTGGGCCTGCTGTATGGTGAAGGCGATTTTGAACGTACCATTGATATTTCTACACGTGCCGGTCAGGATTCAGATTGTAATCCAGCTTCTTCAGGTGGTATCATTGCTACCATGTTGGGTTATAACCAATTGCCTGAAAAATATAGAACCGTTTTGATGGAAGTAGCCGATCGTCCTTTCAATAATACTGTAAGTTTTAATAAAGGTTGCGAGTTGAGTTACGGACAGGCATTACGTTTTATTGAACGCGAGGGGGGGAAGGTGAATCAGGATGTGATAGAAATCAACTATCAGGAACCGAAAGCCGCACCGCTTGAAATCAGCTTTGAAGGATTGAAGCTTGATAAGCGCATATCTATAGAGAATTGGGTAGCTAAGTTCCCGGAAATTAAATTCCATGGTATAGGTGCTGTTATCAAGGGAGCCGTGCAAGGTGAAAATGTTCCTGAAGATTATGTCGCTCAGTTAGAAGTTTACTTTAACGATAAACTGGTAGAAACTTGCGAGTTGCCTTTGAAGTACAATCACCGTAAACATGAATTGTTCTTCAACTATGAACAGCCTGAAGGAGATTACACGCTGACTTGTAAATGGTTAAATCCAGTGAAAAGTGCTGATATTTGGGTGAGAGAAGTGGTGACTTATACGAAGTAAGAACATATTATATTAACCATTAAATAAGTCAATATTATGGTAGATTTTAAACAGTTAGCAGAACAGTATAAGGAAGAACTGCTGGATCGGGTACTTCCTTTTTGGTTGGAACATTCACAAGATGCCGAGTTCGGCGGATACTTCACTTGCTTGAACCGCGATGGATCTGTGTTCGATACAGATAAGTTCATTTGGTTGCAAGGTCGTGAAGTATGGCTTTTCTCCATGCTTTATAATAAAGTAAAGAAGCGTCAGGAGTGGCTCGATTGTGCTATTCATGGAGGAGAATTCCTGAAAAAGTACGGTCACGATGGTAATTATAATTGGTATTTTTCTCTAGATCGCCAAGGCAACCCGTTGGTTGAGCCTTATAACATATTCTCTTACACCTTTGCCACCATGGCTTTTGGTCAGTTAAGCTTGGCCACTGGTAATCAAGAATATGCTGATATAGCCAAAAAGACTTTTGATATTGTTTTGTCAAAGGTAGATAATCCGAAAGGCAAGTGGAACAAGCTGCATCCCGGAACTCGTAATCTGAAGGGCTTTGCCTTGCCCATGATTCTTTGTAATTTGGCATTGGAAATAGAACATTTGCTCGATGAAGATTTCTTGGTGAAAACCATGGATGTATGTATACATGAGGTGATGGAAGCTTTCTTGCGTCCGGAATTAGGCGGTATTATTGTAGAAAATCTGAATGGTGACAATTCGTTGGTTGATTGTTTTGAAGGTCGTCAGGTAACTCCCGGTCATGCCATTGAAGCCATGTGGTTTATCATGGATTTAGGCAAGCGTTTGAACCGTCCGGAATTGATAGCAAAGGCTAAGGACACAGCTTTGAAAATGTTGGAGTATGGTTGGGACAAGGAATTCGGTGGTATTTATTACTTCATGGACCGCAAAGGTTGTCCTCCCCAGCAGTTGGAATGGGATCAGAAATTATGGTGGGTACACATTGAAACCTTGATTTCCATGTTGAAAGGTTATCAGTTTACAGGCGATGAAAGATGCCTGGAATGGTTTGAAAAAGTACACGATTACACATGGACGCATTTTAAGGATGCCGAACATCCTGAATGGTATGGTTATCTGAACCGTCGTGGGGAAGTGCTCTTACCGTTGAAGGGTGGAAAGTGGAAAGGCTGTTTCCATGTGCCAAGAGGACTCTATCAATGTTGGAAGACATTGGAATACATTTATTTGGATAAGAAATGATACTAATTAATAAAATTCTAATATAAAATGAAAAACAAGTATTTTTGTTGGCTATTCTTGTTATTTGCTTTGATTAGTGCTGGCGCTAATGCTCAGGTGAAGGTAGAGGGTAGTGTATTCGACGAGATGGATAATCCGTTGATTGGTGTGTCTGTGTTTACAGAGAATCGTAAGGCAGGTACGGTGACCGATGTGGATGGTCATTTCTCTATTACCGTGCCGAACACAAGGGAAATCTTAACCTTTTCTTATGTGGGTTATACTACCCAAAAAGTGACTTTGAAAGGTCGAAAACTTTTGAAGGTGGTTTTGAAAGAAGACTCAGAACTGCTGGACGAGGTAGTAGTGGTAGGTTACGGTACACAGAAGAAAGGTAGTGTTACCGGTGCTATCTCTCAAGTAGGTAACAAAGAATTGAAGATGGCTCCTAGTGGTTCTCTTTCTAATATGTTGGCCGGTCGTTTGCCGGGTTTGATTACAAAGCAGAGCAGTGGTCAACCGGGTCAAGATGGATCTAGTTTGTATATCCGTGGTAATGGTGCTGGTGACGGTGACCCTTTGATTGTTGTCGATGGTGTTGTAACGGACTATTTTCCCTCATTCTCACAAGATGAAGTAGAATCAATTACTATCTTGAAGGATGCTACTGCAGCTGCTGTATATGGTGTGCGCGCTGCTGCCGGTGTTATTTTGGTGACTACGAAACGTGGTACAGTACAGAAGCCTACGGTTACCGTGAATTCTTCGGTTACTTTAAGTCAGAATACAAATTTTCCGGAATTCCTAAATGGTCCCGATTTTGCGTATTGGTACAATACAGCACAGCGTATGGATGGAGTAGCAGAAGAAAGTTTGCGCTTTTCCGCTGATGAAATAGCTCGTATTGAAAATCCTGGCTCTGACGAACAGGTATATGGTAATACCGATTGGTTTGATTTGCTTTTCAAAGATGTTGCTCCTACTTATACTAATAATGTATCTGTATCAGGTGGTACAGATAAATTAAAGTTCTTTGCTTCTGTTGGAGCTTATAATCAAAAGGGTATCATTGATAAAACTTCTTATGATAAGTATAACTTCCGTTCCAATATGGATGCAAAGATTACCGATAATTTTGATTTGTCTTTAGGCTTGTCTGGTTATGTTTCTACAGATAGCGAGCCGGGGGCTGGTGCCGGTCCGGGTACTTATGCTTCTATTTTCCAGCAGGCTATGCTGTCTTACCCTTACTTGCGCTCTGAATACAACGGTCTTCCTGTCGGTAGCTTGAACTTGGATGGTAACGGTAATAACAACCCTATTGCCGCTCGTGACCTTTCTGGTAAGAATACTAATAAGAAAACTTATTTCCAAGGAAATGTCTCTATGAAGTGGCAATTGCCAGTTAAAGGATTAAGTGTGAAGTTGAATGGTTCATATGTGAAGCATTATGCTATGCGTAAGAAATATTTTTTGCCTTATGATTTGAATTGTTGGAATCAAAGTACTCGTAGTTGGGGGGTTGAAAAAGGCAGAATTGCTAGTACAGCGTCCTTGAACCAGTGGTTTACTGAAACAGAGGAATATACCATTCAGCCAGCGATTGAATACGCTAATAACTTCGGGAAACATGCTGTATCTGGTTTGTTTTTGTATGAATTTACAAATTCTAAATTTTCAAGTTTATCAGCGGGTAGAGAAGATTTTCCTATTACCGATATCATGGATATGTCATGGGGACAAAAAGTTAACGATAATTTGGTGAAGGGTGGTCATGGCATAGATAAACGTGCCGGTTATGTTTTGCGTTTGAATTATTCTTATGATGATAAGTACTTATTGGAAATAACAAGTAGAATCGATGCTTCGACGGCCTTGCCTAAGAAGTACAGATGGGGTGTATTTCCCGGTGTCTCTGTAGGATGGCGTGTTTCTCAAGAAGACTTTTTTAAGGAAGCCGTTCCTTTTATGGAAAATTTGAAGATTCGCGCATCGGCAGGACGTTTGGGTAGTGATAGAGCTATTAGTAATACAATGACTTATTTTTCAACCGCTAGTTTGTCTACAGACCCTATTGTTTTGTTCGGTAATACACCTCAAAAGTATTTGGGTATCAGTCGTCCAGTTAACCCCTTATTGAAATGGGAGTTGACAGATACGTATAATGTGGGTATTGAGTCAAGTATGTGGAATGGCCTGTTGGGGGTAGAATTAGATGTGTTCTACATGAAGACAACCCGTTCATTGGAATCGCAGTCTGCCAGCTTCCCACCTTCTTTGGGAGATTATTATCCTGCTTATACGAATTATGGCTCTCATGATAATCGTGGTTTTGAATTGGTGTTGACACACCATAATTGTATTAAAAATTTTAGCTACAATGTTCGTGGTAACATTTCATGGGCACGTAATAAGATTTTAAAAATGACAGAAGATCCTAATGTACCTAATTATATGCGTAGTACTGGACGTCCGATGGGTGAGTATTGGGGATTTGTAGCAGAAGGCTTGTTCCAGACGGAAGAAGAAATTGCACACAGCGCAGTTTATGGTCCTACACTTCCTGGTGATATTAAACTGAAAGATATCAACGGTGATGGTAAGATTACCTATGATCAGGATAGAGTACCCATCGGTCGTAGTAGTACACCGGAAATGATGTTTGGTTTAAATATCGGAGCTGAGTGGAAAGGTATAGATTTCTCTATGTTGTGGCAAGGTGCGGCTTTGTTTGATGTGAATCTCTGTGGAATGTATGCGAATGTAGGTTACGATAATACTTTCTATACAAAACCTTTTTATTGTGATGGTAATACTCCTTACTATTTGGTGGAAAACTCTTGGCGTCCTGATAATCCGGATGCAGAATATCCTCGTTTGGGTATTGTTTCACGGGATAATGGTGGTAAAATGTCTTCTTGGTGGGTGGAAAATGGTACCTACATACGTTTGAAAAGTATGCAGATTGGTTACACATTGCCATCTCAATGGGTTACACCGGCAGGCATTAAAAAAGTACGTTTTTATGTTTCTGGTGGTAACTTGTTAACATTTTCCCATTTGAAGCATTTGGATCCTGAAATGCCGAGTGTTAATCAAGGATACTATCCACAACAACGTACGTATGAATTGGGATTAAATGTTACATTCTAAAAATGAAGAAAATGAAATCAAAAAATAAAATTCTTGCTGTTACTGCATTCGCAATGCTGTCATTGATGGGGTGTAATATCGACCCAATTTTGACGGATAGTTATTCAGAGGATGTAGCCTGGTCAAATGTTGACAATTTACGTTTAAATTTAAATGGCTTTTATTCGTTGATTGGAGGTTATTACGGAAGTGAGGTAGAGAATGATGCATGTACGGATATTCTAAAGATGAATGGGCCACGTGATTCAGAAAACCTGTTTGTTTTTGGATCTGCTCCGATTACTCCTGCCGCTAATCCTTTCAATAATTGGGATAACCGTCATACATGGCAACTATCTTGCTGTAGATTCTTGCATAACTTGGCAGAACATAGAGGTAATTTTCCAGAGAGCATAGCTAATGAAGCTGAGGCTGAGGCCCGTTTTTTCCGTGCATTAGTGAATTTTGATTTGGCTAAAAGATTTGGTGCCAGCTTTATCTTGCATAAGGAACTTCCGGTAATGGGAGAAAAGAACCATGCTCGTTGTACTCCTGAAGAATGTTGGGATTTCATTTATGAAGACTTGACGTTTGCTGCGAAATATCTGCCCAAGCGTTGGGATGATGCTACCAAAGATCCTTGGGGAGAAGCTACTCATACTGGACGTGTCACTCAAGGTGCAGCTTGGGGAATGTTGGCTCGTGCCATGCTTTATGCGCAACGTTGGAAAGATGCATCCGATGCTGCTTTGGAAGTGAAGAAGTTAGGTTATGCTTTGTATAAGAATCCTAGCCGTCCAGATAAAGGTTACGGTGAATTGTTCATGAACAGAAGAAGTGCGCGTGTAGATAATAATGAAAGTATTATAGAATGTGGTTATTCTTATGATGATGAGATGGACTATTCGTTTGATTATTTTTATTGTCCACCCAGCGATGGAGGTTATGCAGAAGCCAGTCCTACTGAGGATTTGGTATCTGCTTACGAAATGGCAGATGGACGTGAGTTCAGTTGGTCTGATCCTACAATGAAAGCGAATCCGTATGTAGGTCGTGAACCGCGTTTCTATGCATCGATTCTTTATAACGGTGCACCTTGGAAGGGGCAAACGCTTTATACCTATGAGGGATGTAACGATGGTTATGCATTAGGAGGTGGTACTACCTGTACTGGTTATTATATGCGCAAGTTGTTTGATGAGAATTTACCTAAGAATGGCATGAGAGCAACGGACTTGACGTATTACTATATGCGTTATGCTGAAGTCTTGTTGATTTATGCAGAAGCTATGGCAGAACAAGGGGATATTCCTGCAGCATTGGAGGCCTTGAACGAAGTGCGTGCCAGAGTTGATTTGCCTGCAAAATCTGCTAAGAACAAGACTGAGTTTATGAAATTGCTTCGTCATGAAAGAATGATTGAGTTGGCTTTTGAAGGACATCGCTTTTGGGATATCCGCCGTTGGGGATTGGGTACAACATTGCTGAATGATGTTCATATGAAGGGAATCAAACCCACCAAGACTAGTGAAGGTACTTATGAATATAAAGTAGTGGATTGTGATGCCGGTTCTACGCGTGTATATTTGGAAAAATACAATCGTTTTCCTATTCCGTTGTCGGAATTGCAACAGAACACTGCATGTGAACAATTTGATGAGTGGAAATAATTAAATTTAAGGTTATGAAATTATTGAATAAACTTACGATATTAGCATGTCTGTTTATAGGAGCCTTGGCTTCTTGTGAGTCTCCTGATTTGGCTGAAGGACGAACAGATCAAGTCAATGGTTTGTTGAATGTTACTATTAAGATTCCGGGTAATCCTGCAGAATATTCGGCTACAAAGAAAGGTCCTTATGAGGAAAATGAAGAAATCACAGTAAAGGTGCCTACTACAGATGACGCTCCTTTGGATTTGACTCGTTTGATGTGTACAGTGAGTCTGGAACACAACTGTTATATGGAAAATCCATTTAAGGGCGAAACAGATTTCACCAATCCTGTATTTGTTACTGTTATTGATGTAAATGGTAATAAGCATCACAATACGATTCGAATTTTACCCACGCCTCCGAAAACACGCTTCAGTAAGTTGTGGGATAAAAATGCCGTTGAGTTGAATATTGCTAGCCGTAATATCACTGGTTTGGCTATCAATGCTCAGGGATTGAATGTACAAGAGTACGATGGAAAGATTTATCGTTATGATATGAAGACAGGTTCTTCAGTTACTACTATCGAGGCAGCTCGCTCATTTATGATGAAAGCTGATACTGACGATGCCGGTCATTTGGTGACCGCTCGTGATAATACGTATGGTGCTGGATTTATGGTATATTATTATGATGAAACCAAGAAAGAACACATATTGTTGCTGGATTACACAGCAGGGGATGGTTGCCCGGATGATTTGGGTTATGAATTCAGCGTTATAGGAGATGTAACTTCAGGTAAAGCATTTATTTATGGTATGGCTCCAGGAATGATGACTATTTATTATTGGGAATTGCAGGATGGAGAATTGGTAACTCCTGCTAATCAACCAAACACATTGCGTTACGGACCTGCTGGTGGTAACTGGGATCGTGCTCAAGTACAACGTGCTTCATTGGATGATGATTCCGATCATTATTTGTCATTCTATTCCCCTTCTACAGCAGATGAAGATGATGAAACACAAGAAGGTAAGAAGGGTAGTCGTTTTCACATCTTCTCACCGTATATGGAAGTTACCGAGATGAATCCTCAAAGTCATGCCTATAAGATTTTGGACTTTAAGGTGTTTACTGTAAACAATGATGTATTTGTAGCATTCATAGAACAAGGTTATACAGCTTGGGCAAATGCCAGAGTTAAGGTGTTTGAAATTACTAAGCGTAGCATGATGGAACTTTCTCCGGAAGATGATGGTTACGATAAATTCTGTTTGTTCAGTGGTGATGAGATTGCACCTACCAACTATAATCGTTGGGGAGATATTGCAGTCTATAAGGAAGCCACTTCTACAGGATATGATATCTATATTGCATCTACTGTCGTTGGCTATGATACAAACGAGTCAAGAATCAGAATGTATAAGATGAATTATTATCCGCAATAGTATTGATTTCTAGTCCCTGAAGCATAGCCAATGTTATGCTTCAGGAATGGTTGAATGCAGCGAGAAGTATTAAACATGTAATTAACAGTTTGAAAATTCAATTATGAAAAGATCATTTTTATTGTCAATATCAGCACTGTTTTTGGCATTTGCATCCTGCAGTGATGACATACATAAAGGATATAGAATCGATGGGTATGATTTGATTCTGGAGAAGCAACAGATTATCAACCATACTAAGGCTGTGAAGTCTATTAACCCTTATGATGAATTAGCTTGTGAGATTTATGATATTTCTAATCCAGATAAAGAAGCTGGCAAAGCTTACTTGGATTATGAATTGGGAGATGACCCCAAAGAAGGGGCAGGCAGTTTTAAGCTGATGTATAATTTTATAGGACAATCCGAAGACGGTACGCCTGAAAAGGTTTACTTTCAGCAGCGTTGGGGTGATTATCGTGTAGACTTGTCCTTCCATCCCCTAGGATTATCCATTTGGGTAAAAGGTAACCGCCATAATCAGAATGCTACTTTCCGTTTTATCATTATGGAAGACGAAAAGCAATTTAGCGCAGAAGCTCCTCACGATTACACTCGCAGACGTTGGTCTTATTTTGCTTATGAAGATACTGAAGTTTTATCGAAAGAGGGTTGGACTCGTTTGATTATGCCTTATAGTGCATTTAAATTGTATAAGAAGGGTGAAGGTACCCAATCTGATACGCTGCTCATGAATCGCAACGAGGGCTTCCGTATTGAAATTGAAAATACTTCCGGCAAGGCTTGGGAAGGAGAATGCCAAATTGATAACTTGGAGCAGCTCACCTCTTATGAATTAAAGGGAGGTACACCTAAGTTCTCAAGTATTTTTATTCAGTTGAATAAAGATGCGTATGAGAATGAAGATTGGGATCAGCAATTTAAAGATAGTAAAGAAGTGGGTATTGATACGTGGATTATTCAGTATTCTCAGCAGTTTACCGGTAATCATGATGAAACCAATGTTTCTTTCTATAAGAACACTAATTTGCCCTGGGTACAAGTGAAGTGTGACATCATCGATAAAATGTTTGAAGCTGCTGAACGTAATGGTATGAAAATCATTTTGGGATTGTATCCGGGTGATTATAGCAAGACCGACCCTACTGATCCTACTAAATACAACATCAATACAGAACGGAATAAGATGTTGTTTGATGAGGTTTATGAACAATTTGGAAACAATCCTTGTCTGGTAGGTTGGTACATCACCGAAGAATTCCATGATGGTTCTTATCCGGTAGGATGGCAACAAGAACCGGCACTTTCTATGCTGGCTAAGTATTTGGAAGGTGTTGCTTCTTATATCAAGACTAAATCCAAGAAGCCAGTATCTATTGCTCCTGCTTTATGGAGAGGTTTGCCGGCTGATCTTTGTGGACAATGGTTCGGACGTATTTTCAAACAGACTCCGAATATTGACCATCTTTATTTACAAGATATTGGTGGCCGTTGTTTGGTTGACTTTGATGTGGATTTGCCTAACTGGTATGCTGAAGTTAAAAAAGCTTGTGATGAGAATGGGGTTATATTTGGTGTGGATATCGAATCTTTCAAAAGCTGTAACTGTCCGAATGTTCCTTATAAGGCGAAAGATTGGGCTGAATTGAAAGAACAGTTGTTGGTGGCAGGTCTCTTTACAGAACACATCACCAACTTCAGTTGGGTTACCTTTAAGAAGGGAACCAATAACTATGAAGGATATAAAATTTACTTAAAGGAAAATAATCTGTTACCGTGAGTATTTAGAACTAAAATCTGCCGGATAATGCAGATTGACATAGGGTGAGGCTCATTCTCACCCTATGTATAATTTATGAGGTCCTGCCTTACGTGATTTCTAAAAGATTAATGAATCATACTAATCAAGTTTTGGACAATCCAAAACTTGGGGTTTAATATATAGCAAAAATGAAGATGAGTGTAATATTGTTTTGTTTGTTGGCAGTGTTGAATGTATGTTCAGTTTGGGCACAGTCAAAGACATTGAAATTTGGTAAAAATGGAGACTTTAAAATCGTTCAATTTACCGATGTTCATTATAAATACGATGATCAAGCCAATTCTCAGATAGCATTGGATAGAATGAATGAAGTGTTGGATGCAGAACATCCTGATTGTGTAGTTTTTACTGGAGATGCAGTTGTGTCTAACGAATCTTTTAAAGGATGGGATATAGTACTGGATGTATGTATTCGTCGTAATATACCTTATGCAGTAGTATTTGGTAATCATGATGATGAATACGATCATACACGTCAGGAATTGTATGATTACATTTCAAAGAAAAAGGGTAATCTGATGCCTGCTCGTATCGGGAATGTGGCTCCAGACTATGTCTTGACTGTGAAGTCTTCTACCGATAAGAATAAGGATGCAGCTCTCCTGTATTGTATTGACTCGCACTCTTATACTCAGGTAAAGTCTGTCCCTGGTTATGATTGGATTAAATTTGATCAGATTGCTTGGTATCGTGAACAAAGCAAGAAGTTTACAGAAAATAATGGCGGTACTCCGCTGCCTGCATTGGCTTTCTTCCACATTGCTATTCCTGAATATAAGGATGCTTTGATGGAAGACAAAAATCGCATGTTTGGTTGCAAGGCTGAAATGGTATGTTGCCCTACTACCAATTCCGGCTTTTTTACTTCGGTTAAAGAGTGTGGAGATGTAATGGGGATGTTTGTCGGTCACGATCATAATAACGATTATGCTGTGGCTTATAAGGAAGTGTTGTTGGCTTATGGTCGTTATACCGGTGGTAATACAGTTTATAACGATTTGGCATCCAATGGCGCACGCGTCATTGTTTTGCGTGAAGGCAAACGTAAGTTTGATACCTATATTCGGATTGCTAATAATGAAATAGAGTCGTTTGTTACTTTCCCAAATAGTTTCTATTAATCAGATTGTTTAATTGCAAATTTTGTTAAACCTGTTTTTGTATTCATGAAAAATATATTATTGTTTTGTTTTACACTGCTGTGTGCTCTAGGCGTGCAAGCTGGTGACCTAATAGATTTGACCTTGATTCCACCTGGAAAGATTACGAATAAAGTCAAGTTGGATATTCGTGGAGGAATTGTAAATAAGAGCTCTGTAGAACAGACTTATCAGGTTGCTTTATATTGGGGGAAGGAAAAAGCATCTGCTCTGCTCTGTGATACCATGTTGAACATTGCTGCCGGTAAATCGGATGTGGTGAAGGTGGTGATTCCTACAACGGATAAGGTTGGAAAGCATAAGGTAATCTTGAAGGTTACCCAAGGCGGTAACGTATATCGGAAAGTAAATTCAATCGAAGTTATTCAGTCGGATATTCGTTCCATACAGCAAATATCTGGGGCATGGGCGGGTATTTATCATTGGAGTGAAACTGAAGGAAAGCATTGGAATCAGGATATTAAGAAGATGACCGATAATCAATGGCGCGAATTGGTTCGTTCAATGAATAAGTTGGATATGAATATGATGGTTATTCAGGAAGTTTTCCGTAATGAACAATATGTGGGTAAGCATTCTACAAATGTAGATAATTACCAAGGGAAGGCTTTTTATCCATCTAAATTATATCCCGGACGCATGGATATTGCGGCTAAAGACCCAATAGAAGCTATTCTATCCGAGGCTGATAAACATGGTATGAACGTGTTGATGGGCGTGGGTATGTTTGCTTGGTTCGATTTTACTCCCGAATCTTTGGAGTGGCATAAACGTGTGGCCAAAGAACTTTGGGACATGTATGGACATCACGAATCTTTTTATGCTTTTTATGTGTCTGAAGAAAGTGGAGGCGGTTTAGATAATTGGGAACAACTGCCCGAAATGCGTAAAAAGAGAAAAGATGATATTGTGAATTTCTTTAAGGAGTTTAAGGCTTATTGTAACAGCTTTGCTCCGGGTAAACCGGTAATGTTGGCAACCAACAGTTTTGAAGTACCTAATGGTATGGATACTTATCCGGAACTTTTAAACTATCTGGATATTTTATGCCCATTTGGCTTTGCTCGTATGCCGGAAGGTGATTTGACAGGTAAGCAGGCTGCTGATATGTTGCAAAAGGCATGTGATGATGCAAACGCTCATTTCTGGTTTGATTTGGAAGTATTCCTCTTTAATCCAGACAATTCTTTGTATCCACGTCCGGTTGAAGAGATAATTCGCGACCTGAATCTGTTTGATAATTTTGAGAAAATTCTTTGCTATCAGTTCCCCGGTGTGTTCAATGACCCCCAAATGTCTATTCGCATAGGCGAGGCTCGTACCATTGATTTATTCAATGGATATATGAAATACTTGAAAGAACTGAAATATAGGAATAAAAAACGTAAATAAAAAGAAAGTGATGAAGCGCTGTTATCTATACCTGTTTATCCTAATAGAGATGTGTTGCCTGTCGGAGCTTGCTGCTAAGAGTTGTGGCAAGGTTTTCAAAGGGAATGATCCGGCCGTGAGATATGTTGGCAGAACGCTGGTTTCCTCGGACGGGTCGGTATCTTTCGATTGGGTGGGCACCTATTTGGAGACTCGTTTTACGGGCGGAAGTCTCTCTTTGATAGTCTCTGAAACCGGAACAAGCTACTACAATGTGTTTGTGGATGATGAACTGCACCGGGTTGTAAAGGTGTGCGGGACAGATACTCTAATTAATGTGGTGTCGGGGATAGATAAGCGTCTTCATAGCTTGAGGATGCAAAAATGTTCTGAGGGAGAGTTTGGAAAGACAACCATCCACCGATTTGTGCTCTCTGCTTCGGGACAGTTGCAGGCAAGTCCTACTGTGCGTACCCGTCATATTGAGTTTATCGGCAACTCGCTTACTTGTGGGTATGGGGTGGATGGTAGGCACCGTGATGAGCCTTTTGGGGTGGAAACGGAAAACTGTAATCATGCCTTTGCAGCCATGGTAGCCCGCTATTATGATGCCGATTATACGTTGGTAGCCCATTCGGGCAGAGGAGTAGCCCGTAACTACGGTGATTCGGTGAGGGTGTCGAAAGTAACGATGAAAGACCGAATGCTAAATACTTTTGATGAAGACCTTACTGTTAAATGGAATTTCACGGGCTATCGACCGGATTTGGTGGTTATAAATTTAGGCTCGAACGATTTTTCTACAGAACCGCATCCTTACAAGAGAGAGTTTGTAAAAGCTTATATGCAGATAATAGCACAGTTGCGCGAGCATTATGGGGATATTCCTATTCTCTGCCTTTATCCGGTTGCAATGCAGGCTCCGGTGTTCAGTTATTATGAAACAATAGTGTCTGAATTGAATGATCCGAAACTCTTTCTGCTGAGGCTGGATGAAGGACTTTATAACAGGACAACAGATTTGGGTGCAGCCTGGCATCCTGGATACAGTGGACATAAGAAAATGGCTATGTGGATAATTCCTTATATCTCGACCCTCATGGGGTGGGAATTGGCTGATAAAATTATTGAGTAAAACAGAAAAAAAGAACAAGAGATGAGAAGACGTGATTTTATAAGATATTTAGGCTTGGGAAGTGTGGCTGTGACCATACCCGAAGCTATGCATGCAGTTCCTGCTGTCGCCACCACATTGCGTTCGGACAAGAAGACCAGGCCTATTTCGGGCTCTTGGTTTGAATTTCAACATTCAGCAGCCGAAGGCGGGTATTGGAATGAAGCATTGGCCCATTTCACTGCCGACCAATGGCGCAGGAAGGTGTTTGAAATCCGTGAGGTCGGTATGGAGTATTTGGTTTTGATGGGAGTGGCTCGTGCCGGCAAACCTTTCTATCCTTCTAAAATTGCTCCTCGGATTCCAATGGGGTGTGATGACCCGCTGGAAGCTGTCCTTTCTGCGGCAGATGAATGTGGTATCAAATTTTTTGTCAGTAATGATTTTTGGGGCGATTTGGATGCTTACAACATGATGTTGGACAAGGGAGTGCAGACAATTCGTTTCCAGGCGATGGAAGAGATAGCCGAGAGGTACAGTCATCATGCGTGTTTTTATGGGTGGTATTTTCCGAATGAAGCCATGCTGAAACCTTATTTTGTGGATGCTTGTGTGAACTATGTCAATGAGACTGCGGCATTTGCCCAACGCCTGACGCCCAATTGTGTGAACCTGATAGCCCCTTATTTTATCAAGGAAGCCCGTTTTGATGATCATTTTGTTCGTCAGTTGGAGAAGATGAATATTGATATCATAGCCTATCAGGACGGGGTGGGAGTGAACCATACTTCATTGGAAGACTCGGCCAAGTTCTATGAAATATTGTATAAGGCGCATGAAAAAGCTTGCAGGGCTCGTTTGTGGGCAGATGTCGAATTGTTTTATTTTGAGGATGGAACCGGTGGTAATTTGCTTCCTGCTGATTTTGGCAAACGCATTATCAGGCAGCTGGAAGCTGTGTCCCCTTATGTGGATAAGGTGCTCTGCTATCAATATTTGGGCATTATGAACAAACCTGATACGGATATTGTGGCAGGGCATCCGGATTCTATAAAATTATATGAGCAATATACAGAATGGTATAACCGTTATCAAAAGAAGTGTCAATGAAAAAAGTGTTTTTTTTGACTTTATTGGTTCTGTTTGGTACCTTTGAAGTAAAAGCTGCTTTTAAAATTTAAGCCGGGAACGGACACTTATGAAGGTTATAAGAGGTATATTGAAGGAAAATGACCTATTGCTGATGCAATAAAATAGCTCATTGGCGGAATTGGTAGTGTTTAATCAATAAAAAACAAATATTTTTTATGAATCAGTTCATCAAAGAAATACAAGAACAACCGGAAATGTTGGAACGTACTCTTGGCTATTATCATTCAAGAGAAGGAAAGGAGCGTTTGGATGCTGTCTGTACTCTGTGGACAACCGGTGACTATGACAAAATAGTACTTACCGGTATGGGAAGTTCTTATTTTGTATCGCAAGCTGCCGCGACCATGATGACCGCTTATAATATACCCGCTTTTGCTATCAATGCCGGGGAGCTATTGCATTTTCAGTCTTCAGTTCTGACAGAGCGCACTTTATTGGTTGCCATCTCACAGTCAGGCGAGAGCTATGAGGTGATTGAACTGCTTAAACAACTTGGTGAACGGCATCATTCACGGTTGACAGTGGTTGGGGTCACAAATGAGTCTGGAAGTTCTTTAGCGGCGATGGCTACTCTCAGTCTGCTATGTAAGGCTGGGAGGGAGGAAATGACATCTACGAAGACATTTATCACCACCTATCTGGTAGTGTATCTGCTTGCAGGAGCATTGGATGGTCGCAGGGTGGATAATGCTCTTTTAGATAGTGTCGTTCGGGAAGTCGGTCTTCAGCTTGAGAAAGGGGGGATTTATTTATCCCGTTCGGTCGCTTTTTTAAGTGGGCATCCGTTTGTTCAAGTGATAGGCAGGGGTACGGTTTTTGCAAGCGCTGCCCAAACCGCCCTGATGTTTATGGAGGCTACCAAGACTCCGGCTTCAGCTTTGTTGGGCGGTGAGTTTCGCCACGGCCCACTAGAGATGGTAGGCCCTGGCTTTATCTGTATCATTTATGCGCATTCACGGTCCGGTGTTTATCGGCAGAGCATCAGGCTTATGGCTGATGTTCTGTCTTTTAATGGTAAAGTGATCCTGGTGTCGGATATCTCCTCCGGCATTGAAAGTGTGAATTTGCTGGAAATCAATGTTCATTGCGGAGACCCTGATTTGTTTGCAATTCCGTCCATTGTTCCTGTTCAGCTGATAGTGAATGCTTGGGCGGAAGAAATGGAACTGGTGCCCGGCAGTTTTACACATGGTGCTAAAGTGACTTCAATAGAATAATGATGGGACGAAGAAAGGTAGCCATAGGAGTCGATATCGGAGGCACAAAGATCAGTGCGGGTATTGTTGGCGGAGAGGGATTGGTTTATGCTTCTCCCCGTACTATTGCAACTAATCCGAAAGAACCCGGCGAAGTGATTATTGCCAATTTGTTTTCTCTGTTGAAAAATATTCTGGCTGATGCTGCGGATTACGATATTCAGGGCATTGGTATCGGGTGTACCGGACCTCTCGATATAGGTAAAGGTATACTGCTGGATGTTGAGAATCTTCCCACTTTGAACTATTTCCCGTTGAAAGACACCGTTGAACAAGCATTTCCGTTGCGGGTGATCCTTGATAATGATGCCAATGCGCTGATTTATGCAGAGGCATTATGGGGAGCGGGTCGGAATGCCGGTTCAGTCCTGGGTTTCACTTTAGGAACGGGGATAGGATGTGCTTGGATTAATGGAGGAAAAGTATGGCGTGGGCATTCCGGTTGTGCTGGAGAAGTATGGACATCACCTTATAAAGAAGGGATATTGGAAGATTATGTATCCGGCAATGCCGTCACCCGTCTTTATAAAGAATATACAAAGGAGGAGTTGCCGGCTTATCGTATAGCCGAACTGGCACGGTCCGGTGATAAAATGGCTTTGCAGGTATGGGATGCTTTTGCCCAGGCATTAGCTCATGCTTTGTCATGGACAGTGAATATTACCGATCCCGAAATTGTCATCATAGGCGGATCTGTTCTGAAATCTTCCGATTTATACTGGGACAAGGCAGAGTGGCTATTTCGTAAATTCATTTGTCGTTCAGCTGATCGGCATATTACTTTGCTGCCAGCTGCCTTGGGAGACAATGCCGGATTTATTGGTGCGGCTGCATTAATATTAAAATAACAAGAAACTATGAGAAAACTCTTTTTTATACTGTTGATATGTAACATGTTGTTTGTCAATGCCCAATCTCTTGAACTGGAGAACTGGAAGATTATCAATTCTTCCGAGCTAAACGCCGGAGCTGCTGAGGTTTCGCAATTGTCTTATCCCACTGCCGGATGGTATCAGGCCACTGTGCCCACTACCGTGTTGAACGCTTTGGTGAAGGAAAACGTATATCCTGATCCGAGAATCGGCCTGAATAATTACCTGATTCCGGATGTGTCGGATGAATTTAATGCCCGGATGGACCTATCTAAATACAACTACCTGAAAAGTGGCCGTAATCCTTGGCAAGATCCATACTGGTATCGTACGGAAGTCGTTCTTCCCAAATCATATAAAGGCAAGAAGGTATGGCTGACCTTGAACGGCATCAACTACCGGGCAGATGTCTGGGTAAATGGTCGTCAGGTTGCTGATAAAAAAGATATTGTGGGTATGTTTCGTCGCTTTAAACTTGATATAACCGGATATGCCCGTGCCGGAGCCAACAATTGCATTGCGATAAAAATTTATCAGGTGGATCATCCGGGCGTCCCGACTCCCGGCACCCAGTTGAAAGTATTCGGTCCTGTACGCGGACATTCCTACGATATCTTTAAGGATGAGACATTGAAGATATCCGGTGGCTGGGATTGTGCTCCCGTGGTTCGCGACCGGAATATGGGTATCTACCAGAAAGTGATAGTGGAAGCCACGGACGAGGTGTTGATTGAAAATCCTTTTGTTATCACTACTTTACCAAAGTCCACTACCATGCCTATGAAGGTTGACACTGGGCTTGCAAAGGTCAATATTAAACTTGAAGTGAGGAATACTTCTGCAAAGCTTGTCGAGGGAAAGGTGAATGCTTGGATTACATTAATCAACGAAGTCAAATTTCCCACTTATACCAAGCATATGGAGGGATACCTCAAGCCAATCAAGCTGACGAAGAAAGTAGCCCTGCGTGCCGGTGAGAGAAAAGTAGTGGAACTGACCCCTGAGGACTTTCCTTCCTTGCTGATAGAAAACCCGTATTTGTGGTATCCGAATGGGTATGGCGAGCAATACTTGCATCACATGAAACTGTCTTTTAGCATCGGTGGAAAAGTGTCCGATACCAAAGAGTTTGATTTCGGAATCCGTGAGGTGGCAAGTGGACTGAACCGGGTGGGAGATGAATGTGGTCGTGTATATTATGTGAATGGCAAGCGGATATTCTGTAAGGGCGGTTGGATACAGCCGGACATCTTGTTGGAGGAATCTGAAAAACGTATCTATGATGAAGCCCGCCTGATGGCAGAGGCGAACATCAACCTGATTGGCAGTGAAGATATGCCGTCTCCTTCTGAAACCTGGTTTGAAAGTTTTGACAAATATGGCCTGATGTGGTGGCATGTTTTCTATCAATGTTTCCGTATGACTCCCGGAACTGAAACTGCTGACAATCCTCTGGATCATGGTCTGGCGGTGGCAGGAGTGGAAGATATGATGCTCCGCTATCGCAATCACCCTTCTATTATTTCATGGATAGGAGCCAATGAGGTCTTGATGAATGAAAGCTTGTACAAGCTGACCAAGGAGAAAGTGAAGAGTATCGATACTACGCGTGTTTATCTTCCGACTACCAGTTTTCATTGGGATGTAGACGCCTTGACTCCTTATCTGAAAGAAGATCTGCCAACAGGTACGACGGATGACGGTGCGCCCGACTATAATTGGGCGCCTTCTTCCTACTTCTTTGATAAAGTGCGTGAGGTCCATTTGCAGATGTTCCGCAATGAACTGGGGATGCCTTCCATGCCGACGTACAACAGCCTCCGGAAATTTATTCCTACCGCGGAGAGTACGGCTAATGTAAACAGCCCTATTTTCCCATTGGATAGCATTTGGGCTGAACATGGTGCTTGGGATGTAAGTAATTATTGCTATCGCTCTTATGACAATGCCATTCGCACAATGTTCGGTGATCCGAAGACGGCAAAAGAATATGCCGACAATGCCCAGTTCCTGAATGCCGATGGTTATCGCGCTATGTTTGAAGCGGCTAATCACCGGATGTGGGATATTACTTCCGGTGTGATGATTTGGAAGATTAATTCTTGCTGGCCCGATGTGTGCTGGCAGATATACGACTGGTATCTGGCTCCCAATGCTTCTTATTATTTTGCAAAAAAAGCTATGGAACCGGTGCACGTACAGTTGAATGCGAATGATTTCAGGGTTTCTGTGATTAATGCCTCCCATCAGACACTGCAAGACGTGAAAGTGACGGCTAAAGTTATCAACAATGACATGGAAGTGGCTTGGGAGGACTCCCAGCGGATAACTGTTTCTCCCGATTGCTATCAGGAGATTGTTACGGTGCCCCGGTGTGGAAAATACTCTTATAATTACTTTGTGAAGCTGGAGCTGCATGATAAATACGGTAAACTTCTGTCCGAGAACCTATATTGGTTCTATTCCCAGCATATGGATTTCTTTTGGTTCACTTCTATGGAGAAACCGGAATTGAAGGAGGAGGTTGAAGTTACCAAAGAGGAAGGGGAATATGTCTTTTCTATTTGTTTGAAGAACGAATCGGATCGTTTGTCCCATTTCAATCATCTGACTTTGCTGGACGTCCGGGGTAAGGAGATTAATCCGGTATTCTGGAGTGACAATTTTATTACGCTCTTTCCGGGAGATGAAAAGGTAATAACGGCTCGTGTGGCAGTATCCGATGCCGGAGATACACCTCCTGTGTTCTTCCGGGCACGATGATGAATAGATTGAATTTATTTATAATATAGTGTTATGAAAAAAATTATAGTGATTGGCAGTTCCAATGTGGACATGGTGGTGAGAACTTCTCATCTGCCTGCTCCCGGTGAGACGATTCTGGGAGGGGAATTCTTTATGAACCAGGGTGGAAAAGGAGCAAATCAGGCTGTTGCAATAAAGAGATTGGGCGGCAATCTGATATTTATGGCAAAATTGGGGAATGATGTATTAGGTCGGCAATCTGTCGGTTATTTTAAAAAGGAAGGAATTGATACAAGATATATTGCTTTCGATGAAGATTCTGCTTCCGGAGTAGCTCTGATCAGCGTGGACGATCATGCGGAGAATAGTATTGTAGTGGCATCCGGTGCCAACATGTTGTTGAACGAACAAGATGTGGATAAAATGTTGGAGGAAATGTGTGAGGGAGATATCCTCTTGATGCAATTGGAAATTCCGCTTCAAACAGTGGAGTATGCTGCCAGAAAGGCTTTCGGGAAAGGAGTGAAGGTGGTGCTGAATCCGGCTCCTGCCCGCAGTCTTCCCAAAGAATTGTTCCGGCATCTGTACATGGTCACTCCGAACCGCATCGAGGCGGAGATGCTTACGGGCATAAAGATTGCCAATGATGCCGATGTTGAGAAAGTGGCGGAAGAGATTTGCGCGATGGGGGTAAAGAATGTAATTATCACTTTGGGTTCGAAAGGATGTCTTATAAGGGAAGAGGGCGTTTCTTATCGTATAGATGCTTTCAAAGTGGAGCCTGTTGACACTACAGCTGCCGGAGATACGTTTAATGGGGCTTTGTGCGTAGGATTGTCAGAGGGCATGGACTTGAAACAAGCTGCTGTGATGGCTTCAAAAGCTTCATCCATAGCTGTAACCAGAATGGGAGCCCAGTCTTCTATTCCTTACCGTGAAGAGTTGTAATCATTAAAAACAATATTAAATATCACGATTATGTTTATAGTTGAAAGTTACGGATTGGCGGTAGCGTTGTGCTGGGTCACGATGTTATGCTGGGGATCATGGGGAAATACTCAAAAATTGTCAGCCCAAACATGGCGCTATGAATTGTTCTATTGGGATTATGTGATTGGTATACTTCTTTTTTCTTTGGTTTGGGGCTTGACACTGGGCAGCATTGGAGAAGGGGGACGCGGATTTATGCAGGACTTGCAGCAAGTTGGTATGGAGAATTTTTGGAGCGCTTTTCTGGGTGGCGTCATATTCAATGCCTCGAATATATTGTTGTCGGCTTCCATGTCGTTGGCTGGTATGTCGGTTGCTTTCCCGATAGGGGTGGGGTTGGCGTTGGTATTAGGCGTATTTGTCAATTACTTCAGTGTACCGAAGGGGGATCCTGTCACTCTTTTTGGGGGTGTCTTCTTGATTGTGTTGGCCATTGTTTTTAATGGGATTGCTTCCAGTAAAGTTTCTGAAGTATCAGGTCAGACTGTCCGAAAAAGAGGAGTTCTGATTGCTGTCTGCGCTGGTATTCTGATGGCGTTTTTCTATCGTTTTGTCGCCGCTGCTATGGATTTGGAAAATCTGGAATCGCCTGCTGTTGGTATGATGACTCCGTATTCTGCCTTGTTTGTGTTTGCAATAGGTATCTTTATCAGTAACTTCCTATTCAACTCTTTGTTAATGAGGAAACCTTTTACGGGGGTGCCTGTGGCTTACAGTCAATACTTCAAAGGAAATATGAATACTCATTTGGTTGGTATTTTGGGGGGTGCCATTTGGGCGTTGGGAACAGCGTGCAGTTATATTGCTGCCGGAACAGCCGGTGCTGCCATTTCCTATGGGTTGGGACAAGGGGCTACGATGGTTGCCGCATTATGGGGGGTGTTTATTTGGAAGGAATTCAAAGGGGCTTCTAAATCTACTAATCTATTGATTGCCTTGATGTTTATTCTCTTTATTTTAGGTTTGGCGTTAATTATTACGTCCGGTGGCAATTGATCTTTTATTAATTAAAAAAATGTGTATATTATGAAGAGGATTTTTCTGCCAATCCTATTGGGGGTACTGATGATATCAGCCGTACTGCCGTCGGCAGTAGTTTTTGCTGGCAATGATGTTCCTGGCCGACAGAGAAAACAGAAGGTGAAGGAATCTGTTTTGAGGGTGAAGCCCATTACTGGTACTTGGATAAATCTGGCATATAAGGATGTACGTAATAGATATACCAATCCGCAGAGTTTTGATAATACGGATCCGGAATTATGGAAAGCTAAAGTGCGGGAACTGTCAGCTATGGGCATTGAATATCTGGTATTCATGGAAGTTGCCAATGAGGGTAAGGCTTATTATCCCTCTCAATTAATGCCCTGGTGGTATGATAAAGATAAACAGAGTCCTGTGGAAGCCATTCTTGATGAGGCTGCCCGATATGACATGAAGGTTTTTATGAGTACTGGATGGGCAAAAGACCAGGATGATAATTTGCAGGATCCTGCTATCAAACAACGCCAATTGCAAATTATGGAGGAACTGGCCGTCTTTTATAAAAATCATAAAGCCTTTTATGGCTGGTATTTGCCGGTAGAGGATTGTCTTTGCCCCATTTTTGCAGAACATGCTGTACAATCGGTTAATGCATTGACCAAAAAGGCAAAAGCATTGACTCCGGATAAGAAGACACTGATTTCTCCTTATGGTATCGGACTGTCTGATTTTGATAATCCGGAGTATGAGAAACAATTGGCAAAGCTGAAAGTCGACATCATAGCCTATCAGGACGAAGTGGGCTGTGTACGCGATAAATTCATGTTGCCTCGCTTAAAGAAGACTTGGAAACGGTTGAGAGACATCCACAACCGTCTGAATATTGAGATGTGGGCCAATTGTGAGACTTTCACTTGGGAACAGGGAACCAACGACCGTTCTTCGGCCTTGATTCCTGCCGCTTATCCGCGCCTTTTATCCCAACAAGTGGCTGCTTCTGTGGCAGGGGTTGACAGGATTATCTCATTTATGGTTTGTGGAATCATAGAAAGCCCCACGTCAACTTATCAGTTGGGGCAACCGGTGTGGTCACATAAAGTATACAATGACTATATGGCCTGGAAAAGGCGGATTGGCTGCTGGCAATTGGCCGAAGCTGCCTTTATGGAGAGATTGGCTAACGGGGCTACCATTGACATGGTGTTGGGAAAAGCGGATTTGAAGGCATTGCTTGATGGCAGGGTTGCCGAGGAAGACAGTAAAGATGCCCGTTGGGTGAAATTCGAGAAAGGTTATCATGAGCTTGTGGTAGATTTGCAGAAAAAGACCAGACTACGGAAAGTCATGCTTCGTATGCTGGACTATAATTTAGATGGAATAGGTATGCCGCTGAAAGTTTATCTGTTCACTTCGTTGGATGGAAAAGAATATAGATTGGCTTCTATCAAGGATACTCCCCATTTCCCGAACAATCGGCATGATGCATGGATTGAAAACTTGTTATTTGATCAATTGGATGAAAGCATCCGTTATATGAAGGTGGCTTTCGAAGCTTCGCAACAAGTGTATATGGATGAGTTGTTTGTTAATCCGGTGATAAAATAAAGACCAGTTGAGATGAGAGTGAGTTTGTGTTTATTAACGGTGTGGCTGTTTCTTGCTTGTGTAGGCCGCGGGGAAATTGCACCAATTCCTTCTTGGTCAAAACCGATGGTAAAGGAGAAATATATCCTAACCCCCAAAGCACCTGAGGTTCCACAGATTAATAGTCTATGGTGCAGCTTTGGAAATACAGAAAAAGTCTCTGTTCGTGATTTGTGGCATCAAAAGGATTTAGGGGAGTATAAAGGGGGATTTTGGACACAAGTCCCTTATCATGGAGTTACTTTTGTAAAAAAAATCACTCTTGTAGAGTGAACTGAAACTTTAAAATAAATAGTATGGAATTTGCTTTGGATAGATGGATTACCAAGCATAATGCTTGGATTGATGTTTTTGGACCAAACTACATGAGGTGGATATTTCGTGATGTGAAAATGACTATTTTGTTTTTGGGGCAGTTTCTCTTTGGTAAAGTGTTGCAGGTGTTTAAGGCAGGTGTGTTATTGGGAGCAGTGTCTTGCATACTATTTGTGCCAGGGCTAAAGGCAGAAAATTCTAGGCCATTTGTGATACCGGCATTACAGGAGTGGAAAGGCGGGGATGGCTATTGGCGCTCATCGTGTCGGTTGGTGTTGGACCCCCGCTATGCAGCAGAACTCAATCCGGTGGCAAACACATTTGCCGAAGATTTAGCAGTGATGTTTGGCAGGAAATATAAGGTGGCGGAAGGCGTTTCTGCCTGCTCGGGAGATATTTTTTTGACTTTGGCTGGAAAAGAAACAGAAGAGAATCGGGAGAAGTATTATTTGGATGTGTCTGATCGGATGGTGTTGACGGGTGCAACGACGCAGGCAGTGTTTTGGGGAACTCGGACCATTCTTCAAATGATGGAACAGTATGATGGGGCGGTGCCGCAGGGAGTGGCTGTAGATTGGCCCAATTATCCTAAGCGTGGATTTATGTTGGATGTAGGACGTAAATTTGTCCCCATTGGCTTTTTGAGGGATTATGTGAAGATAATGTCCTATTATAAAATGAATTGTTTCCAGATTCATTTGAATGACAACGGCTTTAAAAAGTTCTATGGCAATGACTGGTCGCAAACACCCGCGGCTTTCCGATTAGAAAGTACCGTGTTTCCGGGATTGGCCACGGAGGGGGCTCATTATTCAAAAAAAGAATTTGTTGAACTTCAGATGTTAGCCGAGCAGTATGGAGTGACTGTCTTGCCGGAAATAGATGTGCCTGCGCATTCATTGGCCTTTACGCGCTATAAGCCGGAAATTGCTAGTAAGGAGTACGGAGAGGATCACCTGGATTTGTTTAATCCGGAGACTTATTTGTTCTTGGACAGCTTGTTTGCAGAGTATTTAGGTGGAGAAAATCCGGTGTTTAGGGGTAAAGAAGTGCATATTGGTACAGATGAATACGATAATTCGGATCCTAATGTTGTTGAAAAGTTTCGCTTTTTTACTGATTATTACATTAAATATGTGGAGGGTTTTGGGAAGAAAGCGGTGGCATGGGGTGCATTGACGCATGCCAGAGGAGATCTTCCTGTGAAGTCTGACGAGGTACTATTGGACATTTGGTACAATGGTTATGCCGATCCCTTTGAAATGGCCGAATTGGGATTTGGATTGGTGAATGTGGCATGTAGCCAATTGTACATAATACCATTGACGGCACTCTATTACCACGATTACCTGAATATAGAGTGGATTTTTAATAACTGGGAACCCTATATGTTTGATGATAGAATATTTAGTCGGAATGATAGGCGTGTGAAAGGGGGAATGTTTGCCGTATGGAATGATTACATTGGAAATGGGATTACTTTCAAGGACATTCATCATCGTGCGTATCCTGCTATGCAGACATTAAGCTTGAAAATGTGGACCGGTGCTGTGGATGATTTGTCTTTCGCACGGTTTGATTCTTGCCGTCGTGCTTTGTCGGAAGCTCCGGGAGTGAATATTGGAGCAAAGGTAAAAACGATGGATGGGAAAGTGCTTCAAGTCTCGAAGTTGAAAAGGAATCAAAAGCTTTTGATAGAAGAAATAGGGTATGATTATGAAGTGGCTTTTGATTTCACTGCAAAATCCGCAGATAAGGGCAGTGTGCTTTTTAAATCTTCCAATGCCATTTTGTATCAGAGTAGCCCAAAGTCTGGAAAATTGGCATTCTGGTCAGATGGTTATTTAAATGAGTTTGATTATATGTTTCCTATCGGTCAACGGGTACAAATTGTGATTAAAGGTGACCATACCTCTACAAGTTTATACATTGATGGAAAACTACATCAGACTTTGGATAAAAAGATACTTTATAAAATTGGCGAGGAGGTGGTGTACTACCAGTCCACTCTTGTTTTTCCATTAGCTTTTACTGGAAATTTTAGTGGGCAATTGTTAAATTTGAAAGTACTGCAAAAGTAATTCGAGTTCATGTTACAAGGATCCATTTTAGGTTATTCTTTGCCTTTAATTTGTTATAAGAATTAGAAAACAATGAAGAATAGATAAATGAGGAGATAATCTCTGGGCTGTGTATTGGAAGATTTCTTCGGTTAATCAAATATCTACAATGTCAATGAACTATGTGATTCCAATAGACTGAGTTTATTTAGGCTTTTCCATGAAAAGGACATATAAAACATTGCAGTCTTGATTGGTTATATTCGGTGAAAAGGAGAAAAAATAATAAATGACGTGAATTTCAAGGCTATTTTGATTTTCAATGGTATATTAATGAATGAAAATATTAACAAATGATGAACAACTTAAGTGTTATCTCATATGTAATATTGCTTTTTTTCATTGCATGTCGGCAGGAAACTCCGTTAGAATACGCATTGGCAGCTTCTGGAGAAAATAGGAAGGAACTGGAACTATTTCTGGATTACTTTCGGGAAGATAGTTTGAAGTATAAAGCTGCGTGTTTCCTTATAGAGAATATGCCAGGAGCTTTTGCTGTGAATGAGGAAATTGTGTCAGCTTGTAAACCTTTTTACCAAATGTATGATTCGTTGTCGCATACCTATGATTATGATTCTCTGTCTATATATGACCAGTATTCCAAGGGTAAAGACTGGGGAAGGCAGATAGACAGTCTGTGGAATATATATTCTTGCTATAATAGTGAAAAGCTGAAAAGGGATATGCGTATTGATATTAAGACTATTAAAGCTTCCCGGTTAATAACAGAGCTTGAGCAAGCATTTCGGGTATGGAAAGAGAATGTCTATACCCGAAACTGTTCTTTTGAAACTTTTTGTGATTACATTCTTCCTTATCGCCAGGAAAATGGCTTGTTGGTGGATAGTGCACGCCAAATGTTCTACAGCAGGCATCGCGGACAGTTTTTTACCAATTCCGGAAAAAATATGATAGAGGAAGCGGATTCCTTGTTACGATTCTATAGTTACATAGGGCATTCGGGATTTCATGCTACCGGTATTCCTATATGGGATGTTGCCACTTTAGAGAAGCTACGTCACGGGCTTTGTATACATAAATGTTGGCATAATACATTATTGTTTTCTTCTTTAGGTATGGCAGTTGCCACTGATGTTGTTCCGGCATGGGCTAATAGGGGAAGCTCCCATTCGTGGAATGTATTGGTTGAAGAGGGAAATATCCATCCTTTTAACCCCTTTTGGGAACAAGGCTTGTGGCAGTATAGACGCCTTTACAACAATGTGGATTATCATAAATATTGGGGACGTTTCCGTCTGCCTAAGGTTTTCAGGAAGACATATCGGCATTATATGGAAGGGCCTCTGGCAGATGGAGTGCCTGCTAAGGATATACCGGAAGCCTTTAGAAGTTTAAGGAAGAAAGATGTTTCACATGAGTATTTTGATACGGTGAATGTGAGAATAAAGTTGCGTAAGGTACCTTCCGGTATGAAGTATGCGTATCTGTGTGTGTGGAATTATAATAATTGGAGACCAGTTCATTTTGGAAAAATAACCGGGGATGTTGCGTCGTTTTCGGGAATGGGAAAAGATATTGTTTATTTGCCTATGTACTGTATGGACGGAGAGATGGTAGTGGCGGCTGATCCCGTATTGGTGCAGAAGGATGGAAAGATGCGAATACTTTGTCCGGAGGATGCACAGGAAGAGATGGTGACTACACAATATACTGGTGTACTGGCTTATCCATTGAACAGATATAATAACGGGATCATAACAGGTACGGTACTTCGGGGAGGTACTGTTCATGGTAAATGGGGGGATACGTTGTGTGTATTCCCGGAGCGGATAGAGCTGAACACTCAGCGACTGCGGGTACGGTCGGAAGATTCGATACGCTATATACGGATGTTTTTGCCTTCCAATGGAATGGCACTTGGAGATTTAAAATTCTACAAAAAGACCGTTTCAGGGGAAGAGCTACTGAAGAGTGTCCGTTGGTTGACAGAGTTTCCTTTGTCTTATAAAGAGGAATCTGCAGACTGGATTTTGGATGCCTATTCTTCGACAGGGTATAGGATGGACTTGGATAAAAAGTATGCAGACTTGGATTTAGGAGAATGCTGTCGGTTGGTGGAGGTGAGTTTTTGTCCGTATCTGGATGTGGAGTACCGGCAAGATGAGACCTATGAGCTTTGCTTGTGGAAGGATGGCTGGCAAGTCGTTGCGAGCGCTAAAGGAGGGAAGCCTTTGCGTTTTACAGATGTTCCCCGAAATGCGTTGTGGCTGATCCGTCCTCTTTCGCAAAGTGGACGGAAACATGTGCGTCCTTTTGTGTATGAAGCAGGGGAGGTTTACTGGTATTGATAAAGGGGCTGATATATGAAAAACATGGGCTTAGGAATTTTAAAGCGTTTCTTTTCTAACATATTACATGTTGGGAAGAATGTAATCGCAGCTGGTGGCATTTGTCCTGCCATATTGGAGACGGGAGAGAAGATCGTTGCTGGAAGGGGAACTCCCATCGGTACTTATCCATTAGGAAATGGACTTTATTTTGATTCTTCTAGCAGACGGCTGTTTCGTAAAGAGAAGGCAGAGTTTGTTACCCGGCAATCCTCCACATTGCTGCTTGCCTTTTTGGAAGCGGAAAATGGCAATTTGTCCATATCGGAGATTTGCAATGTGTTATGGCCGGATGGTGGTGGTACTTCTGGACGGGTATATACCGCTGTCAGAAGACTTCGTGTCTTTTTGGAGGAGATGTGCGCAGGTGCAGTCATTCTAAATGGAGATTGTCATTATCAGCTGAAAATTCCGGTTTCATCGGAGGAAAACGAGGGAATGCAAAATCTGATACGATCTGACATAATCTGACAACGGTTAAAAAAGCTATGATGTCAGACATTTAACCGCAATATATTTGGTGCTCTCTTTTAGCTTTTTACCTTTGAAGCATGTGGAAGCTGAAAAAGGATAGCGATTAATTATAGCCGAGTAGCTTATACAGGCAAAAAAAATAAGATATGATGCAATAAAAAGGAACAGATGGAGTGCGTTTGATTGAAGTATGGCATACCATCTGTTCCATAACCCACCAAGGAAGGAGGTCGAGGCAAAGATAAAGATTAAGATTGAATAAGCAAAATGTTTGCTTTTCCGTTGAAAGGATAAATACGGAAACAAGTAACAATGAATGTGTTTAAAACAAAAAAGTAAGAAATAAATATGAAAAAGATAATGAAAATAGCTTTTGTTGCAACATTTGCTGCAGTTGCGGGATATGGTGTTTATACTAGTCAGAAAGTAGATACAATGACAGACTTGATGTTGGCAAATGTAGAAGCATTGGCTGGAGGTGAGTCTGTTGATAGAGATGACTGTATGGTTGCCCCTGATTTATGTTCAATGGTTGTAATATATCCTGACGGAGATTATGGTGAAGATATTTTGCTGGGTCATACCAAAAGGCCTGGTTGGATATAATGATTAGTGCTAAATGTTATTATTAAGCCTGCTTTAAATTTCACTTTTAGCCATTAGCTTGTTGCAGTAGATATGTGATAAGATGTAAAGTGAAACTTAAAGTAGGGCTTATTGATTATTCTACATGTTGCTTTGAAGTACTTATGCAGAAAACAACTTCTATTATATTCATTCTTCTATGCTTCTTGTCAAGTTGTAGATTTGAATCTAAAACAAAATTTCCAGCCTTTGATAAGGAGATTAGAGTAGATGGTGAGCAATTTGATACAGAATTGCTGATTAATATGGGATGGATTGACTGTGTTGATACGTTCTTGGTAATGACGCATGTCGCTCAAAATGATTTTTGCCATGTATATTCCATTCCTTCGGGTATGAAAAAAATCCATACTTGGGGTTCATTGGGAAATGGTCCTGGCGAGTTCCTACAGCCAATAATTACATATGCTCACGAAAATACCTTCGGTTTGAATGATGTCAATATACAAATGTTGGCAGTGATGTCTTTAAAAGGCAACGGAAATGCTATTGAAATTGAAGAGCTGTCCAGAAAAAAAACTCCTTATAAGCGTGTGCAAGGTGAGCTCAATCCCGCAGATTATAATTTCGTACGACTGGATGAACAGCATTTTGTCTCCCTATTGTGCGGAAAGGACGGTAGTTTCTTTTCCTTACTGGATGCCAATTTGCAGCCTTTACAGAGGTTCGGCGAATCTCCGGTGGGGAACAAAATTTCTGTTCAGTCTTCACGGATGAATTTGAAAGGTTATCTGTCGGCGCATGACGGACATATGGTGTTTGCGCCTAGCAAACTGCCGTATCTTGCTAAATACCACTTGGCAAATGGAACCATGGTAAAAGACTGGGACTTTTATTTTGATCGGTCTTTTTATGAATGTAAAGACTATAACCTCTTGTTTAGTAAGGCAAGAAGCTTTGGGCAGGTGTTGGATTTGGCAATGGACGACCAATATATCTATATTTTGTACTTAGATCAACTTTTAAGCGAGTATGACTATAATGACCCACAAAAATCTATGGCGAACAAGGTGCTGGTTTTCAATTACTCGGGAGTACCCATAGCCAAGTTGATATTGGATAAACGAATCTATCAGATGGCTTTGTGTACAAAATTGCATAAGATTATCGGGCTGGGGAATCTGCCAGAACCTGCATTTGTTTCGTTTGATGTCGTTTTTTAGATATATAGTCTAGTATTTCCCTTATACACTAGAAATAGGATAGCGTATAATTATATGTTTTAATTTGTATTAACTGGTATCCATTAAATTACCGAAGTGTGATTTGATATTCTTTTTAGGCATTCTACCTTTGAAGCATGTGGAAGCTGAAAAAGGATAGCGATTAATTATAGCCGAGTAGCTTATACAGGCAAAAAAAATAAGATATGATGCAATAAAAAGGAACAGATGGAGTGCGTTTGATTGAAGTATGGCATACCATCTGTTCCATAACCCACCAAGGAAGGAGGTCGAGGCAAAGATAAAGATTAAGATTGAATAAGCAAAATGTTTGCTTTTCCGTTGAAAGGATAAATACGGAAACAAGTAACAATGAATGTGTTTAAAACAAAAAAGTAAGAAATAAATATGAAAAAGATAATGAAAATAGCTTTTGTTGCAACATTTGCTGCAGTTGCAGGATATGGTGTTTACACAAATCAGAAAGTAGATACAATGACAGACTTGATGCTGGCGAATGTGGAAGCGCTGGCTAATGGAGAAGATGGCGGTTCTGTTGTTTCATGCTACTGCAAGACTAATATATTTTCTCCCAATGTTTGTTCGGCTAATGCAAGTGGAGCGTATTGTGGTGGAGATCCTTGTAGTAATCATGATGGAAACTGCCGTTGATTATGTGGAAACATAATTTTTTATTAGGAATGGGGATGCTTTTAGTAAGCATCTCCTGTTCTGAGAGCGTGGATATTGTCCATTATGGAGAGTGGAAAGCGAATAAAAAAATAGAGTTGTTGGATTCTGTCATTGTTGATGCGAGTAATACCTCTGGTAGAGGTAATTTTTTCATGCAGGATTCATCCATTTATTTTGCTGATAGTTATTATATGTCTATTTTTCAATATGATTTTGTCTCTGCTTCCTGTGTTGGTCAATATTTTGGCAGAGGACAAGGACCGAATGAACTGCCATCTTTCATGTATGCCTATCCTTTTAAAAATGGGAATAGGGAGTGCTTTGTAATGGATAACTCTTTGGGAATGTACACTTACCGAGAAGGGGATTTTTCTTTGGAATATAAAGGCCGCATAGATTTTGGGTGGGAGCATTTGTCAAGGAATGATTATACCTCTCCTTCTGTTTATAATCTAATGGAGATGACTGATTTTGGTATAGACCTTACTTACTTGAATGATTCGACCATTTTGCTTCCGATAAATTTAATTAATAGATATTTAGATAAAGTGTCTGAGGAACGTTATGAAGAGGGACATATTTTTGCTGAATTAAATAGTAAAAATATGAAAGTAAAGAAAGTCTGGGGGGATTTCCCGAATGTGTATAAACAGAGACCGACCCCTTTCTTTGAATTCTTTCAATATGCGATGAATAAAGATACATTATATGTAAACCATGCTACGGATTCTTTGATTTATGTATATAAATATCCGAATAATTTATTATACACTGTTGGCTATGAATCTTCTGATGTAAATAGAAATTATACTGTAGGATATGATGTGGAAATGTCGAACTTTAAAAGTGACATTCGTATAGTAGGAGTTAATTCCGGTTTATTATATGTACCGGAAAAACATTTATTATTTCGGACAACATTAAAAAGAGTATTGAATCGTGAAGTTGTTATTCAAGCTTATTCGAATAACGATTTGATTTTGGATGCTGATATGCCTAATTCATTTAAATTACTTGGCTTTTGGGATGATTATTTTTATGGTGTTAGTTTGTTGCCGAAAGAAGATGCTAATGGTAATATACATTTCATTTTTTATCGTTTCAAAATAGAAGGTGTATGAAAAAAATATTATGGATACTACTAATATTATTATCATTATTTTCCTGTAATTTATCAAGAACGGATGAGGTAAAAAGGTCTATCAAAGATTGGATGGGAAAGGAGATAACGTTGAGTTCGGTATGTGATACATTGACAATGAAAAGAGAATATAGCCATACAATTATTTCTTATATTGATTCATTGGGGTGCATTAGTTGCAAATTACAGTTGAATAATTGGAAGAAATTTGAGGATGTATTGGATTCTTTGGCGAATGTACGCATCGTTTTTATTGTTCATCCTTTTGTAAAAAAAGAAATAGGCTATTTGTTCAAATCATATCATTATTCCCCAGATTTATGTTTTGTGGATAGTGCCAATAGTTTTGAACGAAATATTTCTTTATTTCAGAAAAGTGAATTTCAAACTTTATTGTTAGATAGAAATAATAGAATTGTAGCTATTGGTAATCCTGTTCATAATCCGAAAATAAAAGATTTATATCTGAAAATCATTCAAGGAAAAAAGATGGAATGTACAGATGAGAACAAGAGCGTAAGAACAATTATAGATATGGACCGCACTTCTGTGGCACTGGGAAATTTTTCTTGGCGGGAAGAGCAAAAGGCTGTTTTCACCTTGCAGAATACGGGTAATAAACCTCTTGTGATACAAGATGTTTCTACATCTTGCGGTTGTACCACCGTGGCCTACTCGAAGGAGCCGGTATTACCGGGCGGAGAAATCCCCTTGGAAGTGGTTTATAAAGCGGAACATCCAGAACACTTCAATAAAACGATAACGGTGTATTGCAATGTGGAAACTTCTCCGTTAATTTTGAAAATTAGCGGGAATGCAGAGTAACAGATTGGCGTAATGAGTGAGCGTTTGCTGTTGAAAAGATGATTGAATAGGATAACAAAAAACGATAATATTATAGTGGATGTTGTTAAACTTACGAATATATAGATTGTTGGGTGTTTATTGTGTACATTTGATGGTAATTGGCAGTACCCTATCTTTGCTTGCTTGTACGGATAGTAGGCGCTTGGATTATGCCTTGGAGTTTGCTGGAAATAATCGAGGAGAGTTGGAAAAGGTACTGGATTATTACAAAAATGACAGCCAAAAGCTTGCCGCAGCTCGTTTTTTGATAGAGAATATGCCGCAGTGTTATTTCAGATATTTTAGAGTATATAAAAAAGTAGTTCCTGATGAAGAAGGTCTCCTATATAATTATTGATTTGACTTGTTCTTTTTGCATCATTGTTGTGGTGGGGATGGTGATGCAGCTATTTGTACTCACTTCCTTTAAGATTCCTTCTGACTCGATGGAGCCTTCCTTGTTGGCAGGAGACTATATTCTGGTTGACAAGTGTTCAAAAGGAGCGAGGCTGTTCGATGTGTCTGCCGCATTGGAAAAGAAAGAAGTCAAGATTCATCGTATGCCCGGGTGGAGGAAATTCAAAAGGAATGATGTGCTTGTATTTAATTTCCCTTATCCGGGAAGTTGGGACAGCATTGCCTTTGATGTAATGTCATATTATGTAAAGCGTTGTATAGCAGTTCCGGGAGACACTTTGGAAATCAAGGACTGCCATTATAGGGTGAAAGGATATAACGGATGCTTGGGGAATACTGCTGCGCAAGATAAATTGCAAAAATTACTTGACTCCGAGGAATTTGTGAATAGGGGAATAGTGGTTGAAAGTTATCCTTTTAATAAAGAACTGGGCTGGAGCATTGCGGAATTTGGACCATTGTATATACCGGCTAAAGGAAGTGTGGTAGGGATGGATTCACTGAACCGAATGCTTTATAGAAATCTGATAGAATGGGAACAGAAGGAGAAACTGACGTTCAAGAGGGATACTGTATTATTGGGAGACAGTGTTATAAGCAGATACTGTTTCCGTGAGAATTATTATTTCGTATCCGGTGACAGGATGGAGAACTCGAAAGACTCACGCTATTGGGGACTGTTGCCTGAACCTTTCATTGTAGGCAGGGCTCTACGCATTTGGAAATCGAAGGATGATATGTCAGGAAGTATAAAATGGGAACGGGTATGGAAGAAAATAGAATAAGGCAAATAAAGGCTGTCGTTACTTGGACTGTGCTTTGGATGGCTGTTCTGGCTTTATTGTCAATGGTCTGCATAGGTTCTTCAGGGTTACTTCCTGCTGAAACTGTCGGGCAGTGGGTCTGGTTCGACAAGGCGTCCTTCTTGTTGGCTGGATGTATTCTATCGGCGCTTATCTTTAAGTTTCGAGGGAATTTTGTAAGTTTGGATTCTGTGATTTCCTGGGTATTGGTTGTGTTGGGAGGATCTGAAGCTATTTTAGGGTTGCGCCAACTCTATGGCTTTGCAACTTCCGGTCACTCTATGTACGCCTTGACGGGTTCTTTCTTCAACCCGGGACCTTATTCGGGCTATTTGGCTATGATACTTCCGGTATGTTTGTATCAATGGCTGGTTTGTGACAGGAAGGGGGGACGTGTTGTTTCGGGTGGTGTGATGCTGCTCATCCTTTGTGTGCTTCCGGCAGGAATGAGCCGTTCGGCATGGTTGGCGGCAGGAG
>OMGU01000344.1_pt1 | contig 53489 bp, 53 predicted proteins | sample 1646121 | NCBI WGS metagenome assembly OMGU01 (sample SAMN05578581, study PRJEB25193) | human gut metagenome | biome: Human Microbiome; feature: human-associated habitat; material: feces | host: Homo sapiens | place: USA:Birmingham
CGCAAGCGACCGCGCTCGGCGCGAGAATGTGCCAAGGCACATTCTTTTTCATTATTCCCGTCCCGGACATATCAAAAAGCAGAGAAAGAGAGGAAACAGCGATGGAATTTATGACAGGTAAAAAGGAAAAAGAAGTGTTGGATCTGGCAGCCGTGTTTACAGACGGTATGGAAGGACGGGAAGTAAAGGTAAACGGCGCGATCATGAGTGTCCGCAACATGGGCGATATCGCATTTGTGATTCTCCGGAAACGTGACGGCGTGCTGCAGACTGTCTATGAAAAAGGTGTGACCGACGCGGATTTTGCTGAATTAAGAGAAGAAACATTCGTAGAAGTTTCCGGTGTCCTCCGAAAAGAAGAGCGGGCGCCGAGAGGCATGGAACTTCGTTTAAAGAGTGTTCGGATCCTCTCGAAACCGGAAGAACCGATGCCGATTGCCGTATCAAAATGGAAAATGAGCGCATCCCTGGAAGCCAAACTGGATATGCGTTCTCTGACACTCCGCAACCTGCGGGAGCGCGCACGTTTCAGAATCCAGGAAGGAATCGCACGGGCATTCCGGGAGTACCTGCATGGAGAAGGATTTACGGAAATTCATTCCCCGAAGATCGGAGCAAAAGGAGCCGAGGGCGGAGCAAACGTCTTTAAACTCGATTATTTTCACCGCCCGGCGGTGTTAGCGCAGAGTCCGCAGTTTTACAAACAGATGATGGTCGGCGTGTTTGACCGTGTAATGGAGGTTGGTCCGGTGTTCCGTGCGGAGAAGCATAACACAAAACGCCATTTAAACGAATATACCGGACTGGATTTTGAGATGGGATATATCGATGATTTTACCGATATCATGGCGATGGAAACCGGATTTCTTCAGCATATGGTGGAAATTTTAAAGAAGGAATATTCCACGGAGCTGGAAATCCTTAAAGTCAAACTTCCGGAAGTAGAGAAGATTCCGGCAGTGACCTTTACCGAGGCGAAACACCTTGCCTTCGAAAAATATGGAACCCAGATCAAAAATCCATACGATCTGGAGCCGGAGGAAGAACACCTGATTGGACGCTACTTTAAAGAAGAGTACGGTGCCGATTTCGTGTTTGTCACCCATTATCCATCCAAGAAGCGTCCATTCTACGCGATGGATGACCCGACAGACCCGAAAGTAACACTCAGCTTTGACCTTTTATTCCGTGGACTGGAAGTCACAACCGGCGGACAGCGTATCCACAGCTACACCGAGTTGATGGAGAAGATTGAAAAACGCGGTATGGATACCGAGGGAATGGAACAGTATTTAAGCACCTTCAAACACGGTATGCCGCCTCACGGCGGACTCGGTATCGGTCTGGAACGTATGACGATGCAGCTGCTTGAAGAGGAGAATGTCCGTGAGGTTTCGCTCTTCCCGAGAGATATGAGCCGTCTGGTACCGTAACGTGACAGGACGCAATTCCCTATGAAACAAAGAGTTTGTCCATAACACACATTATAATAGGAAGGAACAGAACTTATGGCAGTGAAAATAGACGATGAAATGATTGATTATGTTGGTATTTTAGCAAAGCTTTCCCTTTCCCCGGAGGAAAAAGAGGCAGCGAAAAGCGACATGAGCCGGATGCTTGAGTATATCGATATGCTGAATCAGCTTGATACTTCGGAAGTAGAACCGATGTCGCATGTCTTTGACATTCACAATGTGTTCCGCGAAGATGTCGTGGAAAATGGAGATGAATCAGATGCGATGCTTTCGAATGCACCGGAGCAGAAAGAAAAACAGTACAAGGTGCCGAGGACAGTGGAGTAAAAAGAATTAGAGATACAAGCAGCAATATGGAGGAAATCAGGATGGGAATTTCAGAATTAACAGCGCTGGAGCTGGGAAAAGAAATTAAAGAAAAACAAATCTCCGTCCGGGAGGCGGTACAGGCATCTCTGGAACGGATTCATAAATATGAAGATACAGTTCATGCTTATGTAACGCTGACCGAGGAGGCAGCGCTGGCACAGGCGGATGAGATCCAGAAACAGATTGACGATGGCATCCTGACCGGACCGCTGGCGGGCGTTCCGATGGCGATCAAGGATAATATTTGTACAGAGGGAATTGAGACAACGTGCAGTTCCAAAATTTTAAGAGGATTTGTACCTCCGTACTCAGCGGAGGCAGCGTTGAACCTCAAAAAAGCCGGTGCGATTCTGCTTGGCAAGACAAATATGGATGAATTTGCGATGGGAAGTACGACCGAGACATCCTGGTTTGGACCGACGAAAAACCCGTGGAATACAGAACATGTACCGGGCGGATCTTCCGGTGGCTCGTGTGCGGCTGTCGCAGCGGGAGAGACCTTTTTTGCTCTTGGTTCAGATACGGGCGGTTCCATCCGCCAGCCAAGTTCCTTCTGCGGCGTGACCGGCATCAAACCGACCTATGGAACGGTTTCCCGGTATGGTCTGATCGCCTATGGTTCCTCGCTGGATCAGATTGGACCGATTGCGAAAGATACCGCAGACTGCGCGGCAATTCTGGAGACGATCGCTTCCTATGATAAAAAGGACAGCACCTCTGTCAAGCGGGAGGCGTACAATTTTACCGCTGCCCTGACCGGAGAGGTAAAAGGGATGAAGATTGGAATCCCGTCCGATTATCTGGGCGAAGGACTCGATGAAGATGTAAAAAAAGCGGTTCTGGCGGCAGCTGATGCGTTAAAAGAACGCGGGGCAGAAGTGGAGTTTTTTGATTTAGGCATGGTTGAGTATGCGATTCCAGCATATTACGTCATTGCATCGGCGGAGGCAAGCTCCAACCTGTCCCGGTTTGACGGTGTGAAGTACGGTTACCGTACACCGGAATATGAAGATTTACATGAAATGTATAAAAAGAGCCGTTCCGAGGGCTTTGGACCAGAGGTAAAACGCCGTATCATGCTCGGTTCGTTCGTTTTGAGTTCCGGCTACTACGATGCATATTATCTGAAAGCACTCCGCACAAAAGCATTGATTAAACAGGCATTTGACAAGGCGTTTGAGAAATACGATGTCATTCTGGGACCGGCAGCGCCGTCCACGGCACCGCTGCTGGGCGACAGCCTTTCCGATCCGATGAAGATGTATCTGGGCGATATTTATACTGTTTCGGTCAACCTGGCAGGTCTTCCGGGCATTTCAGTTCCGTGCGGGCTGGATTCGAAGGGACTTCCGATCGGGCTTCAGATGATCGCAGACTGCTTCCAGGAAAAAAAGCTGTTTGGCGCAGCATCTGCATACGAAAAGGCGAGAGGGGCATGGAAGCTTCCGGTTATGACAGACAAGGAGGGCAGATAAGATGAAGAAAGAATATGAGACAGTCATCGGCTTGGAGGTACACGTAGAGCTGGCGACGAAAACCAAGATTTTCTGCGGCTGCTCCACCGAATTTGGAGCAAAACCAAATACTCATACCTGCCCGGTTTGTACCGGTATGCCGGGTTCTCTGCCGGTTTTAAATAAGAAGGTCGTTGAATACGCGATGTCTGTCGGTCTGGCGGCAAACTGTGGTATCAACCAGTTCTGTAAATTTGACCGGAAAAACTATTTTTACCCGGACAACCCGCAGAACTACCAGATTTCCCAGCTGTATCTCCCGATCTGCCACGACGGTTATATCCCGATCGATACGCCTGCCGGTGAAAAGAAAATTCGTATTCATGAAATTCACATGGAGGAAGATGCCGGAAAGCTGATCCACGACGAGTGGGAAGACTGCTCGCTGGTTGATTACAACCGAAGCGGCGTGCCGTTGATCGAGATCGTTTCTGAGCCGGATATGCGGAGTGCTGATGAGGTTATTGCCTACCTCGAACGCCTGCGCCTGCTGGTACAGTATCTGGGCGCATCCGATTGTAAGTTACAGGAAGGTTCGATGCGTGCCGATGTCAACTTATCGGTCCGTGAGGTGGGAAGTGAAACATTTGGTACGAGAACTGAGATGAAGAACTTGAACTCTTTCAAGGCGATTGCCCGTGCGATCGACGGTGAGCGCGCCCGCCAGATTGAGCTGCTGGAAGAGGGCAGGAAGGTCATCCAGGAGACGAGACGCTGGGATGACAACAAGGAATACTCCTATGCGATGCGTTCTAAAGAGGACGCGAAAGATTACCGTTATTTCCCGGATCCGGATCTTCCGCCGGTCTGCATCAGCGATGAATGGCTGGAATCCGTCTGCGCCGCCCTGCCGGAATTGCAGCCGGAAAAAATGGCACGTTACCAGAGTGAATATGGTCTGTCTGAATATGACAGCCGCATTCTGACTGAGTCTAAGAAGATGGCGGATATGTTTGAAAAGACCACTACCATCTGCCAGAAACCGAAGAAAGCGGCAAACTGGCTGATCGGCGAGGCAAGCCGCCTGCTCAAGGAAAAAGGACAGGACGCTGAAAGCCTGTGGTTCTCCCCGATGCATCTGGCACAGCTCATCGATCTGGTCGATGCCGGAACGATCAATAACAACACGGCAAAAGAAGTATTTACAGCTGTTTTCGAGCAAGATGTCGATCCGTCCGCCTATGTCGAAGCACACGGACTTGGCATGGTCAATGACGACAGTGCCCTGGAACAGGCAGTTTCCGATGTGCTCGCCGCAAATCCGAAGACGGTGGAAGAGTACAAGAGTGGAAAGACAAAGGTACTTGGATTTCTGGTTGGTCAGGTGATGAAAGCGATGAAGGGCAAGGCAAATCCGGGTAAAGTGAATGAAATGATGACGGAGAAGCTGAACGCGTAAAACGCCTTTTTATAAATGAAAATTATAATTAGCTTTTAAAGAAAACTAAAAAGAAACTGTCTACAGATGCTGGCTTTCTGGATGATTCGTGATTTGTAATCGGAATTACCAGAAATATCATCTGTAACAGTTTCTTTTTTATAATCGTGTTATAAATGATGTGATTACTCTACAATATCCAGCTCCTTGCTGAAGGAGTTCAGAATTTCGCATCCATCCTCAGTAATCAGCACCAGATCCTCGATTCTCACGCCAACTTCGCCTTCTACATAAATACCTGGTTCGATGGAGAAGATATTGCCAACCTCAGCGACCTTGGTGTTCGCAGAAGAAACATCGCCGTACTCATGTACTTCCAGACCGATGAAATGTCCCAGTCGATGGGTAAAGTTCGGACCATATCCGGCATCCTCGATGATCTGGCGGGCAGCTTTATCGACTTCGCAGAGCGGAACGCCCGGTTTCAGAATTGCTTCTGCGGCAGCATTTGCGCGGCGGACGGTCTCATAAATAGCGCGGTGCTTCTCAGACGGTACTTTTTTATAGAAGAAAGTACGTGTCATATCGGCACAATAGCCATCCTTCCTGCATCCAACATCAAACAGGACGGTGTCGCCCTCTTTCAGAACAGTATTGTCCGGACCGTGGTGTCCAAGCGCGCAGTTTGCACCGAAGCCAACCAGTGGTTCAAAGGAATATCCGTCTGCACCGAGACTCTTATAAATATCTAACATCTTGGAAGCGATCTCTTCCTCAGTTACGCCCTCATGGATCAGACCGCGGAACTGTGCCATCGCCTTATCATTGATTGCGGAAACCGCACGCATTTTTTCACGTTCTTCGTCATCCTTGCACGCACGGACCTCATCGACGCAGATGGAGCTGACCTTGTAGGAGGAAGCGCCCGAATGATCGATGACCGGAATCAGGAAACGGGCAGCAAATGTTTTATCAATACCGAGCGGTTTGCCTGCCTCAACACAGTCGCACAGAGGAGTCAGGTAATCGTCTGTATCCGAGAAGCGGAATTTCTCTACGCCCAGATCTTCCGGAACGGTAAAGAGGTTATTGATAAAAATCTTATTCTTGCCGGACTGGTTAATGTAAAGTGCCAGCAGACGTTCACCCGGATCAATAAAACGACCCGTCAGATAATAGATCGCATATGGATCGGAAATAATCATCTGATCGAGTCCCTCTGTTTCCATTTTCTTCAAAACTTTCTCAAGTCGCTGTGTGTTCATCATGATGTCCTCCTTATAAGTAAAGTGGCTGTAACTGGAAGATGCCAGACAGTTCACGCCGTAAATTATCTACCCTTATTATAAAACGCGCCGGGAAAAAGTCAACGATTAAAAGAACGCTTGAAAAGCGCATGGAAAGGGGGTAGAATAGTATCAACTGACCAGCCTTCGAAAAATGAAAGGACTTTTATTTTTAAGATACGAAAGGATGAAAAACATGGCGAAATCCTATGAAATGGATATGTGCAATGGTCCGATTCTCGGAAAGGTACTTACATACTCCATTCCGCTGATGCTTTCCGGTGTGCTTCAGCTTCTTTTCAATGCGGCAGATGTGATCGTGGTGGGGCGTTTTGCAGGCAGCCAGTCTCTGGCTGCAGTCGGCTCGACCAGTTCCCTTATTAATCTTCTCATTAACGTCTTTATCGGTCTGTCGATCGGTGCGAACGTTCTGGTGGCACGCTATTATGGCGCGAAGAATGACCGCGACATGAGCGAGACAATCCATACGGCGATCACGGTCAGCCTGATGAGCGGGCTGTTTCTAGTCTTTTTGGGTTTGTTTACCTCACGTTTCTGGCTGGAACTGATGGGGACGCCGGACGATGTCATTGATAAATCGACGATCTACATGCGGATTTATTTTGCCGGTATGCCGGCAACGATGGTGTATAACTTCGGAAGTGCGATCCTGCGCGCGATCGGCGATACGAAACGTCCGCTGTATTTCCTGACCGTGGCAGGAGTTATCAATGCAGCACTGAACATATTCTTTGTTACCCAGCTCCAGATGGACGTAGCGGGTGTCGCGCTGGCAACCGTGATTTCCCAGTGTATTTCCGCATTTCTGGTTATCCGCTGCCTGATGCATTCAGAGGGCGCGATGAAGCTGTCGCTTTCCAGGCTGGGAGTCAACCGGAGAAAACTTCTTCTTATTATAAAGGTAGGTCTTCCGGCTGGTATCCAGGGTGCGATTTTTGCGATCTCCAACGTACTGATTCAGTCGTCCGTCAATTCCTTCGGTTCGATCGCGATGGCAGGCAACACGGCGTCGCAGAATATCGAGGGATTTGTGTATACCTCGATGAATGCGCTGTATCAGACCAATTTAAGCTTTACGAGCCAGAATATCGGAGCGGAGAAATATACGCGGATCAAAAAGATTCTTGCCACCTGCCAGGGTGTCGTTGTGACAGTAGGACTGGTGCTTGGATTTGCAGCATACCTCGGCGGTCCGTGGCTGCTGCAGATATATTCAGAAGATGCCGACGTTATTTCCTATGGACTGCTCCGGATGTCGATCATCTGTACGACGTATTTCCTGTGCGGCGTGATGGATACGATGGTCGGAAGCATCCGCGGACTTGGGTATTCGATCCTGCCGACGCTTGTCTCTCTGACCGGCGCCTGCGGACTGCGGGTGATTTGGATCTTTACCATATTTGCAGCGCAGCGGTCGCTGGCGATCCTGTATCTGTCGTACCCGATCTCCTGGGCGGTCACAGCGACGGCACATATGATCTGCTTCTGGCGGGCGGCGAAGAAGCTGCCGAAGAAAGACGGTCATCCGGTGCGGGGATAGAATTTGAAACGATGCAATGCGATCATTAATCTGCTTGTTTTTGAAAGAAAACACAAACAGAGCAGCATAAAAAATAATTCGTTTGATAATCTGATTCGTGTAAAGAAAAAATACTTGACACCAATTAGATTATCGTGTATGATAACACAGGTGATGAGGAATGGAAAAAATTGTTGAACAGGGTCTTTTGTATGATTTCTACGGAGAACTCCTGACAAAGCATCAGCAAAGTGTATATGAGGATGTGGTATTTAACGATCTATCCCTCAGTGAGATTGCAGATGAACAGGGCATTACCCGTCAGGGTGTGCATGATCTGATTCGGCGCTGTGACCGTACACTTCTTGGTTATGAGGAAAAGCTTGGGCTGATTGCCAAGTTCCAGAAAACCAAGGAAAAAGTAACGGAGATTCATCGGTTGACGGAAGAATTCAGCCGGACTCAGAATCAGGCGCTGATTGAGGCAATCGGGCGAATCTCAAACGAGATATTGGATTTATAATGCGGGAGGTTTTTGATGGCATTTGAAAGCTTGGCAGACAAACTGCAGAATGTGTTTAAAAACCTGACAGGCAAGGGACGACTCAGCGAGAGCGACGTAAAAGCCGGGCTCAAAGAAGTCAAGATGGCCCTTCTGGAAGCGGATGTAAGCTTCAAGGTAGTAAAACAGTTTATCAGTTCTGTACAGGAACGGGCGATTGGAACAGACGTTTTAAATGGCCTGAATCCAGGACAGATGGTAATAAAGATTGTCAACGACGAGCTGGTCAAGCTGATGGGCTCCGAGATGACAGAGATTGCGTTAAAACCGGGCAATGAGATTACCGTCATCATGATGGCAGGTCTCCAGGGTGCTGGTAAGACGACCACGACGGCAAAGATTGCCGGAAAGCTCAAGGCAAAGGGAAGAAACCCATTGCTGGCAGCATGTGATGTCTACCGACCGGCGGCAATCGAACAGCTGCAGAAAAATGGTGAAAAACAGGGTGTTCCCGTATTTGCGATGGGAACGAACCACAAACCGGTCAATATCGCAAAGGCGGCGGTTGAGCACGCAGCGAAAAATGGCAACAATGTGGTTATCATCGATACAGCCGGTCGTCTCCACATCGATGAAGCGATGATGGATGAGCTGGTTGAGATCAAAGAGAATGTGGACGTCTATCAGACACTTCTCGTTGTAGATGCCATGACTGGTCAGGATGCAGTCAATGTAGCGAGCATGTTTAATGACAAAATCGGCATTGACGGTGTAGTTCTGACAAAGATGGATGGCGATACGCGAGGCGGTGCGGCTCTTTCTATCAAGGCGGTAACCGGAAAACCGATTCTCTATGTCGGTATGGGTGAGAAGCTTTCCGATTTGGAACAGTTTTACCCGGACCGTATGGCTTCCCGAATCTTAGGCATGGGCGATGTCCTTTCCATCATCGACAAAGCATCTGCTGTGATCGACGAGGAGAAGGCAAAAGAACTCGGTCGCAAGATTAAGAAGGCAGAATTTGATTACAACGACTTCCTCGATCAGATGAACCAGATCAAGAAAATGGGCGGTATGGCGAGCATCATGAGCATGATGCCGGGTATGGGACAGCTTAAAGGTCTGGATTTAGATGAAAATGAGAAGACGATGGGACGCGTGGAGGCGATCATCCTTTCGATGACAGCCGAAGAGCGGCGCAACCCGGATCTGATGAATCCGTCCCGCAAGAAACGAATCGCACAGGGCGCAGGTGTGGACATCGCAGAAGTCAACCGCCTGGTAAAACAGTTCGGAGATATGAAAAAGCTGATGAAACAGCTTCCGGGCATGGCAGGCGGCGGAAAACGCAGGGGTCTTGGCGGACTCGGCGGTATGCTTGGCAAGATGAAGCTGCCGTTTTAAACAAGTGTTAGTAGATGCAGTGTGCATTAGCTATATTTTATAATTTAAGGAAATAAGGAAAATTTCAGGAGGTAATTTAAAATGGTAAAGATGAGATTAAGAAGAATGGGTCAGAAGAAAGCTCCTTTCTATAGAATTATTGTTGCAGATTCCAGATCCCCGAGAGATGGCAGATTCATCGAGGAGATCGGTATCTACGATCCGAACACAGAGCCGAGCACTCTGAAATTCGACGAGGAAGCTGCTAAGAAATGGTTAGCAACAGGCGCTCAGCCGACAGAGACTGTTGGTAAACTCTTAAAGATCGCTGGTATCCAGTAAATCAAGCATACTGACCTGTGAGGTGCAAAGGTATGAAAGAATTAGTAGAAGTTATCGCGAAAGCACTGGTTGAGAACCCGGACGAGGTAGTGGTTACAGAATCGGTCAAAGACGATGAGACTGTAATCGAGCTTTCCGTTGCACCGGCCGATATGGGTAAGGTAATTGGAAAACAGGGTCGTATCGCGAAAGCGATTCGCTCGGTTGTCAAGGCGGCTTCATCCAAGGAAGACAAGAAAGTTATTGTAGAGATTCAGTAATACAGACGAAGCTGAAAAGCCGGCTGCCTGAAAGGGTGTCCGGCTTTTTTATTTCATACAGGAGGATTACAGAATGGTTGATTATCTGAGAGTTGGTGTAATTACGTCCCCGCATGGTCTGCGCGGAGATGTGAAAGTATTCCCTACCACCGATGATGTGAATCGCTTTAAAAAATTAAAAAAAGCGTATATCGACACTGGAAAAGAAAAAATGCCGGTGACCGTGGAACAGGTGCGTTTTTTCAAAAATATGGTCATTCTTAAATTTAAAGAGATGAACCGGATTGAGGACTGCGAGCCGTTCCGTAATAAGGATATTCTGATCACCCGCGATCAGGCGGTGAAACTGAATCCGGATGAGAATTTCATTGCCGATTTGATTGGTCTGAAAGTGCTGACGGACGAGGGCGAGGAGTTCGGTACGGTGAAAGATATCCTTCAGACAGCAGCTAACGACGTATATTTGATCGAAGGACCTGAGGGCAAAGAATACCTCTTCCCGTCCATCAAGGAATGCATCCTGAATGTCGATCTGGAGGCTGGCACTGTAACGGTACATATCATGGACGGGCTTCTGGATCTGTAAATGGAATGACAATCCTAAAATAAAAGTACCGTTGTGAAAGTGCTGTATAAATATAGGAGAAACGGATGAATTTTCATATTCTGACCCTGTTCCCGGAGATGGTAATGGGGGGACTGAACACAAGTATTACGGGGCGTGCGATTGACAAAGGGCTGATCTCGGTTGAGGCGGTCAATATCCGCGATTACTCGAAGGACAAACACCATCATGTAGACGATGCGCCCTATGGCGGCGGCGCCGGTATGGTGATGCAGCCGGAACCAATTTACGATGCATATGAAGACCTGGCGGCGCGCACCGGAAAACGTCCGCGCGTGATCTATCTGACTCCGCAGGGGCAGGTTTTCAACCAGAAAATCGCGGAAGAATTGGCGAAAGAAGAGGATCTGGTGTTCCTCTGCGGGCATTATGAGGGGATCGATGAGCGCGCGTTAGAGCTGGTTGTGACCGACTATCTCTCGATCGGCGATTATGTCCTGACGGGCGGTGAGCTTCCGGCGATGGTTATGATCGACTGCATTTCCCGTCTGGTGCCTGGTGTGTTAAATAATGACGTATCCGCGGAATTTGAGTCATTTCACGACAATCTGCTGGAATATCCACAGTACACCCGCCCGGTTGTATTTATGGATAAGGCGGTCCCGGACGTACTTCTGACCGGGCATCACAAAAATATTGAGACCTGGCGCCGTCAGAAATCGATCGAACGGACGCTGGAACGCCGCCCGGATCTTTTAAAAGATGCGGTTCTGGATAAGAAAGAGAAGAAATATCTGGAAGAGCTGATTCGTCAGAAAGAGGAAAAAGAAACAAAAAAACTCTAAAAAAGAGAGCAGAAAGTCCTTGCAAATCAAGGATTTCTATGATAAAATTATATTCTGTGAAATAAAGAGATGTTCCGCTGTTACAGGAAGCACGTTTTTACGGGATAAAAGATCGTATTAAGAACATCAAAGATTTTAAAGGAGGTTCACAAAGATGAACGAGATTATTAAGAACATTGAAGCAGCTCAGTTAAAGGAAACCGTTCCGAGTTTCAACGTAGGCGATACAGTACGTGTATCTGCTAAGATCAAAGAGGGAAACCGCGAGAGAATTCAGGTTTTCGAGGGAACTGTTATTAAGAGACAGAACGGCGGCGTTCGCGAGACTTTCACTGTTAGAAAGAGCTCCAACGGTGTTGGTGTAGAGAAGACCTGGCCGTTACATTCTCCGTCTGTAGAGAACGTTGAAGTAGTAAGAAGAGGTAAAGTAAGAAGAGCAAAACTGAACTACCTGAGATCCAGAATCGGCAAGGCAGCGAAGGTAAAAGAGTTAGTAAAATAATTTCTGAAGCGGATGGGGCTGCTGTACAGGTCAGCCCGCTGTGCATCCGGATATGCGGTTATGTGTGTCCGGCGCGGCGGGAGGAGCTGTGCAGCAGCTTTTTTTCGTGTAATAGGAAATTCCTTGTGATTCCCTATTATAAAAAAGAATGTGCCCTGGCATATTCTCGCGCGAAAATCTAGGTTGCCGCAAGCGACTGCACTTTGCGGCATGTGCTATGATTCATGGGGAACGGATAGAGAGGGAGTGACATATGGAGCTGAAAGAGGATAAAAACCGCATCCGTCTGGTGGTTGGATGGATCGTGGATATCGCGGTGGTAATTTCGATCGCGTGGTTCGCCGTGTTTGCGATGGGGACACAGATACGGGTGAGCGCTCAATCAATGGAGCCGGTGTTGTCGCAGAACGAAAAGGTTCTGATGAACCGCCTGAGTTACCGCGTGATGCGCCCAAAGCGCTATGACATTATCGTATTTGAAAAAGAAACGGGAAATTACAATATAAAACGCGTCATTGGACTGCCAGGTGAGACGGTGCAGATCAAGGACGGTTATATTTACATTAATAATGAAAAATTAGACGCCCCGAACGACTTGGGTAAGGCGGCTCTGGCTGGGCTGGCGGAATATCCGATTAGTCTGGATAAAAACGAATATTTTCTGCTGGGTGACAACCGCTCCGGCAGTGAGGACAGCCGCTTTTCCAATGTGGGAAATGTGAAGTTCCGGCAGATCAAAGGAAAGGTCTGGCTGCGGATCCAGCCGGTTAGCCGGTTTGGGTTGATTTCGTCGAGATAGGTTCTAAGAAAGGAAGAAAATTTCATGCAGATACAATGGTACCCTGGACATATGACAAAGGCAAAAAGAGCCATGAAGGAAGATATCAAGCTGATCGATCTGGTGATTGAGCTGGTGGATGCGCGCGTGCCGCTCGGCAGCCGCAACCCGGATATTGATGAGCTTGCGAAGGGAAAGGGACGGATTGTCCTTTTAAATAAGGCGGATCTGGCGGACGACGGCTGTACAGAGCGCTGGATCGCATGGTTTAAGGAGCAGGGCATCCATGCACTCCGCATCAACGCGCGCAGCGGCATGGGAATGAAGCAGATCCAGCCGCTGGTGCAGGAGGCATGCAAGGAGAAAATTGAGCGTGACCGCCGCCGCGGTATCAAAAACCGCCCGGTGCGGACGATGGTAGTCGGCATTCCGAATGTCGGAAAATCGACCTTTATCAATTCCTTTGCCGGAAAAGCCTGCGCCAAGACTGGAAATAAACCGGGTGTTACCAAGGGAAACCAGTGGATCCGCTTAAATAAGACACTGGAACTTCTCGATACGCCGGGAATCCTCTGGCCGAAATTTGAAGATCCGAATGTGGGATTGTGCCTTGCATTTATCGGCTCGATCAACGATGAGATTCTGGATAAGGAAGAGCTGGCAGCCGAGCTGATCAAAAATATGTCCGGACGTTACGGAAAGCGCCTGGAAGAGCGGTATGGTGTGACGCTGGTTGAGAATACGGCTGGGGACGGCGAAGATACAAAAAAAGCCTGGGAAATTCTGCGTGAAATCGCAAGGGCACGTTCCTGTCTTTTAAAGGGCAGCGAGCTGGATACGAAAAAAGCGGCTGGCTTCCTATTAGATGACTTCCGCAGCGGCAAACTGGGGCGCGTGACGCTGGAAGTGCCGGAGGTATAGGAAAACATGAGAAAACTAACAGGAGAAAAACTGGAAGCAGAACTGGCGCGTCTCGAAGGAATGCGCGCCTATGAACATCAGTACGAAAGTGCAGGGATCGTTTGCGGCATTGATGAGGCGGGCAGAGGTCCATTAGCCGGTCCGGTGGTGGCGGCGGTCGCGGTACTTCCGAAAGACTGTACGATTCTGCGGCTGAACGATTCCAAAAAATTGTCGAAAAAATGCCGGGAAGAATTGTTTCTGGAAATCAAAGAAAAGGCAGCTGCCTACGGAATTGGAATTGTAAGCCCGGAGGTGATCGATTCCATCAATATTTTGCAGGCGACCTATGAAGCGATGCGTCAGGCAGTCGCACAGCTTCCGCAGGAGCCGGATATCTTTTTAAATGACGCGGTCATCATTCCGGGGATTTCGGAGGAAAAGCAGATTAAGATTATCAAGGGCGATGCAAAAAGTGTCTCGATCGCGGCAGCCAGTATCCTGGCAAAAGTGACGAGGGATCATATGATGATGGAGTACGATAAAATCTATCCGGAATACGGGTTTGCGAAGCATAAAGGATACGGAACCAAGATGCATAACGAGGCAATTTTAACCTATGGTCCATGCCCGATCCACCGGAGAACCTTTTTGAAGAAGCTGCTGGGCGAGGAAGCCGCGATGCAGGGGATGAAATAACAGAAAGGGAGCTGAATGGGAGAAAGAAACTTTCATCTTCATGGAAATTCATTCAACCGCCGTGCCATCGGAACTGAATATGAAACCCTGGCGTGTGAATATCTCACCCGGCACGGTTATCAGATTCTCTGCCGGAATTTCCGCTGTCGCCAGGGTGAAATTGATATTATCGCAAGAGATAGAGACTACCTGGTTTTTATCGAGGTCAAATACCGCCGCGATGAACACGAAGGCGATCCGGCGGAGGCAGTGGATGCCCGCAAGCAGGCGCGGATTCTTCGTACCGCCCGGTATTATATGACGCGTTATCATATTTCCGAGGACACGCCGTGCCGGTTTGATGTGGTGGCGGTGCTTGGCAGTAACGTGAGATTAATTCGGGACGCGTTCGGGTGCGGATAATTACAAATGAGAGAATTCAAAAACTGCACAATCAGATTTGAGCAAGAGACAGAAAAAGGATGTGACAATCATGGCGCTTACCTATATACAAAAAACAGTTCATCCGGCACCAATTACCCTTCATGAGTCAAACGGAGTGGCTTATTTTACCTTTCCGCTCTTAGAGCAGACCAGGATGGTGCGCCACGCATTTTCTACCCGGCTTGGCGGAGCGAGCAAGGGATATTTCAGTACGATGAACTTTTCGCTGACGCGCGGCGACAACCGGGACGATGTGCTTGAAAATTACCGGAAAATGGCGCGGATTCTGGGAACGGATGTGTCAAAGATGGTGCTCAGCCATCAGACGCACACGACGAATATCCGTCTTGTTACGGAAGCGGACGCTGGAAAAGGAATCTGGCGGGAACGCGATTATGAAAACATCGACGGGCTTATCACAAACGTGCCAGGGCTGACGCTGGTTACATTTTTTGCGGACTGTGTACCATTATATTTTGTGGATCCGGTGCATCGTGCGATCGGACTGTCGCATTCCGGCTGGAAGGGAACCGTTCACCGGATGGGACAGAAAACGATCGAGGCGATGGGAGAGGCGTTCGGCACGAAGCCGGAGGATCTGCGCGTCTGCATCGGACCGAGCATCTGCCGGGACTGTTATGAGGTCAGTGAGGATGTGGCAGACGCATTTAAAGAAGAATTTGGAGCAGAAATCAGTCAGGATGATTCAACATCCTGTTATTCCTGGAATGGGAAATCGATTCTCATGAATAAGGGGAATGGCAAGTATCAGCTTGACCTCTGGGGCGCGAACCGCCTGGTGCTCCTGGATGCCGGAATTTTACCGGAGCATCTGGCTGTGACGAATGTATGTACGAAATGCAATCCGGATCTTTTATATTCACACCGCGTGATGGGAGATAAGAGGGGGAATCTGGCGGCATTTTTATCGCTAAAGTAAGTATGCAATCTGTCTGTCAAACAAGTGAATGAATGTTTTGCAGAAAAGAACAGCAGCATGATTGAAAATCGGTCGTTCAAGTCCGGTTTTGTCAATCATGCTGCTGCCGTTTTTTCCGCCGTTTCAGCGAAGATTCAGAAGAGCCCTACGATGCCTTATTTACCAGCCATCTTTTTTTCCTGTTCCTCAATCATCTTTTTGACCATATAGCCGCCGACGGAACCAGCCTGTGCGGAGGTCAGGTTACCATTGTAGCCCTCGCTTAACGGAACGCCAATCTCATTGGCAACCTCCATCTTAAAGCGGTTCATCGCTTCCTTGGCTTCCGGTACATTGGTTTTGTTAGTGTTGTTGGAACTAGACATAACAGACGCCTCCTTTTTTGCGTGTGCCCCTTCAAACTCTCGTTTGTCCGGGTGTCTCTTTTTGTTACATTCTCAGTATGCGGATCTTAAAAGTGAAATACACTAGAAGGTTTTGTGCAAATTGACATTTTGGGGCAAAACTCCCACAATGTAGGGAAAAAAGTTAGTATTGATCCGATTTTATGCTTGTATATCAGTAAAACTCATACTATAATAGAACAGATGTAGTGTTAAAAAATACGCAAACTGTTTGGTGAATTTTACGCTTGCAGTTCAAAATACATTAATATTTCTAGTAAGATGGAGAAAAATCCATGCGGGTAATAGCAGGAAGTGCCAGAAGGCTTACTTTAAAGACGATCGAGGGAATGGATACGAGACCGACGACGGACCGTATCAAAGAAACTCTTTTTAATATGATTCAGAATGATATCTATGGATGCACATTTCTCGATTTATTCAGCGGAAGCGGGGCGATCGGGATCGAGGCTTTAAGCCGCGGGGCAAAAGAAGCTGTTTTTGTGGAGAAGAATCCGAAAGCGGCAGACTGCATCCGTGACAATCTGAAAGCGGCCCGCCTGGCGGATAAGGCGACGCTGTTAAACTGTGATATTTCGGATGCATTGAAACGGATAGAAAACCGGAAGAGTGCGTTTGATTTCATTTTTATGGATCCTCCGTACAACCATCTCTGGGAGAAAGAAGTGCTTACTTATCTGGCGCATTCGTCTCTGGCAGATGAACATACGATGATCATCACAGAGGCATCGAAAGAGACCGGGTGCGGCTACCTTTCAGAACTGGGATACCATCTCGAAAAAGAGAAGATATATAAGACGAATAAACATCTGTTTATCCGAAAAGCTTGAATACCAAAGGAGAAAAAAAGATGAAAACAGCCATTTATCCGGGCAGCTTTGATCCGGTGACGCTCGGACATTTTGATATTATAAAGCGATCCTCCGAAATTTTTGATCAGGTCATCGTGGGAGTTTTGTGTAATAACGCAAAATCTCCGTTGTTTTCTGTCGAAGAACGTGTTAAGATGTTAGAGGAAGTGACAAAAGACATTCCTAACGTGGAGGTGCAGTCGTTTGACGGACTTCTGGTCGATTTCATGCGCCAGAATCACGCAAAGGTCATCGTGCGTGGTCTGCGTGCGATCACGGATTTCGAATATGAGCTGCAGCTCGCGCAGATGAACCGGGTGATTGCACCCGAAATAGATACCCTGTTTCTGACAACGAACCTTAAATACGCGTATTTAAGTTCCAGTATGGCAAAAGAGGTTGCGATGTACGGCGGAGACATTTCCGAATTTCTCGATCCGGTCATTGCAAAACAAGTACAGGAGAAATACCAGGCGCTTCAGGAAGACAGGGAATGTAAGTAAGGAGAAAAGCTATGAGCAGAATTGAACAGATCATCACAGAAATTGAAGATTATATCGACAGCTGCAAGTTTCAGCCGCTGTCCAACACGAAGATTTTAGTAAATAAAGAAGAGATTGAAGAACTGCTCGTGGAACTGCGTCTTCGCATTCCGGAGGAGATCAAGAAATATCAGAAGATCATCAGCAACCAGGATGCGATTCTGCAGGAGGCACGTTCCCAGGCAGACGCGATGGTAGCCGAGGCGACCGCCCAGACCAATGAGCTGGTTAATGAGCATGAGATCATGCAGCGTGCATATGCAGAAGCAAACAGTATTATTGAGCAGGCAAATGCACAGGCACAGCAGATCGTGGACAACGCTGTCACAGAGGCAAACAATATCCGCCAGGGTTCCGTTCAGTACACGGACGACATGCTCCGCAGCCTGCAGACCATTATCAAGCATTCGATGGAGGGCGCGCAGAGCCGTTTCGAGTCTTACATGAGTTCGATGCAGTCCAGCTACGATGTCGTATCTTCCAACCGCAATGAGCTGGCTGGCAGTGTCGTGACCGAGCCGGAGGAGAACACAGGCGCCGAGGCAGCAGCGGCCGCTACACAGGCGGCATCCGGCGAAGCAGCAGAATAAAGAGAACGAACGAGAGACTGGCGTGAACCAGTTTCCACAGTACATAATGCCGGATGGAAAGTCCGGCATTTTTTTCTCTGTCTTTTCGGCTGTCCCGTATGACTGAATTTGTCTGGGCGATCCCGGATAACCCGCCGAACGCAGCACATGCCGCCATCGCGCCGGATTGAACCGGGATACTGAATATGGCACCAGAACGGGCGATTGCATCGATGCCGGTTGTCATTTCAGCCGTCCCGATCAGAAACAGACGCAGCGTGCCGGAACAGAAGGCGTCGGCAAAGGCAGCGAGGATCGAATACAGCATGATCAAACCGCCGATGCGGACCTGCAGTTCGATGCAGTCCATCAGGATGGTGTCGAAGGAAGCGGGAACGGAGACGGATGTGGATTTTGTGCGGGCGGGCTTGACAGAGCCGGTTTCTTTCGAAAAAAATCGGTTTTGAAGGCTAAAAGAAGTTACTTTATTATAAATGCATAGGAGACTTCCAACCAATAAAAGCGGCGTATACAGTGCCAGAACCAGATAGTTTGACGGAACTGCCGGGTTCAGCCTAGGTGCAGCATATCCGACGATAAACATGGGGCTTGGCGAAGCGCTAATGGCGGTCAGAAGCCGTTTTTCATGTGCCGAAAGCAGCGATTTCCGGTTAAAATCGGCGGCAGTTTTCATTCCCATCGGGTAACCGCAGAGCAGCCCGGCAAGCAGGGCATAGCCGCTGTAGACAGACATCCCAAGATGTTTCAAAACCGGGTGAAATGGCGCTAGAAGCAGCCGGACGCCGCCGTGTTCAGCTAAAAGCTTTGAGAAGAGCATAAAGGGAAATAACGTCGGAAAGACCGTATTGAACCATAAAAGAAGTCCTTTCTGTGCCCCATCCGCAGAGAGACGCGGATGCGAGAGCAGAAGCGACAGGATAAGTGCTGGGAACAGGGTGGATACTATTTTTTTTATATATGGCATGGGAGCGCCTTTCTATCATTAAAAAGTAATATAAAGATAGATTATATATATGTAGACAGAAAATGGCTCATTCCTTTTGGAAGCCTGAAAACCGGCATACCGAACAAAGAAAGAACGAATGAGCGCGAAGAAAAAGTCTTTACAATCACGATTATAAATGGATATACAGAGCAATAGACAAAAACAGGAGGAAAACGATTGGATTACCGAGAACTGCCGGAAGAATTTCTTGAAAAAATGAAACAATTTCTGGGGGAGGAATACCCTGAGTATCTGGCTTCGTATGAGGAGGAGCCGCGTTCAGGGCTGCGCGTCAACACGGGCAGGCTGACACCGGAACAGTTTTTAGACATGGCACAGACGGCGGACTGGAATTTGAAACCAGTGCCGTGGACGAAGAACGGTTTTTATTATCAGGGCGAACGCCCATCCAGGCATCCGTGGTACTATGCGGGACTCTACTATTTGCAGGAACCGAGTGCGATGTCACCGGCGGCATGGCTGCCGATCAAGCCGGGCGACCGGGTTCTGGATTTGTGCGCGGCACCGGGCGGTAAAAGTACGGAACTGGCGGCGAAATTAGCCGGTACAGGTGTCCTGTTTTCCAATGATATCAGCAATTCGCGCGCAAAAGCGCTTCTTAAAAATCTGGAAATGTTCGGAGCGGGAAATATCTGTGTAACGAGCGAGGCACCGGAAAAAATGGCTGGCATCCTGCCGGAGTTTTTTGATAAGATTCTGGTCGATGCGCCGTGCTCCGGCGAAGGTATGTTCCGCCGCGATCCGTCGATGGTAAAGAGCTGGAACGAAAAAGGTCCCGATTATTATGCGCCGCTGCAGCGCCAGATTCTCGACTGTGCCGTGCAGATGCTTGCGCCGGGCGGGAAACTGGTTTATTCGACCTGTACCTTTGACAGGGACGAGGACGAGGGAACGATCGAGTATATTCTGGAGAAATATCCGCAGATGGCGGTCGTGCCTCAGAAACCGGAATATGGCTTTGAGGGAAGCCGTGGCATTGAGGGCTGTCTGAGATTGTTTCCGCACCGTCTGGAGGGCGAAGGACATTTTGTTGCGCTGTTGGAGAAGCGGACGGAGAAACCAGACGCAAATGTCAAGGATTTGGAAAATGCCGGTGAGAAAGCATTGAGCGATCCACTTTTGGTAGAGGAAATAGAAGCGCGGTTGTGCCGTGTGGCGGAAGACGGTAAGTCCAGACAGATGGCTTCCGGAAAAGCGAAAGGGAAAGCGTTTGGAAAGGGAAAAAAAGTGGCGCAAAACCAGACCGCCGAGGCCTTTTCCCCCCTGTTTGAGCTTCTGCGCCAGCTTCCAGTAAGAACCTGGAATCCGGAGCAATTCTACCGTGACAGCGAGCGCATCTATTACCTCCCGGCAGCGCTGGCAGGCGACAATACACGCTATTTTAAGCCGCTCCGCTGTCTGCGTACCGGACTTCTGCTCGGAGAACTGAAAAAAGAGCGGTTTGAACCATCCCAGGCGCTGGCGATGAACCTGCGGATGCAGGAATTTGTAAATTACTTAAATTTTAATGCCTCGGATGAGCGCACGATCCGCTATTTAAAGGGCGAGACATTGACAGCCGCAGAGGAAGAGGCAGCAGATGGTCTTGTACTAATCTGTGTGGATGGATTTCCGCTTGGCTGGGCGCAGAAACGGGGCGGTCAGCTTAAAAATAAATACAATCCCGGATGGAGGTGGCAGTGATGGGACAAGGTAAAAGTATACGTTTAGACCGCTTCCTGGCAGAGATGAAGCAGGGAACGCGCAGTCAGGTAAAAGAGATGATCCGCAAAGGGCGGGTTCTGGTCGATGGAACCGTCTGCCGCGAGTCTGACCGGAAAATATTCCCGGACGAAACCCGGGTTACACTGGATGGACAGCCGGTTGGCTGGGCAGACACGGAATATTATATGTTAAATAAACCACAGGGCGTCGTTTCCGCAACGGAAGACGGGCGCTATCAGACTGTCATTGACCTTATTGATGAAGCAAAGCGAAAAGACCTCTTCCCGGTCGGACGCCTCGATATTGATACGGAAGGACTGCTTCTCATCACGAACGACGGTGCGCTGGCGCATGAGCTTCTGGCACCGAAAAAACACGTGGATAAGGTCTATTTTGCACGCGTAAAGGGAACACTGAAAGAAGGAATCGAAGCGCGCTTTCAGGCAGGACTGACGCTGAAGGATGGCACACCGGTACGGCCGGCAGAGCTTGTGATCGAGAAAAAATGGAACGACGCAGGAGAAGACCTCTGCGAGGCGCGCCTGACCATCCATGAAGGAAAATTTCATCAGGTAAAGCGGATGTTTGAGGCAGAGGGCGGCGAAGTCATTTACCTGAAACGCCTTTCGATGGGACCGCTTGTCCTGGATGAGGCACTGGCGACGGGAGAGTACCGGGCGCTGACGGAAGATGAAATTAGAGCGTTAAAAGAAAGAACGCTAACCTCACAAAATTGTGTATCGAATGACGAAAATTTGTCAGACACCCAAAATAACACACCTCCTGAAATCAACTGGAACACAGTAGACGCCGTCCTCTTCGATCTCGATGGCACCCTGGTCGATTCCATGTGGATGTGGAAAGCGATCGACGTGGAATTTTTAAAGCGTTACGGCTATGACTGTCCGGAGGATCTCCAGAAGGTGATTGAGGGCATGAGTTTTTCTGAGACAGCAATCTATTTTAAAGGGCGTTTCCAGCTGCCGATGACACTGGATGAGATCAAGGCGATCTGGATTGAAATGTCGATCGATAAATACCGCAATGAGGTGCCGCTGAAACCGGGGGTTGCGGAATTTCTTCCATTTTTAAGGAAAAAAGGAATCCGCATGGGAATTGCGACGAGCAATGCACAGGATATGGTAGCAGCTGTGCTGGATTCTCTGGATATCCGTTCCTATTTCGGTGTGGTGGCAACTGCCTGTGAGGTGGCGGCAGGAAAACCGGCGCCGGATATCTATCTGAAGGTGGCGGCAGATCTGGGCGTACAGCCGGAAAAATGTCTGGTATTTGAGGATGTCCCGGCGGGGATTCTGGCTGGAAAACGGGCTGGTATGCGCGTCGGCGCGGTCGAGGACGTATTTTCACTTTCCATGATCGAAGAAAAGAAAGAATTAGCTGATTTTTATATCCGGGACTACCGGGAACTGATACAGGGGGCAAGATAAAATGATACATGATTTTTTACCGATCTGCAGGGCGGATATGGACAAGCGCGGCTGGGAGAGCTGCGATTTTGTCTACGTGTGCGGGGATGCGTATGTCGATCATCCGTCGTTCGGCCACGCGATCATCAGCCGTATGCTCGAAGCGCACGGCTATAAAGTAGGCATCATCGCCCAGCCGGACTGGAAGGATCCGGAATCCATTCAGATTCTGGGAGAACCGCGTCTTGGATGGCTTGTGAGCGCCGGAAATATGGACTCGATGGTAAACCATTATTCGGTTTCGAAAAAGCGCCGCGCAAAGGATTCCTACACACCGGGCGGCGAGATGGGAAAACGTCCGGATTATGCGACGATCGTCTATTCCAACCTGATCCGCACCTGGTCGAAAAAGCCGATCATTCTCGGCGGTATCGAAGCCAGCCTGCGGCGTCTGGCACATTATGATTACTGGTCTGGAAAAATGAAACGGTCCATTCTGCTGGATTCCCAGGCAGATCTGATTTCCTACGGAATGGGCGAGCGCTCGATCGTGGAGATCGCAGATGCACTGGCCAGCGGCATCGAGGCAAAGGATATCACCTTCATCGAGGGAACTGTTTATAAGGCGGAAAACCTGGATTCTGTTTACGACGAAATCCGTCTGCCGTCTTACCGCGAGGTTTCCTCCGATAAAAAGACGTATGCGGAGAGCTTTTACACCCAGTACAGCAACACCGATCCATTTTCGGGAAAACGCCTCGTTGAGCCGTACAGCGACCGCCTCTATGTGGTCCAGAATCCGGCGGCGAAACCACTGACCCAGGAAGAGATGGACGATGTCTACGCACTTCCATACATGAGAACCTGGCATCCGTGTTACGATGCAGCGGGTGGTATTCCAGCGATCACGGAAGTAAAATTCAGCCTGATCAGCAACCGCGGATGCTTCGGCGGATGCAGCTTCTGTGCGCTGACCTTCCATCAGGGACGCATCGTGCAGACCCGCAGCCATGAATCAATTATTCAGGAAGCAGAACTTTTGACCCAGGAACCGGATTTCAAGGGCTACATCCACGATGTCGGCGGTCCGACCGCAAACTTCCGTCACCCGGCATGCGAAAAACAGATGACCTACGGTGCCTGTCCGCACAAACAGTGCCTGTTCCCGCAGCCGTGCAAAAACATGAATGCCGATCACAGCGACTATATTTCCCTGTTAAAGAAGCTGCGGGCGATTCCGAAGGTAAAAAAAGTTTTCATCCGTTCGGGCATCCGTTTCGATTATCTGCTGGCGGAGAAAAACCGGGCATTCTTGCGGGAGCTTTGTCAGTACCATGTCAGCGGACAGCTCAAGGTAGCGCCGGAACATATATCGGATAATGTATTAAAACGGATGGGAAAACCGGAGAATAAGGTTTACCGCCAGTTCATGAAGGAATATGCAGCGATGAATGACTCGCTGGGAATGAAGCAGTACCTCGTTCCGTACCTGATGTCCTCCCATCCAGGTTCCACGCTCAAGGAGGCAATCGAACTGGCAGAATATCTGCGCGACCTCGGCTACATGCCGGAGCAGGTGCAGGATTTCTATCCGACGCCATCCACACTGTCTACGTGTATGTATTACACGGGATATGATCCGCGCACGATGGAAAAAGTGTACGTGCCGACCAACCCGCATGAGAAAGCGATGCAGCGTGCGCTGATCCAGTACCGCAATCCGAAAAACTATGATCTGGTGCTGGAAGCACTCCGTCTGGCAGGTAGAACGGATCTGATCGGTTTTGATAAGAAATGCCTGATCCGTCCGCGGCAGATCAAAGGACGCGATTTCGCGGCTGGCGGATATAAAGGGGCGTATCATGGCGGCCAGACGACAAAACCGGCTGCTGCCAATCGTGCAAAAGACGCCAAAAGACCGGCTGTGGGCGGTATGACCGGGCACAAACAGACCGGCGTAAATGAAAATGGACGAAATGCGGGGGGATTTGGCGGCGCTGTAGGTGGAAAGAGCAGCGGAAGCGGAAAGAAAAAAACCATCCGGAACGTGCACAAGAAGAAATAAAACGTATGTACGCTCGGAATGAAGGAACGACTCCGAGCGTACATACTTGAGACGGGAGGAATTTCTCATGAAAATTGCGATAATTACAGGTGCCTCTTCCGGCATGGGGCGCGAGGCAGCCAGACAGCTGGCGGATCGCTTTTCGGGACTTCAGGAAGTCTGGCTGATTGCCCGCCGGATGGACCGGATGCAGGAGCTGGAACGGACGCTGCCGATCCCGGCGCGGTGTTTCGCCATCGATCTGACGGATGCATCCCAGCGGGAGACGCTGGAAAACGAGCTGGCGGCGCGCAAGCCCAACGTAAAGATTTTGGTAAATGCTTCCGGCTTTGGTAAAATCGGAACGGTCGGGAACCTGCCGCTTGACGATGAAACGGGAATGGTAGAGCTCAACTGCAAGGCGCTGTGCGCGGTCACGCATATGGTGCTTCCCTATATGAGCGAAAACAGCCGGATTCTCCAGTTCGCGTCAGCAGCCTCCTTTCTGCCGCAGCCGGGATTTGCCATCTATGCGGCAACCAAGGCATTTGTCTTAAGCTACAGCCGCGCCCTGCGGGAAGAACTCCGCCCGCGCAGAATCGGTGTGACGGCGGTCTGCCCCGGACCGGTCAAAACCGAGTTTTTCGACATTGCCGAGACAACCGGGGAGATTCCTCTTTATAAGCGTCTGGTGATGGCAGATCCGCACAAAGTTGTAAAACTTGCCATCCGCGACTGTATGGCGGGAAAAAGCGTGTCGGTTTACGGCGTATGGATGAAGGCATTCTTTGTGCTTTGCAAGGTAGTGCCGCATGAGTGGATTCTGCGCGCGATGCAGGCGTTAAACCATTAAATCAGACAAAAAGCTAGTATCATTCAATAAAAACATGATAGAAAGGATTTTTACATCGTGAAAAAGATAAAAAAAGGCGATTACGGCTACCGCAATCATTTCAAGCGGAAACAGCTTTTTATCATCGCACTTCTGGCATTATTTATCATCGCACAGCTGGTTGGACGGTCTTTTACAGACAATGATTCCGTTAAAAAAATTCTGACGGTCATGGCGATCGTCACGGTACTTCCGGCGGCGAATCTCGCTTCCCCGCTGATTGCCATTTTCAAATACCATACGCCGGAGCAGGCGTTTCATGAGGCATATATGCCGTATGAGGAAAAATTTGAAGTTCTCTATGATCTGGTTCTGACGACACCGGAAGATGTGATTCCGTCCGATGTGACCGTCGTTCACCCGACCGGCATCTATGTATACTGCATTAATCCAAAGCTGAATGTAAAGCGCGCGGAGGCAGGTTTAAATGAACTGTTAAAGGCTAACAAACTGGATCCGAACCTGAAAATCGTGACCTCACGCAGTACCTTTGACAAGCGGATTCACAGCCTGAAACCGGCGTCAGAGTATGAGGACGATGGAACTGTAGAGTACGGTGTGCGCGTAATAAAAGGATTATCGATGTAAAAAAGGGAGGCGGCAGCCATGCGGATGCTGACAGTATCTAAAAATGAGGCGGGGCAGCGCCTGGACAAGCTGCTGGCAAAATATCTGAATCTGGCGGGAAAAAGCTTCATTTATAAAATGATGCGGAAGAAAAATATTACCCTGAACGGAAAAAAATGCGACGGTTCCGAACATCTGACCGAGGGCGATGAGATCAAGCTGTTTCTGGCAGAGGAGACGATCGAGAAATTTTCGGAAGTGAAGATTCAGAAGGTTCAAAAGAAAAAGCTCGATATCGTCTACGAGGACGAACATATTTTACTGATCAATAAGCCATCTGGAATGCTGTCCCAGAAAGCGAAAGAGACGGATGAATCGTTGGTTGAATACCTGATTGACTATCTGCTGGATTCCGGCAAATTAAAGAAAGAGGACCTGGCGTGCTTCCGTCCGTCCGTCTGCAACCGCCTCGACCGCAACACAAGCGGCATCGTGGCAGCTGGACGTTCTCTGCCGGGACTGCAGATCATGTCCGAAGTCATCAAGGATCGGAGTCTGGGAAAATATTATGTCTGCGTCGTGCGGGGAATCGTAAAAGGCGAAGCCCGCATCGAGGGATGGCTGACGAAAAATGAAAAGACGAATCAGGTGTCGATCCGAAAAGAGGAGACCCCTGGAAGTCTGCCGATCCGGACTGCATACAGACCGCTGGTATCTGGAAATGGATATACCCTTCTGGAGGTTCATCTGATCACCGGTCGTTCCCACCAGATTCGCGCCCACCTGGCATCCATCGGGCACCCGATCGCCGGGGATCCGAAGTACGGCGATCCCCGGGTCAATGAGGAAGTGAAGAAACGCTTCAGTGTCCGCTCGCAGATGCTTCACGCATGGCGGCTGGTAATGCCGGAAACGATCTCCGAGCCTCTTTCATATCTGGCGGGCAAAGAATTTACCGCGCCTATGCCGGCGGAGATGAAGCGGATGGAAGAGATGATGAAATCAGCTCCAAAACGCCCAGCCAATCATCGCCCGTAAATTTTAAGTTGTGCGAAAAATCAAAAAAATAAGTGGAGGAGCAACAACATGGGGACTTGGAACAGCCGGGGACTTCGTGGTTCAACCCTGGAGGATATGATAAACCACACAAACGATCTTTACCGTGAGAAAAAGCTGGCATTGATCCAGAAAATCCCGACGCCGATCACACCCGTCTCGATCGATAAAACCAGCCGCCATATCACGCTGGCGTATTTCGACCAGAAGAGTACCGTCGATTACATCGGCGCGATTCAGGGCGTCCCGGTCTGCTTTGATGCGAAAGAATGCGCGGCAGATACATTTCCACTGCAGAACGTCCATCCGCATCAGGTCGCATTTATGCGGGAATTTGAAGAGCAGGGCGGGATTGCTTTCTTAATTATATATTTTTCACAGAGGGATGAACTTTACTACCTGCCATTTTTCCACCTGGACGCATACTGGGAGCGGATGCAGCAGGGCGGACGAAAGAGTTTTACATATGAGGAAATGGATAAAACGTGGCGCATCAAAAGCCACCGGGATATATTAGTCCATTATCTGGAACCGCTGAGCCGGGATTTAGGAGAAAGAGAGGATGATTTTTCATGACAACAGTCGTAGAACGTTTTTTGAAATATGTATCATATGATACGCAGTCAGACGAGGCATATGACACCTGCCCGAGCACGGAAAAACAGCTTCTGTTAGCCAATGAGCTGAAACGCGAGCTGGAAGAAATGGGTGCATCCGATGTGCGGATGAGCGAGTACGGATACGTGTTTGCACGCATTCCGGATAATACAGGCAGTACCTCTGCACCGCAAGAAGCGGAAACTTCTTTTAGCACTGCGTCTGCTCACGGTGCATCCGGCGTTGGACAGAAAACCACCATCCCGGCACTTGGCTTCATTTCCCACATGGACACCGCGCCGTCCTTAACCGGAACAAACGTAAAGCCGCGCATCGTCCAGGCATATGACGGCAAAGATATCGTATTAAATGCAGAAAAACAAATTGTCATGAAAGTTTCAGAATTTCCGTTTTTAGCCGACTTAAAAGGTCAGGATCTGATCGTAACCGACGGAACCACGCTTCTGGGCGCCGACGATAAGGCAGGCGTGGCGGAGATCATGACGATGGCAGAATATTTCCTGAGCCACCCGGAGATCCCGCACGGCGAGATCTGCATTGGATTTACGCCGGACGAGGAGATCGGACGCGGCGCGGATCGCTTCGATGTGAAAGACTTCGGTGCAGCGGTTGCTTATACGGTAGACGGCGGTCCGATCGGCGAGATCGAATATGAAAATTTCAATGCCGCTTCCGGCAAAGTCCGGATTCAGGGAGCCAGCATCCATCCGGGTGATGCGAAGCTCAAGATGAAAAATGCCCTTCTCATCGGCATGGAATTTCAGAGCCTGCTGCCGGTCTTCGAAAATCCGATGTACACAGAAGGTTACGAGGGATTCTATCACCTGGATGAAATGAGCGGAAATGTAGAAGAGGCGCAGTTAAATTATATCATCCGCGATCACGACCATGAAAAATTTGAACAGAAAAAGAAATTTTTCGCCGAAGCCGCCGATTTCCTGAACCGCAAATACGGTAAGGGCACCGTGATCGCCGAAGTAACGGACAGCTACTACAACATGAAAGAAAAAATTGAGCCGTGCATGTACCTGATCGATATCGCCAAAGAGGCGATGACAGCCTGCGGCATCGAGCCGGAGGTCGTTCCGATCCGCGGCGGCACCGACGGCGCCCGCCTCTCCTACATGGGGCTCCCGTGCCCGAACCTCTGCACCGGCGGATATAACTATCATGGAAAATATGAATTTATTCCGGTGGATTCGCTTCAGAAGACGGCGGAGATACTGGTGGAGATTGGAAAGCGGTTTGCAGCCCTGGCTGATTGGAATAAATAGTAGTAGGAGACTCTAACCATTTTTTCTGTTAAATACTGAAAAATGTTGAAGAAACAATCAGTGTGTGATAAGATTATATATAGGAAAAATAAAAAGCATAGCACCTGTCAATGTGCTCCAACACATTGACAGGTGTGATAAGTGTTTTGGCGAACACGGATCACAAGGAAGCTACCCTACTACGCTCGTAGTCTATTATAATGCAAGCAAGGCATTTAGGCAAGACAAAAAACGGGCTGTGGTTTATTTGCTGTACATTTAGGCAAGGTGTGACGTGATGCGCGGAACACCTTGCTTTTTGTATATCCGATAGGGGAAGAGCTGGAAGTTGATCAGGACTCCCAGCTCTTTTTCTACTTGTTTTACGGAGGACAAAGGGATGGACGAGCAGCAGATTACGGGATTATTACGGCGATTTTACGCGGGAGACCAGAAAGCTTTGGAAGAGCTTTACCGGTTGACCGGTAAATTCGCCTTTTTTCATGCCCGGACGATGGTCCGGCAGGACGAAGAAGCATGGAAATTTGTTGAGACATTTTATACGGATTTATATAAAGCACAGGCAATACCCACATCGGAAGAAAAGGTTGACGGATGGCTTGCCAGCTGGATTCTGAAAGAAGGACAAAAGCTTCTGGCAGCCAGACAGGGAACGGTATCTTCGGTTCATGCAGGCAATGCCCCGACCCTTCCGGAGGAAGATAAAAGCGCGATCCTCGATGACAGCCTGATCCCGGTATTGGCGGAAGCATTGAATCAGCTGCCGCCGCTTCAGAAGACGGCAGTCTGGGGCTTCTATATGGACGGATTGTCGTTCGATGAACTGGCCGACTGTTTTGGATGCCAGAGCCAGACTGTCGAGACACGGCTTTATTATGCACAAAAGGGACTTCTGACGCGGCTTAGAAGCAGTGTTCCAGAACAGACATTTCCGGAAATCCTAAATACAGCGACGATTCAGCGGGGGCTTCTGGCACTCTATGAAAATACGGAATATCCAGAATACATCAGCGCCCTTGCCCTGGCAGAGATAGAAAAGAAGCTCGGTTTTATTTCGGACGAGGAACAGATGGAACATCTTTCCAACAACCTGGCATCGGAGATAAAGACGATAGAAAACCAGATGGTGTCGCCGGATGCAGCACGAAATGAATTGCAGAATACAGCGTTTACCCTGGATGAAGACAGTCAAGATAGCGAAGATAGCGAAGATACAGACGGCGACTATGAGGACGAGGAAGACTATGACAGAGAATCAAGAAATCTTCCCCACAGACGGAGAAAATCCTCATCCTTTAAAAAGAAAATCTGGGCGGCAGCCGCAGCTGTCCTCGTCTTGGCGGGTGCGGGCGGCGGATTTGCCTGGTATCAGCATCATACAACCATTGTCCGCCAGCAGAAAGAACTGGCAAGTCTGGTGGAAGCCAGTGGCGGACTCTATGGATGGCTGTCCGAACAAAAAGCCGTCCTTCAGGAATGCCCGCTGACGGAGGAAGAAAAAGAAAAACTGAATGCATTTCTGGATCAGGGAAAACAGATGCAGGAATCCGACTATAAGGGACAGATCGCATTTGTCCAGCAGATGGCAGATTTTGAGGCAGCCGTCAAGACCCGGCTGGACAGCGAAGAGACATCAAAACTGGAGGAGCTGACCGCACAGGATCCGGGCTATGCGACGGACGAACAGCTTTCCCAGATGTCGCAGTATTCAGAACAGGCGAAAGAATTGATTCAGAATGGAAAATACAAGCAATTCGAAGCTCTTGCAGCTGAGTGGAAGGAATACGCCGCACAGGCAGCTGCAAAGAAAACGGGATTGGATGTATCTGTCGTTCAGTACGATTTTTCGGAATTTCCAAAGATCCGCCTGTATCTGGATGTCCGCGATTCAGGCAGCGGAGAAAGTGTTAAAAATCTGGCTCCGAATATGTTCTATGTATCGGAGCGCGATGCAGCCACCGGCGATTTTCTGCGCCGTTCCGTGGAGAAAGCTGTTCTGATGAACGAGAACGAAGGCTTAAACATGGATCTTCTCGCGGACACCAGCGGAAGCATGCAGAATGGAAATATGGAAGCAGCGAAGGATGTCATGCATCACTTCATCGACACCGTACAGTTCAGTGCAGGTGACCGCGTCAAACTGACGCCGTTTAACAGTGATATCGATAAAACAGGCTATTTCACCTCCGATGCCGGACAGTTAAATTCTGAGATCAGCAGCTACGTGGCAGACGGAGGAACGAAGCTCTATGATGCGATCATCTATGGCGTACAGGATGTTTCCGGTCAGGAAGGGGCGAAATGCGTCATTGCATTTACCGACGGAATAGATGAACACAGCTACAATACGGCACAGGATGTCGTAAACGTCGTATCGAGATACCGGATTCCGGTCTTCATCGTGCGAATCGGTGATACATCCACCTCCGGCGCAGACGCAGAACTCCGCCAGATTGCCGAGGCATCCGGCGGAAGCTTTAAAAACATGGCGCAGTTCAATGCAGATATGAACGCATTTTACAGCCAGATTTACCGTCAGATCAAAGAGTACTACGTCGTAGAGTACGAAGTGGACGACGCAAAAACGATTCTTGACACCCGGGATGTCTCCGTCTATGTACAGGACGGCAGCAAGGGCGGCGAAAGCGAGATGAACATTAAAGCAGGCGATGAATTTTTCGAGTCGCTGCTCGGAAGTTATCTGAGAAGCTATATCACAGATATGAACAATCATCACTATGAGCAGCTCGAACAATATGTAGACAATACAGTAGCAGCCGACAACACATGGTCAATCCAGTGGCAGATGAAGAAACAGGTAACCGGCGGATTTTCCAACGTAGCCGAAGAGACGCTGATGGACTATGAGGTAACCAGTGTGACGGTGGAAGATGAAAATACGATTCATTTAAAAGCAAACGAAAACTATGACGTAGTTTACGATGAGGTGCTGGGAGATCTTAGAAAGAGCCAGCGGACGATGGCAGCCGATATCATCAGCTACCTGAATGCACGCGGCTATTCCAATCTGGACGATTCCACCACCGTGCGCGCATGGGCGAAAGTCAACCAGAAGCCGGAGTATATCCTTCGAAAAGGAAGCGATGGGAAGTGGAAGTTTTCGGAGTATGCCGGAAGTCTGACGCTGGATGAAAAACGGCAGTTGTATAGTGCTGAGATAACGGGAAGTACGTGGTAGGAGGAAATGGAAAAGGGTATGAAAAAAATAATTGTATATATTGTAGTGGGAATATGTCTTTTACTAAGCGGGTGTACACAGAAAACCAGTTCATCCGATTTATCAAATGCATTAGAAATGACATCACAGGATGCGGAAGAAAAAATCACAAAATCCTTTCGTGATGAATGGGACAACGGTGCAGCCAATATTTTATGTGATGATAATGGGGCGGTAGTTGGCGTAGAAAGCCGATCGGAAGAGGTCTCTGTATTTGATTTTGTTCCTGGTGGAAACGCAGATTCATATGCCGATCAAATGATTGAAGATCAATGGATACCTGTAAAAATTCTACTCTGGTGCAATCTGGATGGTGATAATACCTCTGCATATGAAACAATGATTTTGCGCAAAGAAAATCATGAAATTGCGTTTACCATTGATAAACGGGATGAAGATAGGAAAGTAAGTTCGATTTTAGGATTCTTAACCGATAAAGATGGTTTAGAGACCGAATTTGAAACATTGATTAACAACTCAACAGAGGGAGGTGAGATAAATGCTGACAATTAAAAAGAATAAAATAATGAAAATCCTTGCAACAGCATTCCTTTTTAGCTTATTTAGTATACGCATTAGTTTTGCCTCTACGCTTACAGGTTTTGGACAAGATGAAAATGGTAATTTTTGTAAAATTGTTTATGTTTATGGAGATAACTACGATCCTAGAGACTCTTATGAAGACTCTTCGAAAAAAAATCCCGGATTTGGTAAAGGAGATGAAAATTCGAAAAAAAATTACGGTTTTTATAAAGGAGATGAAAAAAAAACACCTACCAAAACGGTTTATGTGAATGAAAGTAAGGATTCAGAAGAGGGAACTTCTTTGGTGAAAATGTTCTTTGATGGGATTGGATGGGATAAAACAAAGAATTCTGCGACAAAAGAAGAAAAAAAAGCCTTGGAAAGAATCTTAGGATGTTCGTTCGAAGATATTGAGGAATTCTTTTATCATTGGGAAGATGTTGGAATGTCATATTATAACGGAGACAAAGAAGCGATAAATAAGGCTCTCGGTGAGTGGGGCTTAGAACAAGTAAAAGGAGAATTACAGGGTGAAATCGATTCCGCTGTAAATGATATATTAAATTCTAAATTTAAGCTGCCTATTGAGCTTGATTTTGCCGGGACTTGGAATACTGTAACTGGAAAATTGCAAGATCGCGGAAAGAGGGTAATAGAAAAAGGAAAAGGTGTAAAAAAATTCCTTTCTTCCAAATGGGATTCTTTTATATCTAACCATAAAACATCAAAAGAAAATAAAAAGAACACTTTACAAACTACAGGAAATACGGTAGGTGGAAGTATTGCTGAGACGCAAAAGATGCAAGAAACATCGCCTAATATAGGGTTCGACGAATCTACCATACAAAAAATAAAAGCTGCGGTACAAAACGGGAATTATGAAGATGCACTCAACATTGCACGGGAAGCTAAAAAGAATTTTGAACTTCCGCAAAAAGATGTTTGGACTTCAACCAACAATGGAGAAGGCTATGGCTTTTATAAGGTTACAATGATAAGTCACGGGAAGGACGGTATAGACGGCGGCGATGTCGAGGTTTCAAGAACCATGTTATATATTGGGAACTATCAAAATGGAAAAAGAATAGGGACTAATAGTATTTGGATGCAGTTTGGCGGACATGGTGGCACTATTTTAGTTCTTTGTGATTGGTCCAATGATGCACCAAATGGAAATGCTACTTTTTATAGAAGTATTAATGGCACAAATGATGAAAATGAACGACCGAATCCGCGACATATAAACCTGGTAAATGGATTATTTGATGGTGTGCTTATGGTGGATAATGAGGAAGGCATAACCTTTAAAAACGGAAAAATACAATACAAGTATGACGAAAAAACCGGGATATATGTTTTTCAGGAAAAAGATGGACACACTTGGGGGCACAAAAACAAGAATGTAATAGATGGTTTATATGGGGTTCCCGGCTTTGGTCATCATTTTTATTTCTATTAATACAAGAGGAGAATGGCAGGTATGAAAAACGAACCAAACGAAAACTTCTTATATGACCCGGAAACGGGTGAACCGATTTACCCACAACCAGAGGACGCACCGCGTTTTGACCCGGAGACAGGTCTTCCACTTGGACAAAATCAGCCAACCGATGCCGCACCGGATCTTTTCGATCCGGAGACGGGGCTTCCAGTCGGACAAGCTTCACCAAGCAACGCAATTCCCGATCGCTTTGATCCGGAGACGGGACTTCCACTCGGACAGAGTCAGCCAACGGACGTTGCCCCGGATCTCTTCGATCCGGACACAGGACTTCCACTCGGACAGAGTCAGCCAACGGACGCTGCCCCGGATCTCTTCGATCCGGACACAGGGCTTCCCCTTGGACAGGGCGCAGCCAGCCCGGACCGTTTCGACCCGGACACGGGTCTTCCGATCGGTTCAGCAGCCCCGGATCGCTTTGATCCAAACACCGGACGCCCAATCGGCAGAGGTGTTGCACGCGCGGCAGGCGCAGCTGGAAAAGGTTTTCTGCATGGCAAGACACTGGCGGTTGCAGGCGCTGGAATTATCGTGCTGGCAGCGGGCGGCACTGCCATCGCTGGCGGCGGACATCTGATGAAAAATAAGAAAGACATTGTCTCTGATGCCCTGACCGGAATCGTGGAGACGATGGATGACGGATACCTGGAGCAGACGTTTGGACTGAAAGATTTGCAGGAGCTGGCAGCAGGCGGAGATTGTACGATGGGTGTTTCTCTCGATTTCGACGGACTTTCACGCCTTGGTCTTCCAGATTCTCTCGCCGTCGATGTGAATCTGTCGAAAAATACCAAAAAGGATGCCGCTCTTCTGAATGCAGCTGTGAAAGCGGGCGGTATGGATCTGGGGACATTTTCCCTGTATGCGGATAACCAGATGTTAGCCGCTGCTGCCCCGGAGCTTATCTCACCGGTTCTCACATTAGACTATCAAAACCGCCCAGACAAGCGCGTCGAATCTTCCTTTATGGGGGAACAGCTGAATATCGAGTCCGGGGATTTCAAATATGCAGCAGAAGTAACTGGAATCTTCCATGATGCAGTTATGGGGAAAAAACGGTATTTTGATTTCAGCGAATTGTACGACCGTTATAAAGAGACAACCAAAGCAGCTGACACACTGAAAAATGCGATGGAAGTTGAAAAATTAGATTCCAAACGTTTTACCGTAGACGGAAAATCACAGAAATGCCGGGGCTATCACGTGGTTGTTTCCCATAAGGATCTGGCTGATTTTGTTAAAACTGCCGGAAAATATCTGGTATCCGATGATGAACTTCAGAATAACGAGATGGCTCGGCTCAAGGATGTATTAACAATTATCCGTATGCTCGAAGGAAATCATTATGATTCAGCGGATTCCCAGGCCGAGGAGCAGATGGATAAATTAAAAGATGCAATCCAGTCCGGCAGCGATGAAATCGAAGAGTTCTTTGACGACAACGTAGATGATCTCGACATGATCCTGTATGTCGATAAAAAAGGAAATGCCGCACATCTGGAAGTTACAACCAGTATTGATATGGGTAATCTCTATGATGTTGAAGCTGCTTTTGATTTTGAAGGCGGTTCCATTCCAACCCGTGAGATGAATGGTACGATAACCGCTGATTCCGGATCCAGCCGTCTTGGTCTTAAATTAGACAAGGCAGAAAAAAATACAAAGGATCTCTGGCAGTCAGACTGGGATATTATCTTATCGGAGGATTCGTCGGATACACGTATATCGCTAACCCTGGAACATGATAAGAGAGACGATGAATTTCAGCTGGAAGCAAATATAGATGATGCGAAACTGGAGTTAGGGGGAGAAATTCTTGATTACAGCAAGGGCAAATCGATCGAAATCGCGGTCGATACAGCGCGGCTGAACACAGGATGGACTGAAACATGGATGAACGATCAGGATAGTTTCAGCATGTTCCTGAAACCACTCTCTGAGAAGGTGGAAATTCCAAAGGGAAAACAGATTGATATTCTGGATGCAGATGAGGATGACTGGACTGACATGGAACGTGAACTGGATCGCAATTTTGATATGATTCGGTCTTACTAAAACAGATAAAGGGGAGAAGATATATGGCATTTTGTGAAAATTGCGGTTCTCCACTCCCGGATGATGCAGCGCATTGTCCGGAGTGTGGAATGGCGGTAGGGATGAAACAGGCAGCAGAATCAGCAGGCAATACAGTGGAAGCAGTGTTCTGCCCGGAATGTGGCGCCAAAAACGCAGGGGATGACCAGTTTTGTCAGGAATGCGGCGCGCCTTTGAACGGACAGGCACCGGTTCATACAAACGCGCCAGGAAAAGCTCCCGTCTCTGATGGAAAGAATCCGCGAAAAAGCTCCGGCGGCACCGGAAAATGGATTGCAGCGGGGGCAGCCGTCGTGATAGTGGCAGGCGCAGCTTTTACGGTTCCCAAAATATTGGGCGGCAGTACTTCCGGTGGCAGCCCACAAAAGGGTTTTACCTATGAAAAAGACAATGTACTGTACTATACCGACGGAAAGAAAACATTAGAACTGACCGATCGGATCCGAAGCGACAGTTCCAGCACTTATCCGACTTCCCAGATTGCATATTCATCGGATGGAAGATATGTTTTTTACACGGGTAAGTATGGTTCAGAAAGTGAGGGGACTCTTTATCGCAGAGACCTGAAAAAGGACAGCGAAAAGAATGATACCGAAGAGAAGATCGCCAGCGACGTTACTCATGTAGGGCTATATGGAGATAATATTATCTATACCAAGGGATATTCCGTTTCCAACGGGTATCAGTCGGATATATATCTATATACAAAGGAAGACAGTGAAAAATTATGTTCCGGTGCTTCCAGCTACTATGTCAGCAAAGATGGAACTTCCCTTCTCTGGCTGGACGATGAACAGCGCCTTTACCGCAACGCAATTGGCGGAAAAGGGGAAAAAGAAAAGCTGGATTCCGATGTGACGGACATTTTATCCACAACGGATGATTTAAACACGGTTTACTACAAAACGAGTGACACCGACCTGTACTGTGCGACAGGCATGGAGACAAAACGCGTTGATTCCGATGTAGAAGAAGTATTTCCATGCAGTCAGAACAAATGCGTTTACTACACGGTAAAAGGAAAAAGCTACGAGATAAGAGACTTTGTGATTGATGACAGCGTATCATACTACGATTACTGGGCAGAGCAGCAGAGAGAAGACTTGAATAACGCAAGCCCGCTGGAAACCTATGAGCTATACTTGTTTGATGGAAAAGAGAGCAAGCGGATCATGGACAATGTCGATTATGTTTACCGCGTCGATCCTTGTATTTATATCGATGAAGAAAGCAGCAGAACCCAGGAAAAAGCGTATATAGCTGTGTCTGCTATCTATGACCAGTTGCCGCGCATCTCATTTTCACAGGTTTCACGCGATTCATCGGTAACTGCCGAATTTTTCAAATTGCATAGCAATTTTTACAACGGAGAAGTTCCTGCACGCATCGTGACACCGGGTGCTTCGTTGGATGTTATATATGGAAGTAAATATAACTATCATATTGACACTGTCAATCATGTTATTTACCGGGATGTGTTGGAAGAACGGACAAAGGATGGTTCCTCCTCCTACCAGGTTGAACGCCTTGAAAAAATTCCCTACACGCAAAATGGTCTTAAAGAGGCTGTTGTCATCGATGATGATTATGATGGTGCATTCAGTGATAGTAACGGTGATCTCTCATACGCATTTTATGTAGATGATTCCCACCTCTACTATATTACAGATTACAACTACGATCGTTATCGCGGAAGCCTTCGCTGCGATGGAAGCGAACTTTTGGATGATGTAGGATATTTAGAGAAAAACAATAACCGCCTGTTTGCGCGGGGAGCTGGAGCTGAGATGGGAAAGGATACCGATCTCTGGGAAATCTCCGGTACAAAAGTGACTGAATACGGTTCTGACATTCACGAATATTTTCCATTAAGCGATGGACGGATGGCACTTCTTCAGGATTACAGCGACCGCCGGTATGAAGGAGACCTGTATCTATGGAAGAATGGAAAAACCGAAAAACTGGACGAGGATGTTCGGATTCTCGAAGATAATTATTACTATATTGATTGATAAAAAGGAGAATAAGATATGGCAGACATCAAGAATACATTTTCAAAGGGGCTTACCATTTTAAACGTAAAAACTGCAAATTTTTTGGAAATCAATAAGATCAAAACGTATATTACCACGCTTCAGACGGAAATCGACACCCTGAAAATGGAGCTGGGCAGTGAATTATATCAGAACTGGGCGGCGGAGGAAACGCCTGTTTCCGAAGCAATGGAAGAAAAACTGAACCTGATTCGTGAAAAAGAGGGACAGATTGCCGAACAGAAGCGCGCCGAAGCAGCACTTCTGGAACAGGAAAAGCAGATTCTCGGCGAAACCGCACAGCCTGCGGCACCGGTGTACAACAATCCGTCAATGCCGGAAAATCCGGTGCTCATCTGCCCGAACTGTGGTCAGGTGTACGAACAGCCGTCGCGGTTCTGCCGTAAGTGCGGAACGCGGATGAATTAAAGGAGGAAACGATATGAAAAAAAGTACATTTTTAAAAATTGCAGGCGTCTCAGCCATGCTTTCCATAATGGCATCCATGCCCGCATTCGCCGGAAAATGGAAACTAGACGAACAGAACAAATGGTATTGGTATGGAGAAGTTTCCACTGCAAATAGCTGGAAATGGCTGGATGGCAACAATGATGGTATTTACGAATGCTATTATTTTGACGAAAACCGTCACCCGCTGATGAATGTCATTACACCAGATGGTTACCAGGTCAACGGAGACGGCGCATGGGTCGTGAATGGAGTGGTTCAGACAAAAACATTGTCTGATGAGATCGACTTTATTCGTAGTACTTATGCATATACAAATGCCCACATAGGGGAGTATCAGGCTAAAAGTCAGCCGACAGACCTTTTTAAGGGTTACAGCACCGATGGAAGCAATACATTTTATTATACACAGAGCGGAACCCTAGTAAAGCAGATCGCACGGTTAGATACTATGACGGTCGAAATTTACCACTTAAATCCGGCATTAGGACGTAGCGCTTCTACAGATTTTATTCAGCCAGAAACAACTGCAATTTTTGCATTTGCGTATGATAAAGCTGGAAATGAATACCGTGTTTATCTGAAAGACGCAGAAGTGATCCGCTGCATCGGACCAGATAAAGTAGTACATGATTTTCCGCGTGGATTAATATATGGAGAATTTGTTCGCAGTTCTCTGTATCCAAATCCAGAACTTCAAAGTTATGTATATAAAGAGCAGATCGAGGAAGTTTTGAGAACCATTTCTCCATTTTGGTATCAATCCTACGAGTTTAATGAACGCGATATGGAAGAAATGAAAAATTTTGTGTGGTAATAATTTCCTAAAAAACAAAATGAAAGAAAGAGGAAGATATGGACAAATGAAAAAAACAACGAAAAAAATGATTACACTTATAACAGCGGGCGTATTGTCACTTGCTGCATTTACGCAGGCATATGCGGCAGATTGGAAAAAAGATAACATCGGCTGGTGGTGGCAGGAAGACAATGGCACTTACCCGGTTAATACATGGAAGATGCTCAATGGAAAATGGTATTATTTTTATGGAAATGGCTATATGGCATCTAACGTATGGATTGGCAATTATTATGTAGGGTCTGACGGAGCCATGCTGGCAAACACACGCATACCGGACGGTTATCTGGTAGGTGCAGATGGTGCATGGATTCCTGAAGTAAATGAAACAGCCATTCAGCAACAGTATGAGCAGGTTGTTCAGAGACTCCAGAAAGAAGCGGCAGCGGACGATCTTTATGAATTTGAAGATTGGAATATAGTGGATTTAAATGGAGACGGAGTGCCAGAACTTTGTATTGAAGAAAGCTGGAATACTCATGGAGTAATTCGTGTATGGGTATGGAAAAATAATACAGCAACGGAAGTGAATCTGCCACTCTCTGGAAGTTATCAAGAGCGAAAAGGAAATTTATTTGTAAGCTATACATCCGGGCATTCTTCTGGTGAGAGTACGGATTGCTATCGCCTTAACGCCCAGGGAGAAGCTGAATTTGTATATGGATCAAGCTGGACCAATGGCGCCTACAATGGTATTGGAAGAGATGCATATTATTTAGATGATGCGAACGGAAACCATATCATGGAAGTAACCGCGGATTATTTAGCACAAAGAGAAGCTCAACTTGGAATATCATAAAAAGTCTGTTTTAAGTACAAATTTAGGAAGGAAGAATTTAAGATGTTTTGCCCAAAATGTGGAAAAGAACTAAAAGGAACTCCTAAGTTTTGTCCGGGCTGCGGCGCTGCTTTAAACAGTGCCGCGGCTAAAAAGCCAGAGCAGAAACCAGTACAGAAGCCTATCCAAACAGCCAAGAAGGTAAAAGCATCTGACAAGAAGCCGACTGCCTCAATTCATGCCGCAGAAAAAACGGTTCAGACGGGAACCACTGTAAAATCTTCTATGCTGGGTGTCAAAATCGCACTGGGTATTCTGGGCGTGGCAGCCGTTGGTGGGGCAGCAGGAGCTGGATATTACTTAAACGCGGGAAATAAAAACGATTCGTCGGCAGATGCGATTTTAGAGGCAGGGAAGGCTTCTGATACATCCGATGAAGTGCCTGGTGAAGATGCAACTCTGGTAGAAGAAACGAATGCGGCGGATCCTGGGGAAAATGTGGACGAGATCAACAGGAAGGCGATTGCGGAATATCGGAATTATCTGTTGAGTAAAAAGGATTTGGCTGCAAACGAAGGGGGATTAGGTGCATTTTCTATTCTCGATATTAATGGAGACGGAATTTGGGAAATGTCAGCAACTGCAGCAAATTTACCAGATGCCTCGTATTTGGCGCCTTCCCTAATTATCTGGTATTCAGATGGAGCACTTCATGAAGAGGAGCTTAATGAACCATATAATATTTATGATTTTTCTACTGGTAAAGTAGGTGCTTTCTGTATTCATACAGGAGAAACGGATCTTTGTACATACCAATTTGACGGAAAACAACTAAGTAAAATTGGAGAGTGGTCTGTACAAGATCGTCTTGAATCTAATACAAGTGCAGAAATCAAACAAGTAATGCAGGAAATCGATCAGACTACCGGCGCCAACCAGATGGACCTAGACACAATGGTAGACATAACTGAACAAAACTTAGATGAATATGTATCTGGAAGTGGAAAAAGCACCGGGTATAAGACAGATGCCGAATTATTCTCTTCCGTCCTTCAAGAGGCGCTTGAAGAGGTTCAGGCTCAGGAAGCAGAACAGCAGGCATCAGCAGAAGCTTCTTCCCAGTCAGCCGGCTCCATCGTTCTATCCGAGCCAAACGGCGATCAGGCGGTTGCCGGGATCAATGCAACAGTTCAGAATATTATTAATTCCAATGCATTTGCAGTTGACGGAGAAAGAGTATCTCTTGCAAAATGCCTTGAAAAAATCCGCTGTATTGAAACGGATCGTTTATACGAACAGACTTACAAGCCATTTACAGATGAGCGTCCGAATTTAGATGCGGCATTCCGTAAAGCGGGGTATCAAAATGCTACTATCGCATATTTTTATGATCCATCGGCGGCACCTAATAGCTATTCAGAGCCGATTTATATTTATCTGATCGCAGATGGAAAACACTATCAGTATTACATCCAGAACGGAAAAGTCATCCGCCGAGTTGCGCCAGAGGCAATTACCAGCAATGTAGAAATTAATTTCTTCTTAAAAGCATTGATCGAGGATGGCGCTGCCTGGCATGAAGAAGGAGGGCTTTCGGGCTGAACCGGATGCCCAGTATAAAAATATAAAAGGAGAATCAAAGAAATGTTTTGTCCAAAATGTGGAAATCAAATCAGTGAGCAAACAAAATTCTGCCCGAAATGTGGGGCTTCCATGCTTTCAGCGGGACAGCCGGAACAAGCATCGGCTCCCTCTAAAATGCAAAAGCCTGCAACAGCACCTACGCCGAAACCTCCTAAAAAGGGATTTCCGATTATCGCTGTACTCGCAGGAGTTATCTTGCTGTTAGCCGCTTGCGGTGCAGCGTTTATCCTGGGAAGCAAGAAAGCAGAGCAGGTGCCGGAAGAGACACAGGAGAGTGACGATCTCTGGGATAACTGGGAAGGCGAGACGGAAGAAGAACGTCCGGTAGAAGCAACCGAGGCAGCAGAGGAAACAGAAGCATTCGTCACACAGGCGTATGAAACAACCGCTGCCGCTGCAGCACCTACACCGGAGGCGCTTTCTTCTCAGACATATGAAACAATGTATGTGGTGAACTGTAATGAAAGCATTTCGCTCCGTACCAGCCCGTCCACAAGTGCCGCCGCTGTCCGTCAGATCCCGTACGGTGAGGCAGTCAGCTATATCGGAACCTCCGAGAATGGGTTTTATAAAGTTTCTTACCATGGTGATACGGGTTATGCATTGGCCTCATATTTGTCTTACCAGCCAGCTCCGCCGAAAACGAACACCTATACGACGATGTGGGTTGTGAACTGCAACGAGAACATTACGCTTCGCACCAGCCCATCGACAAAAGCGACAGAAATCTGCCAGATTCCGCTGGGTGCAACTGTTTCCTATATTGAATCTGCATCAAATGGGTTCTATAAGATTACATATCTCGGAAAAACAGGTTACGCTCTGGCATCTTATCTGAGTTATTAATGCGATGATAAAACGAACTTTATGCTGGAAAATCAAATGGCTGTGTTTGTTTTCTCTGCTTTTAACCTTATCCGCCGGACACAGGCTCCATACCTGTGCGGCGGACACAGCCTCTTTATCATGTGAGCAGAACGCGCTTTATTCATATGAATCAATGGAGCACGATATTCATACCTTGATTATAAAATATCCTTCTCTTTTACATGGCGACAGTCTCGGGAAGACGCCCGACGGGCGTTATCTGTACCATTTGGTAATCGGAAATGAAAATGCAGAGAAACAGATTCTTCTGTTTGCTTCCATTCATGCGCGGGAATATATCACAACGCCGTTGCTTATGAGACAGACGGCAGCATTGCTGCAGAACCTGTCGGATCAGACAGCATCCTATCGCGGATGTTCCTATCAGGATTTAATGAAGAATATCGCAATTCACATTGTTCCAATGATAAATCCGGACGGTGTCTCCATCAGCCAGTTTGGCATGGATGGAATCCGAAGCGCCACGGTCCGCCAGGAAATTTACAAAATTTACGAATTGGATCAAGCGGTTGAAATAGGAAGCTATCTGAGAACCTGGAAATCAAATGCACAAGGTGTGGATCTGAATCGAAATTTTGATGCAATGTGGGATTCTTACAACGATCATCTGGGACATCCTTCCTCCGATCACTATAAGGGGACATCTCCGGCGTCTACGGAAGAAGCAAAGGCGCTGATAAAACTGACTGAGCAGTACCCTTTCAAACGAACGGTAAGCTATCATACACAGGGCGAAGTAATCTATTGGTATTTCGCACAGACCGGCGATTTGTTAAACGAAAGTAAGGCGTTTGCGGAGTCGGCATCCGCCGTCACAGGATATCCATTAGATGCCGACTACACCAAACTCGATCCCGCCGGATATAAAGACTGGGCGATCCAGAAGAAAAACATTCCCAGCCTGACAATAGAAGTAGGCAGAGGTACAAATCCTCTGGAAATGAGTCAGCTTCCTGCGATCTATGAGCAGAATAAGAATGTGATTGGAGAAATTTTGTATGGGTTGAGAAAGTAGTTGGATATAAAGAGATTGAATCCAAACATGTTATAAATTTTTATAATGAGGGCAGAGCGATATGGTTTTATGTGTTGTAAAATATAAAAATATATCCCTCTGCTCTTTTTGTACTATGTGGTTCTATATTTTTGCACAAATATATAGAATCGCTTTTAGCCATATTGTATGTATCATTTCACATACAGGAAATACACCCGTTATATGTTTGTGCGTATTTACAGAATAAATAGTTGCAAAATTCTTACTTGCATATCCGAACTAGATATGTTACATTTAACTCATCAAGCATATATATTTCTTTATCTGCAATTCAAGCAATCGTATATTCTAATTATTAATCTGAGAAATCTTATGCTTATCCAACTTGGCAATACGAAAGGGCAGGAGATTCTCAGAAAAGCCAGATTCTCCTGTCAGAAAGGGGAGAATTATGGGGAATTTAATGAGGGTGCGGAGAAATCACAAGGACACGCTGTTCCGGATGCTGTTCAGCACAAGGGAGAATCTGCTGAGTCTGTACAATGCAGTGAATCATTCGCATTATACAGATCCGAAAGAATTGGAGATTGTGACGCTGAAAAATGCTGTATATATGAATATGAAAAACGATCAGGCATTTTTGCTGGATATGCAGTTAAACTTATATGAACATCAATCGACATGGAATCCGAATATGCCACTGCGTTTTCTGTTCTATGTGGCAAAAGAGTACCAGATGCTTGTCCGGAACCAGACCTTGTACGCATCGGCATTGGTGGAACTGCCGACACCGCATTTTGTAGTATTCTACAATGGAGAAAAAGAGCGGGAGGCGGAGGGGCTGCTTAAATTGTCACATTCGTTCATGCAGAAGACAGAACATCCTGAGCTGGAATTGCTTGTGAAGGTTTTAAATATCAATTTGGATAAAAATCTGGAGATCCTGGAAACCTGCCGGTTATTGAAAGAATATATGCTGTTGGTTCATAAAATACGGCAGTATGCGATTGAATACAAAGATATCAATCAGGCAGCTGAAAAGGCTGTGACGGAATGTATCGATGAAAATATATTGGCAGAGTTTCTGAGGAAGAATCGAGCGGAGGCGATAGAGGTGTGTATTTTTGAGTATGATGAAAAACGGGAAACGGAATTGATAAGGAAGGCGGAGTTTGCGGAAGGGGAGAAGATTGGTGTAGCAAGAGGCCTAAAAGAAGGCGAGAAAAAAGGTGAAGCCAAAGGTATGGCTAAAATACTCTTAAATCTGATTGAAAAAGGTATATTAACGAAGGAACAAGCCCTTGAACAATTTGGTGGTACTTATGAGGACTTGGAAAAAGCAGCTTTATCCGTAACACTGGTTTGAAATTTTCTCCCAAATTCAAGAAAAAACCATTGACAGATCCATATTCCGATGCTAGAATACTTAAGTGTGCCGCACAGCGAGGCTAAAAGTGCGCAAGCCGCCATAGCTGGCGAGTAATGATAATAGGAGGTGCCATCAGATGTACGCGATTATTGCAACAGGTGGTAAGCAGTATAAGGTTGCCGAGGGCGATGTAATCAAAGTTGAGAGACTCGGTGCTGCTGCAGGTGAAGCTGTTACTTTCGATCAGGTTCTGGCTGTTAACAACGGTGAGATGAAGATCGGATGCCCGACTGTAGAGGGTGCTACTGTATCCGCAACAGTTGTTAAAGAAGGCAAAGGCAAAAAAGTTATCGTTTACAAGTATAAGAGAAAAACTGGCTACCATAAGAAAAATGGTCACAGACAGCTCTTTACAGAAGTTAAGATCGAAAAGATCAACGCTTAATTGAAATGATTCAAGTAGACGTATACTCCGATTCCAAAGGATGTACCACGGGAGTGGAAGTAAAGGGACATGCTGGATATGATGAGTACGGCAAAGATATTGTCTGTGCGGCTGTATCCGTTCTGACTGTCAATATGGCTAATTCGGTGGAGAAATTTACCGATGACGGTTTTAAGGGCAGTGTGGATGAAAAGACAGGTCAGTTTATTTTTCATTTTACCGGTACTATAAGTGCGGAATCAAAACTCCTGATGGATTCGCTGATACTTGGACTTACCGATATCGCGGAGAGTTATGGAGATAAATACATTAAAATTCGATTCAGGGAGGTGTAACGCATGTTTAAAATGAACCTTCAGTTATTCGCTCATAAAAAAGGTGTTGGTTCCACAAAGAACGGTCGTGATTCTGAGTCCAAGAGACTTGGTGCGAAGAGAGCAGACGGACAGTTCGTATTAGCTGGCAACATTCTTTACAGACAGCGCGGAACCAAGATTCATCCAGGTGTGAACGTAGGACGCGGTGGAGATGATACATTATTCGCTATGGTTGACGGCGTCGTAAAGTTTGAAAGAAAGGGCAGAGACAAAAAGCAGGTTTCTGTTTACCCGAGAACAATTAACGAATAATTATAAAGAAGCTCCATACGGATTGTATGGAGCTTCTTTCAGATCAGAAGGAGGTATTTATGTTTGCCGACAGTGCAAAAATTTATATCAGATCCGGAAAAGGCGGTGACGGTCATGTCAGCTTCCGCCGGGAACTTTTCGTAGCTGCTGGCGGTCCGGACGGCGGCGATGGCGGTCGCGGCGGCGATGTCATTTTTGAAGTGGACGACGGACTGAATACCCTGACCGATTTCCGTCATGTCCGCAAATATGTGGCTGGCGACGGAGAGCAGGGCGGAAAGCGCCGCTGTCATGGAGCAGACGGCGAGGATCTGATTGTCAAGGTTCCGGAAGGAACCGTTATCAAAGATTTTGAATCCGGTAAGGTAATCGCGGATATGTCCGGCGAGAACCGCCGAGAAGTGATTTTAAAAGGTGGCAAGGGCGGTCTTGGAAATATGCACTTTGCGACCTCGACGATGCAGGTTCCGAAGTATGCACAGCCGGGACAGCCGGCACAGGAACTCTGGGTACAGCTGGAATTAAAGGTAATCGCAGATGTTGGTCTGGTTGGTTTCCCGAACGTCGGTAAATCGACCTTGCTTTCACGCGTTTCCAATGCACGTCCGAAGATTGCCAATTACCATTTCACGACGCTGAACCCGCATCTTGGCGTGGTTGATCTGCAGGATGGACAAGGCTTTGTCATGGCAGATATTCCGGGGCTCATCGAGGGTGCTTCCCAGGGAATCGGTCTGGGACATGATTTCCTGCGCCATATCGAGAGAACCAAGGTTCTCGTTCATGTTGTGGATGCGGCATCCGTCGAGGGACGTGATCCGGTTGAAGATATCCGTACCATCAATGCGGAGTTAAAAGCATATAATCCGTCGCTTTTAGAGCGTCCGCAGGTGATTGCTGCCAACAAGGTAGATTCGATTTACAATACCGGCGAAGAGGACTGGGAAGACCCGGTAGAGCGCTTAAAACGCGAATTTGAGCCGGAAGGCATCCAGGTATTTGCCATTTCTGCAGTCACCGGACAGGGTGTAAAAGAGCTCCTTTACCATGTAAATGATCTGCTGAAAACGGTTGACCGCAAGCCAGTTATTTTCGAAAAAGAATTTGAGTACCAGTATCAGGGCGAGAATCTTCCGTATACCGTGGAACGCAATGAAGATGGTATTTATGTGGTAGAAGGACCGAAGATCGAGAAGATGCTTGGTTACACAAACCTTGATTCTGAGAAGGGCTTCCAGTTCTTCCAGAAATTCTTAAAGGACAGCGGTATTCTGGCTGAGCTGGAAGAGGCTGGCATCGAAGAGGGCGATACAGTTCGTATGTATGGTCTTGAATTTGATTACTATAAATAATTGACATTTACAATATTTCAAACTCAGAAATCCACACTGGATCTGAGTTTGAATTTTAACAGGAGATAGATTTTATGACAAGCAAACAGAGAGCTTATTTAAAAGGTCTCGCGATGACCATGGATCCGATCTTCCAGATCGGCAAATCCAGCCTGACACCAGAACTGACCGCTGCTGTGGCAGAGGCGCTGGAGGCCCGCGAGTTAATTAAACTGAATATTCTGAAGAACTGCGTCGATGACGGCAATGAGCTGGCAGCCGTTCTGGCTGAGCGTACCCACGCACAGGTAGTACAGGTAATCGGCAAGAAAATTGTTCTTTATAAAGAGGCAAAGGACGAGAAGAAACGTAAGATCGTTCTGCCAAAATAAAGGGGCTGCATTCTGCGAATGAATCTCTGACAGAAAGGATACGGATGACGATGAAAAAGATCGGTATTATGGGGGGAACATTTGACCCGATCCATAATGGACATATCATGTTGGGAAGACAGGCGTATGAAGAATATGATCTTGACTGCATCTGGTATATGCCCTCCAGGATCCCGCCGCATAAAAAGGATCATACGATCACAGCGGCAAAGGACCGTTTGGCAATGACTGCAGCTGCGATCGCGCCGTATTCTTATTTTAAGCTGTCTGATTTTGAACTTCGCAGGACCGGCGGAAATACCTACACAGCAGACACGCTTCGCTTATTGAAAGAAGAATATCCGGATGTGGAATTTTTCTTTATCGCGGGCGCGGACTCAATTATGGACATTGAAAAATGGTATCATCCCGAATATGTTCTTCCAGCCGTCACATTTTTGGCGGCAGCAAGAGAGCATGAGGAGGCGGATCGTTCGCTGGATGAGCAGATTTCCTATTTAACCCAGAAATATCAGGCGCATATTCTGCGTCTTCACTGCCGTGAAATGGATGTTGCTTCGGCGGAGATCCGCGCGGCTTTCCGGGCAGGACATGCAGCAGACGTTCGTTCCCTGGTGCCGAAGGAAGTCTGTCAATATATCGAACAGCACGGCTTGTATCAGGAGGTAAATGTGTAATGGACGAAAGAATTACAGAGATACGGAAGCATTTGAAAAAGAAATTGAACCCGATGCGCTATGAACATACGCTGGGTGTTTCATACACATGCATGGCTCTGGCTATGCGTTACAGTGCCAATCTGGATCAGGCGGAGATGGCTGGACTTCTCCACGACTGTGCGAAGCGCTATGATGATGCGACTATCATCTGCAAATGCCAGGAGCATGGCATTGAACTGACTGAAGGTGAACTGCGGGCTCCGGCTGTGATTCATGCAAAATTAGGCGCATGGATGGCAGAACACAAGTATGGTATTACCGATCCAGAGGTCTTATCTGCAATCGCCTGCCATACGACCGGAAAACCGGCGATGTCCCTGTTAGACAAGATCCTGTACGTAGCCGATTACATCGAACCGCGCCGTGATAAGGCGCCAAATCTGCCGAAGCTCCGCCGTCTTGCATTTGAAGATCTGGACGAAGCGCTGTATCAGATTCTGGACAGCACCCGCAATTATTTAAAGGAAACGGGCACGGCAGAGGATGATACAACCGAACAGACCTGGGAATACTATCATGAACGGCATGTTCATCAATAGACACATTAACAGGATTTAAATAAAATAATGAGGAGGATAATCCCCGTGGAAGCAAAAGAGCTGACCAAACTTGCCGTAAAGGCGCTGGAAGATAAAAAAGGTGAAGATATTCGCGTCATTGATATTCATGGAGTATCTGTACTGGCTGATTACTTTGTCATCGCAGACGGAAGCAACGCCAGCCAGGTAAAGGCAATGGCAGATAATGTAGAGGAAGAACTCGGCAAAGCCGGTCATGAGTGCCGTCAGATCGAGGGCTATCAGACTGCCGGATGGATCCTGATGGATTACGGCGATCTGATCGTACACATTTTCTCCCGCGATGACAGACTGTTTTATGATCTGGAGCGCATCTGGAGAGATGGAAAAGTAGTTGAGAATGTGGAGGAATTGTAATAGATTTTTGTTATTTTCCCTTCATTTCTTAAATATTCCCTTTAAACCTTAAATAAGGGATCAGAATGAAGGAAATTTTTCCCTTTATATCTTAAATAAGAGTGTTAAAAATGAAAAACGTGTTTTCTGTCATACCTTAAATAAGAGGTATGAAACCGGAAAGCACGTTTCCCGTTATATCTTAAATAAGGACGACGCCAAGTCAATTTTTCCCTTTATATCTTAAATATATGTAGTTTCTTTTTACTTCTGAAACATCTGATTATCTGAAAAATACCCTCTTGCAATTTAAAAAACTTGATGATATAGTGGCGGCAACGGTTTGGCGAATGCTGAAATGAACGGAATACCGGTACCGGAATTATGATAAAGCGCTTTATGATTTCAGGCAGGAACGTCTGAGCGAAAATTTGACTCAAAACGTTATCCGCAGAAACCGCTAATTGGAAATTCGAATTCGATGATGATATAGTTGCAACGAAAAAAATGAACTGGAAAACGAAACCGTAACAACGAAGACGGAAGAAAAACCGTTGTTTTGGAAGAAAGGAGAAATTCATATGATGGAAAATTATGTTTATCCGGACACTCATGAGATGTTTGATTTGCACGACACATTGGAAGAACTGATCTCCAAAGAAAGCTATGATATCGGGTTGGGGCTCGGTTCAAGAGTGGACTCGGATCCCGATTTGGAGTATCTGCTGGAGGTGCTGTTCACTCCGGTAGAAGCCCGCTGCTCATATCTGGATATCTGGGGAAGCAAGAAGTATCCGGATATCATCACTGACATTAAGGATGGCAAATTTATGGATATGTCCATGGAAGAATTTGAGGAAAAGCGTGAGAAATGGGTGAAAGAGATCCGCGAGACCGATCATCCGATGCTTCGTATTGTGAAAGCGATTAAGTATGGCCGTGAGGTCAATGATTGGGAAATTAAACTGCATCTGCAAAATCTGGTTTCCAGACAGAAAAATGTACTGATTTATATGCAGGTGTGCCAGAATATGATTACTCACGGCTTCTCACTTACTCAGATTTCTCAGGCTGTGCCGTGGGTCGATAAATCGGATATCTACGGTCTTTCCCTGATGCTAGATTTATCGATGGAACTGACTCAGGAGGAGTGGGCCGAAGTGGAACAGGAATATCGCAGGACCGGGAAGCCAAAGGTATTAAAGGAAGTGTTCGGAGAAGAATAGAAATGAAAAATGAGTTAGTTTTATTTACAGACGGCGAAGTGAATATAGAAGTTCAGATAAGTCCGGAACAGGAAACAGTTTGGTTGACACAGAAGCAAATGGAAATTCTCTTTGAAGTTAAACATGCCACAATCAGTGAACACATATCAAATATTTTATCTTCCGGAGAACTTGACGAAACTTCTGTCGGATTTTCCGACAAAAGTACAGGTGGCAGAAAACCTAAAATATATAATTTGGATATGATTCTTTCTGTAGGATACCGAGTAAATTCAAAACGTGGTATCGCGTTTCGAAGATGGGCGAACAATGTTTTGAAACAGTACATTATTCAAGGGTATGCAATCAACGAAAAGCGATTAGATGCTCTACAGAAAACAATTGATATCCAGACCAGGATGCTGGCATGCACTTTGAATGTTGAGGAAGCAGACATATTAAGAGCTGTAAATCTGTATACGGATGCCTTAGTATTATTGGATCAGTATGATCACCAGACATTGGAGAAGCCAAAAGGAAATCAGCCTATTTACAGGATCACTTATGAAGATTGCCGTCATATGGTCGATGCTATGGAGGATTCGTTTCATTCGGACGTCTTTGGAGTTGAAAAAGAAAAAGGTAAGGTTGAGGGAATCCTTGCTGCAGTATATCAAAGTATATTCGGCAAGGATGCATATCCATCATTAGAAGAAAAAGCCGCAAATCTATTGTATTTTATGATCAAGGATCATCCTTATGCGGATGGCTGCAAGAGAATTGCGGCATCACTTTTTCTTGAATTCCTAGATAAAAACAACGCTTTATTCCAAGATGGAGAAAAACGACTCAGCGATGGAACCTTGGTGGCCGTTACGTTGATGATTGCTGAATCCAATCCAGAAGAAAAAGAAGTAATGGTGAAACTGGTGATGAATCTACTGAATTTGCAATAAAAAGCACGGATTGCAATACTTGTCCCTGAGATTCTCACCGGCAAATACCGCTGTGAGAAATGCTTGTGTTTTATCACGATGAATTAACAGAGGAAGATATTAAAATTCTCTCTCTGGTTTCGAAGATTACAAAGAACAAGATAGCGAAAATGCTGTTAAGATTTGCAAAGAATTCAAAGTGAGTGAAAATCGAAAGGAGACCAGACTATGGGAAGGCTTTATAAAATCAACCCGCCATGTCCCAAGTGCCATGAGGAACATAATTGGTGGCATATCCAGCTGACGGATGATGAACAGGCGAAGATGGATGCGTATGTGGCAGCCAGTGAGGGAAAATCATCCTTGGAGTTACTTCTGGGCGAGCCGGGAATTGTTGTTACACGAAAGCTTAAGTGTTGTTGCTGCGGTCACGTATTTGAAGTGGAAGCCGGGCTGCGGAAATTCGACGAAGTCGGATACCGGGATCAGGATTTTATTGCAGCGGTCGGCGAAATACCCGTGTGATAAGATTAAGGAGTTGATGAGATGCATTTGGATCAGTCAGCATTGGGAATCCTGCGTAAAGCAGAAGATAAATGCGGTCGGAAATACATGGATTGGCGGATACCGTATATGGATCAGCCAGGGCTTATCATGGTCTATAAATCCGACAGCCGGTATGAGAAGTATCAGGTTTATTTCTTTACGAGTCCGGCAAGCGATTGCCCGGGCAAATACCTGCATACAACCTACGGAAGTATCCAGGTGGAAGATGGTTCATTGACAATCAGAACAAAGAACAGCGTCTATGAATTTGAGCTGGATGCATCATGCGTATCAGAGGTGGATATGATTTTGCTGTTACATACGGTAAACGAGTATTTTCGTGATGATGGCACGTGAGGCAGACAATGTCAGGTACTGGGCTGCGGGAGCGATTCCGCAGCCGTTTTCATAGCGTTAGATATGAAATTAACAAAGAGAAAAAGGAATGATAAACATATGAGCAGTTTTGAGAATGTAGAGTTTTTTGAAGATACTAAAAGGCTGTGCGAGACAAACGGAAAGATTAAGGAAGCTCTTGCACAGTCGGTGAAAAACCAGAAACTCATCCTGGAAGAAGAGGAGCTGTCTGCTGTGGATAAGACGCGTTTCTCGGATGAAGCGAAGATCATCGTATCCGCAAAACGGACTTTCGAGGCGGCTGCAGGTTATGCGGGGCAGAAGTTGGCGGTACATAACTTTGCCTCTGCCACAAATCCGAGCGGCGGCGTGACAAGGGGTTCCAGCGCACAGGAGGAATGTCTGTGTCGGTGTTCCGGCCTGTATTTCTGCCTGAGCGTACCGGAAATGATGAAAGGATTCTATTACCCTCATCGGAATGCAAAGAATCCGACCAACAATGCGGATATCATCTATACGCCGGATGTGACCGTATTCAAGACGGATACGAACACGCCGAGGCTGATGGATGAGAAGGACTGGTATGATGTGGATGTGATCACCTGCGCAGCGCCGAACCTGCGGGAGAAGCCAAGTAACCGGTTCAACCAGGGTAACAGTGACCGGGCGGTAAAAGTCAGTGACCGGGAACTCCTGGAAATCCATAAGAAGAGGCTGACCAGGATTCTGGATGTTGCCGTACTGAACGGTGACGAAGTGGTGATTCTGGGTGCTTTCGGATGCGGAGCGTTCCAGAATAAGCCGGAAGTGGTGGCACGTGCTGCCAAAGAAGCGATGGCGGATTATCTGCACGCATTTAAAACCATTGAATTTGCGGTCTATTGCCCGCCGCGGGATGATACGAATTTCAAGGTGTTTAAGCGGGTGATGACATCCACATCATACC
>OMGU01000357.1_pt1 | contig 52909 bp, 72 predicted proteins | sample 1646121 | NCBI WGS metagenome assembly OMGU01 (sample SAMN05578581, study PRJEB25193) | human gut metagenome | biome: Human Microbiome; feature: human-associated habitat; material: feces | host: Homo sapiens | place: USA:Birmingham
GACGCCGCCCTCTCAAGGCGGAGATCACCGGTTCGAATCCGGTACGGGCTACCAAGAGTTTCCGAGGCACTTCGAGCCTCATTACATATGGCCCGTTCGTCTAGCGGTTCAGGACGCCGCCCTCTCAAGGCGGAGATCACCGGTTCGAATCCGGTACGGGCTACCAAAACTTAATTTGGCGAACCATGCTTTCTGTGGTTCGCCATTTTGCTGTTCGCGCAGGTCAGAGGGGGTGCAGAGGTTGAAGATGACCAACATGCCGCCCTCCGCGTCCACCTCGATTCGGTCCACGAAACCGCGCACGACGGAATCGGGGCCGCTGCACTTGCGGAGCTGGAAGAGCAGATAGCGCACCATGTCCGGCTCGATGAGCGGCGCGCGCGACTCCATGTCCTGGATTTGGAGCGCCAGCACCTCGCGCTCGCGTTCGAGCGCCCTCAATTTCTCGGGTATGGTCCTCCCGGCGCCCGTCTTCGCGGCGAGGTCGATGAGGTTGTCCATCTCGCGGTCGATTTGCGGGAGGCGCTTCCTCATGGCCTCCACGGCCTCGCGCTCCACCGACTCGGATTCAGATTGGGCCTGCATCACGATGTCCACGATCGCCTCGTCGAGTTCGGGGTTCTCGTCGAGCACCCGCGCGACGGCGCGGCGCACGCGCTCCTCGGCGTCCTCCTTGCGCATGGACGCGCCCGTAGATTTCACACGGTAGTAGTAGTGGCGCTTGCCGTTGCGCGAGGTGCCGCAGCACGACTCGTAGAGGTTGCCGTCCGCGTCGCGCATCTTGCCCGAGAGCAGGTACGACTCGTTCTTCACGCCCTTGCGGGTGCCGCGCGCCTTCAGCTTGCCGCGCACCCTGTCCCATGTCCCGCGCTCGATTATGGCGGGCATGCCGCCCTCCACGCGGACATCGCCCCAGCTGTACACGCCGACGTACTTCTCGTTCCCGAGCATCTGCGAGATGGACTGCACGCCGAACTCCCCGCCGCGCTTGCTCCTCCACCCGCCCTTGTTGAGGTGGCGGGCGGCGGCGGCCTTGGTGGAGCCGGAGTCGAGCATGGCGAAGACCGCGCGGACGCCCTGCGCCTCGTGCTCGTTGATCTTGTACGAGCCGTCGGGCATGCAGTCGTAGCCGAAGACCTGGACGCCGTTGTGGTGGCACTTGAGGGCGTTCCCCTCCATGCCGCGCAGCACGTTCTGCGCGAGGTTGGCGCTGTAGTACTCGGCCATGCCCTCCAGTACCGATTCGAGGATGATGCCCTCGGGGCCGTCCGGGACGCCCTCCGTCGCGCTCAGGAGCTCCACGCCCGCCTTGCGCAGCTTCGCCTTATACGTGGCGGCGTCGTAGCGGTTGCGGGCGAAGCGGTCGGACTTGTACACGATGACGCAGTCCCAGTCGGATTTCTGGGCGTCTGACACCATGCGAAGGAACTCCGGGCGCCCCGCCGCGTTCGTGCCGCTCCGGGCCTCGTCGGCGTACGTCGCGGCGATCTCTATGCCCTCGCGCTCGGCGTAGTCGGAGCACACACGAATCTGGTCCATGATTGATTCCTCGCGCTGCGCGTGCGAGCTGAAGCGGGCGTAGATGACGCCTTTTCGGGTTTCGGATTTCCTCGGTTTGCGTGGCATAATGTCATTACCGCCCTTCGCGGTCGGAATGGGCGCGGTCGGCTACGGCCCCGCGCCCCCTTGGTCCCCTCCACCCTGTCTTGCTTGGTCGGCGGCAGGGTGGAGGGGCTTTTTTGTTTACTCGCTATTTCCTTTGGTCCACTTAAACACGAAGGCGAATAGCAGCAAAACGATTATTTCTGTTAGAAGCCAGCTTATTGATGGCTCGAATTCTGTTAAACCATACAGAGCAGTAAAAAGGATGAATGCAGACAAAGCATATCGAGCGACCTTCCTTGGGGGCTTCTTCGAACAGCATTCATTGTCCCGAGGTGAATCTGCCCGTTCCCTACTAATCGGAAGCGACTTTTTCGATAGATTTTCCCCAATGGCTTCAGCAATGATTCCGTCTTCAGTTATGTTCGCCGTGCACTTGGCTTTCCCTGCGGTCACCGTCATAATCGCCTGACATTTTATCGAGCGTGGAAATTGCCCTTGTTCGCCCGCCATGAACAGGCGACTGATCCCTTCCATTTCTCCGTAGCCTTGCACTCCGACACATAAATCGTCAATAAAGCATTCGTACCGTGGAGCCCCCTTGTTGACCCCTTGAGTTATTGAAGCAAGGCGAAGCTCGGCTGGAACGGGAGCTGTGGCGCCTTTCGACACGAGGTGGATGACGTTCTCGGCGGAAGCCTTGTTTTGCTTTAGGGGAACGCGTTTCAATTGCGCTGCAATTTCCGAAAAGCGGCGATTCGCCCAAATTGGGTCGGCAAGCATTGAGCGATAGCAGTGCGCCGCCGCCACAGAGTCTTCAAGTGAGTTGTGTGCAGGGAAACGGTATCCATAATAGCTGGCGCATTCCGTGAGCTTCGACCATTGATAGCCCTCACGACCGTACCGCGCCGGACTCGTCCCATGCACCATTGCATATTGCCTCATTACGTCGAAACGAGCCGGAGGCATCCCATCAATGACACCGGCTGCGTCGAGCATCATAAGGTCGTATTCGACGTTGTAACCGACAACCAGTTTATCGCCGAGAATGTGCGAACGAATTTCATCCGCGATCTGCTTGATTTTAGGCGCGTCTTTAATATCTTGAGGCGATATGCCGTGAATGGCTTCAGCTTCTTTCCAGCTGCGCTTTCTCGTCGGTTTGACAAGGCTGTAAAAGAGCTCGTTGCCGTGTCCATCGCAAATGCCAATAGAGACAATCTCATCTCCACCGTATGGGTCAAGACCAGTTGTCTCGGTATCGAATACCACGACGTCATCGAGTGAAAACCCTGTTAGCGCATAGCTCAGATCAACTTCACTTTGCATCTTAGAACCTCCACTCGAACGGGAGCGTGTACCAAACGACGCGGCCTATCACGGTCACCGTCTCCGTATCCGGTTCGCCGTAGTCGTATACGGTCGGCTTGTAGGTCGGGTCTGTTGAGTCTGGCACGAGCTCGAAACCGTTTGACAGGGTGCGGACGCGCTTGACGGTCGCATCGAACCCGTTGACGCAGACGGCGTAGGGCTGCATGTCGGCATCGACCGTATCGCATGGGTCCACGAGCACGTAGCACCCGTTCGGTATCACGCGGTTCATGGACTCGCCCTTTACCTTTAGCAGGAAGGCGTCGGGGTACTTCTCGTGTACCTCGGTCGGGATCGGGTGAGTGTCATCAACCTCGATCATCTCTATTGGAATACCGGCTGCGATTGAGCCGTAAAGAGGTATGTCGACAAAATCGGGCGTGAAATTATCTTTTTCAATAAGGCGGTTGTTCAGAAGCCACACAGGGTCTAGGCCGAGCTCGGCGACGATTGGCATGACTGTTGCCACCGATGCGCCTGACAGGCCCTTCTTAAGAGCTGTATAGAGGGTCTGCGGGGAGACGCCGATTACCTTGGCGAACTTTGGAATGCTTCCATATCGACAATCGATGATCTCTTTGATTTCGTCTTCGATGCGTTTCATGTGATACCTCGCAATTACGAAACAAGATACGTTGGTTGTCACTTATTGAATATCATAACTAATTTCCGCAATGCTATTGCAAAATTATGGAATCCCGTATATATTACAGAACGTACGGAATCCCATAAGGAGGTGTTTATGGCATTACAGAATCTAAAGGCAGAGATGCGACGCAAGGGAATCACCCAAGCGCAGGTCGCCAAGAGCCTGGGCATGTCTGAGAACAATTTCTGCCTCAAGTGCAATGAGCGAATCCCCATGACGGTCGATGAGGCAAAAGCGATTCGAGAGCGTTTTATGCCCGAATTTCGTCTCGACTACTTGCTTGCATCAGATAGTGACGCCACATCGCAACGCGGGTCGAAGCTCAATCTCGCTGACAAAGCAGTGATGGACGCCATCAGTCAGATTCGATTGGCATAAGCGAACGGTCGCCGCCATCCGTTAAGGCGGCATTCGGAAAGGAGGCGCACTACATGGACGAGCGCGAGTCGGTGGAAGCTCAATTCGAAGCCCCGTATTTCGAGCAATCCGAGCATGGCTCACCCAAATATGAACTTCGCGGTTTCATCTGGGGGGTCGTTGGAGGGGCAATTGCGTTCCTGATTATGAGGGCGGTTGCGGGCTAGCGCTGAAGCAGGAACGTGAGGAGCCAGACGACGAATCCGCCGCCCATTCCGCAAAGGACTTGCAGGAATCTGTCGATCGCTTTGTCCGCCTTCTCCTCTCGATCCATCTGGAAGTAGTTCCTGCCCTTCAGGGTCGCCCGGTAAGCGTTGAAGTTGTCGTGATAACAGAGTTTCCCACTGTCCGCATAGGCCTTGTAAACGTATCCGGCGTTAATCAGCGCTTGCAGGCAGTCCGTCATGACACGGTCTTCAACGATCGTTCGATTCACTCCGCAGTTTGCGCTCGTTGTCATGACAAGCCTCAGCGCCTTCCGCGCTTCAGGGAACAGGTTTTCCTTCATCTGACCCTCCGCATTCATCCACCCACGATTCTACCGCGCTGAAAAGCGCAACTGAGCGCTCCGCACGGACACGGCTGGTTGCCTGATTCGTTTAGTAAACCTCTACGGCCCTTGCACGCTGAACGGCAGCCGTGCCCGCGCGGGGTCGCTCGCAAACCCGCCCCTCCACCACGGCCATCCCGCCGTTACCACATGTCTCCAGACGAGATTCGGGATGGCCTCGACGGTGGGGCGGAAGGAACCTTGAGAAGAGAATACGCCCCGACCCCTTGCAAGGACCGAGCGCTTCACGCGATGACATCCTCGATTGGGCGAGTGGGGCGGGTGGGCCGCCAGCCGAACCGAAGTGGCGGCAGATGTAAGACAACAACCGTTGAAAGGAGATACATGATCCGAATCATCATCGGCGCGGGCCTCGGCCTCATGGGCGGCATCGCGGCCGTCGTTTTGCGCGAGCGCAACAAGCGCGAGGAGGAGGCGTACGAGCGCGAGCTGGACAGGTACGAGAATGGCAAGTGCTACCGCAAGCCCGATAAGCCAGCCCTGATAAGCCCGAAGGTCGGAATCGTGCCCGTCGTCATCGGCGGCATCGTCATCGCCCTCGGCAGCTTCTACGCGCAGGACATCGGCGAGGCCGTCGTGCTCCGCAACTTCGGCGGCTCCATCGCCGGGCACACGTCCGAGGCGGGACTCCACCTCAAGGCACCTTGGCAGGACGCGATCGGCTGGGACATCCGCAACCGCCAGATCAACTTCTTCAAGGACTCCAAGTACGCCTACGACGGCGGCTCCTACGAGGGGTCCGAGGTCTCGATCAACGACGCCTCCGGCACCAAGGCCAACATCGACATCCAGGTCATCTACAGCCTCGACGCCGACAAGGTGGAGGACCTTTACGCGGAGTACGGCACGCAGGAGGCGTTCGTCACGAACTACGTCTCCAACGACCTGCGAGCCACGGCCCGCGAGGTTGCTGGCAAGTACGACACGCTGACCCTGCTCACCGACCGCGCCAAGTTCACCGACGCGGTGCAGGCCGCTCTCGCCGAGCAGTGGAAGGGCAAGGGCGTCATCGTCGAGCAGGTGCAGGTGCAGGACATCCGCTACGCGAAGTCCATCACGAGCGCCTACGCCGACGCCCAGAGCGCCGAGGTGGCCAAGCAGAAGGCGCTGAACGCGCAGGAGACCGCGAAGGTCGAGGCCGAGACGAAGAAGATCGAGGCCCAGGGCGAGGCCGACGCCAACGCCATCATGACCCAATCTCTCACGCCCGAGGTGCTCGAGCAGCGCTACATCGACGCGCTCAAGAGCATCGGCAAGAACGGCAATCTCGTCGTTGTGCCCGAGGGTTCGCAGCCAATCGTCGGCAAATAGGCAAAGAAGAGCCCTCATGAGCGCGGCAACGCTCACAAGGGCAAATGACCAACCCAAAAAACAAACAAAAAAGGAGGTCGTCTTGATTGTACGACATGAAACCGGCCGTGTCGGTCGCGGCGCCGCTGTCGGCGGCAATTGTGAACGAACTTCGCAGGCTCGCGGAGGACGAATCGTGGATGAGGGAGTTCAGGGCGTGGCAATCGTCGCGCCCAGACGCGCGATGACGCTCGGGGAGCAGGTCGCACTCGCCGCGATCACGGCGGGCCCCATCCTGCTGTGCGAGATCGCGATGATCATGGGGTGGTGTTAGATGAAACTCACGGAAATGCAGGAACTCGCGCTGTGGAAGGCCATCGCCGACGCGGCGAACGAGCGGATAACGACGCGGCCCAAGGGCGGCTCGAACCTCCGCACCGAGATCGACGAGAGCATGGTCGCGCTGTACGAGACCACGGGCGCCGACCGCGTGAAGCTCAAGTTGCATGAGCAGGAGGTCGGAACGCTGTCGCTGACCTTCACCAAGCCGAAGCGGGGCGTGGAGATGCGCGTGACCGACCAGCGCCGCCTGGTCGAATGGCTGCGCACGACGGACGAGGGTGCGGACGTGCTCTCCACCATCATATGCGGCGCGAGCTGCCAGAAGGCGATTATCGACGCCGCGATGGATTACGGCTTCCTCCCGGACGGCTGCGCCATGGTGGAGGTCGACGAGCCGAAGCACTACAAGGGCACGATGCTCAAGGTGGACGGCATGAAGGTGGCCCGCGCGATGGCGGGGGAGCTTCCCTCGGCGGTCGCGGGGCTGCTCGGCGGGGAGGTGGAGTAGATGGGCGTCGCAATCCTGGTCCTCGGCAAATCCGGCTCCGGCAAGTCCACGAGCCTCCGCAACTTCAAACCGGGAGAGATCGGCATCATGAACGTGCTGGGCAAGCCCCTGCCGTTCAAGGGCGGGGCGAAGTTCCCCCAGGCCGTCCGCCCGAGCTACGGCGCGATCATCGGTGCGCTCCGCAAGAACAGCCTGCGCGCCTACGCCGTCGATGACTCCACCTACCTCATGCAGAACGAGAACTTCGCCCGCGTCCGCGAGAGCGGCTACGGGAAGTTCTCGGAGATGGCGCTGCACTTCCAAGAGCTGATTAACGCGGCGCTCGCGACCGATGAGGACACAATCGTCTACTTCCTCCACCACGTCGAGGAGGGCGCGGACGGCACCGAGAAGGTCAAGACCATCGGCAAGATGCTCGATGAGAAGTACTGCATCGAGGGCGCGTGCCCCGTGGTCATCGACTGCATCGTGCAGGACGGCGAGCACATGTTCGTCACCAAGAACGACGGAACCAACCTGGCGAAGGCCCCGATGGGGTCGCTGCCGGACAAGATGGGAAACGACCTCAAGGAGGTCGACACCATGCTTCGCGATTACTGGGGCATGAGCCCCTTGGACAACGACGTTAAGGAGAACGCCAATGAAGCCCATTAACCTGAACAACATCGAGGAGAAGAACGTCGGCGGCGGCGATTTCCCGCAGCTCAAGCCCGGCGCGTACGCCTGCAAGGTCACCGAGGTCATCGACAACGCTGACCGCGAGTACCTGGACGTGCTGCTCGACATCTGCGTCGGCGAGTTCGAGGGTTATTTCTCCGACAAGTTCTACGCCGACAAGCCGTGGAGCCACCACGTCATCCTGAGCTACAAGGACGCGAACCTCGGCTACCTCAAGCGCAACCTCCGCATGTTCACGGAGTCCAACACCGGCTTCGACGCCGAGGCCGCGATCATGGGCGGCCAGGACCAGATGCTCGTCGGCAAGGTCGTGGGCTGCACCTTCCGCGAGGAGGAGTACTACGACAAGAAGTCGGGCGAGTTCAAGCTCGGCAACCCGCGCCCCGACCGCCTCATCTCCACGGCCGAGGTGGAGGGGGCGGAGACGCCCAAGCCGCGCATGCTCAAGGACGATGAGAAGCGCAAGGCCATGGAGCGAGCGGGCGAGTCAGGCCGCACCATCGACGCCTATGAGGACAACGGCTGGCGCAAGCCGACCGCTGCCGCGCCCGTGGGCGACGTGTACACCGGCGACGTGCCGTTCATGTAATGGCGGCGCCGCTGAGAATCGACACGCGGCAGCAGCTCGGCAAGCACAACGCGAAGAACCGATGGTTCGCGGAGCACGGCGTGGAGACGGTCGCTGTCAAGCTCGACGCGGGCGATTACGCCTACGCGCCGAGCAACATCCTGATTGACACCAAGAAGGACGTTGACGAGCTGTCGATGGATTGCGGCAAGGACCACGCCCGCTTCGTGCGGGAACTCGACAGGGCGGCGGCTTCTGGCTGCCGCCTCGTCGTTCTCATCGAGCAGCACCCAGAGTTCAACGACCGCGAGAGCCTGCGCCGTTGGTCGGGTTACGTCTGCCGCAAGTGCCGCAGATGCGACCCGAACAAGGGGGACAGGTGCAGGACGCGCAAGTACACGCCGATGCACGGCGCGAGGCTCGCGAAGATTCTCGACAAGCTCGAGGAGAACCACGGCGCGAAGTTCGTGTTCTGCTCCAAATCCAAATCCGCGCAGATCATCTGCGACATGATGGGAATCCCATATGACTGATTATTCATCGCCGCTGGCCGAGGCGGCGCACGATTACGTGGAAAGGGGGTTGGCAATCATCCCCCTCGGCGTCGGCAAGAAGGAGCCGGTCACGAAGAGCGGCCTCAACGACTGGACGGACAACCCCGGCCAAATCGACGTGTGGTGGGGACAGGGCGAGCACGCGGGCAAGCGCGGCAACCCGTCGTACAACATCGGCATGGCGTGCGGCCAGGTGTCGGGCGGGATCATCGCCATCGACCTCGACTGCCACAGCGACGAGGCGAACGGCCTCCACTTCCTCCACGACTGGGAGGTGGAGCACGGCAAGCTCCCTGAGACGTGGACGCAGATAACGGGCAGCGGCGGCAAGCAGCTGTTCTACCGCGCGGGGCAGGACATCCGCAACTCCGCGAACGGGGAGATCGGCGTGGACGTGCGCGGAAACGGCGGCTACGTCGTGCTTCCGCCGTCCCTCCACCCTTGCGGCGATTGCTACGAGTGGTCGATTAGCCCCGATGACATGGACGTGGCCGACGCCGATGACAAGGTGTACGACTTCATCCGCGCTGTGTCAAAGACCAAGAAGCGCTCTGACGGCTGGAACTCAGAGAAGACGGGCATACCGTCCGAGATAACTGAGAACCGCAACGAGACGCTTTTCTCGCTCGGCCGCTCGTTCCTCTCGCGCGGCAGCGGCCATGACGAGGTGGCGACGCTCATTCGCTCGCTCAACGCGACCATCTGCCGCCCCCCGCTCCCCGCAGACGAGGTGGAGAAGCTCATAGGCTCCATCAACAGCAAGGAGCCGGGCAACGCCGAGCGCGACGCGAGGAACGGCGGCGTCACCGCAGCGGACATCGCGGAACTCGAATCGCGGCACGGGCCGCTCCACGGCTCGCGCGGCGGCCTGAACTCCAACGTCCTCGCCCGCATGGTCATGGACCGCAACATGGCGCGCATCATCGACGGCGCGCCCGCCGTCTGGACTGGCGAGCACTGGGAGTTCGGCTCGCATGCCATCGGCAAGTGCTGCCTCGAGATCGCGGACAACGCCAAGAAGGCGGACAAGTCCGAGGTCATGAGCTACATCATGGACAAGGCCCCGCACGTCTCGGCGGACAACAGCTTCGACGGGCGCCATTACGTCCAGTTCAAGAACTGCACGTTCGACGTGATGGATTGGCGCGAGGTCGAGCCTAAGCCGAGCATGTACATCACGAACAAGTTGCCGGTGGAGCTCGACTTCACCATCGGCCCGAACGAGGCCGACGCCTTCCTCGGCAGCATCGCGGACGGGGACGCCGACGTGGTGGCCGCGCTCAAGGAGGTCATGGGCGCCTGCATGTGCTCCAAGCGCGTCCTCAGCCAATCGCCGATGCTCATAGGCAGGGCGGGCGGCGCGAGCGGCAAGGCGAGCAACGGCAAGTCGACGTACCTCAACTGGCTGCGCCAAATCCTCGGGACGGAGAACGTGTCATCGCTCGACATCGCGACGCTGGGCCAGCGCTTCCAGGCGGGGCGCGTGGTCGGCAAGCTCGCGAACCTCGGCGACGACATCCAGGACGGGTTCCTCAAGGGCGACGAGCTGTCGATGTTCAAGAAGCTCGTGACGGGCGACGCGATCTACACCGACGTGAAGAACGGCGACGGCTACGAGTTCAGGCCCACGGCCTCGATGGTCTTCTCCATGAACGCGGTGCCGCGCCTGTCGGACACGACGGACGGCATCTTCCGCCGATTGGCCTTCATCCCGTTCCGCAATCGATTCGCGCCCGGGCTCCCGGGATACGACCCGAACATGGCGGCGAAGCTCGCGAAACCCGAGGTGCTCAAGCGCGGCGCGGCGCTCGGGTTGCTCTCGCTTGGCGAGCTGATAGAGCGCGGCGGCCTCACGCCCATCCCCGACATGGTGGCGGAGGTGGAGGAGGTCAGGCAGGCCAACGACAGCGTCCTCCGCTGGATGTTCGATTGCGAGCTTTATCCAAACGACTTCGATGGCCGGGTGATCGGAGACGTGTTCGACGATTACATCAGATGGTGCGACGAGTCGAACGAGCGCAGCCCGTTCAGCCGCAGGGCGTGGACGAGCAGGGTCATCGAGGCTGCCACGCAAGACACGCATGGTCACGCTGTGACGCTCGAAAGCGTGTCGAAGCGCCCCGGGAACGGCTCGAAAACCGTCCGAATGTTCAAAATGAGCTTCGTCTGAGGCTCGAATGTCACGCAAGAACAGCGTTTGTCACGCAACGCAAAATGGAAGCGTGACGGGCGTATCGCCTGATAAACGGCTATTTGTCACGCTGTCACGCTTGATTAGGCTCCAATACCTAAATTCTAAAAGATATAGAGGTAAAGAATACGCGCGCGCGAGCAACGTGACAGCGTGACGCAACCGAAATAGACAACCGAATCGAAGGAGGCCCCATGTACGAGGACCCCACGGGCTACCGCAACACCAGCGGCGCGCCCGACCCCACCGCGTACCGAGCGGTGGCCCGCACCCAGGACGAGGAGGCGGCGATGGACCGCATGCTCGGGCTGCGGCGCATCTTCTACGCGCTCGCCAAGCACGACGGCGTGTGGGTGAACGTGGAGATGCAGGACAAGCGGACGGGCGTGAAGCTCGGCTGAGAATCGTGGAGGGTCGGAGGGCCGTGCGGGCCTACTTGCCAGGGCGGTGCGCCCAAAAGGCCTGTAGCGCCGTCTCGACCCCTTAAAACAGCAAATACAACCGAATCAGAAAGGAGCGGCTGGCATGCGCTTCGGAGATTACGAGATCATGCGCTCGAACCAATGGTGTTATCAGCTCTACAGGGTCATGCCGGAGGGTTTCGACAACTCGAGGAGCAAGTACCGCGAATCGGAGGACGGAAGGGCGCTCAAACCGCTCGACTGCTACCCGAACGACCTGACGGCGGCCATTCGCCGCGTCATCGGCTTCTCGGAGGCCGACGCGGTGGAGTGCGGCGATGCGCGAGGCGTCCTCGCGCGCCTCAACGAGATTCACGCCGAGTTGGACGCGCTCGCGGACCGATTTAAGGGGGCGGAGCTGTGATGGACCTCAAGGACCGGATCGTCTTCCTCATCGCGGCGGCGGTCACCGCGATCCTCTTCATCGGCGGTGCGCTGCTCGTCCTGCTCTTCGGCTTCCGAGTGCTCGGGGGCCTCTGATGGGCGCGCCGCAGATAATCGCCGAGAGCCTGGAAGAGCTGATGAACGACCTGAACGAGCACAGGCGCGCCATCGACCTTGTCGAGCGCGAGCGAATCGAGGACAACCGCCGCCAATTGAAGGTGGAGTGCCACAAGGCGTTCGAGCGCGGCCGCAAGGTCGGGTACGCCAGCGGGGTCGAGGCGGGCCGCAGGCTGACGCAGGACGAGCGCGACGCGATCTACGCGGAGGGCTTCGACGAGGGCGCGGCGCTCGCGTCGAAGAAGTGAGCGGGTGGGCCGATGCCTCATAGGGCGAGAAGGTGCGCGGTCTGCGGGCAGCTCTATCACGGCGCGCCGTGGAGTCGGCTGTGCGGCGGGTGCCGCGCGGAGAGGAGGAAGATGGGCGATTTCAACCTACCAGACAACTGCACGGGCGAGATGGTGGACGCCGCCCACGGCGAGCCTGACCGCGACCGTGTGTGCATGTGGTGCCGCCACTGCATCGAGGAATGCTGCGACATGGGCCTGTGCGACCTGAAGCTCATGAGCGAACCGGAGTACTACGGCTCGTGGCAGGAGGCCGTGGACTACATGGAGTGCGCACGCGTCGATATGCAGATAGACACATGCGCGAGATGGGAGAGATTGTAAATGGCCGTCAGGAACACCCTGCTCGACCTGAGCGATACGCTCTTCGAGCAGCTGGAGAGGATAAACGATGCGAGCGCGGAGGAGCTGGAGGACGAGATAAGGCGGAGCAAGGCCATGTGCGGTATCGCGGGGACCATCATCAGCAACGCGAACACAGTGGTTGACGCGATGAAATTCCGCGATTCTGCGATGGACGCCAGCACGCACCTGCCGCGCATGCTCACGGGCGGCGAGTGACTTGAAGGGCAGGCGAAACCCCGAGACGGTGCCGTACAGGTGGAGCAACCTGCCGACGCAGCGCGAGTGGATGCTTGCGCACGCGGGCGGGCGCCCAATCGCGGAGGTCTGCGAGGACTTCGAGCGCGAGTTCGGAACGCCGATAAGCAGGACGCAGGTGAGCCTTTTCAGGGCCGAGTACGGGATGCAGCGGAGGCGCGGCAACCGCACCGCCCACAACTGGCACTCGGTCCCCGTCGGGTCCGAGGTCGAGATGAAGGGCTACATAAAGGTCAAGGTGCGCGACCTGCCCGACTGCCCGCAATCCAAGAACAACTGGATGATGAAGCAGCGCTGGGTCTGGGAGCAGGCGCACGGCGAGCCGGTGCCGCCCGACCACGTCGTGATGTTCGCCGACGGGGACAAGCGCAACTTCGACCCCGCGAACCTCGTGGCCGTTCCGCGCTCGTGCGTCGGGCAGCTCAACTCGGGCAGTTGCGAATGGCACGACGCAGAGACGCTCATGGCGGCCGTGGCCGTCGTGAAGCTCAAGATGGGCATCACCGACGCGCTCAACCGCCCGCGCAGGTGCGCCGTCTGCGGGCGCGAGTTCACGCCCGATTACGCGCCGTCCTCGGGCAGGTACACGCAGAGGACGTGCCGCGACTGCCTGGACAGCGGGCTTCGTGCGCCCAAGTACTACAGGAACGAGCGGACGGTGACGTGCCCCGTGTGCGGGGCGGTCTTCAAGACGCGCCACCCGCGCAAGATCTACTGCTCGAAGGAATGCCAGTCGGCGGAGATGCGCCGCAGGCAGAAGGAGAGGAACAAATGAACGAAACAGCCAAGAAGCTGCGCGACATAACGCAAAACGCGGGGGTGACCCCTGGTTCTGGCAAGCCCTACAGCGTCATCGCCACCATAAAGAGCGCGTTCGGTTTCGACTCCATATTGGCCGCCGGGGTGCTCTTGCAGTTCATGGCCGCAATCGCCGACGAGCTGGACGAGCTCCAAGCCAGGGCGGCGGGGTCGAACAACCTGCGCCAGAGGCTGGAATCCGCCGAGAAAAAGGCCGAGCGCCGCAAGAAGCAGGTGGAGCACACCGAGGATGCGATCCGCGAGAGGAACGCGCGCCTGAAGATGCGCGCCGAGCTCCTCGAGCAGGCCGTGAATGAGAACCGCGAGCTGCGCAAGCAGGTCCCCACAGAGTGCGAGCGCCAGATTCTCGCCATGTGGCCGCGCTTCGAGGACGGCGAGCCGGTGATGGTCGGCGACAAGTACGAGGACAACGAGGGCCATGAGTGTTTCGCATCTGGGGTGCATCTCGACATCGACGGCCCCAGCCTCGTTGACTCTGAGGGCTTCCACGACCTGTACCGAAAGGGCAAGCGCGTCAAGCGCCCCGCGCCCAAGGTCCTGGATGCCGACGGGGTGGAGATCAAGGTGGGCGATACGGTGTACGAGGTTGGTACCGGTCGTGAGTTCAACGTTGAAAGACTTCCGAACCCGCATGCGTGCCAAGGCGTCATGCTCCGACATCCAAACGGCGGGTCAACATCGCTTGATGCGCTTCGGCTCACCCACACCCGCCCGGACAGTTGGGAGCGGCTTGAGATGGACGCCGAGCTCAACGACGAGACCGGCATCGTCGGCGGAAACCTCGACATCGTGCGCCGCGCCAAGGCGCTTGCCGGAGTGGAGGTGGACTAGATGGGAACCAACTTCTACCTGCGGCGGGTCAAGCCGCGCGAGGTCTACGACGAGTACCACATCGCCAAGCGCTCCGCAGGGTGGCGCATCCACTTCCAGAACAGCGACTGGTACCACCCGAGCGAGCCGAACAGCCTCACTGAGCCGGGCAGGTACGCCACGTGGCAGCTCAAATGGCCCGACGAGGGCGAGGAGCCGCCGCACTACAAGAGCGTGGCGGACATCCGCGCGTTGCTCGAATCAGGCGAGTTCCAGCTCGCGGACGAGTATGGAGAGACGTGGGAGCCTGGCTCGGAGAGCCTCGCCGAGTTCGAGGAGCTGACCCGCTGGATGGGCGGGCGCGACTGCGACGGCAAGGAGTGCTCCACCTACCCTGACGGCGAGCCGCCGTGGGAGGGCGCGATTAGGCGCGGGGACTACCGCGACCCCGAGGGGTTCCTGTTCACAGACGTCGAGTTCAGTTAGGAGGGACTATGACCGACAACGTGTCCCACCCCGCCCATTACACGGGCGGCGGCATCGAGGCCAAGGACGCACTCAAGGCAGCCATGTTCGGCAGTGAGCTGTCCCCGATGGCCTCCTACTGGTGGGACTGCGCCTTCAAATACCTATGGCGATGGACGAGCAAGAACGGAATCGAGGACCTGCGCAAGTGCAGGCAGTGCATCGAATTTCTGATAGAGGAGATGGAGGGCTGAAAATGAACAAAAACGATAAACAGATCGCCGTGTCGTGTACGGTTCTCATCGTGCTGACCGTGCTGGGCTTCCTATCAGTGGCCGCGCTCACCTGGGTCATCGCCCAATGCGTCGGGTTCGACTGGAGCTGGAAGATCGCTTTGGCGGCGTGGGCTGTGATATTCCTGCTCAGGATGGTTTTCGGGGGCCGCAAATGACCCACGTGAAACTGACCAGCGTCCGAACGTTCCCGCACGTCGCGCCGACCAAGGCCCAGGCGCTCAAGGTGCTCGAGGAGGCGAGCGAGACGGTCGAAGCGTTCAAGAAATGGCTCCTCGCCGACGGTTTCCAAAAGTGCAACGCCGAGCAGGTACCAGCCGACTGGGCCGACGCCGAGTTCAACGACCTCATGGACGAGATCGCCGACACCATCCAGGCGTCATGCAACCTCGCCGCCGCGCTTGGCGTGGAGGACCTCACGCCGTATCTCGCGCGATGCGAGGAGAGGAATCGTAGGAGGGGGCGCTATGACGAGTAAGCGCTGCGCCGACTGCATCCACCTCGCGCCGTGGCCCGAGCGCGTCATGTTCATCCGCGATTACGTCAAGGCCGTCCCCGAGGGCTACCCGCTGTGGGCCTGCATGCGATGCCCGACCAAGGCGCTGGCGGTCGCGCCCGATGACGGCACGGCATGCACGCACTTCGAGCGCGGAAATAGAAACGAACACTACAAGGAGGTATGACGATGGAGCACATCGTTCAATTCGGAATCAACCTCGACGACGCATCCATCGCCGAGGCGGTCAAGCGCGACGCCTACAAGGAGGTCATCAAGCAGCTGACCGACGAGGCGCGCAAGGACCTGCCGAAGAGGTGCGAGTACAGCGGCTACGGAAAGAAGGAGGTCGATTGGCGCGGCATCATCGGCGAGGAGGTCGAAAATAGGGTCGGCGCAATCATCGACGAGAATGCCGACGAGATCGTTGATATGGCCGTCAAGCGCGTCTACGACTCCATCATTCGCCGCAAGCCCTTCCGCGAGGCGTGCAAGAAGATGGACATCATCTTCGACGGGCTTGGCGGTGATGACGATGGCCGAGCTTAAGCCCTGCCCGTTCTGCGGGCGCTCTCGAAACCTCTCCATTGAGGATGCCGGGGGCATCGACCGCTACGTCAACGGCGAGCCGGACGGCTCCATCCCGACGTGGCACGTGTATTGCGGGCAGTGCGGCGCCACGGGGCCGGAAGTCCTGCTGAAGCGGGAGAACGCCGTCTCCTCGTGGAACCGAAGGGACGGTGAGTGCGATGAGTGACCTTTCGGTGTGGAGCGCGGCGAGGGCGTACAAGGCCGACTGCTGCATATACCGCGAGAAGGCGTTCGATGAGATCAACCGCGCAAGCCTCCTGCTCGGGCGCGGGGACTACTGCGAGGCGGCGGACGCCCTGTACATGGCAATCACGGATGTGCACAAGGCGTTCTTGATGGGAAAGGTCGGGCTGACGTACGAGAAGTGCGCCTGGTGGCGTAAAGAGGATGGTGAGCGCGATGCCGACTGACAAAGAGCGCCGCGAGGTCGCGGAGAATCTGCGAAACCTGACCATCGGCCGCTCCATCCAGTACAAGGAGCAGTTCTTCGACGAGCTTGCCGAGGTGGTGGTCGGCTTCGAGGACTACCACGACTTCTACGTTGTCCTCGAAAAGTTCGCCGACCTTATCGATCCGACCGACGAGACGTGCGAGCTTGAGCTGACGTGGGGCGGCCAAACCAACGCGCACGTGAGGACCTACGAGTGCTCCCGCTGCGGCAAGTCCTGCGACAGCGTGTGGGGCGAGGACTACGAGTTCTGCCCGTACTGCGGAAGGAGGGTCGAGAATGCCGACGAATGACGAGCGCCGCGAGGTGGCGGCGAGGCTGCGGGAGCTACCCGACATTCCCAGTGAAATGGGCACATGGGAAGGAGGCTTGATGTTCATCGAACCCAGCAGGGCCGACGAGGCCGACTACTCGCAGATTCACAAAGTCTTGTTCGGTTGCTTACCGGCAGACCTCATGCACCCCTGCGAGTACGAGGAGCTGCACGCCCGCCTCGCCGACCTCATAGAGCCGGAGGAGCGGACGTGCCACAACATATCCACCGTTCCCTGTAAATTCACCTGCTCCGAATGTCATCAGAGCTGGCGCGAGGCTAAAGGCAACGGAGCGTTCGCATACTGCCCCTGTTGCGGGGCGATGGTGATGGACCAATGACAGTCATGTTCAAAGAACAGATGGTCGTCAAGTCGGTGTCTCTCTTACCCGAAGACAAGTACATCGTGTATGTAACGGCAGACGGCAACCACGTGAGGGCCTGTTTTCCGTGGGCCGTCTTCGAAGGCCTGGAGGTCGGGGACACCCTGTCCGTGACGGTGGAGAAAGGCGACGGCGATGCTTAACGAGCAGGTGATCGCCGGCAACCGCGTGGCAAACGAGATCGAAGACGCTCTCAGATGATTCACGCCCGTGGTGCTTACGTGCCACGGGCTTTTCTCATATGTGAGAATTGAAGCGTTTCACTTACCAGGCGTATAATAAAAGACCTGCTAGAAGCATGTAAAGGAGGAACATGACAGCACGGGAGTACTTCGAGAACGCGCGGGCCGCGCAGCGCCGAATCGATGGGTGCCTAGTCCGCGTGGAGGCCATGCGGTCGCGCGATGGCGTCCGCGCCCAGCGCTACGACGCGATCGGCAAGTCCTACGGCGGGGACCACGACGTGATGCGCATGACGGACGCCCGCATAGATGCCGAGGCGCGAATCGCATCCGAGATCGCCGAGCTCCGCGCGATCGTGGAGGACGCCCGCGCCGTGTGCTCCGGCATACGCGCGGCGAATCCTACGAACGTCTACTGGGGCGATGTGCTCGAGCTCCGCTACTGCGACGGCATGCAATGGCATATGCTCGCCGACTCCCTGTGCCTGTCCGAATCCTACGCCAAGACATGCGCCTCCGCCGCGCTCGATTGGGTGGACCTCGTGGGAGTCGCGGCCGCACGGGAGGGTGTCGGCCAGGCCGCCCTGTTCTAAAGTACGTTTAAGTACGAACGCGTGCGATGACCTGCGCAATCGCTCCATTTGATACCACAGTTCACGCGCAATCCGCGATATAAATAACGTGGCGGCGAAGCGCGGGTGCGCAAAGCTCTTTCCTCCTTTCTCGTGCAACGCATGGACACCTCCAGACTCCTTCCCGCGCCGCCGCCCATTCCACAATCACAATCGAAGCGGGGTGACCGCGTGCCGTCGAGCAACCCTCGTTACGCGAACTACTCCGCGCGCTCGGCGCTCCGCAAGCGCATGGCGTCGCAGCCCCAGCGCTGCTGGATGTGCGGCCTGCCCATCTCGCCGACCTACCCCGCGCGCCATCCGTACGCGCTGGAGCTGGACGAGATCACGCCCATCTCGAAGGGCGGCAGCGCAATCGACCCGGCCAACGTCCGCGCAGCCCACCGCTGCTGCAACCAATGGCGTGGGGACAAGCCCGTCTGCCGCGTGCAGTCCATAGCGAACGCCGCGCGCTCCGCGTTCGGGGCGTGGAGGTCGCCCGCCGAGTTCGTGCTGTTCGCGCGCTCCTCGGCGAAGGGGGCGATGAAGGCGAATCAAGGCGCGATCAAAGCGCAGGTCAGCTGCTCGCGCAGGTGGTAGGGGGTAGCCCCCTCCCCGTGGGCATGGCCTGACCCCCGGGGGCATAGCAGCTCCACACCTAGACATCAAAATCCACAATAAGGAGGCGGCGGATGCCCAAGAACAAACCGCTCTCTGACTCCACCACCACCATCGAGCGGGCGTGGAGGGACGGCGACGAGCTATCCGTGACGCGTGAGGTGGTCCGCAAGTACGCCCGCGTGCTCGACATGACGGACAGCGGACGCGACATCAAGCCGCTTGCTTCCGGCATGTTCGAGGCCATCGACCGCCTGAAGGCGCTCGAGGACGCGGAGGCCGCGAAGACGGGCGCGACGCCGCTCGACCAGATTCTGAACGGCGGCGCCGATGGCTAGGCGCGGCTGCCAGACGCCGACCTACTCGTGGTGCGACAGCTACGACCGCACCGAGGGCAGGCAGGCGGTGGAGCTCTCGCGCGTCTACGGCATGCCGCCGCACCCGTGGCAGGCGTCGATCTTGAACGACTGGCTCGCGCTGGATGATGACGGGCGGCTGCTCAACTCGCTGTGCGTGCTCGAGGTGCCGCGCCAGAACGGCAAGACCGGAGTGTGCGACCCGCGCGAGACGTGGGGGCTGATCAAGCGCGGCGAGTGGATTCTGCACACGGCGCAGGAATACCAGACGGCGAAGAAGGCGTTCGACCGATTGCGCGCCAAGTTCGGCGACTGCAAGAACGACCCGCGCGCGAGGTTCCCCGAGCTTAACCGGCTGATTGACAAATATACGACGAGCGCGAACCAGATGGTCCTCGACCTCACGAACGGTGCGCACATCGAGTTCCGCACGCGCGGCAGCTCGACCCAGATGGGGCGCGGCGGAACGTTCGACCTCGTTGTGATAGACGAGGCGCAGGACTACACCGACGAGCAGGACGCCGCGCTGTCACCGCTCAACTCCGCCGCGCCGCACGGCTCGCCGCAGACGATTCTCATGGGCACCGTGCCAGACCCAAAGCGCGTCAACGCGGGCGAGGTCTTCACGCGCCTGCGGAGGATGATCCACGAATCGCCCGAGCGCGGCTTCTGCATGCACGAATGGGGCGTTCCTGAACTCCCGGAGGACGTGAGCGACCGGGACCTATGGTTCGCGACGAACCCGTCGCTCGGGTACCAGCTGCTCGAAAGCGCCCTGCTCAAAGACTCCAAGTCCATGACGCGCGAGAAGTTCGCGATGGAGCATTTGGGTTGGTACCCAGAGACCGTGGGCAAGGCCGAGAAGCCCATCAGCGCCGCCGCGTGGGCGAAGGCCGCGACCGCGGCCCCGCCGCAGGACGGCGTTAAGGTGTTCGCCGTCAAGTTCTCGCCGGACGGCGCGACCGGGTGCCTGTCCGTGGCGGTCCGCCCGGACACCGGACCCGGCTACGTGGAGGTCATACGCCACTTCGCGATGGGCGATGGCATCACGTGGCTCGTGCGCTGGCTGTCCGAGCGTCAGGACGACGTCGCGCTCATCGTCATCGACGGCCAGGGCAACGCCCAGAACCTCCACGACCGCCTGATGGACGAGGGCGGCGTGCCGTCAAGCGAGATACTGCGGCCCAAGACCTCCGACGCCATCGCGGCGTTCTCGCGCATCGCGAACGACGTGAAAGAGGGGGCGGTGGAGCACTTCGGGCAAGACGCGCTGAACGACTCCGCGACCCAATGCACCAAGCGCCGAATTGGCACGGGCGGAGGCTGGGGCTTCGAATCCACCGACACCGCCGACGCCTGCCTCATCGAGTCCGCCGCGCTCGCGTATTGGGGCGCGATGACAACGACCAGAGATCAGCGAAGGGAGCTTCTGCTGGGATGGTAGAGCTTAACAACATCGTTAACGCGGCGGGTCTCGACTCCGAGGTCAAGACCGCGCTGGAGCAGCTGGTGGAGGTGCGCTCCAAGCACGCGGAGAAGAACCGCCTGCTCGGGCAGTACTACGAGGCGAAGCAGCCCACGCCCTCCATCGGCATCAACAACATCCCCGAGACCGTGGACGTGCCCGCCCGATGCGACTGGGCCGCGAAGGCGGTCACGAGCGTCTCCGAGCGCGTCCGCATGAGCGGCTTCACGTTCGCCGGGGATTACAAGGACGCGGCGCTCGAGCAAATCGAGCGCGCGAGCGGGCTGAGCGCTGGGTTCAACCGCCACGTGGCGTCCGAGCTGATACACGGCTGCATGTTCGCGACCGTGCAGCGCACCGGCAATTCCGCAGCGGTCCGCACGCACACGGCCGAGACCGCCGCCGCCATCTGGGACGTGGCCGCGCAGCGCATCGCGGCGGGCTTCGTCATCGCGGATTCGCGCCGCACGAAGTGGAGCCCGTCCACGCCCGTGCCGGTGCAAGTCAACCTCCACCTTCCGCTCCGCGTCGTGGTGCTCAGACAATACGCGCCCGGCAAGTGGAGCGCGGAGAGCAACGACACGCCGCTCGACCGCCCGATGATGGAGGCGTTCTGCTTCCGCCCGACGGGGCTCAAGCCCTTCGGCCAGTCGCGGATCACGCCGACCGTCCGTTACCTCGTGGACGAGGTGCAGCGCACGCTGCGTTACATGGCGGTGAGCGGCGCGCTTTACGCCACGCCGAAGGACGTGCTCATGGGCCTCACGGAGGGGCAGTTCAAGCAGATGGAGGGGGAGGGCTTCAACGTCATGGCGACGTCGCTGTTCAAGGCGACGCGCGACAAGGACGGGAACGTGCCGGACTACCGCCGGATACAGGCGGCGAGCCCACAGCCCTACATCGATTCCATCGCCACATACGCCAAGCTTTTCAGCGGAGCGACGGGCGTGCCGCTCAACTCCCTCGGCATCGTGCAGGACAACCCCGCGAGCGCCGAGGCCATCGCCGCGCAGCGCGAGGACATCTGCGTGGCCGCCGAGGACTGCATCGAGACGAACCGCGAGAGCATGCGGAACGTCGCGCTCATGGCCATGGCCGTCGCGGAGAACAAGACGATGGACCAGCTCACCGACGAGCAGCTGACCGTCATGCCCGATTTCAAGAACCCGATGCGCCCGAGCCTCGCCTCCACCGCCGACGCCTACGTCAAGATCGCTGGCGTGCTGGACGGCTTCGCGCAGACCCGCGAGTTCCTGCGCGGGCAGGGGTTCACGCCGAGCGAGGTGGAGAGCGTCGCGTCTCAGCTCAAGGCTGCCGAGAATCAACGCGCCCTGCTCGCAATCATGGGCGGTTCCAAGCCCACCTCCACCACTTCAGAGACGGTGGAGGGCTAGGCCATGGCGCAGATTCCGCGCGCCGCGCTCGACTACCTGACGAAGGAGATCAACGGCATTTCCGCCGACGCGAAGGCGAAGGTCATGCGAGTGCTCGAAAAGCTCGACTGGCGCGATGTGCCCGCGTGCCGCGATGCCGTGGTGAGCGTCGTGAACACCGCCCTGGACACGTATTCTCTCGCCGCCGCGCAGGCGGCCGCCGATTTCTTCGACGCCTCGCGAACGATCGCGGTCGGTTCGCCGCTGGGCGCGACCGCCGTGACGGGTCGCGACCCGTTCGCGACCGAGGGCGCTGTCAGGGCGTTCGTCGACAAGGCGAACGAGGGCGATTACGACGCCTTCAACCGCTTGGTGCTCTCCCGCATCGATTACGAGCTGAAGCGAAGCGCGGGCCGCACGATGGTGGAAAACGCCGCGCGCGACCCGCTGAAGCCGCGCTATGCGAGGGTGCCGAGCGGTTCCGAGACGTGCCGATTCTGTCTGATGCTCGCGAGCCGTGGGTTCGTCTACAGCTCGAAGCGCAACGCTGGCGCCGTGGACCACTACCACAACGATTGCGATTGTCGCGTGGTGTGCGATTGGACAGGCGGCGGCGTGGAGGGCTATGACCCAGACGCCATCAACGACGAATGGCGCGACCTCGAATGGGCCGACGCCGAGGCGTGGGCCGAGCGAAACGGCACGACCGCCGACGAGGAATACGCAAAGCGAATGAGGCAGCTCGGCGAATCCGCCAAACGCGCGAAGAAGCGCAAGAAGAAGTGACACACCGCCCCGTGGGAGGGCGCACGTTCAGGGCGCGAATCGTAAAGCGCCACGCGCGGTAGACACGCAACGCCGCGTCAATTCGGAGAATCGCCCGCCGCACGGTGGGCTTTTTTCATATGAAAAGGAGGGGCATGGGAGCCACATCCCAAAGCAAGCTCAAGTTCGAGGATTACGACGGCTTCGTGGAGAAGTTCAAGCCGAAGAAGACGACGGACGATTGCTACACGCCGCCCGAGATTTACGACGTGGTGGCGGATTACGTCACGGAGCGCTTCGGCATCGACCGCGCCGACATGGTGCGACCGTTCTACCCTGGCGGTGACTTCGAGAGCTTCGATTACCCAGATGGGTGCTGCGTCGTGGACAACCCGCCGTTCTCCATCCTGCAGCGCATCAAGCGTTTCTACCGCGACAACGGCATCAAGTTCTTCATCTTCGCCCCGTCGCTCACGGCGTTCAGCGGTGCGCTCACGACCGAGTTCACGCACATCATCTGCGACGCGAACATCACGTATGCCAATGGCGCGGTCGTCCGCACGGCGTTCGTCACGAACATGGGCGGCGACATCGTCGCGGAATCGTGCCCCGAGCTGGGCGACCGCATCAACACGAAGATGGACGAGATTAAGAGCCGCACGACGAAGAAGCTACCGAAATACGAGTACCCCGACGAGGTACTGACCGCTGCGAAACTCCAATGGTTCGCGGCGCATCACACGCCGTTCCAAGTGCGGCGCTCCGATTGCATCCGCATAAGCAAGCTCGAAGCACAGGGCGGCAAGGGCATTTTCGGCGGCGGGCTGCTTTTGAGCGAGCGAGCCGCAGCAGAGCGAGCCGCAGCAGAGCGAGCCGCAGCCCACAAATGGGAGCTGTCGGAGCGCGAGCGTGCGATGGTTCACGCGCTTTCCAAACCCGTTGGCTAAGGCAGCCCCCGCACGGGAGCCGCTTTTTTCATATCCAGCCGTCCAGCAGGGCGGCTTTTTTCATGCCCGCACGGGCGAAAACGACGCGCCGCACGGCGCAGGAAGGGGGCCATATGGCCGAGGACACCACCTCCACCGCCACCGAGCCGGTGGAGGGCAACGCGACCGAGCCGCAGGGCGACGGAGCGAAGACCGAGGACTGGAAGGCCAAGTACGAGGACCTGCTGAAACAGACGCGCAAGCACGAGGACCGCGCCAAGGCTAACTACGCCAAGGCAAAGGCCTACGACGAGGCCGCGAAGCACGCCGAGGAGGCCGACGGGAAGCTCGCCGAGCTGACCGAGAAGGCCGAGAAGGCCGAGGCCGAGCTGGCGGCGATGAAGGCCGAGCGCGAGCGCGAGCAGGCCGTGGCGGAGGTCGCCAAGAAGGCAAGCGTGCCAGCCGACGTGCTCAAGCTCATGCGCGGAGACACCGCCGAGGAGCTGGAGGAGGCCGCAAGCGCCCTCTCCGCCTACGTCAAGTCCCTCCACCTCTACCCGGAGGTCCCCGACGGCGGGGCACATCCCGCGCCGCCCGTCACGAAGGAATCCATCAGCGCCATCAAGGACCAACGCGCCCGCATGAAGGCGCGCCGCGAGAACGCGAGCATCTACCGTTAGGAGAAAAACAATGCCAGCACTTGAGAACCAGATCGCAGCAGCCGACGTCGTGACCGCCCTCGACGTCGAGTTCATCGAGAACTTCACCCACGACGTCAACCAGCTCATGGAGGTGCTGGGCATCTTCGGCGTCGAGACCATGAACGCCGGCACCGCCCTGTACCAGTACAAGGTCACCGGCTCCCTCAACACCAACGAGGTCGCCGAGGGCGACGAGGTGCCTCTGTCCAAGTACACCGTGGCCAAGACCCCCATCGGCGAGCTTGAGACCAAGCCCTACCGCAAGCTGACCACCCGTCAGACCATCCTCAAGGCGGGCTTCGAGAACGCCGTCCTCAAGACCGACGACAAGATGGGCAAGGACATGCGCGCCGACATCGTCAAGGCGTTCTTCACGTTCCTCGGCAAGGGCACCGGCACCGCCAAGGGCGTGGGCCTTCAGGCCGCGCTCGCGCAGGTCGACGCCGCGCTCGAGAACGCGCTGGAGGACAACAACGACTCCACCGCGCGCATCATCCACTTCGTCAACCGCAACGACATCGCCGATTACCTCGCCACCGCGCAGATCACGACCCAGACCGTGTTCGGCATGACCTACATCAAGGACTTCCTCGGCGTCACCGACATCTTCGTGACCAACAAGGTCGCCAAGGGCACCATCTACGCCACCCCCGTGGAGAACATCCACATCTACGGCGCGGACTTCGGCGCCCTCGCGCAGGCGGGCCTGTCCTACACCGTGCAGGACGGCGGCCTCATCGGCGTTCACCATGTGGCCAACTACGCCCGCACCTCCGCAGAGACCCACGCCCTGTCCGGTGTGTCCATGCTTCCCGAGGTTACTAACTACATCGTCAAGGGCACCATCGAGGCCGCAGCCGTAGCCGCGTCCGCTCGCGCCAAGGCCTCTAATTAAGGGGGCCTCGCAATGGCGGCATACGCTTTCTTCGACGATTACGCCGCCCGCTACAACGCGAACGCCGACGATGAGAGGCGCATCACCGTGCTGCTCGAGGACGCATCGGCCATCATCGACTCGATGCTCTCGGGTAGCACGGCCCCCGAGGCGCTGCTGACCTCCACCGCGTGCGCGATGGTCAACCGCGCGATGGCGGCCGCCGACATGGGCGGCATCTCGCAGTACAGCGAGGGCGCCATCGGCATGACCGCGAGCGTCACGTACGCCAACCCGAACGGCGACCTCTACCTCACGCAGGTTGAGAAGGACGCGCTGGGCATCGGCGGCGGCATGGTCGGCCTCTGCGACCTCACGGGCGGTGCGCGATGATGCGCGGGCTGCTCATGGGGCAGAGCGTGGAGGTCATCCGCATCAAGGCATCCTACGTGGACGGTGAGCGCGTCGAATCTACCGAGCGCGAGACCGTGCAGAACGTTCTCGTGTGCCCCGGCGCGACGGCTGACAGCGTTGCGAACGCCCGACCGGACGCCGACCGAGTTGCCTTCACGCTGGCGTTCCCGAAGGGCTACGACAAGTCACTGCGCAGCTGCCGCGTTGTAATCGGCGGCCGCGAGTACCGCGTGATGGGAGACCCGCAGCCGTGCCGCGAGAACCGTCTTAAGCGATTCTGGATGCAGGCGGAGGTTGAGCGCGTCGATGGTTAAGACCAAGGTGCGCATCAACAGCGCCGGTGCCCGCTCCATCCTCATGAGCGGGGCGGTGTCCGCCGAACTAGACAGGCGTGGGCAGTCCATCGCGCGGGCCGCGTGCGCCATGGCGAGTGAGGACACGCTTTGCACCCCGCCGTTCTCCGCGAACACCAAGAACGGCATGAACCGCGCCCGCTGCATCATCGGCACGGCGTCACCGCACGGCGTGCGCAACAACAACAAGCACAACACGCTTATCAAGGCATTGGGGGCTGGTCGCTGATGGACGTGGAGAGGGAGTTCCGCCGCGTGCTGGGCGAGTTGCCCGCCGAGGTCTACATCGACGTTCCCGAGACGCGCCCGGCGGAGTTCTACAGCGTCGAGCTGACCGGGACGGCCACGGCGCACGGCGGGGCGCTCTGCACCTCCACCGTCGCCGTGCAGTGCTGGGCGGCGACCCGCAGGCGTGCGCGCGAGCTGTTCGACGCGTTGGCCGCAAAGCTGCCGTCAATTTGCTATGCGAGCGGCCCCATCGGTTCCGCGACGCTTGAGGGAGGCTACCGATTCGATGACATCGAAAGCGTCACCCCGCGCTACCAGGCGCTCATACAAATCACCCACTGACGGCCCGCGCGAGCGGGCTTCTTTTTTGGAGGTACATATGCCTAAAACCGAGGCCACCAAGAACGACGTGAACAACGTCTCCGACGGCACTGGCCTTGCCGGTGGTTATTTCTTCCGCGCCCCACTCAGTTCCAAGAAGCCGACCGACCTCACCACGCCGCTTGACGCCGCGTTCAAGGTCGTCGGTTTCGTCTCCGAGGACGGTTTCACGTTCTCGACCGAGACGGACCGCGAGGACATCAAGGACATGAACGGCAAGACCATCCATGCCGCCAAGTCCTCCCATTCCGAGACCTTCGCCGTCACGCTCGGTGAGGTCAAGAAGGGCGTTCTCGCCATCATGTACGGCGAGAAGAACGTGGAGGACACGGCTGGCAAGCTCACCGCGCACATCAAGGGCGACGACGCCGAGCGCGCCATCTACGTCTTCGAGGGCGTCCTGAAGAACGGACGCAAGTGGCGCCGCCTCATCCACGACGCGCAGGCAACCGAGCTCGGCGACCTGAACGTCAAGGCGGGCGAGCTGTTCGGCCGCGAGGCTACCTTCACCGCTTTCGCGGACGCCGCGAGCGGCGATTACTACACCGACTGGTTCGAGTCCACCGAGACGGGGGAGTAGCGCATGGCGAAGCCTGACAAGCCGACCCTCGTTAACGGCATCAAGGTTGAGGTCACCGCCGACGCCTTCGATGATTTCGAGATCGCGGAGTGCATCGCCGACCTCTACGACGAGGACGCGGACGACGGCGCCAAGACCGCCGCAGCGGTGAAGATGTACCGCCTCGTCTTCGGCAGCGACTTCCCGCGCATCAAGCGCGAGCTGCGAGCCAAGCACGACGGCAAGCTGACCAACGAGGTCATGAGCGCCTTCATGGCATCCGTCATCGAGGCCGTCAACGCAAAAAACTAATCGGGCTTGCACTTGCGCTCAAGCGATGGGGCGGCGAGCTCCGAGCCGATTTCCAGCAGTACTACGGCCTGGACCTGGACCGTATGGGGACCGACTACAGCCGCCGCCACGCCGCCGTCCTCATGGAGCAGCTTCCTGCAGACAGCAGGACGGCTCGCGCCCAGAGCCCCGAGGCCGAGTGGGGCGCGACCGACTACCTGCTCTGGCGCATCGAGCACACGCTGCGCGTCATCGCGTGGCAATCGACCGAGGACGGGGCGAAGGGGCGCAGGCCCCCGAAGCCGCTTCCGACGCCCGCTGACCGCGCGAGGGTGGAGCGCAAGCTGCAAGCGACTGATTTGGATTTCATCAATCGCAAATTAGGATACGTGGAGGTGGCCGATGGCGACTGAGTTGGCGACCGCGTACCTCTCATTGATTCCGACGCTCAAAGGCGTTGGCAAACGCATACAAAGCGAGCTTGACGGCGTGAAAATCGACCCGTCTGGCAAGAAGATGGGCAAGCAGCTCGGTGACGGCCTGACCGAGGGCGCGAAGAGCGGGGGCGGCGGAATCATGTCCGCCATCGGCGGCATCGCCAAGGTCGCTGCCCCCGCTCTCGCCGCCATCGGGTTCTCGCAGCTCGTTGGCGAGGCCGCCGCAGCGACCGACGCGACGAAGAAGTTCAAGAGCACGCTCGACTTCGCTGGTCTCGGAACGCCCGAGATCGAGGCGCTGAGCAAGAGCACGCGCAAGTACGCCGACGATACGGTGTACTCGCTGTCGGACATTCAGAACATCACCGCGCAGCTCGCGGCCAATTCCGTCAAGGACTACGACAAGCTCGCCGAGGCGGCGGGCAACCTCAACGCCGTCGCTGGCGGCAACGCCGAGACGTTCTCGAGCGTCGGCATGGTGCTCACGCAGACCGCTGGCGCGGGCAAGCTGACCACGGAGAACTGGAACCAGCTCGCGGACGCCATCCCGGGCGCATCCGGCAAGCTCCAGGAGGCCATGCTCAGGAACGGCGCCTACACGGGGAACTTCCGCAACGCCATGGAGAAGGGCGAGATCACGGCGGCGGAGTTCAACGACGCCATCATGCAGCTCGGCTTCGAGGATGCGGCGGTCGAGGCGGCGAAGAGCACCGCGACCTTCGAGGGGGCGTTTGGAAGCCTGCAGGCCGCGGCGGTTGGCGGTCTCTCGGACGCCTTGGCGACCATCCAGCCGCTCGTGACCGGCGCGATCAACGGCATAACGCCGCTCATCGAGGGCGCTTTCACCGTCGTCAACGGCGCCGTTGCGGCGTTCATGGGCGGCGTTGAGGCGGCCGGGAGTTATTTCGCGCCGTTCATCCAGGACATCGCGGCGATCGTGCAGGCGAACCTCCCCGTCATACAGGCGGTCTGGGAGGGGGCGATGAGCGGCATCAGGGTCGTGACCGAGACGGTCTGGCCGCTTGTCGATGCGGTCATACAGGCGACCATGGGCGCGATTAAGGCCGTCGTGGAGACGGTCCTCGCCCTCATCAGCGGCGACTGGGATGGCGCGTGGAACGGCATCAAGGCTCTCACAGCGGCCGTCTTCTCCGGCATCGGCAACATCGTCGACGTCGGTATCTCGACCGTGCAGTCGCTCATCAGCGGTGCCCTGGACGTCATCGACGGGTTGTGGCGTGGCGCGTGGAACGCGCTCGGCGGTCTTCTGAATGCGGCGTGGAATGACTTCATCTCCACCGTATCGGGCGGAAACGAGCGGGTCATGGGCCTTCTGAGGGACCTTCCGGGGAAGATCACGGGCGTCTTCGCGGACGCCGGTTCCTGGCTCATCAATGCGGGCAAGTCGATCATCAACGGCCTGCTCGACGGCCTCAAGGGCGCGTGGGGAAACGTCACGAGCTTCATCGGCGGAATCGGCGATTGGATCGTGTCCCACAAGGGACCGCCGAGCTACGACGCCGTGATGCTCACCAAGAACGGCGAGCTCATCATGCGGGGCCTGCTCGACGGCCTGACCACGGGCTGGGGCGACGTCGAGGACTTCATCGGCTCGCGCAACGCAGACATATCCGCGAAATACGCGGTATCGAGCGCGGTCTCGCCCGCGCATGCCCCGGCGGGGTTCGGCGCGACGTACAACGTCTACCTCGACGGCCGCGCCGTGCACGTCGATGACCGCGTGGCGGACGCCATGGAGCGCTTCGTTGACGTGGTCGTGGCCAGCTACGAGTAACAGCACAGCAATCGAATCTAGGAGGCCGCATGGCACAGGGCGTTGCCATCAAAAGAGGCTCCACCTTCTACGCCATCAACCTGGCGAGCTGGAAGGAGGACGTCGACGCGACCACGACGCGCATCCACTGGTCCTGCAACATCCAGTTCGGCAACTGGTACCTGTGGGGCGTCCGACTCCACGTCGCAATCGACGGGCACGAGGTCGGACCGTGGGACGGCGCCTGCACCTACAGGGGCCAGGTCGTCATCGACGTCAGCGGCACGCGCGACATCGCCAGGGGCGACGCGGGCCGCGACATCAAGGTGGAGGCGTGGTCCGAGTCCCGCACGGTGAACGGCTACGGAGGCGTCGGCATCACCACGAGCTGCCACGAGTGGCAGAACGCGCCCGCCATCCCGTACGAGGTGCCCAAGTCCCCGAGCGACATGACCGCGTGGCGCAATAGCGACCGCCAGAACGGCATGAGGTGGAAGAACAACCCCGAGGGTGTCGTAAAGAAGTACACGCAGCTCAAGGTCACGAGGATCGTGGACGGCGGCGATTGGCATGAGCTGAAGGTGCTGAGCCCCGATGCGAAGGGCAATCTCCCGACGAGCTTCACCGACAACGACGTTTATGCGAACCACTGCTACCGCTATGCCGTTCACGCCGCCAACAACGCGGGATGGACCGCTGCCTCGCACTCCGACTACGTGTACACGACGCCCTCCGCGCCGAGCGGGTGCGGTGCCTCGCGCTCGTCCGACACCCAGGCCAAGGTCTGGTGGAGGCTCGGCGAGCGTGCGGAGCACACCTACGTCAACGTGCTGCTCGAGCGCCGCACGGACGAGGGCGGGTGGACGCAGATCGCCACGCTCGGCTCTGGGACCACGAACTACACCGACAACGGCATCAGCAGCAACCACCGCTACGACTACCGCGTGAGGGCGTACAACGGCCTCTATTCGGACTACAGCACCCAGCAGGATTACATCTACACCACGCCCGCCGCCCCCACCTCCGTGAGGGCATCGGCCACGGGGCCGACGACCGTGAGCGTATCCGCATCGGGCCTCCCGCGCTGGGCGGACTCGTACCAGGTCGAGCATCGCGCGGCCTCCGGCTCGTGGGGCGAGCGCAAGGCCGTCGAGTCGTTCCCGGTCGCCATGGCGTCCGTCGCGGGCGTCAACAGCTACCGCGTCAGATGCGGACGGGGCGGGCTGTGGTCGGGGTGGCGCGAGAGCGCCGGAATCACCACCGTGTCGGTGCCTTTGGCGCCGTCGGTGTCGGGCATCTCGGCCGTCTACGCGCTCGGCGGCTCGGCCGCGGTCTCTTGGTCCCCGAACCACCCTGACGGTTCCGCGCAGACAAAAGCCGAGGTGGAGATCGTCAAGCCCGGTGGCTCGACATCGACGGTCCCGGTGCCCGGGTCGACCGCCTTCGCGGAGGTCCTGCTCGATGCCGCTGGGACGTGGAGGCTGCGCGTCCGCACGCACGGCGCGCACTCCGATTGGGGCGCGTGGAGCGGGTACCTCGAGTTCTCGGTCGCGGCGCTCCCCGTCGTGACGATTACCGACCCCTCCACCGACTCGGCCGTGGTCGAGGTGGTGCCTTTCAACGCGACGTGGGAGGTCGTGGACGCCACCGGGGTCGCATCTCAGGCGCTCAGGCTGCTGTCGCCGGAGGGGTCCGTTCTCCACGAGGTCGAGCTCGCTCCGGCCGTCAGGTCGTACGAGTTCCGCGCGGGAACGTACCTGCCGAAAAACCTCGGCCGCTACACCGTCGAGGTCTCGGTGCGCGGCGGCTCGACGCTCGGCGCCACCGCGCGACGCTCCTTCACGGCGGATTACGCCGAGCCAGCGCGCCCAGCGCCGCGCATCGCGTACACACCGGAGCTCGGAGTTGACGTGGAGGTGAGGTTCGGCCTCGACTCGTGGTCGGTCGATGGCTGGGAGCTCGTCGCGCCCGAGCTGCTCCCGGACGAGGACGGGATTCCCGTGCTCTCCGGCCTCGACGTGTCCCAGGACGGCGTGATGGCCTTCGTGCCGGTCCTGCCCACCAAAGCCGCGTCCGTCGTGCGCCTCATGCCGGACGGCACGCAGTGGCTGGTGTCCGACGCGATGCTGGACGGCGGCGCGGCGCGCGACCCGCTCCCACCGCTCGAGACCGATTACAGCTACCTCGTGACCGCGTACAGCGAGGTCGGCACGGCCACGACCTTCGAGGTGCCCGCGAGGGTCGCCGCCGACGCCGTTGCCATCAACTTCGGCAGGGCTGCGTCCGGCTTCATACCGCTCAAATACAACGTGGAGTGGAGCCGCGACTACGAGCTCTCGACAGAGCTCATGGATTTCGCCGACGGAGGCGAGGCGGGCGGCCTGCCGACCGCGTACACCACGGGATCGGCATCCATCAAGGGGTCGCTGTCGGCGACCGCGCTCGGCAGGGAGGACCACGACGCGCTGGACGCGCTGGCCCGCCGCCATGCGGTGGCGTGGGTCCGCGACCCGCACGGGCGCCGCGCTCTGTGCGCGATTGGCCTCGGGTTGTCTGGAGGCATCCCGCGCGACGTGGCGGGCGTGAACCTGTCGCTCACCGAGACCGCGTGGAGGGAGGCGTGGGATGGCTGAGGTCGATTGGTCCGAGCCCTTCCACAGCGAGTACCGCTTCATGCGCGTGTCGCGCTCCAGCGGAGCCGAGACGGCCAGGCTCGCGGGCTTCCTCGACGGCGGGTCCATCGAGCGAAACGCCGACATCCAGGTGAAGGAGAAGGGGTCGGTCGTCCACAGCGGGCCGCTCGACCTCGGCGCCGACCTCGTGCGCGTCTACCTCGACGCCACGGGCATGTACACGGGCTGGTCGGCATCGGTCCCGCTCGGAACCTTCCTGCCCTCCACCACCTCCCGCGACGTGGAGGGGGCGGTGTCGACATGCAAGGTCGATTTGACCGGCCGTCTCGGAGAGTTGGCGCAAGACCAGTTCGAGCGCCCCGTGTCGGTGCCGTCGGGCGCCGACCCCGTGGCGAAGGCCGCAGAGATAGCGCGCAGCGCGGGGCTCGACGTGATCGCCGACGCCTCGCCGTACCGGCTCTCGACGGCGTGGACCTTCGGCTTGGACAACGAGGACGGAGACAGCAAGCTCGACGCGGTGAACGACCTGCTCGAGATCGCTGGGTTCTCATCGGCGGCGACCGACCCGATGGGCCGCGTGCTCATGCGCAGGTACGTGCCGCCGGGCGAGCGCGAGCCCGTCCATGCCTTCGCAGAGGGAAAGGACGCGCGGTTCCTCCGCACCATGACGGATGAACGCGATGTATCGCGGGTGGCGAATGTGGTCGTGGTCGTGTACGGCGACCAGGAATCGACCGTCATCGGCACCGCCGTCGATTCAGACCCGCGCTCGCCGTACTCCACAACATCAATGGGGCGCCGAATCGTCGCGCGCTACGAGTACAACGACGCCGCCACCCAGCGGCAGGCCGACGCGAAGGCGGCTGAGCTCTTGAAGACGAACCAATCGGTCATCCGGCGCGTGACGTTCACGCACGCATACGCGCCCCTGACAGTCGGGGATGTCGTGTCGATGGATTACGCCACCGGCGGCGTCCGCGAATCGCTCGCCATACGCACGCAGGCGATCGGCCTCGGCGCCGGATGCATGGTCAAGTGCGAGGGGAGGAGCTATGGACGCTGAGGGGCGCATCGACGCCGCCGCCCGCAGGCTCGCGGGGAGCATCCCCAGGCAGCGTCGCAGCCAGACGGTCACGACCTACGGCACCGTCAAGTCGGTCTTCGGCTCCACCATGGCGGTTGAGGTGGCGGGCGCGACGCTCGCCGTGCCGTGCACGTCAGCGTGCTCGGGGGCGTCCGGCGGTGACCGCGCGGTGCTGGTCAGCTCGGGAAACAACACGACCGCCGTCGCGGTCATCAAGAAATAGGGAGGCCGGATGGCATCTAGAACAGACAAGCTGCTGACGCGCTTCAACGAGCTCGGCACGAAGGAGATATGGGCCGCCCGCGTCGGCGCGGAGACCATCACGATCGCCGGGGCCGACGGGAAAGCGGAGGCCGAGCGCCGCACGAATGAACAGGAACGCGTGGCATCAGAGGCGGCGAGAGAATCCGCCGAGGCGGCTCGCAAGGGGGCCGAGGCTGAGCGCGCAGCCAAGGACGCCGAGCGCGACGCTGCAACAAAGGCCGCGAACACCGCCGCGCTCTCCGCATCGTCCGCCGCGCAGTCCGCGAACGCCAACGCCGCGAACGCGAACACGCAGGCCAACGCGGCCAAAGCGGCGGCGGCCCAGGCCAACGCGGCGGCCCGCCTGACCAAGCCCTACTACATCCAGCAGTCCGAGCCGCCCTACGCCGACCGCGTGGACGGCGGCATGTGGGTGGAGACGGCGGGCACGGCGGTCAGGAGCATCAACCGATGGGACTCCGCCAAGCAGGGCGCGGCCCTGTACCCGTCCGCGACGACCTACCCGCAATCCACGACGTTCCCCGCCCCCACGGGCGAGTGGAGCAAGTTCACCGTCTAGAAGGAGACCGAAAATGGCAGAAGAGACCATCACCGCGCAGACCCCCGAGATCGACCCCGGCATGTCCGTCATGCCCGAGGGACCGGGCCTCATGGACGTCCCCACCGTCATCCCCGAGCTGGGGCTGGCCGCGCAGGCGCTCGCCTCCCAGGTGAGCTTCGCCAAGAAGACGTGGAAGGACGGCAGCGGCGGCGGCACCCCCGTCACCGCAGTCGAGCTGAACCGACTCGAGCAGGGCGTGGCCGACCTGACCGCCGCGGTCAACGCGCTCCGGGATTCCGTATCCAAGAGGCTGCTTACGGACTTACAGGGCGGGCAGGACAAGATCGCGCTCAACTACCTCACCAAGACCGGAATGTACACGGGATTCGATCCTGACAACGCCCCTTCTGGAGTCAAGGGGTCATGGGTGACGGTGTTCAACATCGTGCTGGCCAACAACACCAACTTCCGGTCGCAGCTCCTGTGGAACAACGCAGCCACTCCCCAGACATATCTCAGGAGCTGCTTAAGCGGCTCGTGGGGCGAGTGGATAAAGCTATAGAGCGTCGCGCTTGATGACCTTCCAGATGTCCCAGTCCCCGCCGCCCTTGCCGCGCGAGTAGATGACGCCCCCGTGCGTGACGAGTATCTGGGCGACGTAGACGTTGCTACCGTTGGTGGGTACGACGATGACGTTCGCCCAGTCCGTCACGCCGGAGGGGGCGTTGACAGGAGATTTCACGCTGTAGACGCCGAAGGATACGAGCCTATCGAGGTCCTTCTCGGCACTATCGATTGTGTACTTCATGCTCCGGGATACGGAAGGCTATTGAGTGTTGAGGCGCCAAACTTGTGTGTTCTTAGCTCCGTCCCACAGCTCGAGTGAGCCGACGGTCGCGAACAGGATGTATCTGCCGAGCGAGCTTTGCGCCATAACGTCAACGCAGTGCCCAGCGGTCTTGTTGGCCCCCACGAACGCATCGGCCGCCCCCTCGCGCCGCGCGGAAAGGGATACGGAAACCTAGCACACGTACTTGCGTACTATGAATGTCATCGGATCGACGCATGTCACGGTAACGGTTCGACCGACGTTGCTCACGGTAACACCGGTTGGGAGCTTCGACGTGTTCACTGTGCCCGTGCTCAGCCACGCAAAGAACAAACCGATCGGTTGACCGAATGTCCCGATCGAGACCTCGGCGACCGTTCGGTTTGTCTCCATCTCGAAGGTCATCGTTTCGCCGCTCCAAAGCAGGGATACGGAAGGCTATGCATCCCAATTGGGCAGAATCTTGTGCACCTTGTTTCCGTCAGCGTAGATAAACAGAGTGCTATCAGAGCTGTTCCAGTCGAACGCAATGAGATGGTCACTCGACTTGCCCTTCACGGAACGTTCGCGCAGGGATACGGAAGGCTATAGCGCGGATGCCGTTCCGGTGAACTGATACTTCTTTCCGTTCGACGTGTACTTGAAAATCAAGTACTGATTGTCCGCGTCGATGGTGACGTCACTGATTGTCGTGCCGTGTTTGATGAAGTTTTGGGATACGGAATGCTACTGGATGGTGTCAAAGCTACACGTGTAATTCTTGTGCTCTGAAGAGTCCCAGATTCCAATGCCCTTCTTTTTGCTGAACCACACATAAAAAGGTGTGTCTCGGATACCGATCTGAAGCCCGCCGTCCTCAGTGTATGAGATGTTTAGCCTAGTGTCAGGCTCGATGAACCGGACACGGGATACGGAAAGCCATCAATCGAATATGCATGTTCCTATCTTGTTCTGATTATTAATGTCGTAAACGGTTACGCCCTGATTGGTTGCAATGAGTGCGATTGACGACTTGTCGCTCGTGGCCCTGACGCTCATAAGATTTCCCTGGCTTCCATCGTGCGAGAATACTTGAGCATGCTTTGCGCTCCCGCCAATCGTCGCGCATTGGGATACGGAATGCTACTTCGTCTTGACGTAGGTGCCGATGCGTTCATTATTCACCTCGTCATAGACGACAATCTCGTTGGCATAGCAATTCAGCGACACGCACTGTCCAAGCTTATTTTTGGCCGTAATGATAATCTCTTTGGCACTAGAGAGCTTAACCGTGCACTCGGTTGTACTACCGTCCGAGTCGAGCTGGCATACGGAATCACGCCAATTGCGGCACCACCGCCCCCGAGAAAGCCGCCTGCGCTCGCTCCACCACCGCACGCGTGCTCAGCAGGTAGTGGCGCCTGCACATCTCCACGCTCGTGTGGCCGAGCGCGACCGCCACGTCGGCGAGCGCCGCCCCGGCCTCGATGGCGATGGTCGCCCACGTGTGCCGCAGGGCCTGCACCGAGATCTCCGGCAGGCCGATCCGCACGAATATGCGCTTGAGGCGCGAGTAGATGCACTTCGGGGAGAGTTCCCCGCGCAGCCTGCCCGACCTGCGGTTTCCGCGCAGCCTGCGGAGCTGCGCGAGCGCCCATCGCGGCAGCTTGAGCCATCTGTCGGACAGCTCGGTCTTGCATGCGTACTCCACGACGGCCCCGCCCTTAACCGTGTGCGCGCCGCGCTGGATGTGCGTCCACCCCGTACGCCAGTCGATGTCCGACCAGTCGAGCCCCGCTCCCTCCGAGGGCCGCAGGCCGAGCGCCGCGATGGCGATGCCGACCGCCTCCACGACGGTCCCCTCGATGGCGCGCAGCATCTCGCGCAGCTCCTCCGGGGTCATGCGGGCGCGCTTCTCCGGTCTGTGCCTCGGCAGCTCGATGCCCTGCGTCACGTCCCAGATGCGCAGCTGATATTTGCGGATGGTCCAGCGGTAGATCTGGCGGAAGGTCTTGAAAGCCTTGTCGGCGGCGCCCGGCAGCTCGATCGAGTCCACCCACGATTGTAGCTCCTCGTGCGTGATCGACTCGACCTCGCGCCCCGTCCACGCGGGGGCGATGTGCTTGCGGATGGCGCTCTCGTAGCCCTCCAGGGTCGTGGCGCGCAGGCGCTTGGCTCGGTCGGCCATGTACATCTCTGCGGCAGTCTCGAACAGCATCTCATAGTCCTTTCAACGAAAAAATCCCAGAACGTATCCCCGCATTTCAGGGCGGAACGGTCTGGGATTTTCCGCGTACGGCGGCTCCCTCGGGGGCCGCTTTTTCATGCCGCGCCGACCCCGTTCGAGCGGGGGAGGGCGGTCGTTTCATCGCGCCTAGGAGAAGGCGGGAGGTGATTTACGCCAATGGACAACTTGATCGGCACCGCCGCCAACTACCTCGTCACCGCAGTGCTCGCCGCCCTCGTCGGGTGGCTCGGCTCGCAGATGAGGCGAGAGCGCGACGAGCGCGACAAGCGCAAGACGCACGACGACGCGATGGAGATGGGCATGCGCGCGCTGCTGCGCCAGCAGCTCATCGACTACCACCGCGATTACGTCGTGTCGGGCGGACCGTGCCCCGTCCGCATCAAGGAGCAGGCCACGTCCGTGTACCAGGCCTACCACAGCCTCGGAGGCAACGGCACGGGCACCCAGCTCTGGGAGGAGATCATGCGCGCCCACGTGGACGCGCCAGACGACATCTAAGGAGAACCGAATGCAAATCAACTGGAAGGTCCGCTTCAAGAACCCCGTGTTCATAGCGCAGCTCGCCTGCGCCGTCGTAATGCCGCTCATCGTCGGCATGGGCGCGGAGTGGGCCGACATGACCACGTGGGCCGCCCTCGGCTCCACCATCGCCGCCGCGCTCTGCAATCCCGTCGTGGTCGTCTCGATGCTCACGTCCGTCTGGTCCTGCGTCACCGACCCGACCACCAGCGGCGTCTCAGACAGCAAGTCCGCCCTGGAGCGCACCGAGCTCAAGGGCAATTACAAGAAGGAGGCCTAACAATGGCCAAGGTATTCGTGATCTGCGGCCACGGCGCTGGCGACCCCGGCGCGTGCGCCAACGGCTTCCGCGAGGCGGACCAGGTCCGCAAGCTCGCCGCCCGCATGCAGGCCCTCGGCGGCTCCGAGGTCCAGGTCGGCGACACGTCCCGCAACTGGTACAAGGACAACGGCATCGGGCGCGGCCACTGCCCCAAGGGCGTCCCCGTCATCGAGCTGCACATGGACAGCGCCGGTGCGGGCGCCAAGGGCGGCCACGTCATCATTAAGGAGGGCTTCAGCCCCGACGCCATCGACAACGCCCTGGCGGCGTTCATCGGCGGCTTCTTCCCCGGCCGCTCCAAGACCATCGTCGGTCGCGGCAACCTCGCAAACCCGAACCGAGCCGCCGCCAAGGGCGTGAATTACCGCTTGGTGGAGTGCGGCTTCATCTCCGACGCCGGGGACGCGCAGAAGTTCGAGACCAAGACGGACGAGCTCGCCAAGGGCATCCTCGCCTGCTTCGGCGTCGGCGCGTCCGCCCCGGCACCCCAGCCCGCGCCCGCACCGCAGCCCGCGCCCAAGCCGCAGGGCCTGGCCGTGGACGGCTACTGGGGCGAGGCCACCACGCGCCGAATCCAGGAGGTGCTCGGCTGCCCGTTCAAGGACGGCAAGATTTCCCGCCAGAACCCGCAGCACAAGCACCGCCTCAAGGCCTGCACGGGCGGCTGGGAGTTCTCCGCTCCCTGGGGCGAGCAGCCGGGCTCGCAGACCATCGGCGCGATCCAGCGCGCCTGCGGTGTCCCCGTCGATGGCTTCATCGGCCCCGACACCATCAACGCCATGATCCGCCACTTCAAGGCCACCTCCGGCGCGAAGGTGGAGGACGGCAAGCTCGACGCGGGCTCCCTGACCGTCAAGGCCATGCAGCGCGCGCTCAACGAGGGCCGCTTCTGATGTTTGGCGGCGTCATCATCATCTGCTCGCTGTGCGCTGTGGCGCTGGCGAGCTATTTCATCGTCCGTCTCAAATGAGATTCCCCCTCCACTGCCGTCATGGTGGTGGAGGGGGCTTTTTCTGTTTAACGGCTCTCGCGCTCCCACAAGCGGTCGAGCGATTCCGCGCAGGCCCCGAGCGCCGCGATGACGAGCGCGAGCCTGGGGTCTGGCCGCTCTGAGGACATGTCGGACAGGACGGCGGCCGCGCCCTCTATGGTCTCGGTTATCTCGGGGGTGGTCATGGGTTGCTCCTTGGTCTCGGTGCCCCGTCGCGGAGATGCGGCGGGGCGTTTTCGCGTCCCTACGCGGCGATTGCGAAGCCCCACGGAGTGGGGTAGATGGCATGTTCGCCCAAGTTGATCGGGGGGCTACCAAGAGTTATCCCCGGGTTTTCGAACCCGGGGTTTTCTTTATATGTACGCATCTCCCGGTGGCCACCTGTCCTCTCGTTGCCGCCCTCCTCGGCTCGTACTTTGAAATTGCCTATGGTATTCAGCCGTTTGACGAGGTTGAACTCAACTAATTCATAGTCAATTTGCGTGCCGCCATAGGTATTCGGCGCCTTGCCAAGATGCACCGTCGCAATTACGGCGCAAAAGGTCGAGCCCCCTGCGAGAGGGGGCTCGACGGAGGGTCGGACGGCGAATTGAGCGACTGCCATCCAAATACTTTTTAGAGGCCTGGCCCAGATGCCGTTACTGGTACCTTAGGCATTCGACGGGGTCGAGCTTGGCGGCGCGGCGGGCGGGATAGTACCCGAAGATCAGGCCAATGAGCATCGAGATGCCCACCGCAATCGCTATGGCTGCGGGCTCGATGGCCGGCGTGAGCGTGGCGCCCGCTCCGCCCATGCCCGTCATGGACCCCATGTCCAGGCCAAACGCACCAGCGGCAAATGCCAGGCCCCAGGCGATGGCATACCCCGCGATGGTTCCTATGATGCCTCCCGTCACGCAGAGGGCCGCACTTTCGGTGAGGAACTGCAGCGTGATGTCGCGGCCGCGCGCGCCCAGTGCACGGCGCACGCCGATCTCGCGGATGCGTTCCGTGACGTTGGTGAGCATCATGTTCATGATGCCGATGCCGCCGACGAGCAGGGAGATTCCCGCCACGGAACCCATGATCAGCTGGAAGGACATCATGAAGGTGTCGAGCTGGTCGATGGAGGACTTCATGGAGTAGACCCAGATCATATCCTCGCGGCTCTCGTCGGGGATGCTTTTGATTTTGGCGAGCTGCTCGATGGTCTGCTCTTGCACGGACTCGATGTCTGCGCCCTCGCGGGCAAGGCCCACGACGCTCGATAGATAATCCCAACCATCGCTGAAATCCTGGCTCACCGTATCGGCAGGCAAGTAGACATTGCAGTAGTCCGTTCCGGTCATGCCGTCATCGAGCACGCCGATGACGGTGTAGCTCTTGCCTCGCAGCTGAATGGATTTTCCAACGGCCTCAGCGCCCGGGCTGCCGAAGAACGCCTCGATGCCGTTGCGGCCGATGAGCGCCATGCGGGATCGCGCCTCGGCTTCCGCTGCTGTGTAGATGCGCCCCTCGGCGAGCTTGGCGGTCGCCCCTGTCATTTCGAGAAATGAGGGGTTGGCGCCGGTGATGCCGCAGTTGATCGTTTTATCGCCCACGCGAACCTCGGCATAGCTGTCGCGCGTGCCCTCGATGGCCTCATAGTCGGGTATGAGGCGTGCCAGGTCTTCGACGTCTTCCTCAGAGAGCGGCTCGCCGCAGCTGATGTGGACGATGCGCGCGGCATTGAGGCCCATGCCGCTGATGAGGCCGTTGCGCACGCCGCCGATGAGCGATGTCATGGCAATGACCGCGGCGATGCCGATCACAATGCCGAGGATGGTGAGGAGGCTGCGGCCCTTGTTGGCCTCAAGCGACCTGAATGCCTCGCGGCAGAGGTCTGCAAAGCTCATAGGGCACCTCCCAGGTTCGTAGTTGATGATTGGCCGCCGCCTGCTGCGGAGGGCGTGGCGGCCGTGATGTCGACGGCCGTTACGCGAGCGACGCCGGTAGTGGCTGCCGCGGGGACATAGGCCCCCTCGTACACGCGGCCGTCGCGAATCTGGATGGCACGGTCGGCTTCGGCGGCGACGCTCGCGTCGTGCGTGATGAGCACGATGGTCTTGCCGGCGCGCTTGAGGGCGTGGAACGTGTCCATGACCTGGCGCCCCGTCACGGAGTCGAGGTTGCCGGTGGGCTCATCGGCCAGGATGATGGCGGGGTCGTTCACAAGGGCGCGTGCGATGGCGACGCGTTGCATCTGGCCGCCCGAGAGCTCGTTTGTGCGATGGTCGTAGTGGTCGACGGGAAGGCCTACTGAGCGCAGGGCGTGGACGGCGCGCATCTCGCGCTCGCGTCGGGGAACATCGGTGTAGGCGAGGGGCAGCATGACGTTGTCGAGCACGCTCATGCGTGGGAGCAGATTGAAGCTCTGGAAGACGAAGCCGATGCGCAGGGCGCGAACTTCGGCGAGCTCGTCATCGGTGAGTTCCGCCACGTTCAGGCCTTCGAGCAGATACGTGCCCGACGTGGGGGTATCCAGGCATCCGAGGATGTTCATGAGTGTGGATTTGCCAGAGCCCGAGGGGCCGGTGATCGCCACAAACTCTCCAGGACTCACGGTGAGCGACACGTCGTGGAGGATGTGCGCCAGGCCGGCCTCGCTCTCAAAGATACGGTGGATATGACGAATATCGATGACCGGGCGGGAGCTGGTGCCTGTTACGGGGATTGCCGTGGATGCGAGTGGGGCCACGGATACGGTCGACGTGAGGCTCGCGGACGCTGCGGCGGCATCGGGCGTCGCCGGTGCGCCGCGCGGGATCGTCAAGGGGCTCTCTGCCATTAGCGCACCTCCATGCCGCCGCTGGATGCGCCGCCATCCATCATCTCGTCCTCCGGCATGGCGCCGCCCGCGATCACGAGCACGTCGCTATCGGAGAGGGGGGATTCGGGCATGTCGGAATTCTGGTCGGCGGGTGCGTCGGCGGGCTTGCCGACCACGGCGTAGTCGTCGTTCTTGGCTACGACCCGCACGTCAAGGCGCTCCGTTGCGTGCGTCTCGGGGTCGGTCTCGAGGTTCACATAGTAGGTCTCGCCGTCATCGGTGAGCAGGGCGGTCATGGGTACCATGACGACGTTCTCGAGCTTTTGCGTGGTGAGGGACACCTCGGCGGTCATGCCAGGCTTGAGGCGCGGGTCGGGCGCGTCGATCATGATGTCGACGGCAAAGGTGGGAGAGCCGCCCATACCGTCGTAGGACATCTGGGCGCCGTCGCCGCTCGCGATGGAGGCGATGCCCGTCACGCGCCCGGTCATGGAGAGGTCGGGGAAGGCGGGGCAGGAGATGGTCGCGGTCTGGTCGACGGCCACGCTCGCGATGTCCTCCTCCTCAACCTGGATGGTGACCTTCATCTTGGAGAGGTCGGCTATCTGCATGAGCGGGCCGTTCGTCCCCGCGCCGCCCAAGCTCTCGCCGAGATCGGCGCCCACCTGTGCGTTCATGGCCACGATGGAGCCCGCAGCGGGGGCCTTCACGGTGCGCAGGGCGGCCTTTGCGGCAGCGTCGTTGTAGGAGGCCTGTGCGGATTCAACTGCGACTTGGGCGGCGTTCACCGCCTGCTGCGCGCCGGCGACGTCTCCCGCGGGGCCGGCCATGGGATCGGCTGTGGGCTGGGAGGCGAGTTGCTTTGCCTCGGCGAGCGCCTGCTGTGCGGCCGCGAGGTCGGCGCGGGCCTGACGCAGCGCGCGATCGGCCTCCGCTACGGCGCGGTCGAGCTCGGGGTTCTTGATGGTCATGAGGACGTCGCCCTCTTTGACCGTTTGGCCGGCAACGACGTTGACGCTCTCGATTTGGCCGCCCACCTCGGGTGTGATGACGGTGGCGGAGAGCGGCTGCAACGTTCCCTTGGCGTCGACGATGGTCTCGAAATCTCCCTGGACGGCAAAATCGGTGACGGCCTCCATCGTCTGCTCGGGCTCTTTACCCAGGATGTTGATGGTGATGGCCCCGCCACCGATGACGGCGGCCGCCACGCCGATCACGATGCCGCGGCGCATGAGCTTCTTGCGGCGGCGCTCGGCGCGCTTCGCCTTGAGGGCGGCGTATGCCTCGGCGTCGGAACCCTCAAGCGGGGTTTGGCCGTCGGGCCCGGCGTTGGATTCCGTGTTCGTCGCGTCGCCTTGGATGGTGGGGATGACTTCGGGAACGCGAAGCACCTTTGTCTCCTGCGGTTCGTCGCCGAGCGTGCTCAGGAACTCGTCCATCGGGTCGTTCTCACGGTTGGTATCGGACATGGGTCTTCCTTTCGGGTGGGATGGACCTGATTCGGGAATCTCACCTCAATTTAGGGACTGTCCCTAAATTGAGGTGAGTGGTGAGTCGGATGGCGCCTAGATCGCGTCCTCGCGCAGGGTTTGCACGATGGAGCCGCTAGAGGACTTGCGAAGAGCATACGCGGTCGAGACGGCGAGCACGGCGATCACCACGCCGACGGCGGCGATGACCCAGCCGAACGGCACCACGAAGCCGAGGCCCTCGAAGCTCATCATCATCGCCTGGTAAATGAAGAAGGTGACGACGGCGCCGAGTCCCAGGCCGATGGCTAACCCCCTCCAGGCGTATGAGAAGCACTCGAGGGCGATCATGCGCCAGAACGCACGCTGTCCCATGCCGATGCTCTTGAGCATGGCGAACTCGCGACGGCGCAGGATGATCGAGTTCGTGAGCGTGTTGAACACGTTTGCGACGGCAATCGCACCGGTGATGAGGATGAAGCAGTTGATGAACAGCTGCACGGTCTCGCCTATGAGCCGCTCGGCGCGCGCGTTCTCAGCGTTGTTCGACAGATATGTGCGGTACCACTTGCTGCCGGTGATCTTGTCGGCGATGATCTCGTTCATGCCGATTTCGACGGCGCGTGCGTCTTCGGCGCCGAAGGATAGATACGCGTACATCGTGTTGCCGTATGTGCCCTCTTCGCTGTGGAAGGCGAATGGCGTGGCGAGGCTGCTCACATCCTTGTCATCGATGATGCCCTCGGAGCTCGCGGCGAGTGTGGGCAGCGCGCTTACGGGGAGGACGAGCGTCGGCCAGATGGATGCATATGCTTTGATGGGCGAGGGGAATGTCTTCACAATCGCCCCGACGGGCAGTTCGTACGAGTCCAGGAGCACCTCGTCGAGCGGACGCGCGACCTTGTCGTAGATGGGCTCGCCGTTCTCGTCGAATCGGGCTTCGTCCCCCTCTCCGTATCCCTCATATCGGGCGACGGGCTCCCCGTCATCGACGCCCGCCTCGACGAACATGGCGTTGTCGACGGATGCGATGTTGGTGAGGAGGTTCGCGGTGCCCGTGGAGGAGAACAGGTCGCGCACTGAATAGCGCTTCCCGTCGTTGGACTGGGTTCCGTTGAGCGCCACGGCGACAGGGTTCTTTGGGTCCCCGAAGCGCTTGCGGTCGAGGCCGTTCTCCTCAAGGATCTGATTCCACGATGCGTCATCGAGGAACAGGACGGAGGCGGGGGCGTAGACGGTGCCGTCGTCGGTCATGCCTCGGTCGGGCATATCGTAGTGCTCGCTTTGGCTTGAGAGCTCGCCGTAATCGATCATGCCGGGCTCGAAGCTCGCGCAGAGGGATGTGAGGAGCATGTACCCCTCTCCGGTCGTCCCATCGACTGTTGCGAGCGCCCGATATGCGTCGTCGATCTCCTTCAGTCCGTCGGATGTTGTCTCGTCGAGTTCCAGCCGCCTGTTGAGCGAGACCTCGATATCACTGCCGCCGTTGTCGACGGCCTGCGTGAGATAGTTCAGGTAATGCGAGATGCCGCCCGAGATGATGATGAGCGCGACCGATACGGCCAGGGAGGCGACGGCCACGCGGCCCTTCGCACTGGCGCGCGTGAGGTTACGGTGGGCGAGAAGGCCGGGCACCCCCGCGGTGCGCAGGCGCAGGTTGTCAAAGATGCGCCCGAAGGACGCGCCGCGGGCTCCCGTGCGGCGGTTTTTCCGCATCTCGCGGCGCTCGCGTCGGGACAGGCGCACGTCGCGGCTTCCGCGGATGGCGTCCACGGCCGAGATGCGGCTCGCGCGCCAGGCGGGGATCGTCGCACTGATGAAGACGGTGATGATGGCGAGCAGAGTCGATAGCGCGAGCACTGCGGGGTTGATGGCGATCGTGCTGAAGCCGGTGTTCGCGAACGCCTCCTGGTCGATGAGCATCCCGATGCCCTCGCCGGCGAAGGCGAACACGGCGAAGGTCCCGGCAAGGCCAACCAGGAGGCCGATGGGAATTCCGATGATTGCGAGCATGCTCGCCTCGGCGTATACGGTGCGGCGCAGCTGTCGCTTGCTGGCGCCGAGCGAGGAGAGCAAGCCGAATTGGCGGGTGCGTTCGGAGACGGCGATGGCGAACGAGTTGTATATGAGGGATATGGAGGCGCCGATGACGACGGCGGAGAGAATGAAGGCAAGCGTGTACAGGGTTCCCCAGATGGAGCGGTCATCGGTCATGCCCTGATACCGCATGAGGGAATCATGCGAATATGCCGCGGTCTGGCCTTCCATATTCTCGATTTCGTCTCGGTTGCCACCGCCGTTGAAGATGGCGTGGGGGCTGCCGGTATAGTCCTCGATGAGCCCGTCGATCTCGGTGCTGCTCTTCAGGTTCGTGGTGAGGTAGATGCTCGTGGTGCGCACGGGGACATCGGGAGAGGAGACAAACCCGAGGTAGCCGGGCCCCCTTTGTCCCCACACGTCGTCCTTCCTGATTCCCTCAGGGGCATAGAAGCCAACTACCTTGTAGGATTTCACCTCGCCGGGGTTCGCGAGGTACTCGCTGATGACGTCGCCCGTCGCGCTTTCCGTTGTGTACAGGGACTCGTCGTACAGGCAGGGTGCCTCCTGGCCAGACTCGGCGTCGACAAAGGTTCGCTCGCCAAGTGCGAGGTCGATGACGCTGCCGATTTCCAGGCCCCCGTCCCATGCCGCGCGCGGGACGTCGTCGTCCCTGCCGGTGGTTGGAAGGTTGTCGTAGAGCCAGCTTCCGTTCTCGACAGTCAGGCCCTTGAGATTATGGGTGAGCACGATCTCGTCGGGCGCCTGGGGGGCACGTCCCTCGGCGATGTGGGGGAGGGGCTTGAGGTCTTTCACCTTGTCGACCGTGGGCCATTCCTGGACGCTGAGGTAGCGTCCCCAATACCCCTCGAAGCTCTTCGGCATAATCGCATCGCCGTAAGAGATGCGATCATAGCTGCGCGTGACGCGAGAATCGGCGTGCACGATATCGATTTCATCCTCGGGTACGTTCACGAGTTCGACTTGCCATGCGCCCTCGGTCACGATCTCGGCTTTGAGCAGGCCCTCGTAGAGCGTGGCCACGCTCGTGAAGATCGCGGTGATGAGCGCGCAGGAGAGCGCGATGCCGATGATGGAAACGATGGTGCGCGAGCGATTGAGCTTGAGGGAGCGAGCGGCGAAGCGCCAGAACACGCCTCTGCGAGGGAGGGCGCCCTGTGCGGCGTTTGCGCCTGCGGGCGTGGCGGTGCGGGTGTCTTCGGCCATCTTATGCCCTCCGCTCGTCACGGACGATGCGCCCGTCCTCGATGGCGATCACGCGGTCGGCCATGAGGGCGACGTCCTCGTCGTGGGTGATGACGATGAGGGTCTGCTTGAACTTCTTATTGGATGCGCGCAGCAGGCTCATGATCTCCGCGGAGTTCTTGGAGTCGAGGTTGCCGGTGGGCTCGTCGGCGAGTACGACCGAGGGGGCGTTCATGAGTGCGCGGCCAATGGCGACGCGCTGCTGCTGGCCGCCGGAGAGCTGATTGGGCAGGCAGTGCTCGCGGCCCGTGAGACCCAGCGCCCGCACGAGGGCCGATAGGCGCTGCTCGTTGACGGAGCGTCCGTCCATCAGGACCGGCAGGGTCATGTTCTCCACCACGTTGAGGACGGGAATGAGGTTGTAGAACTGGTAGATGAGGCCCACTTCGCGGCGGCGGAACACGGCGAGCTGCTCGTCGTTGCGGGCGAAGATGTCCTGCCCCTGCAGTCTGACGGTTCCCGATGTGGGGCGGTCGACACCTCCCATGAGATGCATGAGGGTCGATTTACCCGATCCCGAGCTGCCGATGATGGCGATGAATTCGCCGGCCTCGACGGTGAAGCTCACGTCGTTCAGCGCGGTTACCGCCGTGTCGCCCGTGCCGTACACGCGTGTGAGATGTTCGATGCTGAGGATGTTCATGGCCGTCCTTTCGCCAGCTAGATTCCTATCAACGATACTGGACGAATGACCTTGCCCTGTCATGACCGCAATGTGACAGATGCGTCACGAACCCTCGCGCCCCAGCCAGCGTAGCTGCTACACGACGGTCTTGAAGAACACCAGGTTGAAGGCTGCGCCTGTGATGTTGCCGTTCTCGTCGCGGAGATTCTCGGCGGTGAGGGTGCCTCCCTGCGCTGTTACGAGGCTCTTGGAGAGGGCGAGCCCGATACCGACTCCGGCGGGGTTGACTTCGCTCGGCGTGGCGTTTGCATCGCGCGAACCGCGGTAGAAACGCTCGAAGATGTGCGGGAGGTCGGATTCGGCAATGCCCGGGCCGGTGTCCTCGATGCGGATGCGACATGCCAGGACGTCTTCGGTGACGCGCACGCTCACGCATCCTCCGGCCGGAGTGTGCTCCATGCAGTTTTTCAGGATGTTCTCGAGGGCCTCGACGCTCCACGTGAGATCGCCCTCGTAGGAGGCCCCATCCTGCACGTCAGCACTGAAGCGCACGTCGGCGATATCGAAAGCGATAGCGAGCGGCTCGAAGCTCTTACGCACGAGTTCACGCGCGTCAACAGCCCCGCGAACGAGCTTGATCACGCCGGCGTCGATGCGGGCGAGCTTGAGCAGGGCAGCCACCAGGTCCTCGACGCGGGCCTGCAGCGTTTGGATGAGGCGGAGGCGCTCGACCAGGTCTTCGGAATCGCCCCGCGCGGAAAGACGGTCGCGGATGAGCTCGGTGGAGATGGCGATCGAGGTGAGGGGCGTCTTGAGCTGATGGGAGATGTCGGCGAGTGCGTCTGAGAGCGCGAGCTTCTCCGCCTGCAGCTCATCGACGGTGAGGTTGAGCCGCGCGATGACCTTGTCGATCTCGCTCGAGAGGATGGCGAGCTCGCCTTCGCTCATGTCGCGCAGGCGGATGTCGCGCTCGCCCGCCAGCACGCGGTCGAGGTTGGCTGCCATGTTTGCCAGGGCGCGGTAACGCCGGTTCGTGAGGATCATGAAGATGACGGTGACAATCAATCCGGTGACGAACGTGCATATGGCCGCGAACGGGGCGGCGCTTGCAACAGAGGCTCCCGATGTCACCATCGAAGCTGCCTCGTTGATGGAGGCGGTGACGATGCGCGCGCCGCCGAGAGCGTCGAGCATGATGGAGCGCGTGACCAGGTATGAGGCGACCGTCCCGAGAGCTGTGACGAGCAGGCATGCGATAAGCGCGCGTCGTACCTCACGATTCCTCAGCATGGGCTATCCCATCGCCTTGTAGCCGAGGCCGCGGACGGTTTGGATGAGCTCGGGTCGGCTCGGGTCGTCTTCGATCTTGTCACGGAGCCGCTTGATGTAGACGGAGAGTGTGTTCTCCTCGATGTAGGTCCCCGCACTGTCCCACAGGGCGTCGCGGATCATATCGCGGGAGACGAGCTTGCCTGGATTTGTGGCAAACAACAGGAGCAAGCGGTATTCGAGCGCCGAGAGCGTGAGCTCGACGCCCTTGCGCTCGACGTAGGCGCGATCGGTGTCGATGCGGATATCGCCCAGGCTGACGATGCGCCTGCTCGGCTGCGAGCGGCGGATGGTCGCGGCGATGCGGGCGAGCAGCTCGCGTGGCCGGAAGGGCTTGGCAACGTAGTCGTCTGCACCCATCGTGAGGCCCGTCACGGTGTTGAATTCGTCATCGGAGGCGGTTAGGAAGATGACCGGGGTGCTCGGCGAAGTTTCCTTCACGGCGGCGCACACCGCGAAGCCGTTTCCCTCGCGCAGGGTGACGTCGAGCAGCACGAGCTGATAGGTGCCGGCAGACCCGGCGCCCGTGGCGAGTTCGATGGCACGCGTCTGGGTGTCGGCGGTGTCGACGCTGTAGCCCGAGCTCGTGAGAAGCTCGGTGAGGGCGTCGACGATGAGCGGATCGTCCTCGACGAGCAGGATGCGGGTGGTCATGTATGCCTCCAGATGGGGTTTCGCCTTGCATACCGGCGTGTGCGGCGCGGGCGGCGCGGGCGGCGCGGGTGTTGCGCGGCTAGTTGTGGACGATCACGCAATCGCCCTTGGAGATGATGTCGAATAGCGCTGCAGCGCGGTCGGGGGGTAGGTTGACGCAGCCGTGGCTTCCCGTCCAGGTGTAGGCCTTGGGATTCGAGAAGCTTGCTGCGGACTGCCAGGTGGCGTCGTGCATGCCGACGGCGTTGCCCACGAACGGCATCCAGTAGGCGACCGGGGTCTTGTAGTCGGGCTCGCCGTCCTTGTCCTCGTCGAGTCCGATGAGGGTCGAGTTGCGTGTTTTGGCATTCAGGCTGAAGACGCCCGTTGGGGTTGCATTTCCGGTGTTCGGGTTGCCCGTGATGCAGCCGCTCTCCCAGACGAGGTTGCCCGCCGCGTCGTAGTAGCGCGCGTGTTGCTCGGTCAGGTCGATGTCGCAATAGGCGCCCCAATCGGGCTTGCCCATGCCGCTCCAGGTTGCGGCGGAACGCCTGAGCGGAATCTCGATATCGCCGACCTGCTTGTTGGATACGGCGTCTTGGAGCAATTGCACGAGTCGCGCCTCATCGCTCATCCAACCGTAGGTGCCGCCGCTCACGGTGACGGTCTTGCCGTCGGGGCGGGTGTAGGTCCGCTCGCTGCCTACGGTGTCGATATGCGTCTTGGCGAGCTCGTGCACCCATTGCCCCACGGGTTCCGTGTTGAGCGTTGGGTTCAGCGCCTCATCGAAGGTGATCCACTGAGCGAGTTGCGCGCCGTCGAGCGTGGAGACGACGGAGCCCCCCATCTTGAGGTTGACGTTCGTCCCAATGAGCTCGTTGGCACGGTCGATCGCATGTTGAAGTTCCTGCTCCGTGGCGCCGCCAGCAAGGGGAGTGAAGCTGCGCTCGGTCAGCTCGACGCGCGCGGCGAGGGTCGACACGGCCACGAGCGCCGCGCGATCGATGGCGTCTTTGTCCAGCTTGCGGTTGGAGAGGGCCTTTGTGAGGGTGAACGAACCGGCCTCGGGATCGAAAGCACCGGCCGCATCGAAAGTTCCCACGCGCGTCGCGTTGAACTCATCGATTGCCGCGTCGAGGCTGGTCAGGAAGGCATCGCGATCGAATGTCTTGGGAAGCTCGATTTTGTCGAGCTCCGGTAGTTTGCCGGATTGCGCGTTAGCCGATGTTGCGTTTGCGGGTTTTTCGGGAGAGGCCATGAGGGCTCGGGCCAGGCGCGCGGGCCATAGAGCGGGCTCGTTATGGGCCATGACGTTATCGACCGCACGGGCGGCGTCGATCACCTCGTTTGCATGTTCGGCCTCATAGGTCCAGGTAAAGCCGTCACCAGAAACCTCGAGGACGTAGTCCTCGGCGGCGTCGCGCACGCGGGCGACCGAGCTGTCCCGGTCAAGCCAAGAGAGGTCGGCCCCCGCGACCTTGGTGTTTGGGTAGCACGTACGGGAGAACACGAAGACGCCGCCGCCATAGAGGGCGATGAGCAGGCAGCAGAGGACGCCGAGCGCCGCGGCGCCCTTGTGGCTGCGGGAGTGTTTGTCGTTATGCTTTTTTGCCGGCTCCTTGGCGTGCTTGGGAGCGTTGTGGGCAGCGTGGGATGACGCTCCGCGCTTTGCTCCGCTGGTCCCCGCCGTCCGACTACCGATGGGCAGGGGGGCGGTGACGTGTCCATTGTTGTTATGCGACTGACTCGTTGGCGTGTTCGGCATCTCCGTCATATGCTGCTCTTTCACAGGTAAATCGGCGTTTCGCCATTATAGCGCGCCGTGCGGACGCGCTGCAGCCCATGACAGATGTGTCATGTCTCAATTGGGGACAGGCACAAATTGAGGCCTCTTCGGCAAAACGCCTCAGGCCTCAAGGTGTGTCTCAATTTGTGCCTGTCCCCAATTGAGGCGAGTCCTCATTTGAGGTGCGCTAGGAGCACATGCCGCAACGTGCGCAGGCGGACAGGGCGCTGGGGGCGGTGGCGATGCCTCCCTTTGCCGTTTCGCGCAGGGTCGTGGGAAGCGCATGTCCTACCTGCAACATGACGGCGGCCATCTCATCGAAGGGAACGAGCGACCGTACTCCAGACAAAGCGAGCTGGGCACCCGTGAACGCGGCGGCAACACCCTGGGCGTTGCGAGCCTGGCAGGGGACCTCCACAAGGCCGCCCACCGGGTCGCATACCAGGCCGAGCATGTTGGAGATGGTTATGGAGGCGGCATCGAGTGCCTGCTCCGGCGTACCGCCGTGCATCTGCACGAGCGCGGCTGCGGCCATGGCTGCGGCGGAGCCGACCTCGGCCTGACAACCGCCCTCGGCGCCGGCGACGCATGCAGTTGTGGAGAGGATGAGGCCCACGGCGGCGGCGCAGTATAGCGCCTCGGCGATTATCTCGTCTATCTCATCCCTACCCTGGGCGAGCAAGGGTGCCACGGCGAGGACGCAGCCGGGGACGACGCCGGCGGAGCCCGCAGTGGGGGCTGCCACGATGACTCCCATGGTGGCGGAGCGCTCGAGAACGGCCATGGCGCGCGCCGCCGCCTCGGTGAGGGTGCAACCAAGAAGGCTCGGCGCATACAGCGCTCTATTTTGGTCCACTCGCCGCGCCTCGCCATTGAGGAAGCCGCCGAGGGAGCGTTGCGGCTGGGCGAGCGTGGCGGTGGTCTCGTCGCGCATGACCTCGATTACGCGGCGCATATTCGCGGCGGCTCGTTCGGCACCGACCATCCGCTCCTCGCGCACGCGCATGACGCCGCCGATGTTCATGTTCAGCTCGCGGCATGCGGCGAGTAACTGCTCGGCATCGTCGAAGAGGTCGGGGACCGAGATTCCGGGTCCGAGCGCGGTCACCGATCCGGGCAGCTCGATGAAGGTCGCGTAGTTCACTAGATCGAGCGCGCGCACGATGGGCAGCACGTCGCGTTGGGGAGCACCATCGGTCTCGAAGACGGAATACGCCTGGCCGCCCGCCTCCGTGCGGTACGTGCGGCAAAAGGCGATGTTCATCTGCGCCTGGGCGAGCGCGCCGGTAAGCGATGCGAGCGCTCCGGGGGCGTCGCGGTGCGCGACGAAGAGCGTGGTGTACAGGCCCGAGATCTCGACGTGCACGCCGTTGATGGCGCTGATACGCATCTTTCCGCCGCCGAGGCTCTCGCCTCGGACGTCCGCCATGGAGCCGGTCTCGCTCTCGAGGTGGATGTCGACGGTGTTGGGGTGGATTGACGCGTCATCTCCGCCGATGACGAACTCATAGGCGAGTCCGCGCTCCTCCGCCAGGGTGAACGCGTCTCGGATGCGCTCGTCGTCAGTGTCGAGTCCGAGCACGCCTGCAACGAGTGCGCGGTTGGTGCCATGCCCTTTGTAGGTGTGGGCGAAGCTGTTCCACAGGGTGAAGGTGACGCGCACAATGCGCCCGTCGAGCAGCGATGCGGCGACCTGTGCGCAGCGCAGGGCCCCGGCGGTATGCGAGGACGAGGGTCCCACCATGATGGGGCCGAGCACCTCGAACGCGGAGGTGGTGGCAAACGATTGCGGCTTTGCGGGCATGTTGGGCTCCGTTCGAAGAGGCTCTATTCGTTTAAAGAGGCGCTGTTCGTTTACATGGTACCCACTCGTGTCACATGCGGGCCCATCACGAGGGGGTTCACCTGGCTGCCAGAGTCTCGTCGCCCTCACGCCAGGCGCGCCAAAGGCAACCAAAGTCACACGATGCCCCTCCTGAGGTGCAGCCAAAGTCACAAAATAGGCCCTCGGAATGTGACTTTGGTTATAGATCGGAAGAGCGTCGTGTAG
>OMGU01000390.1_pt1 | contig 49684 bp, 21 predicted proteins | sample 1646121 | NCBI WGS metagenome assembly OMGU01 (sample SAMN05578581, study PRJEB25193) | human gut metagenome | biome: Human Microbiome; feature: human-associated habitat; material: feces | host: Homo sapiens | place: USA:Birmingham
GAAATATTGAATTTTCAAGGTGCGAAGCCCTGTTTAGGTGTGGGAAGTTTTAGTTTATTATTCATGCAGTTCCAATGGCAGACCGTCCGGATCCTGGAAGAAGGTCATTTTCTTGCCTGTGTAAGCATCTACACGTATTGGCTCACAATCAATACCAACTTCTGCCAGTTCTTTTACCGTCTGTTCAACACTCTCCACGCAAAAAGCCAGATGGCGAAGGCCACATGCCTCCGGACGATTCACACGCTTTGGCGGATCCGGTTCTGCGAAGATTTCCAATTCTGTATACTCATTCACTCGCAAATCCAGTTTCCAGTCGTTCCGTTCCGGACGGTAGTTTTCACGGATAATTGGAAAATTTAGTTTGTTTACATAGAAATCTTTGGCAGTTTCGTAGTTGGAAACGATGATGGCAATGTGGTGGATTTTGGATAGGATCATTTTTAGGGGCTCCTTTAGAGGTATTTTTGTTGTGAACTGTATGATGGGGTTAAAATATGCCGTGTGGACATCAGAAAAGCAGGTTGTCCATACGGCTATGTTTTGAATATTTTCTTATTTCTGTAATTACTAAACTTACCATATATGGAATTACACAATGTGCAAGAAAATTAGAAGGTTGCTTTTTTATACTGCTTCCAGAGGAAGTTTAGCCATTGCTTCTTTAAACTGTTCAACTGTCAGCTCTTCCCATCGGCTTTCACCTCTCTCTTTCATTGCTGATAGGAGTACAAATAATCCTACTATATTTTCATGTTATCATAAAGCTAACCTTTTATCAAGCAGCCTACCTGTGAACGTTTTCAGCTTCAGATCAAAGTGTTCGCAGTTATATGATTGTCGAAAGTCCTGGTTTGGTTCGTTCCAACAATATGCGTGAAATAAGCCCGTTCCAGATATTATCTGATTTTTCCTTTTATCCCCCTTAGCATTTTTAAAATCATCTCATCTTTTGTGTGGACAAAATATATCACGCAAAATGTTCCATATATCAGCATTCCACAGATGATCTGCAGGAACAATGTTGACACTTTGTTTTCCAGAGCATTTCCGATATAGAACACCCCTACAAACATAGCCACTCCAAAAACAGCAAACATCCATATACTTTTTATATATCGTAGTACCGGGAGTTCCTTTCTAACGCTCAACGTCTGGATCACACAAACAAAAATCTCGGCAAGTATTGTACCAATCGTTGCTCCAATTGCTCCAATTTTTGAAATCAGTAGCGTGTTCGCAATTAGATTAACTACTGCCCCACCAATAACAGAAGAAAGATATTCTTTATCCTTTTCTGATGGAATCAAAAACTGTGTCCGAATGATATTTGCAAACGACATAAAAGGAATCGTAATCGAAAGACCCATAATCAGCACACCTGAAAGCATGAATTCCTGCCCCCAGAAAACAGGGGCAAAAACCTTTCCAATTCCAGCCAAACCAAATGCCAGTGCAAAGGACAAACACATCACATATTTCATTGACAACGATATATACTGATTTGTCTTTTCCCTATTGTGAGAAGCCACCAGATTTGACATTTTTGGAAGCATTACTGTCCCAAATGACGTAATGATTGTAAGTGGGATATTAATTACTTTTTCCGCATTTTCATAAAACCCAAGTTGAGTCTTATTACTCATCGCACCAATCATGATTTTATCCATATATTTATATAAACTAACTGCAATGGCTGGGATAAATAAGATCAAAAGCGGTTCGATATGCGGTTTCATTTTTTTCCACGTCGGCTTTTGAAATGCAACAAATTTATTTAAAGGGAACCATAAAGAAATTTGGCTTATCAACATGCCGACAGCCATAATTGCACAATACTTCCATAGGTCATTCGCATTTCTAACAAAAACAAATACGCAAACAACATTCAATATTTTTATAATGATATTTCTTGTTACTGTCAATTTAAATTTTTCTATTCCAAAATAGAACCAGCTCACATCAAATAAGCCGCTCAGCACATAAGTGAACTGAATTCCGGCATACAGTTTTTCGTTGGCCAGAAAAAACACATACAAAATATACACCACACAGCAAATGAAAGAAAAAGCTATATGTAATGTCACAATATTAGAAAATGTTTCGTTCAGGTTTTTCTGATTATCTCTGCATTGTGCAACTGCCCGATTCCCATAGTTTGCAAGGCCAAGCATGGAAAAAAGCACAAAATAATATGCAATTGAATAGCTGTATGAATATGTTCCAAGTCCTTCAGCACCAATTGTTCTTGCAATATAAGGCGATGTTACAAAAGGAAGTATAATAATCAGAATCTGATAGATCATCTGATAGATAAAATTCTTTTTAATACTGGTTTGACTTTTCATTTTATCTTTCTCTCTTTACGATAAATACTTTTCATTTTCTATTGTCTCCAACGATTGCCTGTGATTTGCTCGTTGCAATCGTGATCTTTGCATCAGCATCCACCGTGGTGATCTGGCGATACACACGCTGCACCATAGACTCATACTCATCATTATTCTTGAACAGCTTGATGAACTGCTTGCTACGCACATCATTAGAAAGAGGCCAAAGACGCTTGCCTGAACCACCAGAAAGTAAAATAATATTCATATGTTTTTCTCCTCTGCTCTTTACTTCAAGTACTCTTCAGCACTCTTGCGAATCGCCGCTTCCACCTTTTCGGCAGCTTCTTTATTCTCTGCACTAACCGAGATATATGTTTTGAGCTTCGGCTCGGTACCGGAAGGACGCACCACGATGGAGCAGTTATCTTCCAGCAAGAACTTGAGCACATCGGACTTCGGCAGACCATCCAGACCGGGTGCATAATCCAACAGCTTGCCTCTTTGATCTCCGGGTTGGGATACGGGCAGGTCGGGAAGTTGCCGTCCGGCTGCTCCTGCTCTTTGACCACCGTGATGTTGGTGTAGCCCATTTCTTTCAAAGTGCGGGTCACAGGCTTCAAGCCGGTACCATTCAGCGGGCTATACACGATGGCTACATTTTTATTAACTTCTTCGCCAAAGAGAACAGACTGGCTCTTGACCTGCTCCACGAATGCGGTGTAGACCTCGTCCGGAATGTACTGGATGCTGCTGTTTGCCACACCTGTTTCAAAGTCGCTGGTCTTGACGTCTGCAAAAATGTCTAGCTTCTCAATCTCGGCAAGGATCTCCGTTGCAGCTTCGGTAGTGATCTGGCAGCCGTCAGCACCGTAGACCTTATAACCATTGTACTTGCTGGGATTGTGAGATGCGGTCACCATGACACCGGCCGAGGTGTGCAGATAACGGGTCGCAAAAGACACGGTCGGAACCGGCATCAGGACGGGCCAGATATTTACCTGGACACCATTCGCTGCAAACACGCCTGCGGCGACTTTTGCAAACACATCACTCTTGATACGGCTGTCATAACCGATTGCCACAGACGGCTCTGTGAAGTTCTTTTTCAGATAATCAGCCAGACCCTGAGAAGCCTTTGCCACGGTATAGATGTTCATGCGGTTAGTACCTGCACCAATTACACCACGCAGACCACCCGTACCAAACGCAAGGTCACGGTAAAATGCATCTTCAATTTTTGTATCATCCAGCGTTTTCAGTTCGGCGACAACATCTGCATCTGTGGTTGCGTTTTCCAACCAACACTCGTATTCCTTTTTAATATCCACAATAATCTCCTCATCTTCCACTTATGTTCTTAATCACGCTGGAAAATATCTCTCGTATAAACTTTTTCTTTCACATCATCCAGACACTTGTCATAGCGATTTGCGATGATGGCATGGCTCATTTCCTTGAACTTAGCCAGATCATTAACCACTACTGATCCAAAGAAAGTCTCACCGTCTTTCAGGGTCGGCTCGTAAATGATTACCGTTGCTCCCTTGGCCTTAATACGCTTCATGACACCCTGAATGGAGCTCTGGCGGAAGTTGTCGCTGTTGCTCTTCATGGTCAAACGGTACACACCGATGATGACTGCCTTTTCCCTGTCTTCATCAAACTCATTTTCTGCATCATAGCCGTAGTAGCCAGCCAGCTTTAGGACACGATCAGCGATGAAATCTTTACGAGTTCTATTGCTCTCAACAATTGCTTCGATCAGGTTCTCCGGCACATCTGCATAGTTAGCCAGCAGCTGCTTGGTATCCTTGGGCAGACAGTAGCCGCCGTAACCGAAGGACGGATTGTTGTAGTGGCTGCCGATGCGAGGATCAAGGCAGACACCATCGATGATCTGCTGAGTGTTCAGACCCTTGCTCTCTGCATAGGTGTCCAGCTCATTGAAGTAGGCAACGCGCAGAGCCAGATATGTATTGGCGAACAACTTAACAGCCTCTGCCTCGGTGAAGCCCATGAACAGGGTGTCGATGTTCTCCTTGATAGCGCCTTCCTGCAGCAGACCAGCAAACTCATGAGCAGCCTCAACTAAACGCTCATCATTTAAGTCAGTACCCACGATAATACGGCTTGGATACAGGTTGTCATACAGTGCTTTGGATTCGCGCAGAAATTCTGGACTGAAGATGATATTCTTGCTGTTGAATTTTTCTCTTGCACTTGCGGTGTAGCCTACAGGAATCGTAGATTTAATGACCATAATGGCATTAGGATTGGACTCCATAACTAGCTTGATCACAGCCTCAACTGCAGAGGTATCAAAATGCTGGGTTTGGGAATCATAATTCGTAGGTGCAGCGATTACAACAAAGTCCGCATCGCTATATGCAGCTTTTGCGTCTAGAGTTGCAGTTAAATTCAAGTCTTTTTCTGCTAAATACTTTTCGATATAATCATCCTGGATCGGAGACTTACGATTATTGATCATCTCTACTTTTTCTGGAACGATGTCCACAGCAGTGACTTTATGATGCTGGGAAAGAAGTGTGGCAATTGACAGACCAACATAACCGGTTCCTGCGACAGCAATCTTGTAGTTTTTCATAATATTTACTCCTTCGGTCCTTTAGGACCTCATTCTCCCTAAAGGTATATTTTTCTTGTTGAGTAGACATTTAATGGTGTGTACATCAAATAGGAAGAAAATGATAAGAAAATGTATAAAATCATTGGAGTCTGTGTGAAAGTAATAATGAAGAAGCGGGTGAGAATACAGGTTGGGATTTATCAGTAGAGAAGACGGCATACAGTGTCTGAGTTTGTTAACTTGCTATTTTGCCAATTAGAGAGTAAAATCAATACATACATGACGAAACCCATTTATTGTCCTTTTACGAAGTAAAAACGGCCGTTTAGGTAAAACCACTTGTTATGGAAATGCGCATATGCTAGTATGAGAAAACCATTATTTATAAAGGTAAAAGGGGGATGATAAAATGGGTGAAGATGAAAATAAGAAAAGGGAACGAAGGCATCAGGAGGATCTGGAGCGGTTAAGAGGTTTTCGGCCGATTGATGATACGTTCATGCGAGGGCTTTTTAAAGAGAATATACCTCTTGCAGAACTGGTTCTTCGTATTATTACAGGCAAACCGGATTTAGTTTTGCTTAAATGTGAAACACAGGCGGATATGAAACGTGTAACCGGTGCCAGATCTGTTTGTCTGGATGCTTATGCAACTGACAGCACAGGCAAAAAATATGATATTGAGGTTCAAAGATCAGACAATGGTGCTGATCCACATCGTGCCAGGTATCATTCCAGTATGCTGGATATAGAATATCGTGATAATTCGGATATTGGCAGGCTGATGCATGATTTTAATTGTACCAATGCATCTGATATGTATTTTGATCTATTGGCAGAGAAAACTCGTTATTTAAAAGAAAATCCGAAGGGAGTGAACGAAATGTGTAAGGTTATGGAAGATTTAAGAAATGAGAGTTATGCAGAGGGACGTGAAGAACAGGCCAAATCCACCGCCATCAAACTGAACCAAAAAGGCCTTCCCATCGAAGATATAGCAGATTCCATTGGTTTCAGCATCGAAACTGTTAAAAACTGGCTCACACCAAAGGCAGTTTAAATTCTTCAAAACTATTATACGAGGAAGTAACAGCTATGAAAAACTACAGGATCACAGTTGCAGGAACGGGATATGTGGGGCTGTCGATTGCGGTATTGCTTTCACAGCATCATAAGGTGACAGCAGTGGATGTTGTGCCTGAAAAGGTTGAGATGATCAATCATCGAAAATCCCCGATCCAGGACGAGTATATTGAAGAATATCTGGCAGAAAAGGAGTTAGATCTGACTGCCACTCTGGATGCCAGAGAAGCCTACAAGGATGCGGATTTTGTAGTGATCGCAACGCCTACCAATTATGACAGCCGCACACAGCATTTTGATACATCAGCAGTGGAAGCTGTCATAAAACTGGTTTTGGAGTATAATCCAGATGCGATTATGGTGATCAAGTCTACTATTCCTGTAGGTTATACAGCTTCCATCAGGAAGAAGTTTGGCAGCAAAAACATCATTTTCAGTCCGGAATTTTTACGTGAGTCTAAAGCACTTTACGATAACCTGTATCCGTCACGTATCATTGTCGGTACAGATTTAAAAGATCCACATCTGACAGAAGCGGCCCATATTTTTGCGGGTTTACTTCAGGAAGGAGCCATCAAAGAGGACATTTCCACCTTATTTATGGGCTTTACGGAAGCAGAGGCTGTTAAACTTTTTGCTAATACCTACCTGGCACTGCGTGTCAGTTACTTCAATGAGTTAGATACCTACGCAGAAAGCAAGGGGTTAAATACCCGCCAGATCATTGATGGTGTCTGTTTAGACCCCCGTATTGGCAGTCACTACAACAACCCGTCCTTTGGTTACGGTGGCTATTGTCTCCCTAAGGATACAAAACAACTGCTGGCTAACTATGCAGACATACCGGAAAATCTGATCGAAGCAATAGTGGAGAGCAACCGGACCCGCAAGGATTTTATTGCGGACCGTGTTCTGAAACTGGCAGGCTATTATGATTATGATGAAAAATTTGAGTTTTCAGCGGATAAAGAAAAAGAGGTAACAATAGGTGTTTATCGTCTGACCATGAAGAGCAACAGTGACAACTTCCGCCAGAGTTCGATCCAGGGAGTTATGAAACGGATCAAAGCAAAAGGTGCGAAAGTAGTGATCTATGAGCCCGCATTAAAGGATGGGGAAACATTTTTTGGAAGCCGGGTCGTCAATGATCTTCAGAAATTCAAGGATATGAGCCAGGCGATCATTGCCAACCGCTATGATAAGTGTCTGGATGATGTAGCAGAAAAAGTATATACAAGAGATATTTTCCGCAGAGATTAAAAGGTTTATTGCGTTTGTTTAAAGAAGGGAGTTGATACCGTATCAGTAAATATGTTGAGATTATCCTAACCGATTTCAAACAGCCGGTCTTTTATATAATACCGGCTTTCTTGTTGAGCCTTGTATTTGTGGTATCGTTTACATTTGCATATAGGGTTTACAAAAGGGAAAAATACCCACTTCAAAACTACGCAATATGGACCTTGTTTCTGTGTTACTGGCTGGTCCTGATCCAGACAGCATTTTTTTCCAGGGAGTCGGGCAGCAGGAAGCAGATCAGTCTGATATTGTTTGAAACCTGGGGACACAGTGTGCAGGCTCATGCTTATTTTATAGAGAACATTTTTATGTTTATTCCCTTTGGAATTTTGGCGCCGGTTTTATTTAAACGAATGAAGAAGATGTACTGGTGTGTACTTGCTGGCTTTTTGATGTCCTGTACGATTGAAATATCCCAGCTGCTTACACAGAGAGGATATATGCAGATTGATGATGTGCTTACCAATACAGCAGGGGCGATGGCGGGATGGCTGATCTGGAAGATCGTCACGCTTCTGACAGGCTTTTTGAAGTCCGAATTCACTTGAATAAACCCTGACTCTCGGATATACTAGTACAGAAAGCGAGACCGGAGGTTATTAAAAAAATGGATAATGATTATCTGATCAAAAAACCGCCGTTACAGGCGTTATTTTTATTTGCGCTTCCTATGATAATAGGAAACCTGTTTCAGCAGACGTATACAATGGTGGACTCTGCCATTGTAGGCCGTTATGTCAGTGAGCAGGCCCTGGCAGCAGTAGGAGCGTCTTATGCTCTTACGAATATTTTTATCTGCGTTGCCATCGGCGGTGGAATTGGCGCGTCGGTGATCGTAAGCCGGTATTTTGGCGCGAAGGAATATGGACGGATGAAGACGGCTGTGTTTACAGCTCTTCTTTCTTTTCTTGGCATCAGTCTGGTCCTGGGAATAGCAGGACTGATCCTTGGAAAGCAGATCATGATATGGTTGAATACCCCGGCAGACTGTCTGGATATGGCGTCAGAGTATCTGCGGATCTATTTCCTGGGGCTGCCGTTTTTGTTTATGTATAATGTACTTTCTGCTATGTTTAATGCACTGGGAAAATCCAGGATCCCTCTGTATTTTCTGATCTTTTCTTCCATATTTAATGTGATCCTTGACATTATCATGGTAACGAAAATGGATATGGGAGTGGCCGGTGTTGCCTGGGCAACGCTGATCGCCCAGGGTATATCTGCGGTTCTTTCCTTTGGTGTTCTCCTTAAAAATCTGAAGGGACTGGAAGGAAAGCAGAAGACCTTGTTTGACAAAATGGAACTGGCGGAAATGACGCGTATTGCCATCCCGTCTATTCTTCAGCAGTCTACGGTTTCTATTGGTATGATGTTAGTACAGTCTGTAGTTAATGGTTTTGGCTCTGAAGCCCTGGCTGGATTTTCCGCAGCCATGCGTATTGAGTCAATCTGCGTTGTACCTATGTCTGCTATTGGAAATGCCGTATCTTCTTTTACGGCCCAGAACATTGGCGCAGAAAGAAAAGACCGTGTTGTTATGGGGCTTCACGCTGCAAGCAAAATGGTCATTGTCTGCTCCGTAGTGATCTGCTTCTTCCTGGAAGTGTTCAGCCATTCTATGATCATGCTGTTCCTTGGAAATGAAGGAACCCAGATCGCTCTTTTTACAGGAATTGGTTATCTTACGTTTATGGGCTGGTTTTTCTGTTTCATTGGGTTTAAAATGGCAGTGGACGGCCTGCTTAGAGGTGCCGGTGATATGAAAATGTTCACAGTTGCAAACCTGGTAAACCTGGGGATCCGTGTGATAATTGCTGTCACCTGTGCGCCAAGATTTGGCATTGCCATGGTCTGGTATGCAGTTCCTGTAGGCTGGTTTGCAAACTGGGTTATTTCCTATGCAGAGTATCGCACAGGAAAATGGAAAACACTGTAGTGAGTGCAAAAACGGAACTTTAAGAAACTGTTATACACTATATGAAAGAGGTACAATATGGAACGTTACCTGAAATTCAGAGAAGAATATTCCCGTTTCTTTTACAGAGGTTATGATGTAGAAGAAACATTAAATGAATTAAAGATCACATATACATTTGAAATAGAAGGTCTTTCTGTTTTTACACCTACCTGGACATTTCCAAAAAATGGAAATCCAGAAGCAAAATGGATGGAAGATCCTCTTATGGAAAAAATGATCTTTTCCCTGGGAATGGTAGAGTTGGTCAGCTACTGGAAGATCACCTGCTCTCCACAGGTGGTGATCGAGGCAGGAAGTTTATCAGAAGAGCAGATCCTCTGGTGGAAAGATCTGTATTTTAATGGTCTTGGCGAATTTTTCTATGTAAATAAGATCACAGAGGCAGATCCGGAAGGATTTATGGAGATCGTCTGCCCATTAAGTGAAGAAGAGTCTGCGGCAAACAGTTACGAAAAGAAGCAGGACACAGCAGGCGCCGAACAGGGCGTTCTTGTTCCTGTAGGAGGCGGAAAAGACTCCGCAGTTACCTTAGAGTTATTAAAAGGTGCAGATGTACCGGTATTTGCCTACATTATCAATCCAAGAGGGGCAACCATCCATACCACAGAGTCTGCGAAACTGACAGCAGACCATGTGATCAGTGTACACCGTACACTGGATAAGAGAATGCTTCAGTTAAATAAGGAAGGTTTCTTAAATGGTCATACTCCATTTTCAGCGTTAGTTGCATTTTCCAGTGTGATCGCTGCAAGAATGGCAGGTCTTTCTTATATTGCCCTGTCAAATGAGTCCAGCGCCAATGAGAGTACGGTTCAGGGAAGTACTGTAAACCATCAGTATTCCAAGAGTTTTAAGTTTGAGGAAGATTTCCATCAGTATCAGACCGATCATCTTCCGGGCAGCGCCTATTATTTCAGCATGCTGCGTCCTTTAAGTGAGTTCCAGATCGCAAAATATTTTGCAAAGCAGAAGCAGTACCATAAGATATTCAGAAGCTGCAACGCAGGAAGCAAGACAGACAGCTGGTGCGGCCATTGTCCGAAATGCCTTTTTGTATATCTGATCCTTTCTCCATTCCTTTCCAGAGAGGAAGTAAAGGAGATTTTCGGAACAGATATGTTAAATGATCCGGATATGCAGCCAACCTTAGAACAGTTAGTAGGAATTCAGGAGGAAAAGCCTTTTGAATGTGTGGGAAGCAGGGATGAGATCAACACAGCTATTGTTATGACTATAGATAATCTGGGGAAATCTGGAAAAGAGCTTCCTTATCTTTTAAAATACTACAAGACCACAGGCCTGTATGAAGCTTACAAGGCAAAGGGAGATCAGTTCTCTTCTTATTTTGATAAACAAAATCTGGTTCCGACTCCATGGGAGAAGCTGGTAGAGAAAAACTGTAAAGATGAGGCATAAAACTATGATAATCGAAAGAATAAGACCCTGGGTCCAGGGGAAAAAGGTCCTGATCCTTGGATTTGGCAGAGAGGGAAAATCTACCTGGAATGTACTGAAAAAGCTGGATTGCTGCTCTTTCGTAGATGTGGCAGATATGGCAGAAGCGAAGGAAAAGCCGGAGGGGATCAGAAACTGGATCGCCGGACCGGATTATCAGAAATGTTTAAATGAATATGATGTGGTATTTAAAAGTCCTGGCGTTGTATTAGAAAAGCCGGTTCAGTCTTATTCCAGTCAGATCCTGTCCCAGACAGAACTGTTTTTCCAGTGTTTCAGGGATCAGATCATCGGAATTACAGGCACAAAGGGAAAAAGCACGATTACGACCCTGATCTATCATCTGTTAAAGGAAGCTGGGATGGATACGATCCTGGTAGGAAACATTGGTATTCCTGTGTTTGATCATATGGAAGAAGTGGGAGAGGACACAAAGATCGTATGTGAACTTTCCTGTCACCAGCTGGAATATATGACTGTTTCCCCGCATATTGGGATCCTTACCAATCTCCATGAGGAACATTTGGATCACTATGGAACACTGGAGAAATATATACAGGCAAAACGCCATATTTATTTAAACCAGAAGGAAGAAGATGTGATGATCTGCAATGTACAGTGTCTGCCTGAACCGGGTACCTGCAAGTCGAAACTGATCGCAGCAAAGCCTTCTTTTGAAGAACCGGTATTTCAGATTTTGGGAGTACCTGGTCAGGGAGCTGTTTCAGAAGAAATGGTCAACATCTGGAAAAAAATGGAAGTTATACAGGAAAATGATACTACAGAGGCCAGATATGACGGCCATTCCATTGAAATTCCTGTATCCCAGATCCGCCTTTTAGGTCAGCATAATTATTTTGATATTGGGATCGCCTGGGCAGTATGCCGCCTTTTAAATATCAGGGACGAGGTGTTCTTAGAAGGACTTAAAACTTATAAACCGCTGCCACACCGCCTGCAGTTTTTGGGAGAAAAGAATGGGATTAAATACTATGATGACTCCATTTCTACCATTTGTGAGACAACGATCCAGGCTTTAAATACTTTAAAAGATGTGGACGCCGTCCTTATTGGTGGTATGGACCGGGGGATTGACTACAGTGAGCTGATCCATTTCCTGTCCGGTCATCCGGTACCGTATATTATATTAATGGAAGCAACAGGAAAACGCATTTTTAAGGAGATCCGGCAGGATTATCCGAATTTCCAGAAAATGGAACGTCTGATCTTAACTGATCACTTAGAAGATGCAGTAAAAGAAGCGCAAAAACTTACAAGACCGGGCCACAGCTGTTTAATGTCTCCGGCAGCTGCCAGCTATGGTATCTTCAAGAATTTTGAAGAACGTGGGGAAGTTTTTGCCCGTCTGGTATTAAAATAAGCCGGAAAACATAGAAAAATCACATTTTTTTAAGAAAATATAAGGATTTTAGGACTTGTGTACCAGAATAAAATAAGATACAATCTGTAAGAAGCTTTTGGAAACGTGAAAGGGAATAATGTGGGAACCTACGATACGCTGAATGATGTACTTGTAAATCTGTTTCGCGATATCAACAGTATAGAAGAAAAAGCGATAACCAGTCAGGAATATAAAGATCTGACCAATAACGATATGCATGTGATCAATGCCATCGGGGTCGGGACAACGAAAAATATGTCATCTATTGCAAAGGAATTGTCAGTGACGGTTGGTACACTGACAATTTCCATGAACAGCCTTGTGAAAAAAGGTTATGTGACTCGCTGCCGCAGTACGCAGGATCGCCGGGTGGTTCATATTTCTCTTTCGGAAAAAGGTGTCAAAGCTTATTATCATCACAAACATTTCCATGAACAGATGATACAGGGAGTGGTTGAGGTGTTGACGGAAGAAGAATTGCAGGCTTTGATCAAGGCACTGACAAAACTGAATTCCTGGTTCAGAAGTTTTGGCAAGGATGAATAAGGAGGCAACATCAGAATGAAAAAATGGTTATTAGGTTTACTTACAGCTATGATGGCAGTTTCACTGGCTGCATGTACACCAACAACTGAAAAGAAACAGGAAACAACTACAACTGCAGCTGCAGCGAAGCAGGAGCAGATTGAAGCACAGACTACCGGCGGAGCCAGCGATAAGGTACCGGATCCAAATGTAGCACCTGTAGCGATCATTTCCGTATATCACAAGGGTGATGGTGACAGCCTGGTTCAGGATATGGATTCTTTGGACAATGATGAACTGGATCCACAGGCTCTGGTAAGTAAGATGACCGAGTATGGTATTTTTACAGAAGGCACACAGGTTTTAAATTTTAACATCACCGGAGAAGGCGATGTTAAGAAGGCAGTATTAGACCTGAACAAAGTGGAAAATGATGAAGGCGTTTCTGACAGCGTATTTCTGGTAGAAATTGGAAATACCTTTATTGAAAACTTTGAGTTATCCAGCCTGACTCTCAAGGAAAATGGAGCAGACCTGGCAGGAGCTACAGATCTTACTTATGTAGCTGATTATGAGAATGTAGATTAATAATGATTATAAATGATCGTAATAATGGATCATATAAAGACACCCTGAAAGATAAGATCTGGTTTTTCAGGGTGTTTTTGTGTTTACAGACAGACATACTTTTATACACACACTGCATACAATAAGTACTGACGTAGTAAGTCAGAACTGGCAAAAATGGGCTGTGGGAAGTGAGGAGTGGAAGTATGGCTGGTTATCGCAGGTTGATATCGTATATTTATGCATATGAAGGAGAAGAAAAAGGGAAAAACATTGGTTTCGCGAAGCTGGAAGCCAGGAACGGACAGTGCCGTCTGAGCATAAATGTAAAGAAGATCTATGCAGGGGGCAATGATATGGGAGTATATCTGCTGTCTTCTGGTCAGGAGATCTTTTTAGGAAATATTTTTATCCGCAATGGCAGCGGGGATTTCAGGACCTGCGTTAATGTGGAAAATGTAATGGGAACAGGCTGTTCTATGGACAGCTGTATTGGTCTGGTGATCCATGAAAAGGGAGAGGACTGGAGGATCTACAAAACTGTCTGGGAGGATGCAGTAGCCCAGGCTGCAGAACTGGAATTTGCAGAGGTTACTTCTGAAAAGAGGGGAGATCTCGATGAGCTTTTGAAAAAGCACATTGAAGAGCTGAACCAGGAGATCGACCAGGCGGCAGAGGAAGCAGCCAGGGAGCTTGAAAAGCAGACATTGGAACAGGAAGCAGAAGTGCAGGAAACGGAGGCTCAGGAAGCAGGGGCTCAAGAAGCAGAAACGCAGGACGTTGAGACACGGGAAACAATAGAAGCTCCTATACCATCTGCACCAGCCCCACAACCCCAGACCAGGTCCAAAACATCTCAACCAGAAGAGATCCCCTTAGGCAACCCAGAAGAATTAGAACGCTTAGATCAGGAAGAAGAAAGATGGGGGCCGGACGAGCTGTGGAACAGGTTTCGGAAACATTATCCTAAAATGCAGGCCTTTGACAGTCCGGGAACTGTAGAGATTTTGTCCATCCGGCCGCAGGATATCGGCCTTCTTCCAAGGGAGAACTGGGGATACGGAAATAACAGTTTTCTTCTTCATGGTTATTACAATTACAGATATCTTATTTTTGCCCGTGTGGGAGATGAAAAACATGCCAGATCCAGGTACATATTAGGGGTTCCGGGACATTATTACAGCAATGAAAAATATATGGCATCCATGTTCGGCTTTCCTCATTTTGTGCTGGCAAAGACCCAGCCGGCCCAGGACGGCCGTTTTGGCTACTGGTATGCAGATGTAAGAATGGAAAATGTAGAGTAGGCGTTTCTCATTTTTCAGTGTATACTAAAACCTGTGGAATAATAAATATACAGCTCTGATACCGAATTGCTACGTGCTTTGCACTTTCGCAATTCTAAAAACATGAAAGGGATAAAAGATCTATGGATGAAGCAGCACAGAAAGGTCTTGTCACCAGACAGAGGCGCTGGGAAGCGAGAAATGAAAAACGCCGTCAGAAAGCGTTGGAAGAGGAAGCGAAAGCTGCAAGAATAAAGGCAGAAGACGAAAAATACATGAAGGAAGCCATTAAACAGGCCAAAAAAGCAGCCAAAATAGGAGATGTTCCCATTGGCTGTGTTCTTGTAAAAGATGGGGAGATCATTGCAAGAGGTTATAACCGGAGAAATGCGGATAAAACAGTCCTCTCCCATGCAGAGGTCACTTCTATAAAAAGAGCCTGCAAAAAAGAAGGAGACTGGCGCTTGGAAGACTGCACTCTTTATGTGACTCTGGAGCCATGCCCTATGTGTGCAGGTGCCATTGTACAGGCAAGGATCCCCAGAGTGGTCATCGGATCTATGAACAGCAAGGCGGGCTGTGCCGGTTCTGTCCTCAATTTATTAAAAGAGCCTGGCTTTAATCACCAGGCTCAGGTCGTTACAGGTATATTAGAAGAAGAATGTTCTGAAATGATGTCAAGCTTTTTTACTGAGCTGCGAAAGAAGAAGCGTCTTCCGGAAACTCCTTAAAAATACCCCGGATCACAAACAGGGACAATATAAAAGTGGCAATGTCTGCCAGTGGCTGGGCACACTGGATACCTAAAAGTCCTATGGTATAAGTCATGATCGTAAGCAGCGGGATCAGGAAAATTCCCTGACGGGCTGTAGATACCAAAGTAGCCCTGAAACCGTATCCAATAGACTGAGGCATCATATTTCCCATGATCACAGCTCCCTGGAGAGGCAGGGTGATCAACTGCAGTCTGAGAGCCAGCGTTCCAATCTCAATAACAGTCGGGTCATTGCGTCGGAATAGTGTGATAATAGAGCGGGCTGCCGGGAAACTGATCACGCTGAGCACCAGAAGGATAATGGTGCTTACACGGATGCAGAACCAGCAGGCTTTCTTCACGCGGTCGTAAAGTCCGGCGCCGAAGCAGTAGCTGCATACCGGTTGAAAGCCCTGGCCAAAGCCGATAATGACAGAGTTGATGAAAAACATAAAACGGCTGACAATGGACATGGCCGCAATCGCAGCGTCACCATAAGGCTGACACATAAAGTTCATCAGGATCGTAGCCACACTGGCAATTCCCTGACGTCCTAAAGATGGGATGCCTCCATAGAGGACCTCGCGATAGATCGCCAGTTTCGGGCGGAATTTGCGGATGCTGATGGAAATGCAACTGTCCTGATGATTGCACATCCATAAAAGGATACAGAAACTGATAAACTGGGAAAGTCCGGTAGCTAAAGCAGCACCTGCAGTTCCCATGTCCAGAGTAAAGATAAACAGCGGATCCAGTGCAATATTTAAAAGACCGCCGACTGTAATGCCAACCATGGCAAAAGAAGCTTTTCCCTGGAAACGCAGCAGATTGTTCATAATAAAAGAGCAGATCATAAAGGGTGCTGCAATGAAAATATAGTGGGCATAGGCTTCTGCATAAGGTGCAATGGTTTCTGTTGCGCCTAAAAGAAGAACCACCCGGTGGATGTTAAAGGTGGCAGAAACAGTGATCACCAGTCCCATGATGATACCTGTAAAAAAGGCAATAGAAACGATCTGTTCTGCCAGTTCTCTTTTTCCGGCACCAAGGGAACGGGTCATATAGTTGCCGCTTCCCATTCCGATCATAAATGCCAGTGCCTGTATAATGGACATGGCAGAAAAGATAACGCCTACAGCACCGGAGGCGCTGGTTCCCAGCTGACTTACAAAAAATGTGTCAGCCATGTTGTAAATAGAGCTGATCAGCATACTGACAATAGTAGGCGCCGCAAGCTTTGGAATGATATGGCTGATGGGGGCGTTTGCCATTTCGTAATACTGATCATGCTTTTTTTCAGTATGACTCATATAAATTTCTCCTTAATTTTTTTGTTCGTTCTGAAATTTATTATAACAGAGGAAAAAATGAAGTACAAGTGAGCCTTGACAAATGCTGGTCTCACAGGTATACTGGATAAGCATAAATTTGTCATAAAGTTTCCACGCAGCCGGGGAGATAGCGGTGCCCTGTATCTGCAATCCGCTCCAGCAGAGGTGATGCCTTGCCTCGGATCGGTCATTGCGGAGCTGCCTTATGTAAGTGGCGTTGACGTTTGGGTCTTACGCAACGGGAACCTGTGAACCGTGTCAGGGCAGGAATGCAGCAGCACTAAGCAGGAACTCTCGTGTGCCGTAAGGCAGCCTGGACCGAGTTAACTGCATGAGTAACGTCCGTGATGCCGGTACAAAGCAAGGCGCGTGGATTAAATATATAATTGATAACGAATGACCCGTCTGCGTCAGCAGACAGTGGAGCGCGATAGCGTGGGGATCATGAGTGACTACAAGCACAAAAATAAGCAAGCCTGAGGACTGTCATAGAAGAAATATGGCAGATTTCCCCAGGCTTTTTTGTGTCAGGACACATTCTTTTTAACTTGCCCCTTGAAAATCTTTGCGTTATAATTGCAAAATAGGTATAGTAGTATCATTCTTATGGGCAACAACGAAAAATCCTGATTTCTGATTATGGAGGAAATGCAATATGAGAAGAATTGGTATCTTAACAAGTGGTGGTGACTGCCAGGCTTTAAACGCTACAATGCGAGGCGTGGCAAAATCTTTGTACAATATGTTAGATGATGTGGAGATCATCGGATTTGAAGACGGATATAAAGGTCTTATGTATGCAGATTATCAGATTATGAAACCAGCGGATTTTTCCGGTATCCTTACTCTGGGCGGAACCATTCTTGGAACATCCCGTCAGCCATTTAAGCAGATGCGGGTCCCGGATGAAAATGGCCTTGATAAGGTAGAAGCAATGAAACATACCTATAAAAAACTGAAATTAAGCTGCCTGGTAGTCTTGGGCGGAAATGGAAGCCAGAAAACTGCCAATATGCTCAGTGAAGAAGGCTTAAATGTAGTATCCCTTCCAAAGACCATTGATAATGACCTCTGGGGAACCGATATGACCTTCGGATTTCAGAGTGCAGTGGAAGTGGCTACCAATGCCATTGACTGTATCCATACAACAGCAGCTTCCCACGGAAGAGTCTTTATTGTAGAAGTTATGGGACATAAAGTAGGTTGGCTTACTTTGTATGCAGGTCTTGCAGGCGGAGCAGATATCATTCTTCTTCCGGAAGTTCCATATGATATCCAGGTAGTATGTGATGCGATCACAAAGCGTACCAAAGCAGGAAAGCGTTTTTCCATTCTTGCAGTGGCAGAGGGAGCTATTTCCAAAGAAGACGCCGCTATGTCCAAGAAAGAATTAAAAGAAAAGAAGAAAAACGGCGTAGTTTATCCATCTGTAGCTTATGAGATCGGCGCCAAGATCCAGGAAGTGACAGGAAGTGAAGTACGTGTCACTGTTCCGGGCCATATGCAAAGAGGCGGGGAACCATGCCCTTATGACCGTGTGCTGGCAACCAGACTGGGAGCAGCTGCGGCAGAGCTTATTATAAACGAAGAATATGGCTATATGGCAGCTTTGAAAAATAATGAGATCACTAAAGTACCATTATCCGAAGTAGCTGGAAAATTAAAAACAGTAGATCCTAACTGTTCTATGATCAAAGAAGCAAAACGGATCGGTATCAGCTTTGGTGACCAGTAAAAAATAAGGAGTAAGAAAATGTCGTATACGGCATTATATAGAAAATGGCGTCCTGTCTCTTTTGAAGATGTAAAGGGACAGGACCCTATTGTCCAGACCTTAAAAAACCAGATCACATCTGAACGTATTGGTCATGCCTATCTGTTCTGCGGAACCAGAGGTACAGGTAAGACCAGTATAGCGAAGATCTATGCCAGGGCTGTAAACTGCGAACATCCGGTAGATGGAAGCCCCTGTAACCAATGTCCTTCCTGCAAGTCCATTCTTGCAGGAACTTCTATGAATGTAGTAGAGATCGATGCAGCATCCAACAATGGTGTGGAAAACATCCGTGACATCAGGGAACAGGTACAGTACCCGCCTACAGAGGGAAAATACAGGGTTTACATCATCGATGAGGTCCATATGTTATCCATCGGTGCATTTAATGCCCTTTTAAAGACTCTGGAAGAGCCGCCGTCCTATGTAATATTTATTCTTGCGACCACAGAAGTCCATAAGATCCCTATTACCATTCTGTCCCGGTGCCAGAGATATGATTTTAAACGTATTTCCCTGGAGACTATAGCTGGCAGACTGCGTCAGCTGACTGAGGCAGAGCATATAGAGGTGGAAGATAAGGCTCTTATGTATGTTGCCAAGGCAGCAGATGGCTCCCTTCGAGATGCGTTAAGCCTTTTGGACCAGTGTGTGGCATTTCACTATGGAAAACTGCTGACTTATGAAAATGTACTGGACGTTCTCGGAGCAGTAGACTCCGGTGTATTTAGCAGTATGTTTAATGCAGTGATCGAAGGACGTACCAAAGACTGTATTACCCAGTTAGAGGAGATCGTGATCCAGGGCCGTGAATTAGGTCAGTTTGTAACGGATTTTATCTGGTATCTGAGAAATCTGCTGCTGGTACAGAGCGCAGATGATGCAGAAGGTCTTCTGGATATGTCAGAAGAAAACTTAAAACAGTTAAAAGAAGACTCTACAAAGACAGATGGAAATACACTGATGCGTTATATCCGTATTTTCTCAGAACTTTCCAATCAGCTGCGCTATGCCAGCCAGAAGCGGGTTATGGTGGAAGTGGCTTTGATCAAACTTACCAGACCGTCTATGGAACCGGACCTGGACTCTGTTCTCCAACGTTTAAAACAGTTAGAAGCAGCTGTAGAAGATCTGGAAGCAGGAGGTTTCAGACCTGGGACCATGGTCACGGCTCCCATGGGGGCAGTCCCTGTAACTGCAGGTGTACAGCCTCAGATATCAGGAACACAGGGACAGATGGCAGTTCCAGTCCAGGGGGGTCCTACAGGAAATCCGCCTGAAACAGCTGGCGCAGCCGGTATTACGCCTCCAAATCAGGTCAGCCTTCCACCGGCCCAGTTAGAAGATCTGAACCTGATTCGCAATGAATGGGCAAAGATCATACGAAGTGCTGGAGGCAGCGCAAGGGCATGTTTCAGGGATACAGTGGTAGAACCTGGCGGAGAAGGCTGTCTTACCATTGTATTTCTTGACTCTATGAGCTATGATATGGGAAGGCGTCCTACGGTGATCGGCCAGTTAGAACAGCTGGTCCAGGCTAATTATGGAAAATCTATTTATTTTAAGACCCGGTTAGCCGGTCGCGGAGAGCGCCTGGACACAATATACGTGACAAAAGAAGATCTGGAAGATAAGATCCATATGGATATTACTTACGAAGATTAAAACGAATTTATTGAATGAAGAGATGATGAGGAGGAACACACCATGGCAAAACGTGGCGGATTCCCAGGCGGTATGCCGGGAAATATGAACAATCTTATGAAGCAGGCACAGCGTATGCAGCGCCAGATGGAAGAGACAACAAAAGAACTGGAAGAAAAAGAATACACAGCAGCTGCTGGCGGCGGCGCTGTTACAGTAACTGTTTCCGGTAAAAAGGAAGTAGTTTCTATTAAGTTATCTGAAGAAGTAGTAGATCCTGATGATATTGAAATGTTACAGGATCTGATCGTTGCAGCTACCAATGAAGCATTCCGTCAGATGGAAGCTGCAAACAGCGAAGCTATGTCCAAGTTAACAGGTGGACTGGGCGGTGCTTTAGGCGGAGGCTTTCCGTTCTAATGGACTACTATAGCAGTCAGATCACCAAGCTGATCGAAGAGTTATCAAAGCTTCCGGGAGTGGGGGCAAAGTCTGCTCAGCGCCTTGCATTTCACATTATCAATATGCCGAAAGAACAGGTGGATGAGCTGGCTGGTGCTATGACAGGTGCCCGGAATAATGTGCGTTACTGCAAGGAGTGTTTTACACTGACAGATAAAGAGATCTGTCCGATCTGCAGCAGTGACAAACGAAACCATAAGGTCATTATGGTAGTGGAAAATACAAGAGATCTGGCAGCTTATGAGAAGACCGGGAAGTACAATGGGGTGTACCATGTGCTTCACGGTGCCATTTCTCCGATGTTGGGGATCGGACCCAATGATATCAAATTAAAAGAACTGATGCACCGTCTTCAGTCTGATGTGGAAGAAGTGATCATTGCCACAAATTCCAGCCTGGAAGGTGAAACTACAGCTATGTATATCAGCAAACTGATCAAACCTACAGGCATCAAAGTGACCAGGATCGCCAGCGGCGTGCCAGTTGGCGGAGATCTGGAATATATAGATGAGGTGACTCTTTTAAGGGCACTGGAAGGAAGAACAGAGCTGTAGAAGCTGGAAGAAAAGGCACAGGGAGATGCATAAGATGGATAAATATGAGTTTAATATTAAAGTTGAGCAGATAAAAAAGCTGGTCAATAAAAGTGATTATGAGACAGCCATGAAGATTGCGGATACCATTGACTGGAGAAGGGTCCGTAATGTAAATATCCTGTCTATGGTCGCAGGCATTTATGAGAAAAACGGAGAGTTCCAGGAAGCAAAAGATATTCTGCTTCTGGCGTTTGAGAGAGCTCCTATTGGCAAACGCCTGCTTTATAAGCTGGCAGATCTGGCTTTAAAAGAAGGCAATGTTGAGGAAGCAGAAGATTATTACAAAGAATTCTGCAACCTGGCAGCAGACGATCCAAGGCAGTATATTTTAAGATATATGATCTTAAAGGCAAAAGGTGCGCCTGTAGAACAGCTGATCCATACCCTGGAGCAGTACTGCAACGCAGAACTGGATGAAAAGTGGATGTATGAGCTGGCTGAACTGTACAACCAGGCAGGAATGGAGCAGCTTTGCGTCATGACCTGCGATAAGATCATGCTTATGTTTGGTCTTGGAAAATATGTAGATAAAGCCATGGAGTTAAAGCTTCAGTATGCACCTTTAAACCAGTATCAGATGGATCTGGTAGAAAATAAAGAGAAGTATGAAGCAAAATTAAAGGCAGTAGAGCAGGAATACAAAAAAGGTACTTCTATTGTACAGCCGATTGAAAATACAGACTGCCGTCAGTTAGACAGGGAAGAAGAGCCGGTGGAAGATACAGCAGAAGATGAGACTGTTTATGCTGAGGATGAATACACCGAAGATTACCGGGAAGAACCGGCTGTTACCATTCAGGATGATGATATAACAGAGGAAGAACCGGTTTCTGAGGAGCCTGAAGAAGAACTGGCAGAAGAGCCTGAGGAGACTTACGAGACAGAAGAACCTGAAACAGAAGATTATGAGGCAGGGGAGTCTGAAGCGGAAGAGTCTGAAGAGGAGCCGGAAGCGGATGAAGAGCAGGCTGTATATGAAACAGCAGCAGCGGATGAAGAAATCCGTGCCAGCATCCATGAAGCCCGTGCGCAGGAAAATCTGGCAAGAGAAATGTCAAAATTATCTGCAGCAGCAGAGGAAGAAGATCTGCCGGAAGATGAAATGGGACAGACCAGAGCGCTTACAGATATCCGTGAGCTGAGAAAAGGTCCTGTTTATACAGGTTCCAACCATTTGATGATCGAGGCAGAGGTTCCTGAAAAGGGACTTGCGCTGGCAGTGGAGGCACTGCGTAAAATACATAAAGAAACAGGCGCAAAGAACCAGGCAGCAAAGATCTCCGGCGAAAAATTAAACCGCAGAGGTGTATTTGCGCTGGCAGATAAGCTGACAGGAAAAGACCTGATCATTGAGCAGGCCGGTGATATGAATGAAAGCATCCTTCAGGAACTGAACCAGTTGATGGCAAGGGATGAGACGGGTATGAATGTGGTCCTGATCGATACAGCAAGGCGCCTGGAAGAACTGCACCGTGTATATCCGGGACTGGCAAAGCGCTTTGAGTGCATTGGAACTTCTGACAGCATAAAAGCGAAGAAAGCAGCAGCTCCTGTACCATCTGAGTCTGGAAAAGGATCTCTGGCAAAGGCTCCTGAAGTTGTTGAGAAGAAAGTACAGCCAGCTCCAAAGCCAGTGGCAGCACCAAAAGAGGCTCCGGCTCCAAAAACGGCGGCAACGAAGGCAGTTGTAACTTCGAAGGCAGCTGCGCCAAAGCCTGCAGCCAAACCAGCAGCACAGCCGGAAACGAAGGCAGCTGCACCAGCTAAAAAGCGTCCGGTTCAGGCACCGGCTGTAAAAGAACCAGCTCGTATGGCAGAGACAGAACAGCCAGAGCACAGCGAGCAGGAAATGGACATTGATGAGTTCGCAAAATATGCCTGCCAGTATGCAAGCAAGATCGACTGCAGTATTTCCGGAAAGAGTATGTTAGCTCTTTACGAGCGCATTGAGATCATGGAAGAAGATGGCATTGCCCTGACCAGAGAAGAAGCTGAAAACCTTATTGAAGAGGCAGCTGACAGAGCGGAAAATCCATCCTTCTTTAAGAGACTTACAGGTATTTTCTCTTCTAAATACGATAAGGATGGTCTCCTTATACTGAAGGAGGAGCATTTCTTATGAGAAATATAAAATTAATAGCTCTGGACTTGGACGGAACCCTTCTTAACATGGAAAAGAAGGTTCCTCAGGGAAATTACCAGGCTTTAAAAGAATGTGAAAAAGCAGGAATCCAGATCGTGCCGGCAACCGGAAGAGGCGTAGGCGGTATTCCGCCTATGATCCGGGAACTTCCAGGGGCAAACTACGCCATCACCACCAATGGAGCTGTTGTTGCAGATCTTAAAAATAATAAAGCGATCAAGACCTGTGGACTTTCTAACGAAATGATACAGCGTATCTTAAATATTGCTAAAAAGTATCACTCTGCCACAGATCCTTTTATAGATGGAAGAGCTATTACAGAGCCGGCATCCATTGATCATATGGATGAATTTGGGCTCAGCCCGGAAATGCAGAAACTGATCCGGGATACCAGGGAAGTTGTTCCAAATGTAATGGAATATGTAAAGACAACAGGAGCAGAGGCAGAAAAGGTCAATATTTTTATGGCGGACTTAGAGGAAAGAGAAGTTCTTCGTAAGGAGTTAATGGCGATCCCTGAGCTGTCTATCAGCTCTTCTATGTACAATAATCTGGAGGTTAATGCAAAGGGCGCTGACAAGGGCTCCGCTCTTTTATGGCTTGCAGACTATCTTGGCATTGACCGGGAAGAAACCATGTCATTTGGAGACGGGGAAAATGATATCCCTATGATCCAGGCAGCCGGAATTGGCGTAGCAATGGAAAATGCCCTGGATACAGTAAAGGCAGCAGCAGATATGATCACTCTTAAAAATGATGAAGATGGCGTAGCAGCTGCAATCAGAAAAATCATATTTGGATCAAATGAAAAATGATGACGGAACATTGGCTATCAATCGCAGCAGGTGTGTTTTTAGTGGGAATGATGTTATATGGTCATTACCGCGGCCTGCTGCGTCAGTGTGTTTCTCTTGGAGCGCTGGTACTGACGATCATTACCGTGAAAGTAGCAACACCGTATGTCACAGATTTTGTAAAGGCAAATCCTGTGATCCGGGAAAATGCGGCTCATTTTATTATGGAAGTATCCGGATGGCAGCCGCCGGAGGAGAGCGAAAGCATTCTTCCGGCGGCCCAGCGTATGGCGATCGAAGAACTGAAACTCCCACAATCGGTAAAAGATGTTCTTTTGGAAAATAATAACAGTGAATTTTACAGGCTTTTGGGAGTAGATCAGTTTGGAGAGTATATCAGTACCTGCCTTTCAGATATGCTGATCAATACCCTTGGTTCTGTTCTGGTATTTGCAGCCAGTTATATAGTGATCCATTTGGTGATCCGCTGGCTGAACCTGTTGTCCAGACTGCCTATTATATGTGGCTTAAATCAGATGGCAGGAGGGATCGTAGGGCTTGCAGAAGGATTTCTGCTTTTGTGGCTTGCAGGATTTATTCTCAGCTTTTTTACGGAGACTCCAATGGGGCAGATGCTGGAAGCGCAGGTAAACAGCAGTATCTGGCTTTCACTGATCTACAGATATAATCTTATGAATGTGATTCTGGGTAGTATCATCAATGGTATTTTTTTACACAATTTTTTCCCGCTCTATACATTACCTGTTTTTCCAGGATTTTCCTTGTTTTTCAGGTCCTGATAACAGATTGAAATATAAAACAAATCACCGGATCTGCACTGAATAAATGCACTTCCCAGTGATTTGTTGTTATTGCATATTTTATATGCTAAATTAAATCTATTTCATTTTCAGTATGTTTGTACTATAAAATACCATTGATGATACTACCCAGAATCACATTCATAAGATTATATCTGTAGATCAGTGAAAGCCAGATACTGCTGTTTACCTGCGCTTCCAGCATCTGCCCCATTGGAGTCTCCGTAAAAAAGCTGAGAATAAATCCTGCAAGCCACAAAAGCAGAAATCCTTCTGCAAGCCCTACGATCCCTCCTGCCATCTGATTTAAGCCACATATAATAGGCAGTCTGGACAACAGGTTCAGCCAGCGGATCACCAAATGGATCACTATATAACTGGCTGCAAATACCAGAACAGAACCAAGGGTATTGATCAGCATATCTGAAAGGCAGGTACTGATATACTCTCCAAACTGATCTACTCCCAAAAGCCTGTAAAATTCACTGTTATTATTTTCCAAAAGAACATCTTTTACCGATTGTGGGAGTTTCAGTTCTTCGATCGCCATACGCTGGGCCGCCGGAAGAATGCTTTCGCTCTCCTCCGGCGGCTGCCATCCGGATACTTCCATAATAAAATGAGCCGCATTTTCCCGGATCACAGGATTTGCCTTTACAAAATCTGTGACATACGGTGTTGCTACTTTCACGGTAATGATCGTCAGTACCAGCGCTCCAAGAGAAACACACTGACGCAGCAGGCCGCGGTAATGACCATATAACATCATTCCCACTAAAAACACACCTGCTGCGATTGATAGCCAATGTTCCGTCATCATTTTTCATTTGATCCAAATATGATTTTTCTGATTGCAGCTGCTACGCCATCTTCATCATTTTTAAGAGTGATCATATCTGCTGCTGCCTTTACTGTATCCAGGGCATTTTCCATTGCTACGCCAATTCCGGCTGCCTGGATCATAGGGATATCATTTTCCCCGTCTCCAAATGACATGGTTTCTTCCCGGTCAATGCCAAGATAGTCTGCAAGCCATAAAAGAGCGGAGCCCTTGTCAGCGCCCTTTGCATTAACCTCCAGATTATTGTACATAGAAGAGCTGATAGACAGCTCAGGGATCGCCATTAACTCCTTACGAAGAACTTCTCTTTCCTCTAAGTCCGCCATAAAAATATTGACCTTTTCTGCCTCTGCTCCTGTTGTCTTTACATATTCCATTACATTTGGAACAACTTCCCTGGTATCCCGGATCAGTTTCTGCATTTCCGGGCTGAGCCCAAATTCATCCATATGATCAATGGATGCCGGCTCTGTAATAGCTCTTCCATCTATAAAAGGATCTGTGGCAGAGTGATACTTTTTAGCAATATTTAAGATACGCTGTATCATTTCGTTAGAAAGTCCACAGGTCTTGATCGCTTTATTATTTTTAAGATCTGCAACAACAGCTCCATTGGTGGTGATGGCGTAGTTTGCCCCTGGAAGTTCCCGGATCATAGGCGGAATACCGCCTACGCCTCTTCCGGTTGCCGGCACGATCTGGATTCCTGCTTTTTCACATTCTTTTAAAGCCTGGTAATTTCCCTGAGGAACCTTCTTTTCCATGTTAAGAAGGGTTCCGTCCAAGTCCAGAGCTATTAATTTTATATTTCTCATAAGAAATGCTCCTCCTTCAGTATAAGGAGACCATCCTTATCGTATTTAGAAGAGAAAATACCTGTAAGTCTCTTAAAGAAGGATGGATTTTCCGCTCTGTCAGCTGCCTCTTCAATAAGGTTTTCAGCTTCTTCTCTGGTCAGGGCAATGCCATCTTCTTCCATGATCTCAATGCGCTCGTAAAGAGCTAACATACTCTTTCCGGAAATACTGCAGTCGATCTTGCTTGCATACTGGCAGGCATATTTTGCGAACTCATCAATGTCCATTTCCTGCTCGCTGTGCTCTGGCTGTTCTGTCTCTGCCATACGAGCTGGTTCTTTTACAGCCGGTGCCTGAACCGGACGCTTTTTAGCTGGTGCAGCTGCCTTCGTTTCCGGCTGTGCTGCTGGTTTGGCTGCAGGCTTTGGCGCAGCTGCCTTCGAAGTTACAACTGCCTTCGTTGCCGCCGTTTTTGGAGCCGGAGCCTCTTTTGGTGCTGCCACTGGCTTTGGAGCTGGCTGTACTTTCTTCTCAACAACTTCAGGAGCCTTTGCCAGAGATCCTTTTCCAGACTCAGATGGTACAGGAGCTGCTGCTTTCTTCGCTTTTATGCTGTCAGAAGTTCCAATGCACTCAAAGCGCTTTGCCAGTCCCGGATATACACGGTGCAGTTCTTCCAGGCGCCTTGCTGTATCGATCAGGACCACATTCATACCCGTCTCATCCCTTGCCATCAACTGGTTCAGTTCCTGAAGGATGCTTTCATTCATATCACCGGCCTGCTCAATGATCAGGTCTTTTCCTGTCAGCTTATCTGCCAGCGCAAATACACCTCTGCGGTTTAATTTTTCGCCGGAGATCTTTGCTGCCTGGTTCTTTGCGCCTGTTTCTTTATGTATTTTACGCAGTGCCTCCACTGCCAGCGCAAGTCCCTTTTCAGGAACCTCTGCCTCGATCATCAAATGGTTGGAACCTGTATAAACAGGACCTTTTCTCAGCTCACGGATATCTGTAAGCGCTCTGGTCTGTCCCATTTCATCTTCCGGCAGATCTTCTTCCTCTGCTGCTGCAGATAATTTTGACATTTCTCTTGCCAGATTTTCCTGCGCACGGGCTTCATGGATGCTGGCACGGATTTCTTCATCCGCTGCTGCTGTTTCATATACAGCCTGCTCTTCATCCGCTTCCGGCTCCTCTTCAGACTCTTCCGCTTCAGACTCCCCTGCCTCATAATCTTCTGTTTCAGGTTCTTCTGTCTCGTAAGTCTCCTCAGGCTCTTCTGCCAGTTCTTCTTCAGGCTCCTCAGAAACCGGTTCTTCCTCTGTTATATCATCATCCTGAATGGTAACAGCCGGTTCTTCCCGGTAATCTTCGGTGTATTCATCCTCAGCATAAACAGTCTCATCTTCTGCTGTATCTTCCACCGGCTCTTCTTCCCTGTCTAACTGACGGCAGTCTGTATTTTCAATCGGCTGTACAATAGAAGTACCTTTTTTGTATTCCTGCTCTACTGCCTTTAATTTTGCTTCATACTTCTCTTTATTTTCTACCAGATCCATCTGATACTGGTTTAAAGGTGCATACTGAAGCTTTAACTCCATGGCTTTATCTACATATTTTCCAAGACCAAACATAAGCATGATCTTATCGCAGGTCATGACGCAAAGCTGCTCCATTCCTGCCTGGTTGTACAGTTCAGCCAGCTCATACATCCACTTTTCATCCAGTTCTGCGTTGCAGTACTGCTCCAGGGTATGGATCAGCTGTTCTACAGGCGCACCTTTTGCCTTTAAGATCATATATCTTAAAATATACTGCCTTGGATCGTCTGCTGCCAGGTTGCAGAATTCTTTGTAATAATCTTCTGCTTCCTCAACATTGCCTTCTTTTAAAGCCAGATCTGCCAGCTTATAAAGCAGGCGTTTGCCAATAGGAGCTCTCTCAAACGCCAGAAGCAGAATATCTTTTGCTTCCTGGAACTCTCCGTTTTTCTCATAAATGCCTGCGACCATAGACAGGATATTTACATTACGGACCCTTCTCCAGTCAATGGTATCCGCAATCTTCATGGCTGTCTCATAATCACTTTTATTGACCAGCTTTTTTATCTGCTCAACTTTAATATTAAACTCATATTTATCCATCTTATGCATCTCCCTGTGCCTTTTCTTCCAGCTTCTACAGCTCTGTTCTTCCTTCCAGTGCCCTTAAAAGAGTCACCTCATCTATATATTCCAGATCTCCGCCAACTGGCACGCCGCTGGCGATCCTGGTCACTTTGATGCCTGTAGGTTTGATCAGTTTGCTGATATACATAGCTGTAGTTTCACCTTCCAGGCTGGAATTTGTGGCAATGATCACTTCTTCCACATCAGACTGAAGACGGTGCATCAGTTCTTTTAATTTGATATCATTGGGTCCGATCCCCAACATCGGAGAAATGGCACCGTGAAGCACATGGTACACCCCATTGTACTTCCCGGTCTTCTCATAAGCTGCCAGATCTCTTGTATTTTCCACTACCATAATGACCTTATGGTTTCGTTTGTCACTGCTGCAGATCGGACAGATCTCTTTATCTGTCAGTGTAAAACACTCCTTGCAGTAACGCACATTATTCCGGGCACCTGTCATAGCACCAGCCAGCTCATCCACCTGTTCTTTCGGCATATTGATAATGTGAAATGCAAGGCGCTGAGCAGACTTTGCCCCCACTCCCGGAAGCTTTGATAACTCTTCGATCAGCTTGGTGATCTGACTGCTATAGTAGTCCATTAGAACGGAAAGCCTCCGCCTAAAGCACCGCCCAGTCCACCTGTTAACTTGGACATAGCTTCGCTGTTTGCAGCTTCCATCTGACGGAATGCTTCATTGGTAGCTGCAACGATCAGATCCTGTAACATTTCAATATCATCAGGATCTACTACTTCTTCAGATAACTTAATAGAAACTACTTCCTTTTTACCGGAAACAGTTACTGTAACAGCGCCGCCGCCAGCAGCTGCTGTGTATTCTTTTTCTTCCAGTTCTTTTGTTGTCTCTTCCATCTGGCGCTGCATACGCTGTGCCTGCTTCATAAGATTGTTCATATTTCCCGGCATACCGCCTGGGAATCCGCCACGTTTTGCCATGGTGTGTTCCTCCTCATCATCTCTTCATTCAATAAATTCGTTTTAATCTTCGTAAGTAATATCCATATGGATCTTATCTTCCAGATCTTCTTTTGTCACGTATATTGTGTCCAGGCGCTCTCCGCGACCGGCTAACCGGGTCTTAAAATAAATAGATTTTCCATAATTAGCCTGGACCAGCTGTTCTAACTGGCCGATCACCGTAGGACGCCTTCCCATATCATAGCTCATAGAGTCAAGAAATACAATGGTAAGACAGCCTTCTCCGCCAGGTTCTACCACTGTATCCCTGAAACATGCCCTTGCGCTGCCTCCAGCACTTCGTATGATCTTTGCCCATTCATTGCGAATCAGGTTCAGATCTTCTAACTGGGCCGGTGGAAGGCTGACCTGATTTGGAGGCGTAATACCGGCTGCGCCAGCTGTTTCAGGCGGATTTCCTGTAGGACCCCCCTGGACTGGAACTGCCATCTGTCCCTGTGTTCCTGATATCTGAGGCTGTACACCTGCAGTTACAGGGACTGCCCCCATGGGAGCCGTGACCATGGTCCCAGGTCTGAAACCTCCTGCTTCCAGATCTTCTACAGCTGCTTCTAACTGTTTTAAACGTTGGAGAACAGAGTCCAGGTCCGGTTCCATAGACGGTCTGGTAAGTTTGATCAAAGCCACTTCCACCATAACCCGCTTCTGGCTGGCATAGCGCAGCTGATTGGAAAGTTCTGAGAAAATACGGATATAACGCATCAGTGTATTTCCATCTGTCTTTGTAGAGTCTTCTTTTAACTGTTTTAAGTTTTCTTCTGACATATCCAGAAGACCTTCTGCATCATCTGCGCTCTGTACCAGCAGCAGATTTCTCAGATACCAGATAAAATCCGTTACAAACTGACCTAATTCACGGCCCTGGATCACGATCTCCTCTAACTGGGTAATACAGTCTTTGGTACGTCCTTCGATCACTGCATTAAACATACTGCTAAATACACCGGAGTCTACTGCTCCGAGAACGTCCAGTACATTTTCATAAGTCAGCAGTTTTCCATAGTGAAATGCCACACACTGGTCCAAAAGGCTTAACGCATCTCGAAGGGAGCCATCTGCTGCCTTGGCAACATACATAAGAGCCTTATCTTCCACCTCTATATGCTCTGCCTCAGTCAGCTGACGCAGTCTGCCAGCTATAGTCTCCAGGGAAATACGTTTAAAATCATATCTCTGGCACCGGGACAGAATGGTAATAGGGATCTTATGGACTTCTGTGGTCGCAAGAATAAATATTACATAGGACGGCGGCTCTTCCAGAGTCTTTAAAAGGGCATTAAATGCACCGATGGATAACATATGGACCTCATCGATGATGTAAACCCTGTATTTTCCCTCTGTAGGCGGGTACTGTACCTGTTCCCTGATGTCACGGATGTTTTCCACACCATTGTTGGATGCTGCATCGATCTCTACTACATTCATAGAAGTTCCTGCAAGAATGGACTTGCAGGAAGGACATTGGTTACAGGGGCTTCCATCTACCGGATGTTCGCAGTTTACAGCCCTGGCATAGATCTTCGCTATACTGGTCTTACCTGTACCTCTGGTTCCGCAGAACAGATAGGCATGACCAATACGTTCAGATGTGATCTGGTTTTTTAAGGTCTGGACAATAGGGTCCTGTCCCTTTACATCTTCAAAAGAGACAGGACGCCATTTTCTATATAATGCCGTATACGACATTTTCTTACTCCTTATTTTTTACTGGTCACCAAAGCTGATACCGATCCGTTTTGCTTCTTTGATCATAGAACAGTTAGGATCTACTGTTTTTAATTTTCCAGCTACTTCGGATAATGGTACTTTAGTGATCTCATTATTTTTCAAAGCTGCCATATAGCCATATTCTTCGTTTATAATAAGCTCTGCCGCAGCTGCTCCCAGTCTGGTTGCCAGCACACGGTCATAAGGGCATGGTTCCCCGCCTCTTTGCATATGGCCCGGAACAGTGACACGTACTTCACTTCCTGTCACTTCCTGGATCTTGGCGCCGATCTCATAAGCTACAGATGGATAAACTACGCCGTTTTTCTTCTTTTCTTTTAATTCTTTCTTGGACATAGCGGCGTCTTCTTTGGAAATAGCTCCCTCTGCCACTGCAAGAATGGAAAAACGCTTTCCTGCTTTGGTACGCTTTGTGATCGCATCACATACTACCTGGATATCATATGGAACTTCCGGAAGAAGAATGATATCTGCTCCGCCTGCAAGACCTGCATACAAAGTAAGCCAACCTACTTTATGTCCCATAACTTCTACAATAAAGACTCTTCCGTGGGAAGCTGCTGTTGTATGGATACAGTCAATGGCATTGGTAGCCACTTCCACTGCACTCTGAAATCCGAAGGTCATATCGGTTCCCCAGAGGTCATTATCAATGGTCTTTGGAAGGGATACTACATTTAAGCCTTCTTCACTGAGCATATTGGCAGTTTTCTGGCTTCCATTTCCGCCCAAGACTACCAGGCAGCTTAATTTCAGTTTTTTATAGGTATGTTTCATTGCTTCTACCTTATCAAGGCCATTTTCATCCGGGACCCGCATCTGCTTAAATGGCTGACGGGATGTTCCAAGAATGGTTCCGCCCAGAGTAAGGATACCGGAAAAATCCGCTGGTTTCATAATCTGATAATCTGCATACATAAGACCTTTATATCCGTCTTCAAATCCGATGATCTCCACATCATCTAACATATTGTACAAAGATTTTGCCACGCCTCGCATTGTAGCGTTTAAAGCCTGGCAGTCACCACCACTTGTTAAGATACCAATTCTTCTCATATTGCATTTCCTCCATAATCAGAAATCAGGATTTTTCGTTGTTGCCCATAAGAATGATACTACTATACCTATTTTGCAATTATAACGCAAAGATTTTCAAGGGGCAAGTTAAAAAGAATGTGTCCTGACACAAAAAAGCCTGGGGAAATCTGCCATATTTCTTCTATGACAGTCCTCAGGCTTGCTTATTTTTGTGCTTGTAGTCACTCATGATCCCCACGCTATCGCGCTCCACTGTCTGCTGACGCAGACGGGTCATTCGTTATCAATTATATATTTAATCCACGCGCCTTGCTTTGTACCGGCATCACGGACGTTACTCATGCAGTTAACTCGGTCCAGGCTGCCTTACGGCACACGAGAGTTCCTGCTTAGTGCTGCTGCATTCCTGCCCTGACACGGTTCACAGGTTCCCGTTGCGTAAGACCCAAACGTCAACGCCACTTACATAAGGCAGCTCCGCAATGACCGATCCGAGGCAAGGCATCACCTCTGCTGGAGCGGATTGCAGATACAGGGCACCGCTATCTCCCCGGCTGCGTGGAAACTTTATGACAAATTTATGCTTATCCAGTATACCTGTGAGACCAGCATTTGTCAAGGCTCACTTGTACTTCATTTTTTCCTCTGTTATAATAAATTTCAGAACGAACAAAAAAATTAAGGAGAAATTTATATGAGTCATACTGAAAAAAAGCATGATCAGTATTACGAAATGGCAAACGCCCCCATCAGCCATATCATTCCAAAGCTTGCGGCGCCTACTATTGTCAGTATGCTGATCAGCTCTATTTACAACATGGCTGACACATTTTTTGTAAGTCAGCTGGGAACCAGCGCCTCCGGTGCTGTAGGCGTTATCTTTTCTGCCATGTCCATTATACAGGCACTGGCATTTATGATCGGAATGGGAAGCGGCAACTATATGACCCGTTCCCTTGGTGCCGGAAAAAGAGAACTGGCAGAACAGATCGTTTCTATTGCCTTTTTTACAGGTATCATCATGGGACTGGTGATCACTGTTTCTGCCACCTTTAACATCCACCGGGTGGTTCTTCTTTTAGGCGCAACAGAAACCATTGCACCTTATGCAGAAGCCTATGCCCACTATATTTTCATTGCAGCACCCTTTATGATCTGCTCTTTTATTATGAACAATCTGCTGCGTTTCCAGGGAAAAGCTTCTTTTGCCATGGTTGGCATTACAGTCGGCGGTCTTTTAAATATTGCACTGGATCCGCTGTTTATCTTTACTCTGGACATGGGAACTGCAGGTGCTGCTTTAGCTACCGGACTTTCCCAGTTTATCAGTTTCTGTATCCTTTTATGGATGTGCAATCATCAGGACAGTTGCATTTCCATCAGCATCCGCAAATTCCGCCCGAAACTGGCGATCTATCGCGAGGTCCTCTATGGAGGCATCCCATCTTTAGGACGTCAGGGAATTGCCAGTGTGGCTACGATCCTGATGAACTTTATGTGTCAGCCTTATGGTGACGCTGCGATTGCGGCCATGTCCATTGTCAGCCGTTTTATGTTTTTCATCAACTCTGTCATTATCGGCTTTGGCCAGGGCTTTCAACCGGTATGCAGCTACTGCTTCGGCGCCGGACTTTACGACCGCGTGAAGAAAGCCTGCTGGTTCTGCATCCGTGTAAGCACCATTATCCTTCTGGTGCTCAGCGTGATCAGTTTCCCGGCAGCCCGCTCTATTATCACACTATTCCGACGCAATGACCCGACTGTTATTGAGATTGGAACGCTGGCTCTCAGACTGCAGTTGATCACCCTGCCTCTCCAGGGAGCTGTGATCATGGGAAATATGATGCCTCAGTCTATTGGATACGGTTTCAGGGCTACTTTGGTATCTACAGCCCGTCAGGGAATTTTCCTGATCCCGCTGCTTACGATCATGACTTATACCATAGGACTTTTAGGTATCCAGTGTGCCCAGCCACTGGCAGACATTGCCACTTTTATATTGTCCCTGTTTGTGATCCGGGGTATTTTTAAGGAGTTTCCGGAAGACGCTTCTTCTTTCGCAGCTCAGTAAAAAAGCTTGACATCATTTCAGAACATTCTTCTTCTAATATACCTGTAACGACCTGAGCCTGGTGATTAAAGCCAGGCTCTTTTAATAAATTGAGGACAGAACCGGCACAGCCCGCCTTGCTGTTCATAGATCCGATGACCACTCTGGGGATCCTTGCCTGTACAATGGCACCTGCACACATAGGGCATGGCTCCAGAGTCACATAAAGAGTGCAGTCTTCCAAGCGCCAGTCTCCTTCTTTTTTGCAGGCTCTTTTTATAGAAGTGACCTCTGCATGGGAGAGGACTGTTTTATCCGCATTTCTCCGGTTATAACCTCTTGCAATGATCTCCCCATCTTTTACAAGAACACAGCCAATGGGAACATCTCCTATTTTGGCTGCTTTTTTGGCCTGTTTAATGGCTTCCTTCATGTATTTTTCGTCTTCTGCCTTTATTCTTGCAGCTTTCGCTTCCTCTTCCAACGCTTTCTGACGGCGTTTTTCATTTCTCGCTTCCCAGCGCCTCTGTCTGGTGACAAGACCTTTCTGTGCTGCTTCATCCATAGATCTTTTATCCCTTTCATGTTTTTAGAATTGCGAAAGTGCAAAGCACGTAGCAATTCGGTATCAGAGCTGTATATTTATTATTCCACAGGTTTTAGTATACACTGAAAAATGAGAAACGCCTACTCTACATTTTCCATTCTTACATCTGCATACCAGTAGCCAAAACGGCCGTCCTGGGCCGGCTGGGTCTTTGCCAGCACAAAATGAGGAAAGCCGAACATGGATGCCATATATTTTTCATTGCTGTAATAATGTCCCGGAACCCCTAATATGTACCTGGATCTGGCATGTTTTTCATCTCCCACACGGGCAAAAATAAGATATCTGTAATTGTAATAACCATGAAGAAGAAAACTGTTATTTCCGTATCCCCAGTTCTCCCTTGGAAGAAGGCCGATATCCTGCGGCCGGATGGACAAAATCTCTACAGTTCCCGGACTGTCAAAGGCCTGCATTTTAGGATAATGTTTCCGAAACCTGTTCCACAGCTCGTCCGGCCCCCATCTTTCTTCTTCCTGATCTAAGCGTTCTAATTCTTCTGGGTTGCCTAAGGGGATCTCTTCTGGTTGAGATGTTTTGGACCTGGTCTGGGGTTGTGGGGCTGGTGCAGATGGTATAGGAGCTTCTATTGTTTCCCGTGTCTCAACGTCCTGCGTTTCTGCTTCTTGAGCCCCTGCTTCCTGAGCCTCCGTTTCCTGCACTTCTGCTTCCTGTTCCAATGTCTGCTTTTCAAGCTCCCTGGCTGCTTCCTCTGCCGCCTGGTCGATCTCCTGGTTCAGCTCTTCAATGTGCTTTTTCAAAAGCTCATCGAGATCTCCCCTCTTTTCAGAAGTAACCTCTGCAAATTCCAGTTCTGCAGCCTGGGCTACTGCATCCTCCCAGACAGTTTTGTAGATCCTCCAGTCCTCTCCCTTTTCATGGATCACCAGACCAATACAGCTGTCCATAGAACAGCCTGTTCCCATTACATTTTCCACATTAACGCAGGTCCTGAAATCCCCGCTGCCATTGCGGATAAAAATATTTCCTAAAAAGATCTCCTGACCAGAAGACAGCAGATATACTCCCATATCATTGCCCCCTGCATAGATCTTCTTTACATTTATGCTCAGACGGCACTGTCCGTTCCTGGCTTCCAGCTTCGCGAAACCAATGTTTTTCCCTTTTTCTTCTCCTTCATATGCATAAATATACGATATCAACCTGCGATAACCAGCCATACTTCCACTCCTCACTTCCCACAGCCCATTTTTGCCAGTTCTGACTTACTACGTCAGTACTTATTGTATGCAGTGTGTGTATAAAAGTATGTCTGTCTGTAAACACAAAAACACCCTGAAAAACCAGATCTTATCTTTCAGGGTGTCTTTATATGATCCATTATTACGATCATTTATAATCATTATTAATCTACATTCTCATAATCAGCTACATAAGTAAGATCTGTAGCTCCTGCCAGGTCTGCTCCATTTTCCTTGAGAGTCAGGCTGGATAACTCAAAGTTTTCAATAAAGGTATTTCCAATTTCTACCAGAAATACGCTGTCAGAAACGCCTTCATCATTTTCCACTTTGTTCAGGTCTAATACTGCCTTCTTAACATCGCCTTCTCCGGTGATGTTAAAATTTAAAACCTGTGTGCCTTCTGTAAAAATACCATACTCGGTCATCTTACTTACCAGAGCCTGTGGATCCAGTTCATCATTGTCCAAAGAATCCATATCCTGAACCAGGCTGTCACCATCACCCTTGTGATATACGGAAATGATCGCTACAGGTGCTACATTTGGATCCGGTACCTTATCGCTGGCTCCGCCGGTAGTCTGTGCTTCAATCTGCTCCTGCTTCGCTGCAGCTGCAGTTGTAGTTGTTTCCTGTTTCTTTTCAGTTGTTGGTGTACATGCAGCCAGTGAAACTGCCATCATAGCTGTAAGTAAACCTAATAACCATTTTTTCATTCTGATGTTGCCTCCTTATTCATCCTTGCCAAAACTTCTGAACCAGGAATTCAGTTTTGTCAGTGCCTTGATCAAAGCCTGCAATTCTTCTTCCGTCAACACCTCAACCACTCCCTGTATCATCTGTTCATGGAAATGTTTGTGATGATAATAAGCTTTGACACCTTTTTCCGAAAGAGAAATATGAACCACCCGGCGATCCTGCGTACTGCGGCAGCGAGTCACATAACCTTTTTTCACAAGGCTGTTCATGGAAATTGTCAGTGTACCAACCGTCACTGACAATTCCTTTGCAATAGATGACATATTTTTCGTTGTCCCGACCCCGATGGCATTGATCACATGCATATCGTTATTGGTCAGATCTTTATATTCCTGACTGGTTATCGCTTTTTCTTCTATACTGTTGATATCGCGAAACAGATTTACAAGTACATCATTCAGCGTATCGTAGGTTCCCACATTATTCCCTTTCACGTTTCCAAAAGCTTCTTACAGATTGTATCTTATTTTATTCTGGTACACAAGTCCTAAAATCCTTATATTTTCTTAAAAAAATGTGATTTTTCTATGTTTTCCGGCTTATTTTAATACCAGACGGGCAAAAACTTCCCCACGTTCTTCAAAATTCTTGAAGATACCATAGCTGGCAGCTGCCGGAGACATTAAACAGCTGTGGCCCGGTCTTGTAAGTTTTTGCGCTTCTTTTACTGCATCTTCTAAGTGATCAGTTAAGATCAGACGTTCCATTTTCTGGAAATTCGGATAATCCTGCCGGATCTCCTTAAAAATGCGTTTTCCTGTTGCTTCCATTAATATAATATACGGTACCGGATGACCGGACAGGAAATGGATCAGCTCACTGTAGTCAATCCCCCGGTCCATACCACCAATAAGGACGGCGTCCACATCTTTTAAAGTATTTAAAGCCTGGATCGTTGTCTCACAAATGGTAGAAATGGAGTCATCATAGTATTTAATCCCATTCTTTTCTCCCAAAAACTGCAGGCGGTGTGGCAGCGGTTTATAAGTTTTAAGTCCTTCTAAGAACACCTCGTCCCTGATATTTAAAAGGCGGCATACTGCCCAGGCGATCCCAATATCAAAATAATTATGCTGACCTAAAAGGCGGATCTGGGATACAGGAATTTCAATGGAATGGCCGTCATATCTGGCCTCTGTAGTATCATTTTCCTGTATAACTTCCATTTTTTTCCAGATGTTGACCATTTCTTCTGAAACAGCTCCCTGACCAGGTACTCCCAAAATCTGAAATACCGGTTCTTCAAAAGAAGGCTTTGCTGCGATCAGTTTCGACTTGCAGGTACCCGGTTCAGGCAGACACTGTACATTGCAGATCATCACATCTTCTTCCTTCTGGTTTAAATAAATATGGCGTTTTGCCTGTATATATTTCTCCAGTGTTCCATAGTGATCCAAATGTTCCTCATGGAGATTGGTAAGGATCCCAATATGCGGGGAAACAGTCATATATTCCAGCTGGTGACAGGAAAGTTCACATACGATCTTTGTGTCCTCTCCCACTTCTTCCATATGATCAAACACAGGAATACCAATGTTTCCTACCAGGATCGTATCCATCCCAGCTTCCTTTAACAGATGATAGATCAGGGTCGTAATCGTGCTTTTTCCCTTTGTGCCTGTAATTCCGATGATCTGATCCCTGAAACACTGGAAAAACAGTTCTGTCTGGGACAGGATCTGACTGGAATAAGACTGAACCGGCTTTTCTAATACAACGCCAGGACTTTTAAATACCACATCATATTCATTTAAACATTTCTGATAATCCGGTCCGGCGATCCAGTTTCTGATCCCCTCCGGCTTTTCCTTCGCTTCTGCCATATCTGCCACATCTACGAAAGAGCAGCAATCCAGCTTTTTCAGTACATTCCAGGTAGATTTTCCCTCTCTGCCAAATCCAAGGATCAGGACCTTTTTCCCCTGGACCCAGGGTCTTATTCTTTCGATTATCATAGTTTTATGCCTCATCTTTACAGTTTTTCTCTACCAGCTTCTCCCATGGAGTCGGAACCAGATTTTGTTTATCAAAATAAGAAGAGAACTGATCTCCCTTTGCCTTGTAAGCTTCATACAGGCCTGTGGTCTTGTAGTATTTTAAAAGATAAGGAAGCTCTTTTCCAGATTTCCCCAGATTATCTATAGTCATAACAATAGCTGTGTTGATCTCATCCCTGCTTCCCACACATTCAAAAGGCTTTTCCTCCTGAATTCCTACTAACTGTTCTAAGGTTGGCTGCATATCCGGATCATTTAACATATCTGTTCCGAAAATCTCCTTTACTTCCTCTCTGGAAAGGAATGGAGAAAGGATCAGATATACAAAAAGGCATTTCGGACAATGGCCGCACCAGCTGTCTGTCTTGCTTCCTGCGTTGCAGCTTCTGAATATCTTATGGTACTGCTTCTGCTTTGCAAAATATTTTGCGATCTGGAACTCACTTAAAGGACGCAGCATGCTGAAATAATAGGCGCTGCCCGGAAGATGATCGGTCTGATACTGATGGAAATCTTCCTCAAACTTAAAACTCTTGGAATACTGATGGTTTACAGTACTTCCCTGAACCGTACTCTCATTGGCGCTGGACTCATTTGACAGGGCAATATAAGAAAGACCTGCCATTCTTGCAGCGATCACACTGGAAAATGCAACTAACGCTGAAAATGGAGTATGACCATTTAAGAAACCTTCCTTATTTAACTGAAGCATTCTCTTATCCAGTGTACGGTGTACACTGATCACATGGTCTGCTGTCAGTTTCGCAGACTCTGTGGTATGGATGGTTGCCCCTCTTGGATTGATAATGTAGGCAAATACCGGTACATCTGCACCTTTTAATAACTCTAAGGTAACTGCGGAGTCTTTTCCGCCTCCTACAGGAACAAGAACGCCCTGTTCGGCGCCTGCTGTGTCCTGCTTCTTTTCGTAACTGTTTGCCGCAGACTCTTCTTCACTTAATGGGCAGACGATCTCCATAAATCCTTCCGGATCTGCCTCTGTGATCTTATTTACATAGAAAAATTCGCCAAGACCATTAAAATACAGATCTTTCCACCAGAGGATCTGCTCTTCTGATAAACTTCCTGCCTCGATCACCACCTGTGGAGAGCAGGTGATCTTCCAGTAGCTGACCAACTCTACCATTCCCAGGGAAAAGATCATTTTTTCCATAAGAGGATCTTCCATCCATTTTGCTTCTGGATTTCCATTTTTTGGAAATGTCCAGGTAGGTGTAAAAACAGAAAGACCTTCTATTTCAAATGTATATGTGATCTTTAATTCATTTAATGTTTCTTCTACATCATAACCTCTGTAAAAGAAACGGGAATATTCTTCTCTGAATTTCAGGTAACGTTCCATATTGTACCTCTTTCATATAGTGTATAACAGTTTCTTAAAGTTCCGTTTTTGCACTCACTACAGTGTTTTCCATTTTCCTGTGCGATACTCTGCATAGGAAATAACCCAGTTTGCAAACCAGCCTACAGGAACTGCATACCAGACCATGGCAATGCCAAATCTTGGCGCACAGGTGACAGCAATTATCACACGGATCCCCAGGTTTACCAGGTTTGCAACTGTGAACATTTTCATATCACCGGCACCTCTAAGCAGGCCGTCCACTGCCATTTTAAACCCAATGAAACAGAAAAACCAGCCCATAAACGTAAGATAACCAATTCCTGTAAAAAGAGCGATCTGGGTTCCTTCATTTCCAAGGAACAGCATGATCATAGAATGGCTGAACACTTCCAGGAAGAAGCAGATCACTACGGAGCAGACAATGACCATTTTGCTTGCAGCGTGAAGCCCCATAACAACACGGTCTTTTCTTTCTGCGCCAATGTTCTGGGCCGTAAAAGAAGATACGGCATTTCCAATAGCAGACATAGGTACAACGCAGATTGACTCAATACGCATGGCTGCGGAAAATCCAGCCAGGGCTTCAGAGCCAAAACCATTAACTACAGACTGTACTAACATCATACCAATAGAAACCGTAGACTGCTGAAGAATAGACGGGATGGCAATACGCGTCATTTCCGCCAGTTCCATTTTGTCAAACAAGGTCTTCTGCTTTCCTTCCAGTCCCTTCAGATTTTTAAGGAGAACACCAAAGGAAAGAACCGCAGATATACCCTGGGCGATCAGCGTTGCCCAGGCAACACCGGCCACTCCCATATCCATTTTCGTTACCATGATAATGTCAAGGATCACATTAAATATGGAAGAAAAGATCAGAAAATACAGAGGGATCCTGGATTTTCCCAGTGCATTAAACATAGCAGAAAGTACATTATACATAAACAAAAACGGCAGCCCCAGGAAATAGATCCGCAGATACTCTGACGCCATATCCAGACAGTCTGCCGGGGTATTCAACCATATCATGATCTGCTTTCCAAGGATCAGTCCTGCTATTCCCAGGACCAGACTGATGCCAAGAAAAGAAAGAAGAGCTGTAAACACAGCCGTCTTCATCCGTCCATATTCCTTCGCGCCAAAATACCGGCTTACGATCACCGACGCGCCAATTCCACCGCCGATGGCAACGCAGATAAAAATATTCGTAAGAGCATAAGACGCTCCTACTGCTGCCAGGGCCTGCTCACTGACATAACGGCCTACAATGGCAGAGTCCACCATTGTATACGTCTGCTGAAACAGGTTTCCTATTATCATAGGAAGCGCAAATAAAAATAACGCCTGTAACGGCGGTTTTTTGATCAGATAATCATTATCCATTTTTTTAATAACCTCCGGTCTCGCTTTCTGTACTAGTATATCCGAGAGTCAGGGTTTATTCAAGTGAATTCGGACTTCAAAAAGCCTGTCAGAAGCGTGACGATCTTCCAGATCAGCCATCCCGCCATCGCCCCTGCTGTATTGGTAAGCACATCATCAATCTGCATATATCCTCTCTGTGTAAGCAGCTGGGATATTTCAATCGTACAGGACATCAAAAAGCCAGCAAGTACACACCAGTACATCTTCTTCATTCGTTTAAATAAAACCGGCGCCAAAATTCCAAAGGGAATAAACATAAAAATGTTCTCTATAAAATAAGCATGAGCCTGCACACTGTGTCCCCAGGTTTCAAACAATATCAGACTGATCTGCTTCCTGCTGCCCGACTCCCTGGAAAAAAATGCTGTCTGGATCAGGACCAGCCAGTAACACAGAAACAAGGTCCATATTGCGTAGTTTTGAAGTGGGTATTTTTCCCTTTTGTAAACCCTATATGCAAATGTAAACGATACCACAAATACAAGGCTCAACAAGAAAGCCGGTATTATATAAAAGACCGGCTGTTTGAAATCGGTTAGGATAATCTCAACATATTTACTGATACGGTATCAACTCCCTTCTTTAAACAAACGCAATAAACCTTTTAATCTCTGCGGAAAATATCTCTTGTATATACTTTTTCTGCTACATCATCCAGACACTTATCATAGCGGTTGGCAATGATCGCCTGGCTCATATCCTTGAATTTCTGAAGATCATTGACGACCCGGCTTCCAAAAAATGTTTCCCCATCCTTTAATGCGGGCTCATAGATCACTACTTTCGCACCTTTTGCTTTGATCCGTTTCATAACTCCCTGGATCGAACTCTGGCGGAAGTTGTCACTGTTGCTCTTCATGGTCAGACGATAAACACCTATTGTTACCTCTTTTTCTTTATCCGCTGAAAACTCAAATTTTTCATCATAATCATAATAGCCTGCCAGTTTCAGAACACGGTCCGCAATAAAATCCTTGCGGGTCCGGTTGCTCTCCACTATTGCTTCGATCAGATTTTCCGGTATGTCTGCATAGTTAGCCAGCAGTTGTTTTGTATCCTTAGGGAGACAATAGCCACCGTAACCAAAGGACGGGTTGTTGTAGTGACTGCCAATACGGGGGTCTAAACAGACACCATCAATGATCTGGCGGGTATTTAACCCCTTGCTTTCTGCGTAGGTATCTAACTCATTGAAGTAACTGACACGCAGTGCCAGGTAGGTATTAGCAAAAAGTTTAACAGCCTCTGCTTCCGTAAAGCCCATAAATAAGGTGGAAATGTCCTCTTTGATGGCTCCTTCCTGAAGTAAACCCGCAAAAATATGGGCCGCTTCTGTCAGATGTGGATCTTTTAAATCTGTACCGACAATGATACGTGACGGATACAGGTTATCGTAAAGTGCTTTAGACTCACGTAAAAATTCCGGACTGAAAATGATGTTTTTGCTGCCAAACTTCTTCCTGATGGAAGCTGTATAACCTACAGGAATAGTAGACTTGATCACCATAATCGCATCTGGATTATACTCCAAAACCAGTTTTATGACAGCTTCCACTGCTGATGTATCAAAATGCTGTGTGCGGCTGTCATAATTGGTAGGCGTTGCGATCACTACAAAATCCGCATCCTTGTAGGCTTCTCTGGCATCCAGAGTGGCAGTCAGATCTAACTCCTTTTCTGCCAGATATTCTTCAATATACTCGTCCTGGATCGGGGATTTTCGATGATTGATCATCTCAACCTTTTCAGGCACAACATCCACTGCTGTCACCTTATGATGCTGTGAAAGCAATACCGCAATCGACAGCCCCACATATCCCGTTCCTGCAACTGTGATCCTGTAGTTTTTCATAGCTGTTACTTCCTCGTATAATAGTTTTGAAGAATTTAAACTGCCTTTGGTGTGAGCCAGTTTTTAACAGTTTCGATGCTGAAACCAATGGAATCTGCTATATCTTCGATGGGAAGGCCTTTTTGGTTCAGTTTGATGGCGGTGGATTTGGCCTGTTCTTCACGTCCCTCTGCATAACTCTCATTTCTTAAATCTTCCATAACCTTACACATTTCGTTCACTCCCTTCGGATTTTCTTTTAAATAACGAGTTTTCTCTGCCAATAGATCAAAATACATATCAGATGCATTGGTACAATTAAAATCATGCATCAGCCTGCCAATATCCGAATTATCACGATATTCTATATCCAGCATACTGGAATGATACCTGGCACGATGTGGATCAGCACCATTGTCTGATCTTTGAACCTCAATATCATATTTTTTGCCTGTGCTGTCAGTTGCATAAGCATCCAGACAAACAGATCTGGCACCGGTTACACGTTTCATATCCGCCTGTGTTTCACATTTAAGCAAAACTAAATCCGGTTTGCCTGTAATAATACGAAGAACCAGTTCTGCAAGAGGTATATTCTCTTTAAAAAGCCCTCGCATGAACGTATCATCAATCGGCCGAAAACCTCTTAACCGCTCCAGATCCTCCTGATGCCTTCGTTCCCTTTTCTTATTTTCATCTTCACCCATTTTATCATCCCCCTTTTACCTTTATAAATAATGGTTTTCTCATACTAGCATATGCGCATTTCCATAACAAGTGGTTTTACCTAAACGGCCGTTTTTACTTCGTAAAAGGACAATAAATGGGTTTCGTCATGTATGTATTGATTTTACTCTCTAATTGGCAAAATAGCAAGTTAACAAACTCAGACACTGTATGCCGTCTTCTCTACTGATAAATCCCAACCTGTATTCTCACCCGCTTCTTCATTATTACTTTCACACAGACTCCAATGATTTTATACATTTTCTTATCATTTTCTTCCTATTTGATGTACACACCATTAAATGTCTACTCAACAAGAAAAATATACCTTTAGGGAGAATGAGGTCCTAAAGGACCGAAGGAGTAAATATTATGAAAAACTACAAGATTGCTGTCGCAGGAACCGGTTATGTTGGTCTGTCAATTGCCACACTTCTTTCCCAGCATCATAAAGTCACTGCTGTGGACATCGTTCCAGAAAAAGTAGAGATGATCAATAATCGTAAGTCTCCGATCCAGGATGATTATATCGAAAAGTATTTAGCAGAAAAAGACTTGAATTTAACTGCAACTCTAGACGCAAAAGCTGCATATAGCGATGCGGACTTTGTTGTAATCGCTGCACCTACGAATTATGATTCCCAAACCCAGCATTTTGATACCTCTGCAGTTGAGGCTGTGATCAAGCTAGTTATGGAGTCCAATCCTAATGCCATTATGGTCATTAAATCTACGATTCCTGTAGGCTACACCGCAAGTGCAAGAGAAAAATTCAACAGCAAGAATATCATCTTCAGTCCAGAATTTCTGCGCGAATCCAAAGCACTGTATGACAACCTGTATCCAAGCCGTATTATCGTGGGTACTGACTTAAATGATGAGCGTTTAGTTGAGGCTGCTCATGAGTTTGCTGGTCTGCTGCAGGAAGGCGCTATCAAGGAGAACATCGACACCCTGTTCATGGGCTTCACCGAGGCAGAGGCTGTTAAGTTGTTCGCCAATACATATCTGGCTCTGCGCGTTGCCTACTTCAATGAGCTGGACACCTATGCAGAGAGCAAGGGTCTGAACACTCAGCAGATCATCGATGGTGTCTGCCTTGATCCTCGCATCGGCAGCCACTACAACAATCCGTCCTTCGGTTACGGCGGCTACTGTCTGCCCAAGGATACCAAGCAGCTGCTGGCTAACTATGCAGATGTGCCGGAGAACCTGATCGAAGCAATTGTTGAGAGCAATAGAACTCGTAAAGATTTCATCGCTGATCGTGTCCTAAAGCTGGCTGGCTACTACGGCTATGATGCAGAAAATGAGTTTGATGAAGACAGGGAAAAGGCAGTCATCATCGGTGTGTACCGTTTGACCATGAAGAGCAACAGCGACAACTTCCGCCAGAGCTCCATTCAGGGTGTCATGAAGCGTATTAAGGCCAAGGGAGCAACGGTAATCATTTACGAGCCGACCCTGAAAGACGGTGAGACTTTCTTTGGATCAGTAGTGGTTAATGATCTGGCTAAGTTCAAGGAAATGAGCCATGCCATCATCGCAAATCGCTATGACAAGTGTCTGGATGATGTGAAAGAAAAAGTTTATACGAGAGATATTTTCCAGCGTGATTAAGAACATAAGTGGAAGATGAGGAGATTATTGTGGATATTAAAAAGGAATACGAGTGTTGGTTGGAAAACGCAACCACAGATGCAGATGTTGTCGCCGAACTGAAAACGCTGGATGATACAAAAATTGAAGATGCATTTTACCGTGACCTTGCGTTTGGTACGGGTGGTCTGCGTGGTGTAATTGGTGCAGGTACTAACCGCATGAACATCTATACCGTGGCAAAGGCTTCTCAGGGTCTGGCTGATTATCTGAAAAAGAACTTCACAGAGCCGTCTGTGGCAATCGGTTATGACAGCCGTATCAAGAGTGATGTGTTTGCAAAAGTCGCCGCAGGCGTGTTTGCAGCGAATGGTGTCCAGGTAAATATCTGGCCCGTCCTGATGCCGGTTCCGACCGTGTCTTTTGCGACCCGTTATCTGCACACCTCGGCCGGTGTCATGGTGACCGCATCTCACAATCCCAGCAAGTACAATGGTTATAAGGTCTACGGTGCTGACGGCTGCCAGATCACTACCGAAGCTGCAACGGAGATCCTTGCCGAGATTGAGAAGCTAGACATTTTTGCAGACGTCAAGACCAGCGACTTTGAAACAGGTGTGGCAAACAGCAGCATCCAGTACATTCCGGACGAGGTCTACACCGCATTCGTGGAGCAGGTCAAGAGCCAGTCTGTTCTCTTTGGCGAAGAAGTTAATAAAAATGTAGCCATCGTGTATAGCCCGCTGAATGGTACCGGCTTGAAGCCTGTGACCCGCACTTTGAAAGAAATGGGCTACACCAACATCACGGTGGTCAAAGAGCAGGAGCAGCCGGACGGCAACTTCCCGACCTGCCCGTATCCCAACCCGGAGATCAAAGAGGCAAGCTGTTGGATTATGCACCCGGTCTGGATGGTCTGCCGAAGTCCGATGTGCTCAAGTTCTTGCTGGAAGATAACTGCTCCATCGTGGTGCGTCCTTCCGGTACCGAGCCGAAGCTCAAAACATATATCTCGGTTAGTGCAGAGAATAAAGAAGCTGCCGAAAAGGTGGAAGCGGCGATTCGCAAGAGTGCTGAAGAGTACTTGAAGTAAAGAGCAGAGGAGAAAAACATATGAATATTATTTTACTTTCTGGTGGTTCAGGCAAGCGTCTTTGGCCTCTTTCTAATGATGTGCGTAGCAAGCAGTTCATCAAGCTGTTCAAGAATAATGATGAGTATGAGTCTATGGTGCAGCGTGTGTATCGCCAGATCACCACGGTGGATGCTGATGCAAAGATCACGATTGCAACGAGCAAATCACAGGCAATCGTTGGAGACAATAGAAAATGAAAAGTATTTATCGTAAAGAGAGAAAGATAAAATGAAAAGTCAAACCAGTATTAAAAAGAATTTTATCTATCAGATGATCTATCAGATTCTGATTATTATACTTCCTTTTGTAACATCGCCTTATATTGCAAGAACAATTGGTGCTGAAGGACTTGGAACATATTCATACAGCTATTCAATTGCATATTATTTTGTGCTTTTTTCCATGCTTGGCCTTGCAAACTATGGGAATCGGGCAGTTGCACAATGCAGAGATAATCAGAAAAACCTGAACGAAACATTTTCTAATATTGTGACATTACATATAGCTTTTTCTTTCATTTGCTGTGTGGTGTATATTTTGTATGTGTTTTTTCTGGCCAACGAAAAACTGTATGCCGGAATTCAGTTCACTTATGTGCTGAGCGGCTTATTTGATGTGAGCTGGTTCTATTTTGGAATAGAAAAATTTAAATTGACAGTAACAAGAAATATCATTATAAAAATATTGAATGTTGTTTGCGTATTTGTTTTTGTTAGAAATGCGAATGACCTATGGAAGTATTGTGCAATTATGGCTGTCGGCATGTTGATAAGCCAAATTTCTTTATGGTTCCCTTTAAATAAATTTGTTGCATTTCAAAAGCCGACGTGGAAAAAAATGAAACCGCATATCGAACCGCTTTTGATCTTATTTATCCCAGCCATTGCAGTTAGTTTATATAAATATATGGATAAAATCATGATTGGTGCGATGAGTAATAAGACTCAACTTGGGTTTTATGAAAATGCGGAAAAAGTAATTAATATCCCACTTACAATCATTACGTCATTTGGGACAGTAATGCTTCCAAAAATGTCAAATCTGGTGGCTTCTCACAATAGGGAAAAGACAAATCAGTATATATCGTTGTCAATGAAATATGTGATGTGTTTGTCCTTTGCACTGGCATTTGGTTTGGCTGGAATTGGAAAGGTTTTTGCCCCTGTTTTCTGGGGGCAGGAATTCATGCTTTCAGGTGTGCTGATTATGGGTCTTTCGATTACGATTCCTTTTATGTCGTTTGCAAATATCATTCGGACACAGTTTTTGATTCCATCAGAAAAGGATAAAGAATATCTTTCTTCTGTTATTGGTGGGGCAGTAGTTAATCTAATTGCGAACACGCTACTGATTTCAAAAATTGGAGCAATTGGAGCAACGATTGGTACAATACTTGCCGAGATTTTTGTTTGTGTGATCCAGACGTTGAGCGTTAGAAAGGAACTCCCGGTACTACGATATATAAAAAGTATATGGATGTTTGCTGTTTTTGGAGTGGCTATGTTTGTAGGGGTGTTCTATATCGGAAATGCTCTGGAAAACAAAGTGTCAACATTGTTCCTGCAGATCATCTGTGGAATGCTGATATATGGAACATTTTGCGTGATATATTTTGTCCACACAAAAGATGAGATGATTTTAAAAATGCTAAGGGGGATAAAAGGAAAAATCAGATAATATCTGGAACGGGCTTATTTCACGCATATTGTTGGAACGAACCAAACCAGGACTTTCGACAATCATATAACTGCGAACACTTTGATCTGAAGCTGAAAACGTTCACAGGTAGGCTGCTTGATAAAAGGTTAGCTTTATGATAACATGAAAATATAGTAGGATTATTTGTACTCCTATCAGCAATGAAAGAGAGAGGTGAAAGCCGATGGGAAGAGCTGACAGTTGAACAGTTTAAAGAAGCAATGGCTAAACTTCCTCTGGAAGCAGTATAAAAAAGCAACCTTCTAATTTTCTTGCACATTGTGTAATTCCATATATGGTAAGTTTAGTAATTACAGAAATAAGAAAATATTCAAAACATAGCCGTATGGACAACCTGCTTTTCTGATGTCCACACGGCATATTTTAACCCCATCATACAGTTCACAACAAAAATACCTCTAAAGGAGCCCCTAAAAATGATCCTATCCAAAATCCACCACATTGCCATCATCGTTTCCAACTACGAAACTGCCAAAGATTTCTATGTAAACAAACTAAATTTTCCAATTATCCGTGAAAACTACCGTCCGGAACGGAACGACTGGAAACTGGATTTGCGAGTGAATGAGTATACAGAATTGGAAATCTTCGCAGAACCGGATCCGCCAAAGCGTGTGAATCGTCCGGAGGCATGTGGCCTTCGCCATCTGGCTTTTTGCGTGGAGAGTGTTGAACAGACGGTAAAAGAACTGGCAGAAGTTGGTATTGATTGTGAGCCAATACGTGTAGATGCTTACACAGGCAAGAAAATGACCTTCTTCCAGGATCCGGACGGTCTGCCATTGGAACTGCATGAATAATAAACTAAAACTTCCCACACCTAAACAGGGCTTCGCACCTTGAAAATTCAATATTTC
>OMGU01000426.1_pt1 | contig 47101 bp, 38 predicted proteins | sample 1646121 | NCBI WGS metagenome assembly OMGU01 (sample SAMN05578581, study PRJEB25193) | human gut metagenome | biome: Human Microbiome; feature: human-associated habitat; material: feces | host: Homo sapiens | place: USA:Birmingham
CCCTATGAAAAAAAGAAGCCACACACAGCTGCTTTTGTGTAAACACAACGCTTCTATGGGTCACTTCTTTCTAGTCCGCAGTGCGGCAGCTCGAAAAAACTTCGTTTTTCCTCGCTGTCGGGCATTCGCCCTATGAAAAAAAGAAGCCACACACAGCTGCTTTTGTGTAAACACAACGCTTCTGTGTGTGGCTTCTTTTTTTCGCACTGCTCTTTGCTTACGCAAGTTTGGACTTAGCCAGCTCTGCCAGTTTTGCGAAACCTTCTGCATCGTTGATAGCCATGTCAGAAAGGATCTTGCGGTTCATCTCAACACCAGCCTGCTTTAAGCCGTACATGAACTTGCTGTAGGACAGACCATTGATACGTGCTGCTGCGTTGATACGAGCGATCCACAGCTGTCTGAACTGTCTCTTTCTCTCTTTACGACCAGCGTAGGAGCTTGTAAGAGCTCTCATTACGGACTGCTTAGCTACACGGTACTGTTTGGAACGTGCGCCTCTGTAACCCTTTGCCAGCTTTAATACTCTATTGTGTTTCTTTTTAGCGTTTAATCCGCCTTTTACTCTTGCCATCGGTTATTTCCTCCTTCTTAATCCTCGAATCTTATAAGTACGGTAAAATCTTCTTCATTACCTTGCTGTTTGTAGCATCAGTAACGATGTCTTTTCTAAGATTTCTTTTTCTCTTTGTAGATTTCTTAGTTAAGATGTGGGATTTGTAAGCTTTATTTCTTACTAACTTTCCGGTTCCGGTTGTTTTAAAACGTTTAGCAGCTGCTCTGCTTGTTTTCATTTTAGGCATGGTGTAGTCCTCCTTAATAATAGTTATGTCCTTATATCTAGCGTTTCGCAGAAAGGAACAGTACAATACTTCTTCCTTCTACTTTTGCCGGTTTATCAACGGCTGCGATATCGGCAAGCTTCTCTGCAAAATCGTCAAGGATATACTTTGTCTTTGACATATGTGCCATCTCACGACCTCTGAAACGAAGTGTAACCTTTACTTTATTACCTTTTTCCAGGAATTTTCTCGCATTGTTCATCTTGGTATTCAGGTCATTTTCATCGATATTCGGGGAAAGACGAACTTCCTTGATCTCGATTACCTTCTGTTTCTTCTTAGCTTCTTTTTCTTTTCTTGCAAGCTCGTATCTGTATTTACCGTAATCGATAATCTTGCAGACCGGCGGCTTCGCAGTCGGAGCAATCTTTACTAAATCCAGTTCCGCTTCTTTCGCTAACTTGTAAGCTTCCTTTGCGGACATGATTCCAAGCTGCTCTCCATTTTCGCCAATCAAACGAACCTCTCTGTCTCTAATCTGTTCGTTAATCATTAACTCGCTAATAGCCGTGCACCCCCATGATATGTGATGATTTTGGTTGATTCAGTGTCAAAAAAAATAAGTGAACAGTACAGACCATCCACTTACTCATAATAGGAAATCCAATATAGGAAATTTCTCAAATTTATGAACCCACAGTCACTTGCTCGTGCTGAGGTGAGGTAGATAACCTGCTTTCCTGTCTTCGTGAAGTTGTTTCCTCACAACTTTTGTTAGTATACTATGGTTTCTTTGGAATGTCAACCGGTTTTTTCGAGATTTTTGAGAAGATTTTTGAGAAGATTTACAAATGATTTTTAAATATGGTTCACGTGTTGCGCGAATGACGGCAACGTACGCAAATACATTTACGGACATACTAAAAACTACCGCCGGATATCATTACCTCTGCCCGGTTTTGCTTCCTTCCTGACAGAATTTTCCATATCCGGCGGCATTTTTTATTTCGAATACTTATGCAGGCTTTCTTCTATTTAAAAAGAAAACCGCATCAGAGTCACCGTTTCTGGAAACTCGAACATTCCGTCTGCATAGAAACCGTCGCATTGCCTCCGGTGATTCCGATGTGTTCCGCGCTGCACCGGCGGTCTGTATTATAAACACAGTTCGTTGCCTCGCACTCTACTTCGAGACGGCTCTCCGGTGTTTTAAAAAGGTTGCGGAATGTGCCGCCTTTCTTCTCGTCGAAGCTGCCGCAGCAGGTATCGCATTTATCCTGCGCCGTCTTTCCTTCTACCAGAATGGTATTTTTACAGCAGCAGTTTTCCGCATTGTGCATACATCCGGTTACACTACAATCCAGTTTTGTCATGATTTTTCCTCCTGTTTTCTGACATGCATCACCGAAAGTCTCCTCCGGCATCCAGTCGTCAAACTTTTCAGCGATACACTTTTCAATGTGTCATGGTTTTCGTTGCTGTTCACACATGCATGACCAGTAACGGGATTTTGCCGATACTTCGCATTCCAAATCAGCAAAATCTGCAACCAGAACTGTATCGTACGGAATTTTCAGTTCAGAAAATTCCTGCCTGTGAACAGTTACTGGTTTTTAGATTCAGGAGTAGTATCTGCTTCTTTTTTGGATTTATTCGTGTAAACTAAAACAAACGCATCTATGATTTTATCTCACAGATGCGTCTGCCTGATTTTTTAATTTTTCAAAATTATTTAGCTTCGTCTGCTTTCACAGTCTCACGCAGGTTTTTCTCTTCGATCTCCTTCTGGATGGACTCGATGAAGCTCTCTACACTGCTTGCGCCCTCGTCACCCGCAAAACGGCTGCGGACGGAAACGGTCTTCTCTTCTTCCTCTTTCTGTCCAACAACCAGCATATACGGGATCTTCTGGGTCTGTGCCTCGCGGATCTTGTAGCCGATCTTCTCGGAACGTGTATCCATCTCTGCACGGATGCCAGCCTCGGTCAGCTTGTCCAGAACTTCCTTGCTGTAATCTGCGTATTTGTCAGAGATCGGAAGAATCTTTACCTGTACCGGTGCCAGCCAGGTTGGGAATGCACCTGCGAAGTGCTCGATCAAGATACCAATGAAACGCTCGATGGAGCCAAATACAACACGGTGAATCATGATCGGACGATGTTTCTCGCCGTCTGCTCCGGTGTACTCTAATTCAAATCGCTGTGGAAGCTGGAAGTCAAGCTGGATGGTACCACACTGCCAGGTTCTTCCGATAGAATCTTCCAGATGGAAGTCGATCTTCGGTCCATAGAATGCGCCATCGCCCTCGTTTACCACATACGGCAGTCCCAGCTCTTCCAAAGCGGAACGCAAGCCTTCGGTTGCCATCTCCCAATCTTCATCACTTCCCATGCTGTCTTCCGGACGGGTGGACAGCTCTACGTGGTATTTGAACCCAAACAGGGAATATACCTGGTTGATCAGGTGTACAACGCCCTTGATCTCGTCCTTGATCTGCTCCGGTGTCATGAAGATATGTGCATCATCCTGTGTGAAACAGCGTACTCGCATCAGACCATGAAGCTGACCAGATTTCTCATGACGATGAACGATACCAAGCTCACCCATACGCAGCGGCAGATCACGGTAGGAACGCGGCTCAGAACCGTATACCAAAACGCCGCCTGGACAGTTCATTGGTTTAATTGCGTAATCCTCTTCATCGATCACAGTTGTATACATGTTGTTTTTGTAATGATCCCAGTGTCCGGAAGTCTCCCAGAGCTTGCGATTCAGGATGATCGGAGTGGAAATCTCTACATAACCAGCTTTTTTATGGATTTCTCTCCAGTAATCAAGCAGGGTATTTTTCAGTACCATGCCCTTCGGCAGGAAGAACGGGAAACCCGGACCTGCATCGTGCATCATGAACAGGCCAAGTTCTTTGCCCAGTTTACGATGGTCACGTTTCTTTGCCTCTTCCATCATTGTGATGTATGCTTCCAGATCCTCTTTGGTTGCAAATGCGGTCGCATAGATACGGGTCAGCATTTTGTTCTTCTCGCTGCCTCTCCAGTATGCGCCTGCCAGATTCATCAGCTTAAATGCCTTACCAACACCCTTGGTGTTCATCATGTGAGGTCCTGCACATAAGTCAGTAAAATCACCCTGACGGTAGAAGCTGATCTCTGCATCCTCCGGCAGATCCTCGATTAATTCTACCTTGTACGGCTCCTCTTTCTCCTTCATGAACTCGATCGCTTCATTTCTCGGCAGAGTAAAGCGCTCCAGTGGAAGTGCTTCTTTGATGATTTTCTTCATCTCTGCCTCGATCTTCGGCAGATCCTCTGCAGTCAGAGGGGTAGCCGGATCGACATCATAGTAGAAACCGTCTGCGATGGACGGTCCAATCGCAAGTTTTGTCTCCGGGTAAAGGCGTTTTACAGCCTGTGCCATTACATGGCTGGCGGTATGGCGCAGAGCTGCCAGACCTTTCTCATCCTTTGCAGTCAGGATATTTAACTGACAGTCATGGTCGATCACGGTACGGAGATCTTCTTCCTCACCGTCAACCTCACCCAGACATGCCACTCTCGCCAGGCCTTCGCTGATGTCTTTTGCAATGTCGATGATGGACATCGGGCTCGCATATTCTTTGACAGAGCCATCTTTTAATGTGATCTTCATCTTTTTTCTCCTTTTCGTTCTGAAATAATAAAAGCTTCCTGACCAGAAGAACCAAAAAAAGTCCCTTAGCCAGATGTTTCTGACTAAGGGACGATAAATCGCGGTTCCACCCTTATTGAATCGATCGTTCGGATCGATTCCACTTCATTCTGATGATAACGGAATCACCGTTCCCGATTAAGGGACATTCAAAGCTGGTATTCAGATTTGTTTTCCTGTCCGACGCTTCCACCCACAGCCACCTGCCTCTGTTATTTCAGGCTTTTCCTGCGACGCCGTTCTCTGTCCAGTTCCACAATCCTACTGGTCTTCTCAACACTTTCTTTATATAGATAAACCCGTTTCTGGTTCATCATTACAGTCTCGATTATATCAGCTGTTTCTATTTTGTCAAGATATTTTTCTCTTGAGTTTTCACTGCATTGACAGACCGCCCCTTTCATGGTATGATAATAAGGATCTAAATATAAGGGCCAGTACCGGTTTCGACAGGGATCATGAAGCTGGTGAAGCTATCCGCATGCGATGCGTTAAATGGCAAACTTAAAATTAAACGCTAACAACAAATTAGCATACGCTGCCTAATTTGGCAGTTGTCAGCCTTAGAGCACTCACACTTTAAGAATCTGGCATCGAATATGTGAGAAACGATGACAGGCGGGTTCCGGACTGTCAGGCGTATCAGGAACTACTGAAGTTCTGAGGATGTTCGTTTCCGCAGGATAGAGGGAATGTCAAAGAACGGACTATGATAGTAGAAGAACAGGGAATTGGTTTTTGGACACGGGTTCAACTCCCGTCTGGTCCACTAAAAAGAACTGCCGCCCAGCAAATCATTTGCTGATGCGGCAGTTCTTTTTCTTACCTATTTTTATTCTGCATCTTTTACCGATTCTGGAATATCTCAATAATCGCCTTCACGATCGCCACCAGCACATTCCACATCCGTTTCAACGGACCTTCTTCACTGCTGCCGTCTGCCTCCTGATCGGAGATATCAGCTGATTCATCATCATCGCTGATCTCATCGGTCCGCAGGACGATCTGCACGCTGTTCGGGGACGGATTTTTCGAGGAGGTAAAGGAAATCTTCTCCGCCTCCGGATCTATGTTCAGGAAGTTGTTCTCATCCTCAAACTTATCGATCTGCTCATCGAGCGTACTCTTCATGTCTTCCCCCGCTTCCCGAACCGCCGCAAGCTGATCGATCATGGTCAGGTCCTTATCAAGAATCTTCTCCAGGCCCTGCAGCGTTGCCTTGGTTCCGGCATCCAGCGAATCACCTGCCGAAATCAGCGTGTCATTCAAAAGACTGAGCATATCATGTGTGGTATAAAGCGCCCTGGTCAGCCGGTTCATCAGTTCTTCCGAATCAGACAGGTAATCCAGCATCGTCGGCACATATTTATCCGTTGTGTCAATCAGGACCCGCATATCATCCAGCAAATTGATCAGCTCATCGGTCGAACTTCTGAGCGCCGATAAAGTCGAACCCGTCTTGCCAGTAATATCTCCCGCCGTCTTGAACGCACCATTCACTTTATTCACAATCGTTTTCGCAGTTTTCTGCGCCTGCTCCACTTTCTGGAAAATGCCCTTCGTCTCTTCCACCAGACTTGCAGCATCCGCAGAATAAGTAGTCGCTGACAGAGACTCCAGTGCCTCCTCTACATCATCTTCTGCATTGCCAATCTCATCTTCCCAGCTCGCATCATTGACACCGCCGCTTCCCGGCTCGCCGGACGGTCCGGCTGTCAGGGTTCCCGCAGAAACCTCGGTTCCAAATGCATTCACCTCTGCATCCTTGTCTTCCGTCGTTGTCGCTGATTCAGCCGCTTTTTCCGCCTGGTTACCAGCTGCACCAGACGCTGAGCCTGCGCCCGCTGCTTCCTGTTCAGCCGAATCTTTACTTTCTGTTCCTGCTGAACCAGAGGCCGAAGTGCCCGCTGCCATTTCCGCGCCATCCGTGGTATTTGCAGAACCCGTAGTTTTTGCATGATCGGCGGCACCTGCAGAATCCGTGATATCTGCGCTGCCAGCCGCCCCCGCTGTCTGACCATTTCCGTTTCCAGATGCCGCCTCCGACGATACAGATGTCTCTTCCTTCTCCGCACTCTTCATCTTGCGGATCCGTTTCAGCTTCATGCCGTCTAACGTAGCTAAACTCTGATTCAGGCTTCCAATCCCCTGTTCTGTCACCGCCAGGGAGGTATTTCCCTGTCCCAGAAGTTTATCGAGTTCTTCCAAAATTTTCTGGACTTCCGCCGTCCGCTGGACAATATCTTTCTCGATCGCATCCTGCGTCTGCTGGCTGACAAGACCCTTATTTAATTCATCCGAAGCCGACCGGAGCGATTTGCTCAGACTTCCCAGGCGGTCATACAGGCGATCTAGTTCATCCTGCATATCTTCCATCGTATTGGAAAGCGCCTGTGTGTTGCTGTTAATATCCGTCACCGCATCGCGCGCCGTCTGTAAATACGGAATCATGACCGTCGTCTGATCCGTGACCGCCTGCAGATCGGAAAGCGCCTGTGTCGAGAGCGCCTCGATCTGTTTCCGGTTAGCACTGACGGTTCCACGCGCCTGATCGAGATTTGCCAGACCGCCCTTCACGCCGGAAACATCCGACTTCATGGATTCCATCGTCTTTAACAGCGCATTCATGCTGTCATACATCTTGTTTCCATCCTCGCGCCAGGTATCTTTCGCCTCTTTCAGATCCTTGATGCGGTTCAGCTCATCCAGGGTCCCCGGAACCATCATCATAATGACTCCGATATTCTCATAATTATCCGTGCCGACCCGGACTGTAAAATCGCCGTCCTCGCCCGGAAGCGCCGCAAACATTGCCGCCTGATAGCTTCCAACCGACTGCACCTGCGCGCCCGGCGCATCGACACTATAGCATTTCTCCATATCCACCGGCACAAGCACGGTCAACACCATATTATTTTTATAATACGCCTTCGCCTTCTCATTCGGGGTCGCCTTTACATTGACCTCAACCAGACCAGACGCCCCCGCCAGTTTGGATGCATCTGCTTCCACTCCATTAAGTTTATAGGAAACGTCAAACGTCCACGGCAGATCGACGCTGTTTTTCGGCATCGTACACTGATAATAAAAACGCGAATTCTTCTCCGGCAGTTTCCATGTGACGGTTCCATCGCCAATTTCCGGCGCCGTGTCGTCCGTCATGTTGACCACCTTGTCATAGGTACCATAATCGGTATATTCGGTCAGTCCATTCGTGGTACAGCCTTTGACCACATTGATCTGCGTTGCCGTTCCATAATAGTCCAGATTGACATACATCGTTTCATCTACCTGAACTCTTGGTGCAGCCGCCCGGACAGGAACTGCCGCACTCGTTACCAGCGTAACCGCTGCCAGCGTCGCCGCCGCTCCTCTTCTAATGATCTTCTTCATGGCTTCCAGCCTCCCTTTTTTCTGTCATCTTCCGTTTCCGGTCTTTTCTTCGTTCTCTCACTTTTCCGAGTAGCCGGAGCTTTCTTCTGTGTTTCTCCCGCGCCTCCGCATCGGAATCTGTTTTCTCTTGAGGACCGCCCGTCTCTGTCATTTCTGTATCTTCCAGCACTTTCGTTTCAGCTTCGAATTGTTTTCTTTTCGACGTAACTGAATCCACCAGCGGCTTTTTCCCTTTCCACACGGCACCAGCCACGCGTCTTGCCGCCCGTTTCATACGGGCATGGCGGCGTTCGCGCCGTTTTTTGAAAAACAGATGAATCCTCTCAAATTCGTTCTGCATCAGGATATGATCAAACAATACCAGAAATGCCGGCATCAGGGAGCAGACAAAAAGCATACTAATCAGAGCCCCCCGTCCAATCAAATGTCCCAGATCGCCGATCGCCGCGACACTCGATACCTTGTATACAATATATCCGGCACAGGTCAGGATCGAACCGGATGTCAGAATCGCCGGAATACTAAGATTCAGCGTCCCGATCGCCGCTTCCTTCTTATCCATCGTCTTGCGGCATTCCAGATAATTGTTCGTCGTCAGAATCGCATAATCGACGGTCGCGCCCAGCTGGATACAGCTTACGATAATGTAACCAATGAAAATCATCGTGTCTCCGACGATGTACGGTACCGCCATATTGACGAAAATCGCGACCTCAATCGGAATCATGATAAGGAGCGGAATAATCAGTGATTTAAAACTCCACATGACAACCACAAATACGCCGATCAGCGACATCACATTGACACGGCTGTAATCCTTCGTGATCGTCGTCTGAATGTCCTGTGTGGACGGTGTTGTGCCGACCAGATACGAATTTTCCGGATAATATTTCTTCATGATCGCCTGGATCTCATCCGAGCACTGGTACGCCAGCTTGCTCTCGCCCTTACTCTTAACGTAAATAAGGATTCTCGCATAATCTTTTTTATGTAACTGGCTTGTGATGCTGTACGGAAGGAAATCTTCCGGTACGCCCTCCGGGAGCTGCCCGGACAAGGACGTTACACTCTTCATGTACGGCAGGTCTTCCAGCTCATCCGTGAACTGTTTTTCCTTGATAAAAGAAGTATCCGGCACGATTGCCATCATCATATTGCTTCGTCCGAATTTTGCTGTGATCAGCTCATCATCCTCATATACCGTCGTTCCCTCGCTGGCACCGACCGCGTCATTTCCATAGAGGAAATCGTTCATGCTCTGCGCCGTGTATGCCGGGATCGCCAGCACCGCAATCAGAATCAGCACGATGCGGCGGCTGTTGTAGATACCGTGGCTGAGCTTATCAAACGACGGCAGGAACGAACGATGGGATGTTTTCTCAATCATCGGCGTCATCCGCAGAATCATCGCCGGCATGAAAAACACCACTGTCAGAAGACTCAGGACAATACCTTTTGCCAGCACGAGTCCCATATCAAATCCGATATTAAACTTCATAAAACACAGAACGATAAATCCGACGATCGTCGTCAGGCTGCTGGCGAAAATGGAGTTTAATGCCTCATTGATCGCGTTGCTTAACGCGGTCATCTGATCCAGCCCCTTTGCCTTTTCCCTCGCAAACGCGTGGCTTAAGAAAATCGAATAATCCATCGAGCAGGCGAGCTGCAGGACCGCCGACACACTGTTCGTCAAAAAGGATATCCGCCCGATAAACAGGTTCGTTCCTTTGTTCAGGACGATCGCCACGCCCATGACCGTCAGATACAGCACCGGTTCAAACCAGGAGTTCGTCGTCACGGTCAGAATCAGGAAAATAACCACGACCGCCAGCGTCATAATCAGCTTCATCTCGCTCGAAACATTTTCCTGCAGCGATTTATTCTGAACCGCCATGCCGACGTAATGTCCCTTGTCTCCGAGAATGTCCTTGATCTCATCGATCGTCTGGGACGTCCTCTTATCCGTGTCGCCGTTTACAAAAACAATATCCATAACCGCCGTATTATCCTTGTAATACTCATCAACACTATTAAAGTTGATAAATGCATCCGCCGCGTATACGCTGGTCGATGTATCGAGCCACATGACCTGATCGACTCCGTCCAACGCCTCTATTTTATCCTTGTAGGCTTTCGCCTCATAAAGAGAAACATCATCAATCATGATGCGCCCCGTGCCGGGGTAGCCGAATTTCTCTTCCATCAGGTCCAGTCCCTGTTTGGACTGGACGGTCGACGGCAGGTATTCCGTCAGATCATAGTTGATCTCGACAAACGGCGCCATGAGCGCTGATATCAGCACCAGAACCAAAAAGACAATCTCGATCGCCCTGCTCCGCTCAATGATGAATTTCGGCAGGGAGAAGGCTTCTTTTTCCGTCTGTTTTTCTTCTTTGCGTTTATGTAAAAATTTCAGTTTCATGCCTGCTTGCTCCTGTCATACAATGATTACGATCCTTACCGCATCAAAATAATCATATAATAATGCTTATCGCCGACCTGCTGATGTGCAACACCCATTTCCTTATAATAAATCACCCGGTCCACGCGCTTTTTCTCGTCGCTGTCGTGATTACGCAGAAGCTTTTCTTCTGCCTGCGTCACATCATCACAGTTGATGAGGTAAATCTCCGTATGACGTCTCGCAGTGCTTTCCCCGATGGATTTGAGGTAATCATCAAGTGTGCCTTCATCCGGGATCCGGCTGCTTCCATAGCCCTTACTGCGTGCCATCGCCAGACGGTGTTCGGCGATCTGCTGTAATTTTCCATTTAAAATAAAGCTGGCATCTTTATCGTAATCTTTTTTGTCATCGTCATAGTAATCTTCTTCCTCATCCCCGTCAAACGCGTCCGCCTTCAGCTCATTTAAGCTGTCCGCCATCGCCTGGGTATCTGCATCCAGAAATGCCAGCGTGTACGCGCCGCCGCCCGTGTTTTTCTTCTTTTTTGCGTTCGCCAGGCTGCCGTCCGCGTTGATCGTATACTGCGTCTCATCCTTTGTGAAGGTCGTTCCCTCCATCGCGCCGCTGTCTTTCAGGAAATAGTATTTTCCGTCGATATTCTGCCAGCCGGTCACCATCGCACCGTCCCCTTGCAGATAATACCAGGTTCCATTTTCCTGCTGCCAGCCCGTTTTCATCAAACCGTCTGCTCCGAGCAGGTACCATTTTCCGCCCATCTGCTGCCAGCCCGTCAGGTAAGAACCGTCCATTCCCACCAGATAATAACCATTCTCCACCGGCTGCCAGACACCCGCATCATCCGCAAGCACTGTCTGGGCGGCAGACGCTGAGAAAAGGAGACTTACTCCTGCGATTCCTGCCAGCCGTACTATCTTATGTCCCAGAACCGCTTTCAGCGCCCTTTTTAACCCCGGCGCCGTCCGCTTTTCTTCCTTCTTCATCCACAAATTTCTGTCCTTCATACGCTGTCCTCACTCTTCTTTATGCTTATTGATCGGATCCATCTGTTTCCAGTTCCACCCCCCGTGCCGTTAAAAGTGCCCGGAGCATCGCCGCCAGCTCCTTTTCCGAGATCCGGCTGCTGTCAATCAGCATATCATAGCTTGCTTTATCCGCCCATGTCTTTTTTGCATAAAAATTATAATAATTTTTCCGTATTTTATCCGCTTGTTTGATCAGGTATTCAGCTTCTTTTTCATCTGTCTCGTAACGCCGCATAATCTCCTTCACACGCGCCTCCATCGGGGCATATATAAATAGAGAAATAAGCCCTTCTGTCTCCTCCAGGATCTTGTCAGCGCAGCGTCCCACGATGATGCATGGACCTTTCTTCGCATACTCCCGGATCAACTGGGACTGCACGACAAACAAGGTATCATTCATCGGCTTTCCATAACCGGTAAACGGATTGCACTTGGCCGGAACCTTAAAAAGGAAACGGTTCGCCTTCATCTCGTCCGCCTCTTCCAGTTCCTCCATCTTAAATCCGCCACACACCGCTGCTTCCTCTATCAGATGGCGGTCATAACAGGGAATTCCCAGTTCCTTTGCCAGAGACTGCCCCAGATTATGGCCGCCGCTTCCAAACTCTCTTCCGATTGTAATGACAAAATTTTTCATACCAGATTCCACCTTCGTATCTATTTCCTTTTGCTTTCGCATATGCTGCAGGTTCTCATAGCCGTTCCTTTCCCGATTGTCAGCCACTCCTGCCGTCTGTGAAACATTCCATACAAAAAACTTCTTCGCAGTGAACAGTTACATCTAAAATAGAGCATATACAACTCATGTCTGTTTAATTGACATTTGTTCATTTTTGAACTATAATGCATTATACTAAGTTGTTCGAATGAATACAATAATCATTTTTACGTCAATTGTATTTTAATCAACATTTCATCACATTATGTTTGTTTTTTGTATCTGGTGTGCCCATTTTTACTTATTTTTAACACTCCCTTCATCCACAGCCTCCGATACACAGTCATACGGCGTTTCCCTGTCTGGAAACGTTCAGAAAGGAAGTCACTATGAAAGAAGAAATACTCGACCGGCGTGTACGAAAGACGAGACGCCAGTTAAAAGAATGCTTAACCCACCTCCTCAAAGAAAAAAAAATTCAGGATATCACGGTGCGCGAACTCGCCGAGATGGCTGACATCAACCGCGGCACCTTTTATCTTCATTATAAAGATGTCTTTGACCTGATGGATCAGATCAAAAATGAACTGGTCGAGGAGGTTGAGTCTGTCCTGACGCACCATCCCGTTCCCGAACTGGTAGCGCGCCCTTCCCTCGCACTCTCAGAACTATTTCCTCTTGTACAGGAAAATGCAGAGATTGTTTCTATCTTAATAGGAGAAAACGGTGATCTGAATTTTGTCAACCGCCTGAAACGCATTGTCAGCGATAAATGTTTAAAAGGCTGGCTGGATCTCAAATGTTCCAGCGATCCGGATACGCTCGCGGCATTTTCCGCCTTTATCGTTTCCGGCTGTGTCGGTACCGTTCAGTACTGGATCGAAAGCGGCATGAAGGAATCCACAGAACAGATGGCAATCTTGACAGAAGACTTTATCTTAAAAGGCATCCGGGTGCTGGAAAATCCGGCTTGACTTTCACGAAATTCCGTGCTTTAATAAAACTGCAATTTTTTAAAATTCAGAAAGGAGAACCACATGGACAGTTGTGACAGCAACGGGCGAAGTCGTCGCGATGGGCAAAATCAAACTATGAATTCCAACCATGCGTACCAGACTGTTGGTCTGCCGCAGGGTCTTTTTGAGTGTGAATCGGGCTGTCTGGCACCACATTTCCGCCTGCTTTAACAGGCTGGTGATTCAGTGCTGAACGTTTCCCGGCACGATTGGTTTTCATATATATTTGTCCATCGCCCTGGCGCGGGTTTGAAACTGCCATCTGCGGCATTTCATCCTGTTCCCGACTGGCGGTGGATTTTTTTATCCCCGCACTGCTCGCCCTGTACGTCCCAAACGGCATTAAATAGAACGACAGAAAGCGAGGGAACCAAATATGAATCAGACTCCAGAAATGGACGAAAAGAAAACAAGCTCCCCGGAAACGGCTCCGATCGCCGCAACCGCAGAGCATAATGCTAATTTTGAAGAAAATATCCGCGCGATCATCCGCAGCGGAAAACCGGCAAGCGTGATCCGGGATGACCTCGACAATTACCATGCAAACGATATTGCCGAGGTTCTGGAAACACTGGACACTGCGACTCGGAAACGCCTCTACAATATTCTCTCTCTGGAAATGACGGCAGAGATTTTCACCTATCTCGATGAACCGGCGCCTTATCTGCATGAGCTGGGACTTGACCGGGCGGCAGCCGTTCTGGCAGAGATGGATGCCGATGAGGCGGTCGATATCCTCGAAAATTTAGATCCGGAGGAAAAAGAAGCCCTGATCGCGCGCATGGATCAGGAATCTAAGGATGATATCCACCTGATCTTTTCCTACGATGAGGAACAGATCGGTAGCCGGATGACGACCAACTACATCGTCATTCCCAATAACTGTACGATCAAGCAGGCAATGCGCCATCTGATCTCCCAGGCGGAGGACAACGACAACATCGACACCATCTACGTCGAAGACGAAAATGGACGCTATTTCGGTGCGATCGAGCTGAAAGATTTAATCACTGCCCGTGAGTACATGAAGCTGGAGGACATTATCAGTACCTCCTATCCGTATGTGTACGCGGATGAGAAATCTTCGGATTGTATGGAAGAGCTGATCGATTACAGCGAGGATTCTATCCCAGTACTCGATCGGAACCACAGGATTATCGGTGCCATCACTTACGAGGACATCGCCGAGGCGATCGACGACGAGATGGGTGATGACTACGCAAAGCTGGCAGGTCTTACTTCGGAAGAGGATCTGCACGAACCACTGTTGCAGAGTTTGAAAAAACGTCTCCCGTGGCTGGTGCTGCTGCTCTTCCTCGGCATGGGGGTTTCCTCAGTAGTCGGCATTTTCGAGCCGATCGTTGACCGTATCGCACTTCTTATCTGCTTCCAGTCGATGATCCTCGACATGGCAGGCAATGTCGGCACCCAGTCGCTGGCTGTCACCATCCGTGTCCTGATGGATGAGGACATCTCCGCGATGCAGAAGCTGGGATTTGTATTCAAGGAAATGCGAATCGGATTTTTAAATGGACTGCTACTCGGTTCGGCTTCATTCGTCGTGATCGGCATTTTTGTCCATATTATGAAGCAGAAGAGTCTCTTCTTCTCTTTTGCGCTTTCCGGCTGTGTCGGCATCTCTCTTCTGACCGCAATGGTGATCTCCAGCCTGGTCGGCGTACTGGTGCCGATGCTGTTTCACAAGCTGAAGGTTGATCCGGCAGTTGCGTCTGGTCCGCTTATCACAACGGTGAATGATCTGGTAGCGGTTGTGACTTATTATGGACTGGCGGAGATTTTGCTGGTGGATGTGTTTCATTTAGTGTAGAGAACCAGTGAAAATAGGTATTTGTGATTCGGACGCAAAACAGGACTCTTCCTTTTTAGCAACTTCTCCCTGCTTCTTATAGATAGAGTTTGCATCTACCCCGCCGCGCACGCTGGAAAGCGGATAGATGTTGGTACCGCGTCCGATGATGCTGCCCGGGTTTAGGATAGAGCCGCAGCCTACTTCTACGTTGTCACCGAGCATGGCGCCGATTTTTTTGCGTCCGGTTTTGATCTTGCCGTCTTCGGCGTGGATTTCCACCAGAAGTTTATCGGATTTTACGTTGGAGGTGATGGAACCGGCACCCATGTGGGATTTATAGCCTAAGATGGAGTCTCCGACGTAATTATAATGCGGTACCTGTACTTTATCGAACAGTATGACGTTTTTAAGCTCGGTAGAGTTTCCGACTACTGCACCTTCTCCGATCAGGGCGCTGCCGCGGATGAATGCACAGTGGCGCACCTCGGCATCTTTGCCGACGATGACCGGTCCGTGCAGATAGGCGCTGTCAAATACCTTCGCTGTCTTGTGAACCCAGATGTTTTCACCACGTTTCTCATATTCTGCCGGATCCAGGCTATTTCCCAATTCGATGATAAAATCACTGAGACCTGCCAGCGCCTCCCACGGGTAGGTAAACTGTTTCAGATAATCTGAAGCCAGCGTATGGGTTAAATCATATAATTCTGTGATTTTCATTTCTTCTTTTTTCATGATCATTGCCTTTCCTGAAATTCAATTTCTTCTATTATTAAATAGATTGTTTACTTTCACTTACTTTGTTCCTGTCCAGATGTAATACTTGTCGTCTCAGAGCTAGTTTCAGCTTTTACTGTTCTTGCAGTCTTCGCAGTTCCCCTACTCTTTACGCTTCTGCTTCGCGACACTTTCTCTGCATTCTGGTAGAACACAGCAACCGCATCAAATGCCGGCCGCAGCCCATACGTATTTCCCATATGAACCGCATTGTAGGTGCGTCCGATAACGAAGCGCTCTAATTTCTGCATATATTCATCCGGTGTGATGCTGCCCTCTGCCACATAGGTCAGTCCTTTTTCCCAGCTTGCCGTCAACTCCGGGTTGAGAAGCTGCTTCATGGAGGTGTGTACGACCTCGTAAATCAGCTCTCCCAGATAGGTCGGCGTGATGACCTGCGTTTTTTCGTTGAGCGCCATGTATTTGATGTTGAACAACTTTTTCAGGATCTCCGCGCGGGTTGCACTCGTTCCGATGCCGCTGCCCTTGATCTGGGCGCGCAGCTCTTCGTCCTCGATAAGCTGACCGGCATTTTCCATCGCCAGAATCATCGAACCGGAGGAATAACGCTTCGGCGGAGATGTTTCGCCCTCTTTGATCTGCAAATCATCCAGTGACACTTTCATCCCCTTTTTGAGCTGTTCCAGCATCTGGATAAACTCTGGGTGGGACGCGTCAATTACCTTTGGCTGGCTGCTGTCTGTTCCATCTGCTTCTCTTGCCGGATTTTCCGCATCATTTCCATCTATACCTGGTTCAAGGCGGTTCGTTCTGCCGACACTTTCCCCGGCAGTGTCCTTTTTCTTTTTCGGAATTTCCGCCACCTTGAGATATCCCGCTTCTTTCAATACCTTGAAACCGGCAAAGAAATGTTCACCTTTTACCTCAATCTCAACCGCATATTTCTGGTAAACCGCCGCCGGATAAAAGATGCTTAAGAAACGGCGCACAATCACCTGGTAAATCTTGCGGTTCAACTCTGGGAGACTTCGCAGCGCACCGAGTCCCTGTCCGGTCGGTATGATTGCGTAGTGATCGGTAATCTGCTTATCATTGACATAACGCGTTTTTGCTATGTTCTTCCACAGCCCTGCCTGCATCGCCTCCGATGCAAATGCCGCCAGCGGCTCATAATGCGTCAGACCGCCGATATTTTTGCTGATCTCCTTCGCCACCGCCGTTGAAAGCACACGCGCGTCCGTTCGCGGATAGGTAACCAGCTTTCGCTCATACAGCTCCTGCACCACTTTCAGGGTCTGATCCGGGCTGATTTTAAACATTTTAGAACAATCATTCTGGAGCTCCGCCAGGTTATAGAGAAGAGGTGGATTTTTGGTTTCCTTTTTCTTTTCCACTTTTAAAATGGTTCCCTGCGAAGTATTATATACGCCCATTAAACCCGCGTCCACTTTTTCTGCGTCGCTGACTTCTGACTGCATGACTCCCGAATTTTCGCTTCCATTCTCGCGTTCCCACAGCCATGCAATCAGCGCCTCCGCGTCCTTTCGCTCCTTAAAACCATTTTCCTTATACAGACACGGCGTTCCATAGTAACGGCTTCCTTCCACCGCCCGCCATTCACCGTCAATCGAGATACCTGCCGGTCCAAATGTACCGATCACGCGATAAAATGGTGTTTTGACAAATTCCCGTATTTCCCGCTCCCGGCGGACTACCATGCCGAGGACACAGGTCATGACGCGTCCGACTGAGATCACGGTCCGGTCAGAACTTCGCATATAGTTAGAAACAGATGGTCCATATTTCAACGTCAGTGCACGGGAAAAGTTAATTCCCATCAGATAATCTTCTTTTGCCCGCAGATATGCCGAATCCGCCAGATGATCGTATTCGGACAGATCCTTCGCTTCGCGGATGCCGCGCAGAATCTCTTCCTCCGTCTGTGAATCGATCCAGACGCGCTTCTGTTTCTTGCCCTGCACGCCAGCCATCTGCGCGACGAGGCGGTAGATATATTCTCCCTCCCGTCCCGAGTCGGTACAGACGTAGATTGTATCTACATCCGCCCGGTTTAAGAGACCGCTCACGATTCCAAACTGTTTCTTCACGCTGTCGATAACCTGATATTTCCATTCTTTCGGGAGAAATGGAAGTGTCTCCAGACTCCAGCGCTTATATTTCATATCATATACTTCCGGATAGCTCATCGTGACCAGATGTCCAACACACCAGGTCACAACCGCATTTTCCGACTCAATATAGCCATCCACCGATCGTCCATTTACCTTGAGTGCATTTGCGAACTCACGCGCCACGCTTGGTTTCTCGGCTATAAATAACGATTTTGCCACGTTGTTCTGCTCCTATCTTACTAATTTCGTTACTGTTCACGCATACGTGCCCAGTAACCTAATTTCCTATAATTACTTTTCCGCTTCGGCGTCCACTCCGCCAGAATCGCCGCCGAAAACATCAGCGCACAGCCAATTAGCATCCGCACCGTCAGCTCCTCATGCAGCAGCCAGACAGAGAACAGGAGTCCAAACACCGATTCAAACGACAGTAGAATCGAGGATGTGCTGGCGCTCAGATATTTCTGCCCCACTGTCTGAAGCAGAAAACAGAGCATGCTGGATGCGAGTCCCAGATACAGCATCGAAACTGCCACTCCCGGCAGTGTAAATACTTCCGGATGGAACGCTCCTTCCGTGAGAAGCCCCAGCACCCACGAACACGCCGCCGCTGTTCCCATCTGCATGACCGTCAGGCGGATCGGAGTGCAGTATGCCGTGAACCGATCCAGAAAAATCATATGAACCGCAAAGCAGATGCCGCACACCAGCGTCAGGAAATCACCAAAATTGACCGACAGATCGCCTTTCAGCGATAAAAGAGCCAATCCCACAACAGCAAATCCCGCTGCGACCAGGTTATTTGCCTTCGGGCGCACATGATTAACCGCCCATGCCAGAAACGGCACGATCACCACATACAACGTCGTAATAAACGCATTTTTACTCGCGGTCGTGTATTTCAGCCCATACGTCTGAAAATAATAACTGATAAATAGAAACAATCCCGCCAGTGCGCCGCATTTAAACTCCTGCATCGACATTCCCCGGATCTGTTTCCAGAAAAGAGCCGCCATCCCAAGCGCCGCGATCGTAAACCGGTACGCCAAAAGGTATGTAGGTGTGATCGCGTCCATCGAATTTTTCATCACAACGAACGCGCTGCCCCAGATAATTGTTACAAATAAAAGGCTGGCAGATGCCAGCACTTTTACTCCCTTGTTGTTTGTCTCACTCATGTCAATCTCTATCCTATGTCAAAATAATCACAAATCAAATACAAATTTAAACCGTCATAAATTTATAACTGGTCGTTGTATCGTATTTCTCGCCCTTTTTCACGATCGGGGATGCAAATCCCGGCATGTTGACTGCGTTCGGGTAATACTGAGTCTCAAAGCAGTATCCCTGGCGTCTCGCATACTTCACGCCGCCCTTACCCGGAACCTGTCCGTCCAGGAAATTGCCCGTGTAGAACTGAACTCCCGGCAGATCGGTGTATACCTCCATCTTGCGCCCGCTCTCCTCGTCGATCGCAGCCGCCGCCAGACTGAATACGCCTGACTCATGGTTGAGAATCCAGTTATGATCGTAGCCGCCGCCCAGTTTTAACTGATCGTAATCCGCTTCTATATCACGTCCGATCGGCTTGAAATCCGAGAAATCCATCGGAGTCCCCATTACCTTGCGGATCTCACCGGTCGGGATCAGCACCTTGTCTACCGCCGTGATCGCATCACTGTCAATGTAAACCATCTGTGAAAGCGCCGGACCACTCTCATGACCTGCCAGATTGAAATACGCGTGGTTTGTCATATTAAAAATGGTATCCTGATCGCAAGTCCCCTCGTAATGAATCTTTACTTCATTTTCATCTGTCAGCGTGTAGGTCACACGGATCGAGGCATTTCCCGGATATCCCTGATCGCCGTCCGGGCTTTCCAGGGTAAACGAAACCTGATTAACGCCCGTCTCATATTCTGCCGCCCAGATACGGTTCCGGTAAAAATCCATGCCGCTGTGCAAGTTGTTCGGACCATCATTCGCCGTCAATTCGTATTTTTTATCATTTAACGTAAACACCGCGCCGCCAATCCGGTTTGCATTTCGTCCAACAGCCTCGCCCAGATGCCCATCGCTTACCAGGCAATCTGCTACTGTTTCATGTCCCAGCAGGACATCCGCCATCTCTCCGTTCCGATCCGGCACCAGCATCGTGGACCAGATTGCACCCAGATCTAAAAAGGATGCAGAAACTCCATTCTGATTCGTCAATGTATAACGGCTGACCTCTCTGCCATCTTCCATTGTTCCAAAGATTGTCTTCTCAACCATGCCAAATCCCCCTTCATTTTTAGAATCCGAAAAATATTTTTCGCATTTTTTATGCTTACTTTTGTCAGAATAAATCTATCTAGCTTATAAATAGCTGATTTATTAAGTATACAATACTTTTCCCCTCATGCACACCCATTTTTCCAAATCTAATTATAAAAATTTCAATCTTCGTTACTGTTCACGCATACGTGCCCAGTAACGAAGATTGTTCCCTGGCACATCCCGCGGAGCGTTTTTTTGTGTCATAGGTCGAAGTTTCTTATGACACAAAAAAACTGCCGTCCCGGACAGAGTCAGCCATCGTCTTTCAAACAGCTTCTCCGCCACTGGGCGGCAGTTCTTACTTTTATCAGTTTTAATCTGCTATTTCACAGATTCTCTGAACAGACTTCTTTATTTCGCCTGGATATATCCCTGTGCGGTCAGAAGCTCTGCACACAGTACCGCACCGCCGGCTGCGCCGCGCAGTGTGTTGTGGGAGAGACCTACAAACTTCCAATCGTAAACTTTGTCTTCTCTCAGACGGCCAACAGATACGCCCATGCCCTTCTCATAGTTGACATCCAGCTGTACCTGCGGACGATTATCCTCTTCCAGATACTGGATGAACTGCTTCGGTGCGCTCGGAAGCTCCAGTTCCTGCGGAAGTCCCTTGAAATTAACCAGCTTCTCGATCAGCTGCTCTTTGGTTGGTTTCTTTCTGAACTTTACAAATACGGCTGCTGTATGTCCGTCCAGAACCGGTACACGGATGCACTGGCAGGTGATCACCGGCTCAGATGCCTTCACGATCTCGCCGTCCTTGATCTCGCCCCAGAGACGAAGCGGCTCCTGCTCGCTCTTCTCCTCTTCACCGCCGATATACGGGATGATGTTGCCTTCCATCTCCGGCCAGTCTTTGAATGTCTTGCCAGCTCCGGAGATTGCCTGATACGTCGTAGCTACTACCTCATATGGCTCAAATTCCTTCCATGCAGTCAGAACCGGTGCATAGCTCTGGATGGAACAGTTCGGTTTTACTGCTACGAAGCCTCTCTTGGTTCCCAGACGTTTTTTCTGGAACTCAATCACCTTAAAGTGCTCCGGATTGATCTCCGGCACTACCATCGGAACATCCGGTGTCCAGCGGTGTGCGCTGTTGTTAGAAACAACCGGTGTTTCTGTCTTTGCATACGCATCTTCAATCGCACGAATCTCTTCTTTTGTCATATCTACGGCGCTGAACACGAAATCAACTTCGGATGCTACCTTCTCGATCTCGTTTACGTTCATAACGGCCATCTTCTTCACACACTCCGGCATCGGGGTCTGCATTTTCCAGCGTCCGCCGACTGCCTCCTCATATGTTTTTCCTGCAGAACGCGGGCTTGCTGCCAGCGCAGTAATCTCATACCACGGATGATTTGCCAGAAGCGTGATGAAACGCTGACCTACCATACCAGTTGCTCCCAGAATGCCTACACGTAATTTCTTTTCCATGTTCATCGTTTTTCTCCTCTTCTGACAGCGGCTTTTTCAGCTTCTCATGGCAGGATGGAGTTTGGATAGGAAGCTCCTGCTCTGCAACACGTTTTCACTCTGCCGCTGTAATTCTTGTCTATCCTATAACAAAACAAACAAAAAATCAACATTTTTCCGCAAGAAAAATACATTTGTACGTTGCTCGCGGACATTTAACAAATTTATAACGTCTGTCACGGATTTAACGATGATTTAACTCAAAATAGGTTCTTCTAAGCTAAGTATTCCGCTGCAGCCTTCTCAATCCCATCCGGATACTGCGTCCGGTAGCTCTCAAAATCAAGCCCCCTTGCCGCAATCTCTTTTCCAAGTTTGACTAAGAACGACGGAATCTCGCTCTCAAACATCGTGCCAAGCTCGCGTCCCATCGTCTCTTTTCCCTGTACCTCATTTCCGCCCAGATAAAATACAAATGCCGGCTGTGCCTTGCCATTTGCCATCCGCACACCGCCGCGGAATCCCATCGGTCCGGTCTGGTGGGTACCGCAGGAAGACGGACATCCAGAAATATGAATCTGCGGAAGTGCGCCGTCCGGGATCTGTGCCTCCCCGACCGCCTTTACACACGCCTGTAACAGAGCCTGCGAATCACGTACACCAACCTGACAGATCGACGCACCGATACAGCTTACCGATGTCTCAAACTTTGTCTGAGCCGTCTCCTCCGTCGCCTCCAGAATCTTCTCTGCTTCTGCTCCGGTCAAATTAATGATGTACGCAGTTTCATCCGGTGCCAGGCGAAGCTCTGTGCCGTCAATCGTCTGCATCAGTTCTCCCAGGGCTGCCAGCGTCTCCGGGCGCGGCTGTCCGCCAATCGGATGCCAGATAACCGTATAAAGTCCCGGCTGTTTCTGCTCCAGCACACGTTCTCCCGACGCGCTGCTTCCATCGCCTGTTTTGCTCTGCTTTTCTTTTATTCCTGCCGCTGCCATCACTTCCTCGCGGGAAAGATCCAGCTGCTCCCCGGATGCCAGTACCTCCTGAAGCTTCTCCTGATACGCCTTCCGGTAATTTTCCGCTCCGCCGAGCGCTTCCTGCATATACCGGGTACGCGCTTTTCCGCGGTTTTCGTAATTGCCATATGCCCGGAATGTCAGCCACATCGCCTTAATGTAATAAAGAATCTTCTCCGGCGCAACGCCCTCGGCAACTTTAACGCCAAACTGCGGATTGTTTCCCAGACCGCCTGCACTGTACACATCAAACGTTCCGTCCGGGCAAGCCGCAAATCCCAGATCGCGGTAGGTCGCGTGCGTCACATTCGCCGGTGAATTAGAGAAACAGACCTTGAGCTTGCGCGGCATCTTTTCCGCATTGATAAAGGTCATCAGATATTCTCCCGCCGCCTTCGCCCACGGCATAACGTCGAAACATTCGCCCTCTTCCACGCCGGAAAGCGGAGAACACATCACATTTCGCGGAAAATCCCCGCCGCCGCCCATCGTCACGATCCCGGCATCGAGTGCCTGCTCCATCAATTCACAGACTGATTTCTCATCCAGATTGTGAAACTGCACGCTCTCACAAGTCGTAAAATGTACCATATTTACCTGATATGCACGGATTGCCTTTGCGATAAATGCAAGCTTCTCCTTCGACACACATCCTGCCGTCATACGCAGACGCAGCATGCTCGCCGCGCCGCCTTTCTGTGCATAACTGCCGTAACGTCCTGAAAAGCCCTTATATGAGCCCTTATCCATCTTTCCTGCATAAAAATCCCTCGTTTTTTCACAAAACTCCGGAAGATCTGTTTTCCACTCCTGTGGAGCAATTCCTATCATTGTTCTCTCCTGTTTTCTCTTCAAATGTTACTGGACACGCATACGTGTCCAGTAACGGAATTTGCCGTAGCTTCGCATTGAAATACTGCAAATTCCTGCTGCCACCACGTTTTCTTACGGCACTTTCGGTTCCAAAAGTGCCTACCCATAAACAGTAACCTTCAAATTCTACTTTTATTTTACCAGCTTAGCACTTACACCAGATCCAGCGCCACTTCCATCATATTGGTAAACGTCTTCTCGCGTTCTTCTGCCGTCGTCGCCTCTCCGGTCACTGCCGAATCCGATACGGTCAGGATACAGATCGCATTTGCGCCCGCATAGGCAGCGTTGCTGTAAAGTGCCGCCGACTCCATCTCCACTGCCAGCACACCCATCTGCGCCCAGGTAGTTCCGGTCGGCTCAAGCGGTGGGTTGTAGAACATATCGGAACACAAAATATTACCGACATGATATTTTAAATTTCTCTTTTTCGCAGACTCAACCGCCTTTTCCAGAAGCTCATAGCTGCACACGCAGGAATAATCCCCCGGCAGGCGGAACTGTTTTACATAGTTGGATGTCGTACAGGATCCCATCGCAAAAATAAGCTCGCGCACCTTTACCTCCGGACGCAGCGCACCGGCTGTTCCGATCCGGATCAGATTCTTGCATCCATAAAAATGAATCAGCTCATACGAATAAATTCCCATCGACGGACAGCCCATGCCGGTTCCCATGACAGACACGCGTTTGCCCTGATAATAGCCGGTATAACCGTACATATTTCTCGTTGTATTGAACTGTTTTGCATCCGTCAGAAAATGTTCTGCGATATACTTTGCCCGCAGCGGATCGCCCGGAAGCAGAATTGTCTCCGCAATCTCGCCCTGCTTTGCCCCGATATGAGGGGTCGGTGTGTTCTGAAGTTCAGTCATATGAAATACCTCCTTTTTTTCTTTCTGTTTGGTTCTAGCTTCTCGCCCGGCTTCCCTTGCCGTCGCGGTGCCCTATTTTCAAACGGCTCAAATGAACCGGTTTTTCTTTATACATAACGATCGGATCGTCCTCGGTGCCGTCCAGCAGATGGATTGCCTCCAGCGACTCGGTACGTCCCAGCTTGATGCCGCGCACACCTTTCGCATTCTTCTTCATCTCCGATATCTCCTCAATCGGGAATCGCAGGAAGATACCGCTGGTTGTCTGGATGACCGCCTCTCTCATGCCGTCCGCCGGCTGTACCGAGAGAAGCATATCATTCTCCTGAAGCTTGGTTGCCGCCACTGTCCGGTTATTTGTCTCAAATTCCCCGCCCGGCACGATCTTGATCATCGCATCCTTCGTTGCAAATAATAGCTTCTGTCCCTTTAACTGCGCCGCATTCACCACACAGACCGGACGTTCTTTGGTGCCATCAAATTTACTCAGGTTATCAATCGGCACACCCTTATCGCGCAGCTTTCCAAACGGAATCTCCGTCACCTTCACCTGATGGAATGCACCCAGATCCGTAAACAATCCGATCTTATCCGTCGTATGGCACGGCAGTACATACACATTCTCCGTGTCCACTGTCTCCCGGTTCCGCTCGTAGATCGACGGTTCCAGAATCTTGCAGTAACCAAACTTGTCCAGCACGAACACGCCCGGTCTGGCGCTCTCCGCCGCCTCGTCATACACCGCCTCGCGTCCATCCTCGATCTTCGTCCGGCGTTCCACTGCAAACTCTTCCTTGATTGACTGCAGATCTTCTTTAATCACCTCATCCATCGCCTCACGGCTGCCGAGAATCTTCTGGTATTCTTTGATCTTGCGAAGTGTCTCTTTGTACTCCTTCTGCAATGCCAAAATCTCCAGGCCAATCAGTTTATAGAGACGCATTTCCAGAATCGCAGATGCCTGTTTCTCCGTAAAATGAAGCTTCTTGGCGTCTTCCTCAAATCCCGGTGTGCGGAACTGGATTTTGGAAATATCGCCCTCCATCAGGCAGGCTTTCGCATCTTTCAGATTCTTCGAACCGCGCAGGATCGCGATAATCAGATCGATGCAGTCGCAGGCTGTGATCAGACCTTCCTTGATCTCCTTCTTCTCCTGCTCCTTTTCCAGAAGCACCTGATACTTGCGGGTATTATTTTCATACTGGAAATCCAGGTAATTCTTTAAGATTCCCTTTAAATTCAGCGTCTCCGGGCGTCCATTCGCGATCGCCAGCATATTGACGCCGAATGTATCCTCCAGTTTTGTCTTTTTATACAAAATATTCTGGATTTTCTCAATATCCGCATCTTTCTTGAGTTCCAGAACAATCCGGATTCCTTCTTTATTCGATTGGTTGGAAATATCCACCACATCGGCAAGTTTCTTGGACTCAACCAGATCTGCGATATCCGACAGACATTTATTGATGCCCGCGCCGATCATCGTGTACGGAATCTCCGTGATCACCAGCTTGTCCCGGTCAGAACGGCGTTTTCCAAGCTCCACCTCCATCCGGGCACGCAGCTTGATGCGCCCCATTCCCGTCTCATAGATCGCCGGAAGCTCACTCTTATTCGCAATGATGCCGCCTGTCGGGAAATCCGGTCCCTTTAAGACGCTCAGAAGCGCTTCCGTCTCCATCTCCGGCTGATCGATATACGCCATCACCGTATCGATGACCTCGCCCAGATTGTGCGGCGGAATGCTGGTGCTCATGCCGACCGCAATTCCCTCGGCACCGTTAATCAGAAGATTCGGCACACGGACCGGCAGAACCTCCGGCTCTTTCTCCGTCTCATCGTAGTTCGGCACAAAGCGGACGGTCTTATCCAAATCCTTTAAATATACTTCCTCCGCAAACTTCTGGAGACGCGCCTCCGTGTAACGCATCGCCGCCGCCCCGTCGCCCTCGATGGAACCAAAGTTTCCATGTCCGTCTACCAGCGGCATTCCTTTCTTAAAATTCTGGGAAAGCACGACCAGCGTCTCATAGATCGAACTGTCGCCATGCGGGTGATATTTACCCATCGTATCACCGACGATACGCGCCGATTTCCGGTGCGGCTTGTCGTGCCCCAGATGCAGCTCCCCCATATCGTAAAGGACGCGGCGCTGTACCGGTTTCAAACCATCCCTCGCATCCGGGATGGCGCGGGCCGTGATGACACTCATCGAGTAGTTCATATAGCTGCGCTGCATTTCCTCTGAATATTCTGTCGTAATGATCGTTTCAGCCATTCTATTTTCTATCTCCTAAATTCCTGTCATATACTTTCATAATCGTAACTGTTCAGTGCCTTCACAGTTACTCATAATCTTTCTATTAAGCATCTATCTCCGCCTCATCCGCGTGATCGTAGATAAACTGCCGTCTCGGCGGCACGTCGCTTCCCATCAGCATCTCCGTGATCTCCGACGCCATCCGGGCATCCTCGATCTCCACACGCTTGAGCACACGGTTCTCCGGGTTTAACGTCGTCTCCCAGAGCTGTTCCGCATCCATCTCGCCCAGACCTTTGTAGCGCTGCAGGGTAAATTCCCCTGTGTGGGTTCTGCGGTAGCGCTCCAATGCTTTCTCATCGTATAGATACTCTTCTTTTCCCTTTTTCGGAATCACCTTAAATAACGGCGGCATCGCAATATATACGTGCCCGTTCTGAATCAATTCCGGCATAAAACGGTATAAGAAAGTCAGAAGCAGCGTATCAATATGGCTTCCGTCCACATCGGCATCCGTCATCAGGACGATCTTGTGGTAACGCAGCTTCGCAATATCGAAATCATTGCCATATCCTTCCGAAAAGCCGCAGCCGAACGCATTGATCATCGTCTTGATCTCGGCATTCGCCAACACCTTGTCCATCGAAGCTTTCTCCACATTTAAAATCTTGCCCCGGATCGGCAGGATCGCCTGATAGCGGCGGTTTCGTCCCATCTTAGCTGAACCGCCCGCGGAATCTCCCTCGACAATGAAAATCTCACATTTCTCCGCCTCGCGGCTCTCACAGTTTGCCAGCTTTCCGTTGCTGTCAAAGGAAAAACGGGATTTCGTCAGCATATTGGTCTTGGCGCGTTCCTCTGCCTTCCGGATCTTTGCAGATTTCTCCGCACAGGCGATGATCGCCTTTAATACCTCTAAATTCCGGTCAAAATAAAGCTGCAGCTCGTCCCCTGTCACGCTGAACACCGCTTTTGTCGCATCGGCGCTCGCCAGCTTTGTCTTCGTCTGCCCCTCAAAGATCGGATCCGGATGCTTGACCGCCACAACCGCCGTCATGCCGTTTCTCGTATCCGGTCCTGTAAATTTTGTATCTTTTTCCTTCAGGATTCCCAGCTCTTTCGCATAGCTGTTGATCATCTGGGTAAAACGCGTCTTAAAGCCCGCCAGATGCGTGCCGCCCTCCTGTGTGAAAATATTGTTGCAGAAGCCAAGTACATTTTCCTCAAATGCATCGACAAACTGGAACGCCACTTCAACCTCGATCTGGTCGCTGACGCCCTTAAAATAAATTGGATCATGAATCGGCGTCTTCGTGCTGTTCAGCTCGCGCACATACGCCACGATGCCGTCCGGCTCCGAATAAGTCACCTTTTCAGCCTCGCCTGCCCGCTTATTCTCATAAAGAATCGTCAGCTTCGGGTTCAGATATGCCGTCTCATGCAGGCGGCTCTTGAGCCAGTCCGCCTTGAACCGCGTTTTTTCAAAAATCTCCGGATCCGGCAGAAAATTGATCTCTGTTCCGGTCTCTCTTGTCTTTCCAACCACTGGCAGAAGACCATCGATCAGCTCAACCGTCGGGATGCCGCGCTCATACGCATCGTGATGGATCTGTCCATTTTTATATACATTGACCTCCAGATGCGCTGAGAGGGCATTGACAACCGATGAACCGACACCGTGCAGACCGCCGCTCGTCTTGTACGCATTGTTGTCAAACTTGCCGCCCGCGTGCAAGGTCGAGAGCACAATCCGCTCCGCTGCCATACCCTTTTTATGCATCTCCACCGGAATACCGCGTCCATTGTCCCGGACGGTGCAGGAGCCGTCCGCCTCCAGCGTCACGCGGATCTGGGAACAGGCGCCCGCCAGGTGCTCATCGACCGAGTTGTCCACAATCTCATAGATCAGGTGATTCAGTCCCTTCGTTCCCACACTTCCTATATACATACCAGGACGCTTACGGACAGCCTCCAGCCCCTCCAGAACCGTTATGCTGTCCGCATCATACTGTGTTTTACCCATAGATTCATTCCTCCTGTGCCCGACCTGGGAATCATATTTACTGCCATTTACACGTATGATGCAAACGGCAGCTTTTATTTCACTGGTCAAGCTGATTTCTTCCACTTATAATACGTATTTATTTTATGACTTTGAAATCATGCAAATAGAACATTCTAACTCTCTGGCATCACACCCGCCAGCCATCGTTTTATAGACTTTTCATTACCGAAAAAGTAGTAAACCGTTCTCATTTACTATAAAATATTAGTAACTGTTCAGTACCTTCACAGTCACGCGCAAAAATCCATTAAAAATTGCCTGCGGCAATGGGATTTTTGCCTGCTAGCCCATGTTTTCGTACGGTCAGCGCAGTAAATGCGCGGACCTACTGAACAGCTACAAATATTATTACATAAATTCAAAAATTTTGCAACGCATTTTTCAGAACAAATGTTCGCCTTTTCAGACAACCGGATTCCATGCCAGCACTGCCAGCTTTCTTTTATCCCAGCGCCACATCCAGAATCATCATCAACACAAATCCAACCGCAAATCCGATCGTTCCCATATCGGAATGACTGCCCTGCGCCGACTCCGGAATCAGCTCCTCCACAACCACGTAAATCATCGCCCCTGCTGCAAGCGCCAGGAGAACCGGCAGAACCGGTTCCAGATAGCGGTACGCGGCGATCGTCGCAAGCGCCCCGATCGGCTCGACGATACCGGAGAGTGTTCCCATCGCAAATGCCCTTTTCCGGCTCATCCCCGACTCACTCCGAAGCGGCAGGGAAATGATCGCTCCCTCCGGGAAGTTCTGAATTGCGATTCCAAACGAAAGCGCCAGCGCCGCTGCAAGCGTGATGCCGCTCTTTTCTGCTAAGAATCCGGCAAATACCACTCCGACTGCCATGCCCTCCGGGATATTGTGAAGTGTGACCGCCAGAACCAGCATCGTCGTCTTCTTGAGCCCGCACACATGCCCCTCCGGCTCATCACTTCCCAGATGCAGATGCGGGATCACGTGATCCAGCAAAAGCAGCATCAGAATACCCACCATAAACCCAATAGATGCCGGCAGAAATGCCAGACGCCCCATCGCTTCGCACATATTCATCGATGGAATTAAAAGCGACCAGACCGACGCCGCCACCATCACCCCCGATGCGAACCCCAAAAGCGTTTTCTGGATGATCGGCTTTAACTCATTTTTCAAAAAAAAGACGCAAGCTGCTCCCGCCGTCGTACCGACAAACGGAATCAAAACCCCAAGAAGCGTATTATGATCCATATTCATTCCCTTCTCTTTCTTTTTTAACATCTGAGCGGTTCTTTCCCCGGAACCTTGTTTTTTTCCTTCTATTTCTCTTTGAGGTACCGGTTTGATCAAAGAAGTCATCTCAAGTTCCTCTGATTGAATATTCCTATTGTAGCATATGCACCTTTCTTTTGCACGGTTCCTTTTTATCATTAAGCCGATTTCATCCGCCAATCCCGGCTCAAATCCGATTCAAACACCCCTCTGTTTCGGCACCGGCATTCTTTCATATGTTTCGTTTACAAACTTTTTTTCACAAAACAAAAAAAGAACCAGAAACCAGGCTGTCCCTAATTTCCAGTTCTCTTTTCATTCTTTGAATACAATGATTTATCACTTTGTAATTTATTTCTGCTCAGAATTCTGTTTGATAAACTCATGAACATCGTTTACGCTTAAATTGCTCTCTTCGATCGCATCCAGTAATTCGCTTAATTCAGCTTTACGGATCTCAGCCGCTAATTCCTTTTTCTCTGCTTTCAGAGCTTTAACGGTTTCTTCTAATTTAGCCAGCTTCTCTTCTACCGCTGCCAGCTTCTCTTTGTTTACTTCTAATGCAGAACGTTTTGGTCCTCTCGGCATAATATATACCCCTTTCGTTTTCTTTGAGAATAGCACAAATCTCTTATTTGTGCAATATCGAACTTCCTTTTTTGAATGTCTTTCTCTCTGGACAAATTTCTTTTGCTTTATTATAATATCAGGTTGTATCCAAACGCAAGAAAAAAGGAGTTTGTATGAGTAATTCCAATACACAGAACGATTTCTCCAAAGGAAGTATCGTTAAAAATATCATGAATCTCGCGATCCCGATGACGCTGGCGCAGCTTATCAATGTCCTGTACAACATCGTCGACCGCATCTATATCGGGCGTATTCCCGATCACGCCACCCTATCTTTGACCGGCATCGGACTTTCGCTGCCAATCATCACGCTCGTCATCGCATTTGCCAACCTGTTTGGCATGGGCGGTGCGCCGCTCTGCTCCATCGAACGCGGGCGCGGGGATATCAAAGAAGCCGAGGCGATCATGGGAAATTCCTTCTCCATGATGGTTATTTCCGGTGTGCTTCTGACCGTGCTCTGCCTGATATTCCGCAAACCAATGCTGTATCTGTTCGGCGCCAGCGACGCTACTTATCCATATGCAAATGCTTACATTACGATCTATCTGCTCGGCAGCCTGTTCGTGATGGTCGGGCTTGGCATGAACTCGTTCATCAATTCACAGGGCTTCGGGCGCATCGGCATGATGACCGTCCTTTTAGGCGCTGCCGCCAATATCCTGCTCGATCCGATTTTTATTTTTGTGCTTCACATGGGAATCCGCGGTGCGGCGCTCGCCACCATCCTGTCGCAGCTTCTCTCCGCTATCTGGATTCTGCGGTTTTTAACCAGTGACAAAACAATTCTGAAACTGAGACATTCTTCCATGCGTCTTTCCGCGCGGAGAGTCCGGAAAATCGTCGGTCTCGGTCTGTCCGGTTTTACGATGGCGATCACCAACTGCACCGTCCAGATCATGTGCAATGCAACCTTACAGGTATACGGCGGCGATCTCTACGTCGGCGTTATGACCGTTATCAACTCCATCCGTGAAATTGCAACGCTTCCGGTAACCGGCGTCACCCACAGCGCCCAGCCGGTGCTCGGTTTCAATTATGGAGCAAAAGAATACGGACGCGTTAAAAAGGCGATCGTCTTTACCTCTTTTATTGCAATTTTATATACGACCGGTATCTGGCTGATCGTCGATGGTTTCCCGGCATTCTTTATCCGCATTTTTAACCAGGATGCCGAACTCATCGCAGCAGGTATTCCGGCGATCCGCTTATACTTTTTCGGATTCTTTATGATGTCGCTCCAATTCTCCGGACAGTCGATTTTCGTCGGTCTGGGCAAATCCAAAAAAGCGATCTTTTTCTCTATTTTCCGAAAAGTAATCATCGTCGTTCCGCTGACAATCCTGCTGCCAGGTATGTTCGGAATGGGCACCAACGGCGTATTCGCCGCCGAACCGATTTCCAACTTTGTCGGCGGAATTGCCTGCTTTGGAACGATGCTTTTGACGATTTGGAGAGAATTGACGAGATTGCAGAAAGGGAAGGATTCTTAAAAATAGAGAGGTTATTTATTTAAATGAAAATGGCTAAAAGTTTGTGGGACGGACTTTTAGCCATTGCTGTATATAACGATAGTTTTTACTATGTCAAAAATATACATTAATTTTTTCCATATGCTTCAATTCGACACGTATGTTCCTTACTTACCTTATCGTAATTAATTCCAACCAATAAAATATTTCCCGTATAATTTAAAATCGATTCTGGATAGTTCTTTTCTTTGATTTGCTGCAGCGCAGTCTGTGCATTCTGATTCCATTTAAGTTCAATTACCAGCGCCGGATAATCATTCTTGTACTCTGGTTTTGGTATAAATACAAAATCCGCAAATCCACGTCCTGTCGGTAGTTCCCGAACTGGTTTAAAATAATATTGCATCGAACTCAGATAAGCAATCGCGAGAACACTACTCAAAGAATTTTCATTATGATATTGAATAACAGATACATATTCATCATGAATCTTCCCGATCTGTGATGCTACTACTTTCTCATCCAAATCCAGTGTTGCATCCAACAACCTCTCCGACTCTTGCTGAAACAGAAACATCTCATTCCAGCGTTTACTTTCCACCGCCTTGGTCAACTCCTGCCGAATTTCTTCATTCGGAACAAACGCCATCCTTTTCGTCTGATCATAGCCTAAATACCCCAAATGAATCATATATGTCAGCACATCGTCTTTACTCTGAATATTCGAAATATCATTTCCAAATGTTGATGTATCTACCTTCACTTCAACTCCAGACAGCATTTCGATAATTGCCGTTTTCAGTCCGTCATAATCCATATTAATGAGTGGCACAATCGCCTCATAAGACGCGGTTTCCGACCAATAGCTCTTAAATTCACCATCCAGCATGACACTCACAACTGCTTTGGGATTATAAACCTGACAATTTCTTAGAATATATCCATCATACCACGCCTTTACCTTTTCAAATTCCACCTGATAGCGTTCTGAAAGTTCTTTCACCTCCGCCTCCGTAAATCCAATATACGGAGACAAGCGACCCGCGCTCAACATCGTAAATTCGTCAAAATTGTTCAGTGCCGACTGGGTTTTCTCTTTTTTAATAGGAAGAATGCCCGTCAAATAAGCAAGCTGAATATACTTGGTCGGTTCCGTTCCCTTAAACAATCCCCTCAGGAAACTTATATATTCATCCTGAATTTTCGAATCCGCCGCCATATCACGAATCAGAACGTCCCACTCATCAATAATTACAACAAACTTATTCTTCGTTGCATTACAAATAAATGACAATGCTTCTGGAAGCGAACACGTGTCGCTCGGTATTGCTTCTGAATAGTATTTTCTTAATTCCTCAATCGTTTTCTCTGTAATATACGATACAACCCTGTCGGCACCCCCGGCAGCTCCTATACACCATTGTATATCCCAGTGGATTACATCGTACCGATTTAGATGTTCCTTAAAATCCGGACTTTGACTAATTTCAAGTCCAGAAAACATCTGCTCTGAATCACAGCCTTTACTATAATACGCTGTCAGCATATCTGCCGTGATCGACTTTCCGAACCTTCTGGGGCGGCTATTGCAAATATATCCCTGCAATGTATTCATCACCTTATTGGTATACGTCAACAAACCTGTTTTATCAATATAGATTTCCGAATTCAACGCAACTTGAAACGCTGAATTATCCGAATTCACAAAAATCCCCATATTGACACACTCCTTTCGAAGCTGTTGCTTTGCCTGTTCATAATATTAATCATATTTATATGATTAATATTAACATTTGATAGTTTGAATGGCAAGATCATCATTCAAAACGTTCCTCTACTTCTCAGCCATCCGAATCAGCAACTCCAATATTTTAATTGCCATCTCTTCTTCCCGCATCCAGCCATTATAAACATCCTTCATGTCCTTCAAAATTATGCTTTCATCCGCCACCTCATAAAAGCGTGTATTTACTTTTTCTATGACAGCTTCATCCGGCACATCCTCTTCCATAAAATACATACTCTCTCCATAAATTCCCTTCCTTTTACCACCCATAACATCCCCTAATACCACACTTCCAAAATTTTCCATTCTGCAAGGCGGCAGTTTGAATTCCTCTAAAACAGAATCAAGAATTCTCTTCACTTCATCCGACGCCCCTTTTCGTTTCGTTAAATAACCATCCAGCGCACCAAACAGGCGTTCCATTTGTCTCTTCAACTCCGCTGGGATCTGAAGATAACGGCTGTCCAATTCTATCTTCCGCCATTCAGCATACTGTGGATGCGGTTTCATCGTCTGATGCCCCGTCCTGAATTCAATAAGAGAAGGATATGGATTTTCTTTCAATATGTTTCTATGGATGTTTACAAGTTCATCATAAAGCGGTCGATAAATCTCCTGCGCTCTTTTCCTATTCAATTCTTCTTTTCGCTGCTGTGTATTGACCCATATAGACCCAAGCAATGAAAAAACAGCTCCGATAACTGCTCCAAGCAATGTTCCGATTATACCTAATAGGGTTTGAGAATCTGCCCGCGTGAAAAGATTCACTTGTCCTAACAATGTCGCAAACATAAACAGGACAAGAATGACTCCACATATATAGATGCAGATTTTGAATTTACTGAAATAATATTTTAACTTTAAAAATATCATAAATCCTCACTTCTCTTTGCAAAGATTTTTCTTAATATTATAACATCAAACAATTCTATTTGCAAAAATCTGCCCCAACGACTCGTCTGTTTCAATTTTCGTCTTTTTTCTTGCATTCCCCCTTTACATATGCTATCCTATAAAAAAGCATATATTTTTCTATTTCAGCTTCTTGGCTGTCTGGCTTTCTAAATTATCTGAGAATCTTATGCTTTTCCAACTCATTAACAACTGAAAAGCAGGAGATTTTCAAAAAGGATTTTGCCTTGTTCTCCTGCTGAAAGGAGGACAACTACATATGACAAAACACAAACGTACCATGCGATCTGCAAACAGCCATTCAAAGAGCGGCTCTTCTCCATCACTTCGTTCACGACGTGATCATAAAGATACCCTCTTTCGAATGCTATTCAGCACTCGCGAAAACCTGCTCAGTCTGTACAACGCTGTCAATGGAACACATTATACAGATGCTGCTGCATTAAAAATCGTAACATTGGAAAATGCCATTTACATGAATATGAAAAACGATCAGGCTTTCCTTCTGGATTTTCATCTTAATTTATACGAACATCAATCCACTTGGAATCCAAATATGCCTCTTCGCTTTTTACTTTATGTGGCAAGAGAATACCAAATGCTGATTCGGAACCAGACTATCTATTCTTCTTCTCTGGTTACCGTACCAACTCCGCATTTTATTGTGTTCTACAACGGAGAAGATTCAAAAGAACCGGAAACAACATTAAAACTTTCCAATGCTTTTCAACAATCTACTACGCACCCAGAGTTAGAACTTCTTGTCCGTGTTTTGAATATTAACTTAGACAAAAATCCCGAAATTTTAAATGCCTGTCAAACTCTTAAAGAATATATGCTGCTTGTCGAGCGTATCCGAACATATGCCAAAGATATGCCCCTTAACGCAGCGGTCACTACCGCTGTAAATGAATGTATAGAAGAAAATATCCTAGCCGATTTTCTTCGTAAAAATAAAGCGGAGGCGATTGAAATGTGTCTATTTGAATACGATGAAAAACGTGAAAAAGAATTAATTCGAAAAGCCGAATTTCAAGAAACCACAAAGCGAATGCTACAAGCACTTCAATTACTTCAACAAAAGCACAGTCCCGAAGAAGTCGCACACGAAACCGGCTTACCTTCTGAAACAGTGCTTGAAATATTGAAAACTTTGCGTTCAGATTCATAACTTTTCTATTGTTCAATTTTCAAAAAAGAACGGCTGAAGACTTTACTCCTCAGCTGTTCTTTTTTTCATCCATACACTTTTCCCGTCCGCTCATCCCCGCCATCACAATCAAAAACCAGAAAAATGGCTGTCTGCAATTCATCAGCGTAAAACTTTCCGCCAACAATGCCAGCACTGCTGCGCGCTGTACCCGATCACATCGAATCATATTTCGTACAATCCAATATACAAGCACCGCCGTTGGAATGATACCATACGAAAACCAGACATCAAAAAAACTCGAATGAATCTCATTCACATGAAATACGTCAAACACGCCCGGACTCAGCAGCTTCTCAAATCCATCATATGGAATAAACCGCTCAAAAAAGCCCTCTCCTGCCCCATATAATAAATACTGCGGTTCCAATACCAAGCGTTCTGCACTCCGATCATAAAGCAAATCATAAAGATTGCCATTTGCCAGTTTCCAAATCTTTTGCTGAATCCGCGAAAGAAGCGTGTAGCTCGTCTGGGAAACATCAAAATCAGCCCCTGGCAGGATCCTATATACCCCGACAGCCAGCAGCACCACAAAAACCGCGCCGCCTATCCACCACAGCCTTTTCCGCTTCGAATGGCAGCATCTGTCCCAGAAAATCTGTCCGATAAGCACACAAAAGAATACAAGCAGACCGACAAACATCCCCGTTGATTTTGCCTTTCCTATCAAAAACACTCCCAACAGAAACATTCCCCAGAAGCCGATACGTGTTTTCGCCGTATAAATCGCTTTCCGCCGATACCCCATAAAAAGTACCAGCATCATGGTAAAGATAAAAAATGCAAACTGGTTCGGATCATTGAAAGTTCCCATAAACCGGGCACCGCCCCAGGATTCATGGAAATAACGCCCATGTCCGGAGAATAAAACAAGCAGCTGGAATACCATATTGATGCGGCAAATCCAGCACAGACCACGCATAAAGCACTCTGAATACAGTGTCCGGAACATCCATATCAGACACGCGGAATAAATCCAATACATCGTATGCAGCGGGAACTCCCGATTGGAAGTCCGGATAAAATAGATTCCATTAATGATAGCGACAAAAATCAGGAAAATAACCCATGGGATATCTTCCCTGTAAAATAATTTTGTCCGGTTCTTCCATGTTTCATAAAATGTCATCACACAGGCAGCCGCAAAAAACAGATCTGCAATCCCAATACTGCCGCTTGGGAACAGATAAAATTGTTTCAAAAAAACAGCTATGTAAAACAACCAACTTGCCACAATCTATCCACCTTTTTATTACACAGCCACTCCCAACCCAAGATTATAGCTGCCATCACAGCTGCCATCGTAATATATAATCTTTCATCCTTTACAAAGAATAATAAAAATTTATTCTTTTTTAATTGGCCTTTATCTCCCCCGAAATCATGCTTTTTCCCAAACATATTTAAATCCCCCTTAAAATATCTCCGCTAATTCCTATTATCAAACTAAATGGTAAACCATGCACCTTATTACTTTGCTACAATACCAGACAACTCCTTGAGCGTAAACGCAAAATAGGACTTATGATTCCACCTGCATCACGCACATCCCGCACCATGCGCACACCGCCGCGGCCAAGGTACGGTACGTAAATATAATATGAATATACGAGTGATTCGTAAATACGCTGTACCATACAAAAGGAATCAGGCAAATCAGGAAATAGGGAATGGCCTGGGATATCACTGCCATCCATCCCTCTCTCGTCTTCAGACATTCCCGTCTTCTCCACAGCATAAAGACCGTCAGCAGGACAAAGAAAAGGATCGCCGGTACCAGAACACCGATAAATCCCGCTCCCAGGTTACGGGCAAATACCATCACTCTGGAAAAATGATGCTCACCGTAGCTTCCGGAAACACGTACCTGGGCCTGCAAAAGTGCATCTGATAAAACATTCTGATGCAAGATTGCCGAAGAGATAAACCACTTTCCTCCCCACATACCAAAATATCCAATTCCCCAGGCTGCCGATGACAGAACCAGTTGCCGTATCCGCTCCGCCACCTTCACATGCTTCTGAAGCATCATCAAGACAGTCATAAGAACTCCCAGCGATGCAGCCGGGTAAGTCAACAGATCCAGATACCCGATCCAAACACCATTCATAAAAATCAAATACGCAAAATGCTCATCCCTAAGAACCCACTTTTGAAATACTATGCAGGCAATCACTGACAGCATCATCGGATAGAACACCGTTGAAAACTGTAGTGAATGAACAATCGCCAGAGGACGCAAGAAAAGAATTGTCACTCCAAGGGGCAATAGAAGCTCCCACTGCTTCTTTCTCAGTATCATCCCAATCAAAACCAGCAGAACCACAGCAAAGGCGATAGTATTCATCGTCCGTATCCCCATGTAGTCTGTCACCATCAAAAGAGGTCTGAGCACCACCAGATATCCATGCCAATACCGCGGATAGGCTATCGCCCCTACTCCGTCCTGAGACTTCATATATGCCTCCAAAGATACGATGGGATTCTCTCCTTGAAAATCCGGCCTGTATGCAGCTGCCGCCCGTTCCAAAGCGCCTGCACCCTCCTTCTGATAACAGGCATTTCCTATCATCAGGGCATCCGTCCAGTTATCCAGCCGCTCCGAATATGCATAACCAACTGCCGCATCGATCCCTTCATAAGAAAAAGTCTCAGCTGAACTGACTGCATGATTCATAATCGACTCTTCCGGCAGTAAAAAGGCACACCACAAAAGCAGAAGCCCTGCCAGCAAGCTGCCGCACAGCAGCACGCATAATTTACCACTTAACTTCAGATATTTCATACTTCCCCCATAACATTCATTCCTATTCACGCCCGCCTGACCGGCAGCGTGATTCTCCTATCGTCCCGGACACCCCCGCCATCACAAGGATAAACCAGAAAAAAGGCTGCCTGCAATTCATCAGTGTAAAGCTCTCCGCCAGAAGAGCCAGCACAGCCGCTCTCTGGGCTCTCTCACACCGAACCACCTTTCGTATAATCCAGTATACAAGAAACCCTGTCGGAATCAGACCATAAGAAAACCACACATCAAAAAAGCTGGAATGAATCTCATTCACATGAAATACATCAAACACTCCAGGGCTCAGAAGATACTCAAATCCATTCTGGGGAATAAATCTTTCAAAATATCCCTCTCCTGCTCCGTAAATCAGGTACTGAGGTTCCAGTATCAATCGTTCCGCACTGCGGTCATACAGCAGATCATAGAGATTTCCATTGGCAAGCTTCCAGATCTTCTGCTGAATCCTGGACACAATCGTATAATCTGTCCTGGAAACATCAAAATCAGCTCCCGGCCATATGAGATACACTACCAGAGCCAGAGCAGCCACTGATGCAGCACCGCCTATCCACCAATATATCTTTCTCTTGGAATGACGGCATCTGTCCCAGAAAAACTGGCACAAAAGCACAGCAAAAAACACTAAAAGCCCCACAAACATTCCGGTTGACTTCGCCTTTCCTATGAGGAATATACACAACAGGCACATTCCCCAAAACAAAGCCCTGGTCTTAACCGTATAGATACCCTTACGGCGATACTCCATAAAAAGCACCAACATCATCGTAAAAATAAAAAAGGCAAACTGGTTCGGATCATTAAAAGTTCCCATAAATCTGGTACCGCCCCAGCTCTCATGGAAATACCGTCCTCGTCCGGAGAAAAGAACCAGAAGCTGAAACAGAATATTGATACGGCAGACCTGACAGAGACCTTGCATAAAACGGTTCGAATACAGTGCCCGGAAGGTCCATATCAAAAATGCCGAATAAAACCAGTATAAGCTATGGAGCAGAAGGTTCTTCTCCGCCGTCTTAATAAAATAAATACCATTGATAACAGCGGCAAATACCAAAAATACCGCCCAGGGAATATCTTCCCGATACAACATTTTTGCGCCACTTCGAAAAGCAGCGCAAATGGTCAGGATCCCGGCAGCAGCGAAGAAAAGGTCCGCAAGGCCAATGCTGCCGCTTGGGAATAAGTAAAATTGTTTCGTAAAAACTGCTATGTAGAAAATTGTAGGTATGATGTGTTCTAACACTTTTAGAGGGCTCCTTTGTTTTGTTATTTGATTTAACAATCATTTCTTTTTCTAACTTTTTATTTAAAATTAAACAAAATGTTTCCAACTTTTTTATTTAAGCAAAGCACCCCTGCCACAAAAAAGCCAATGACAACACTCCAGAAAAATATAATTTCTTCCCTTACAAAATAATTTTCAATCTGCAAGTGAAGAGATAATAAAACAACAAACATCTCATGAGATAAATACACTGCAAACGATATTCTGCTAAACCATCCTATCAGCTGATTCAAGCTATCCTTTTTAATCTTCATTTTTAAAAAAAGATTAAATATAGAAAAACTAGCTACGAGCAACGTCAAAGAATCATACCAAACATTATAAGTAACACCATGATTATACGCATACAATTCAACCGCAAGCGTTACAGCATAACTACCGATTCCCAAAAAGAAAAAATAGATACTCTTTACACAAGCAAAATATCCCTTTTTTATCATCCAACCAATGATTAATAATATTCCATATTCTCCGCCAGCAAATGAAAAATCTAATAGTTTATACAAGGGTTCTTTTCCCAACACAAAACAAAAAACATTAATAATCGGAGGTATAAACAGATAGAGCACCACCAATAAAACTGGGTACATTAATATTCTTCCATCTATTTTATTCAAAGCATTTGCAATAAATGGAAGAAATATATATAACCCTAATATAATCGGCATATACCATAGATGCGGACAACTTGCTCCTCTAAAAAACAACATCTGGCGAAGAAGAAAGAAAAACGAAAACTTCGCATTATCTATCCATAACGAAAATACATAATACACACAAATCCAGATCTCAGTCGCTACCAGCATCCCAAACACTTTTTTCTTCCACAGTTTATTTATATCCTGTGACGTATATGTTCGATCCAGCATAAGATATCCTGTCAAAAACATAAATAAAGGAACGCCTAATCGACCTATTGTAAAAAAAGCAAGTCCACTCCAACGAACTATAAGAGCTTCTTTACATAGAGATTCTGCATTTAATGTATATACACTCTCCGTCACATGTGTCAATATTACACATAGAATCGCAAAAAAACGAATGTAATCCAACGAATTTTTATGTTGTATATTTCTTTCACGCAGCATTTTTACTTCTCCCATAATTCCTCCGGATAAATCCCCTTTATTATCATGTGACGAAATCCTTCCTGCGCCGGTTCTATATCTTCTTTATAAGTAATACCAATCCACTTGTCCGATGTGTGAAGCACCTTTACAGAAACCGCATCCTTCTCTAACAATTCTGCTACGATATTCGGGAGCAAATATTCCTTTTTCTCCGGATTGCTTCCCAAATCATCCAGAAACCTTGAAAAGTTCTCATCAATATACTTCAGGAAATCCGGATATCCAGCCCACATATTCATGGATACCATAGTATCTGGTGTAACCCAGCTTTCAACTTCTACATTATCGCAATGAATCTTCTCACCTACCGCGTAAATTCCGGTTGTCTCTATTACCTTTTCCAGATAACCTGCTTCATCCGCTACACAGACACCTCTGGTAACTGCTCCATTATCACTCAGTGTGTTTTTCAAGGAAAATCCAGCCATCGCTAGGTTTATCTTATCCGCATCTGTATTACCCGACAGCAAGAAATCATGAAGTTCAGCAAATGCTTCTTTTCCGTAATAATCATCCGCATTGATAATCAAAAATGGTTCCTTTACCACATCTTTACAAGCTAAAATCGCCTGTCCGGTTCCCCATGGCTTCGTTCTTCCTGTCGGAACCTCATATCCTTCCGGCAGATTCTCCAACTCCTGATACACATATTCCACCGATATAACCTTGGATAAGCGATCTCCGATTACCTCTTTAAACTCCTTCTCAATCGCCTTTCGGATTACAAAAACAACTTTTGTAAATCCTGCTTCTTTCGCATCATAGATAGAAAAATCCATGATAATCTCTCCATTCGAAGCCATTTTTGCAAGCTGCTTTATTCCCGTTCCAAACCGTGAGCCGATACCTGCCGCCATAATAATAAGAGTTGTATCCATCTTTATCCTCCATATATGAGAATTGCTGCGCTAAATTTCTCAATCAATACGCAGCAATTCAAACAGTCAAAATAATCTTTACTTAAACTCTTTTTTAACTAATTCCAGTGCAGATGCAATCACCGCATCCATATCATAATACTTGTACTCACCCAGACGGCCGCCGAAGATCACCTTCTCTTCCTTCTCCGCCAGTTCTTTATACTTCTCATACAAGGCACCATTCTTTTCATCATTCACCGGATAATACGGCTCATCTCCCGGCTTCCACTCCGAACTATACTCACGGCTAATAACGGTCTTCGGAAGATCATTGCCATCCACATCCTTGCCGAACTCAAACCACTTATGCTCGATGATACGGGTCCACGGGGTCTCCGCATCCGTATAATTCACCGCTGCATTGCCCTGAAAATTCGGAATATCCAGAAGCTCCGTATCAAACCGAACGGAACGATACTCCAGTACGCCCAGAGAATACTCAAAATAGGCATCGATAGCACCAGTATAAACCACTTTCTCTGCCATAGCATCCCACTTTGCCTTATTCGCAAAATAATCCTCATTCAGACGAACTTCGATGCCATCCAGCATATTGGCAACCATCTTCGTATAACCGCCCATCGGAATACCCTGATACAGGGCATTAAAATAGTTGTTGTCAAAGGTCAGACGAACCGGAAGACGCTTAATGATAAAGGACGGCAGATCCTTGCACTCACGTCCCCACTGCTTCTGGGTATAGCCCTTAATCAGCTTCTCGTAAATATCCGTACCTACCAGACTGATGGCCTGCTCCTCCAGATTCTTCGGCTCTGTAATGCCTGCCGCCTGACGCTGTTCCTCGATCTTCGCTGCTGCCTCCTGAGGTGTCACCACACCCCACATCTTGTTGAAGGTATACATGTTGAAAGGAAGAGAATACAGCTCCCCATGGTAGTTGGCTACCGGCGAGTTCGTAAAACGGTTAAACTCCGTAAACTGGTTGACATAATTCCAAACCTCTTTATTATTCGTATGGAAGATGTGTGCTCCATACTTGTGAACCTGGATGCCCTCCACCGGTTCCGTATACACATTTCCTGCAATATTCGGGCGGCGATCAATCACCAGAACCTTCTTCCCTGCTTTCTTCGCCTCCTGGGCAAAAACAGCGCCGTAGAGACCGGCACCCACTACTAAATAATCGTACATAATTCCCTCACAAATAAGATTATACCAGATTTTATATATTTATTGGTCATTAACATGTTCCCTATAATCATAAAAGTAATAATAACAATTTTGTATTTACCATTATATGTAATTAATATAGCGACACATATAATTAAGAAACAAAATCAAACAAATAACTTTTGAAGTAACGGTATTTTTCGAGCAATCGCTGTAGTTGCAATACAAATGACAGTCACTACAATAGTTTTTATTACATTTGCAGTAAAGCAATATCTAAACTGAAGATATGGAATGATCAATGTGCATATAACAGCAAGCAAGAGATAGTGGAGGAAATAAATTCCCATTGTATATTTTCCAATAAACGATAAAAATTTGAACCCAATCTTTCCTTCATTATATGCAAAAAACAAATACAGTCCAATGCTCATAACCATGACTGAAAAATGCAGATATCCACCATCAAAATATACACATTTCCACTGAATCGAGCCGGTTTGCAACCATTTCATGATTATCGTTCCCACAAGACCAATCGCTACCATTACACTAGATATTATATTCAAATTTCGGCATTTCCTGATTTCTTCCAAATGCCCCATCACAACTCCACCAATCAAAAAATAAAATAGAGCGCTACTGTGGTTTGAAAACGGAAGAATGTCACTTAGACTCCTAAAGAAGTAAAAATCGGTTTGGGATATCATCGAAACAACCCAGTCCGCAGATGGTAAAACAATACCACTTAACAAGCACAAAATAGTGATGCTAATATATACTTTATAATGCTCATGGTACAGAACATAAAATGCCGGGAAAATCAACATAATCATAATATACGCATTCATATACCACATAACACCAGTATCGACATCTTCTAAATTTCCAAAACAAAGAAGATAGCGAATCAAACTCATAATGGATATCCGTGATGCCATATGCATTATATATCTATATACAAGAAAATATATCAGTTTCCAGCCACACACCTTTAAATAGAGACTTTCTATACTCTTCCTATATTTTGTAAAAACGAAAGGCTTAACCGCAATTTGAAGTCCTCCAGAAACCATTAAAAAAATCGGCACACCAGACCATGCCATTTGCATCACTACATTTCCACTAAAAGTCTCTGGTGAAAGAAATGTAAAATGGCAAAATACTACAAGCAGTATTGCCCCCCCCCTTCAGAGAATCCAAATAATCGATTCGCTTCATAGTTCCCCCCTATTCTTTTACAAGTATTTTTCGCATCAATTAATATTCTAATAACCCATAATTTATTCTAACAGTCCCTTTATCTGATCTTCTGTTATCCAATCACTGACAACACCATCTCCTAAATACTTTTTTTTATATTCATTCAAATCATTCTCAACAGCCCAATAAATTTTAATTCCACTGTTTTTGATTTCCTGTATTTTTTCATCTTCTGCATACTGCAAATTAATGTTAACTGCATTCACATTGTATTTTTTGCAATTGGAAAGAAGCTCCTCAAATTTATCAGGATATACCGCATGTTGTCTTAACATAACATTTTTAAAAGGGTATATCTTTAAAATAGTATCAAGATCTTGCACATCATAACATGAAACAACTAATTGATCTAAAATTTTTTTGTCTTTTACATTATAAACAATCCAAGAATATGTTTCTCCTGCATCTTCTTTTACATCTAATACCATATATGCATCTTTATGCTTCTTTAGCCACTTTACTACATCTCGAAATGATAGTGGAGTATAAGTCGAAAAAATTTTCGTGCTCTTAAATTCTTTTGCTGTTGGCAAATATTTTCTCGGCATTTGTTCCTGATGATACTCGCTAGACCACTGCTCAACATGATATAAATAATCAAATTCTGGCTGTTCTAAATCGATCCCTGTCCAATCATGTCTCAAAACAATCTCCGAATCAGATGAAAATCTCAAATCTATATCAAATAATCTTGCTCCGTTAATATATGATTCATTAATTGCCTCTAATGAATCTGTATATATATGACCATCAATGCCCCCCCCAGCATGAGCGATTACGTAATAATCATAAAAATTTTTCTTATCATTTTCATTTTTACATGAGCATACAATAAGTAAAGCACTGACAATTACCATTGCAAACATACACTTTTTCATATTCTTCCCTAACCTTCACTTGTCTTTATATATCCTTTATCTTTTCCTTTATACTCTTTGTAGAAATAGACTTTGTATACGGAAAATATACACATTCAATTTTTCTTTCTTTTAATTGTTTTTCTATCTCATTATAAGTACTGGTATTTTTCCAATCATCTCCATGAAACAATACATCATATCGAACCTCTGACAAAACGTCTACTTTATTCAGTGTTCTTTGAGGGATAACTTTATCCACACACCTTAAAGCTTCAACTATGCGTATCCTATCCTCAAACGGTATAATTGGATATTCTCCCTTATACTGCTTGACTAATTCATCCGTGCTAACACCCACAATTAGTATTTCACAATGCTTCTTTGCTTTTTCTAATAAATTTAAGTGACCGACATGAAACAAATCAAAAGTACCTGTTGTATACCCAATTCTATATTTTTTGTTGTCATCCATAGTATAACCTTTCATATTTTACAAGGGGCTTTTACAAGCTATTTAAGACTGTACTGAGTTTTCAGTACAGTCTTAAATTAAAATTCAATATCATAATGCAACGTACTCTTCTGGAGTATAATGAATGATTCTAGTTCCACCTTCCTCAAACTTAAACGGTACATGTACTAAATCTTTCATCGCATTTTTTACACGGCTTTGATTTTCTTCTGGAACATAGAAGATTAAAAATCCACCACCGCCTGCCCCCAGTAATTTACCACCAAGAGCACCTTCCTTAATTCCCAAATCATATAATTGATCAATTGAAGATGTAGAGATCTTGGAACCCGTTTGCTTTTTCAATTTCCAAGTAGTATCCAAAAGCTTACCAAATTCATCAATATCTCGCGTCTTATTGACCAAAATTTGTTCTGCTTCTCCTACTAAATCATACATTTCTGAAAGATACTCCGTTTTGCTTTTAGATGCCACCTGATTAATTGCCTGTATTTCAGATGAGAATCGTGTAAAACCAGTAAAAAACAATAATAAATTATTTTCTAAACATTTCTTTTTTTCTGGTGATATAATAATCGGCCGTACATCGTATTCATTTCCATGGAAGTCAATTCGATTTAACCCACCAAACGAGGCCGCGATCTGATCCTGCCAACCTCCAGCTTCCTTACACAATGTCCGCTCTAGGTATATTGCTTCATCTGCTAATTTTTTTTTATCAGCATACTTTCCTTTTAAAGCATAAAATGCATTTAACATCCCTACTGCAAAGGAACTACTAGTTCCAAGCCCAGAACGGGCCGGTAAATCCGCCTCGTAAACCAAGCGTATTTCATGCATATCTAACATGTTCATTGCATTTCTAATTGCAGGATGTTTAATTTCGTTATTATCATCTACAAATTCCATCTTTGAATATGTCAAATGTGTTTTATAATCAAAAAATCTTGGTAAATGACGCACATTTACATAACAATATTTATCAAATGTTGTAGAAATAACTGCCCCCTTATTACTATAAAAATAATCTGGGATATCTGTTCCTCCACCAAAAAATGACATCCGAAATGGAGTTTTAGCTATTATCATTTTATATTCTCCTAAATTTCAATATTATACCATCAGTTTTCCACCAATTTGTTTGTCAAATCGTCTATCGAATACTTTTCATTAAATAATTCAAATTTGCTTCTACTTTCTATCATCATTTCCTTCATTAATTCTTCGCGCTTCTCTGCTTTATCCAAAATTCTCATCAAATATTTTCCACATTCTATTTCATTTTCTAATTGATGATAATTTTTTTCTAGGTTCAAGCCCGTCGCTGCAACTTTTGTACATACAATCGGAACCCCATAAGATAAAGCCTCCAAAGTCTTGCATTTTAATCCCGAATAAAAAGTATCTGGATTTACATGGAAGACTATGGAGGCTTTATAGCTCGGAAGAGCACAAGTCTGA